>Ga0210403_10000138_pt1 | contig 81629 bp, 73 predicted proteins | sample IncBWC19MmetaG_FD_150863 | JGI IMG/M metagenome (GOLD analysis project Ga0210403, IMG submission 150863) | Forest soil microbial communities from Barre Woods Harvard Forest LTER site, Petersham, Massachusetts, United States - Inc-BW-C-19-M | ecosystem: Environmental > Terrestrial > Soil >...
TTCAGGACAAGGTGCTGAAGTGCATCGACTGTGGGACCGATTTCATCTTCACGGCCGGGGAGCAGCTTTTCTTTCACGACAAGCAGTTCAAGAACGAACCTAAACGCTGCAAGGCATGCAAGGGCAAGCGGCTGGCCGTGGTGGGTGCGCCTCCTCCCCAGGGACAGAACTATCGCTACACGAAGGTCGAGACCCAGGCCACATGCTCGGGGTGCGGCAAGCAGACCACCGTCCCCTTCCGTCCGACACAGGGACGCCCGGTGTTTTGCCGGGAATGCTTCCAGTCGCGGAGAACGCAGGCGACGGCCTGAACTCCGTCACTCGTTTAAGAATTCGGGAGTACGATACCATGGGGTGTGCCCGGATTCTTTGTAGAGAACTTCGGCTGCCGCGCCACTCAGGCCGATGGCGCCGCCCTCGAACGGCAGTTCGAAGAGCGCGGACTTGCGCGCGCCTCCAGTCCGACGCAGGCTTCCGTCGTAATCCTGAACACCTGCACCGTGACTGCGGGGGCCGATCAGGACGCCCGCGCCGCGATCCGCCGAGTCCGCCGCCAGAATCCTGAAGCCCGAATCGTTGTCACCGGCTGCTACGCGCAACGCGCCCCGGAAGAAATCGCCGCTCTGCCGGGAGTAGACCTCGTCGTTGGCAACTCTCACAAGCACCAACTAGCGGAAATCGCCCTCTGTGGGCCGGCGAGCGTCGAGAACACGCGACCGGCTTTCGTGCCGCTCGCAGGGCTGACTGAGAACCGAGAACTGAGAACTGACAACTCGATTTTCGTCTCCGACATATTCGCCCACACTGAACTCCTTGCCGCACCGGTCTTCGATGCCGCGAACGAACGCACCCGCCCCAACCTCAAAGTGCAGGACGGATGCGACAACCGCTGCTCCTTCTGTGTAATTCCCTACGTCCGTGGCCAAAGCCGCTCGCTCTCCATGGACCGCATTGTTCGCGAAGTCAACACCTTGGTAAACGCGGGATATCGCGAGGTCGTCATTAGCGGCATCAACCTAGGCCGCTGGGGAAGAGACTTGGGGACAGCCTCGGCGGATCTCATGGCAGTCACCCCAGCTCATGTGGGGACAGCCGCCCTCGACTGTCCAGGCGAGCAAAGATCGCCTGCTTCGCTAGTCGACCTGGTTCGCGCCATCCTCTCCGAGACCGCTCTCGAGAAGCTCCGCGTCTCCTCAGTCGAACCGATGGACTGGTCCGACGAACTCATCGCTCTGGTCGCGACCTCGCCGCGCATCGCCAAGCACACACACGTGCCCATGCAGTCCGGCAGCGACGCCGTGCTGCGGCGCATGCACCGCAAGTATCGCCCCTGGCACTATCGCGAAAAGATCGAGAAGATCCATGCCACCATGCCAACTGCCGCGATTGGAGCGGACGTGATGGTCGGATTCCCCGGCGAGACGGACTCGGAATTCGAAGCCACACGGCAGATGATTACGGACCTCCCCTTCACCTACTTGCACGTGTTCACCTATTCGGCGCGTCCTGGGACTCCAGCGGCCGAAATGCCGCACCAAGTCCCGGTGCACGTAGCGCGAGAGCGTAACCGCATTCTCCGGGAAGTGGCTGCCCAGAAGAAGCTGGCGTTCATGCTCAGCTTCATCGGCAAGCAACTCGAAGCAATCACGTTGAATGTCGTTGGGAGTGACGCTGCCGGAGAATTCACCGAAGCTCTGAGCGACAACTATCTGAAGCTCCGGCTCCGCGGCCGCCATGAGCCGAATCGCTGGCAAACGGCGATGGTGCAGAATGTGGAGGCCGGATCCCTAGTAGCAGCACACACGCAGGTCAATGAGCGCGATGGCAATTCTCCAATAGTCTGGAGAGGAACCGCCTGAAGTTTGGTTCTATTTCCTTGGAATTCGATAGAACCAAAGATAGACAGCGCGTTCGGCGCTCTTTCCTCCGTTAGGACAATTGCCGTACATCCAGAAACCAGAATAGGTTTTAAAGATGTAGTCCAGAGCTTGGGACACCGTCACATCGTCGAGACTCCCAGATACACTCGGGTTTTGATCCCCGGCATCGCTGGGTACCCGGAAAATCTCAGTGAACGGCCCAATTTTGTGAGCCTTCCTGAAGCCTTCCACCTCGGGAGTAGACAGGATCAAGCGTATTGCCATATTCGGTCCGTGAACCCCAGGAACATCAAACGAGATCCTATGAATCTTGATTTCCAAAAGGTCACTCGGCACATCCGTTTCAAACATCCGAATGATGCCTCCTGGTTCTTGAATCACCTTCATCTTCGGATCGTCCGCAAACATCTCCTGCAAGACGTCGGTTATGGGGCCTGAGGTCGTGGGAAGTCGAACGGCAGGAACTGGAACATAACTCTCGCTAAACGAGAAATCGCACGCTTTCCGGCCCCAATAGGAAAGCGAGCCGTCTATGTGCGCCTTGCTTAGATATTCGGCAATAGCGAAGGGCTCGCTATTCACTTGGCCAAAGCTAAAGCTCACCACCAAGAAAACAAAGGATAGCGTTAATCTGAAGAAACCTTTCATCGTCAGGCGTTCATTGTGCGCTGTCCCAGGCCGATTTTTCAACACCGACTGTTGAAAATCAGCCGTTTACGCTCACTTAACCGCCCGCCGCCTCACTTCTTGATCGAAATCCCCAAATCCCGCAACTGACGCTCATCCACAGGCGTAGGCGCGTCCACCATCAAATCCACCGCGCGCGCAGTCTTCGGGAACGGAATCACCTCTCGCAGGCTCTCAGCCCCCGTCAGAATCATCACGATCCGATCCAATCCCAGCGCAATCCCTCCGTGCGGAGGGGTTCCGTATTCCAGCGCCTCGAGAAAGAATCCGAAGCGCTTCTTGGCCTCTTCATCGGTCATGCCAAGGGCCTTAAAGATCTTGGCCTGAATGTCTTGCCGGTGAATACGGATCGATCCTGAGCCCAACTCGGTGCCGTTGAGCACCACGTCGTAAGCCAGCGCGCGGACGGCGCTCAACGTCGACTGCGGATCGTTCACTGATTCCACTCCCTGCTCAAGGAGTCCCATGTCCTGCTCGTGTGGCGATGTAAACGGATGGTGCGCCGCCATCCACTGCTTCTCCCCTTCGTCCCACTCAAACATCGGGAAATTCGTGACCCACAGGAATCGGAAATCCTTCGCCGGATCACCCGTCTTCTTGAAAATCCCGTGACGGTCGGCATACTTCTGCGCCAGCGCCAGCCGCAGCAGCCCCGCCGATGCGTAAATCGCCAACTCCGCTGGCGTGACCTTGCGATGTGCCGGCATCGCCGTCTGCGGGCCGGCTTGCGCCGATCCCGCCACCAGCACGATCAGGTCGCCCTCTTCTACGCCCGACTTCTTCGCGATGGCGGCCGCTGCATCTGGATACTTGTTACCGATGCGTTTGAAGTCCTCGTACACCCGGGCCCCGCCCTTGGAATGGAACATCGGCTTAATGTCGTCGCGCTCTTTCCGCGATAATTCGCCGACCTTGGGCGTGCGGATCGCAATGACAGGCAAGTTCGCGTTGATCGCCAGCTCCTGCAGATTTTCTGCGGTGAAACAATCCCGCACATCCGTAAATGCCGGCAGGCGCAAATCCGGCTTGTCGATTCCATACAGCCGGATCGCTTCGTCGTAATCCATACGCGGGAATGACAGTTCAATCTCAACTCCAGCGGCATGGAAAGCCGCCTTCAAAAATCCTTCCACCACTTCCCACACGCGTTCCGCTTGCGGATACGACATCTCCAGATCGATTTGTGTGAATTCCGGCTGCCGGTCCGCCCGCAAGTCTTCATCGCGGAAGCAGCGCACGATCTGGAAATACCTGTCGAACCCCGAGATCATCAGGATCTGCTTGAACATCTGCGGAGACTGCGGCAGCGCATAAAATGTCCCGGGCTGCACGCGGCTCGGCACCAGATAGTCGCGCGCGCCCTCTGGCGTGGATCGAGTCATGAACGGCGTCTCGATCTCAAAGAATCCCTGCGACGAAAGATAATCGCGGATCGCCTTTGCCACGTTGTGCCGCATCTCGATATTGAACTGCATGGCGTCGCGCCGAAGGTCAATATAGCGATACTTCAGCCGGGTTTCTTCGTTGGTCAGCGCGGTGTCGGAGGGCAGGAATGGCGGCAGCTTCGATTCGTTCAGGATGCGAATGTCATCGGCAACCAGTTCCACTTCGCCCGTCGGCATGTTGGGGTTCACGGTATTGGCGTCGCGTAACTTCACCGATCCAATGGCGGCGATCACATACTCGTTCCGCAGCGTTTCCGCCTTCTCGTGGATCGCCGCATTTCGATCCGCATTGACCACGACCTGGGTAATGCCTGAGCGATCGCGCAGATCAATAAAGAGCAGGCTGCCATGATCGCGGCGCTTGTTGACCCAGCCCATGATCACAACTTTCTTTCCTGCGTCCGAGGAGCGCAGCCTTCCGCACATGTGAGTGCGTTGTAAATCTCCTAAAAAGTCGAGCAAAGTGTGTCCTTACAGTGAGAATTCCGAGCAGTATGCCGAGCCCATGATTATAAACGGTTTGCCGCGCGAGCCCCTGACGTGACGTACGGGTTGCAAGTCTTTCGGAGTGTCCTCCCGGTGCTTTCCCGGACCGCAGATTCGCATCTAGTATGGAGAGATATGTCTGCAGTCCCACCCGTCATGGAGACCCAGCAAGACCGCCCTGTTCCGCGGCTTCTGGTCGAACTGCCCTCCCGACCCTGGGTCTTTTTCGGCAATCTGCGCGACATTCTGCTTCCACGCCGTCTGCCGCCCCTCGAACTTTATTCTGCTCCAGCCCAGTTCTGGCCGGATGTTTTCGTCAGGCGCAGCCTTCCGTGGTACGCCTTCCTCGAGTCCGTCGCGTATCACGTGATTGCGATGACTCTGCTCATTGGTTTCACACATCTATTCGCCTTGCGGCCGCGAATCGAGACGAAGCCGGCTTTCGATCGTTCCCAAGTTATCTATTACCGGCCGTCCGAATACCTTCCGCCACTCGACACCCTGCGTCTATCCGAGGCTCCTCCCCGAAAAGCTGATCCTGAGTTTTCGCGTCAGCCCATCATTTCGGTTCCGCGCGAGGCTGCCAATCACTCGCAGACCATCGTTACACCGCCGCAGGTCAAACTAAAAGCCGATGTCCCGCTGCCCAACATCGTGGCTTGGTCCGACACGCTCCAGAAGCCGCAACTGGCGATTCCGACTGCTCCGCTCTCTCCCGCGGCAGAGATCACTCGCCTGCCACCCACTCTGCAGAATCCTGTTGTCGCTCCTCCGGATGCAAACCATTTAGGGCAACGGCGCAATTCCCCGACCCTACAGGATCCGGTCGCCGCTCCTCCGTCCGACCTTCGCTCAAGCGCTCCAAGCCTTGGTCAAGGACTTCAACCAGCGCTGGTCGCTCCGCCCCAGGACATCGCGAGTTCCTCTTCGCGAAAGTTCGGAGATATGAACATCGCCCCGAGCACAGTGATCGCTCCGGCACCGCAGCTTCCAGTCGCGGCGCAGCGGACGGTGCCTGGTGGTGGAGGGGCGCCCACGTTGGGCGCTCCGCAAGTCGCTCCTCCACCTGCTTCGCTGGCAGCCTCAGGAGGGTCAGGATCACCCGGACGCGTGATCGCCCTCAGCGCGCGCCCTGCGATCGATGCCCCGCCTGATCCGCCGGCCGGTAACCGCCGCGGGACATTCGCAGCCACGCCCGAAGGACATGCCGGGGCATCCGGCGCTCCCGGCTCTCTATCGGGAAGCAGCGCATCAAGCTCCGCGTCGAACGGTGGTCACGGCAGCGGAGAAAACGGTGCTGGTTCGACTTCGAAATCCGCTGCCGATGCTCCGGCGGGCCTGTATGTTGGCAGCGCACCGAAGCCTGCGCCCGTTGCGGCAGATCCCGCGACTAAAACGGTGGCTCCATCAGTGAACCCCAACCTCATCGCCAGCGTTCATCCTCCGCGCGTCACGTCAGCCCGACCAATGCAGCCCGACAGCGCGGCCAAGCTCTCCGAAGTTGAACGCAGCGTCTTCGGCAACCGGCGCTTCTACTCCGTTACGCTGAACATGCCGAACCTGAATTCAGCCGGAGGAAGCTGGATCATCCGCTTCGCCGAACTCACCCACGACTTGAGCAATCGTGATCGGAACGCTCCAACAGCAGATCTATCGCAGCCCATGGCAACGCGTAAAGTCGACCCCGCCTACCCCATGCAATTGATGCGGGAGAACGTCCACGGCACAGTGATCTTGTATGCAGTGATTCATGCCGACGGAAGCGTCGGCAATGTGCGAGTCCTGCGCGGAGTCGACCAGCGTCTCGATCGCTATGCCACCGAAGCCGTCCAGCAATGGAAGTTCGATCCGGCCACAAAGAACGGCACTCCGGTGGATGTCGAAGCAACGTTCCAGATTCCGTTCCGACCATCTACCCTGGGAACAAACTTCTAGCTGTAGAGACGTAGCTTGCTACGTCTAGGCCGGCACCGTTCATGAATGATGGTGAGGAAGACGTCGCGAGCATCGTCTCTACGGAATTCTGGGAAGTCTACCCGCTGGCTCCCTTGCGCCTCTCCAACGCAGTGTAAATCCCAGGATCGGTGCAGACTTCGTAGTAAAGCCGCTCAGTCCAGCCCTTCACGGAGAAGTCCGTCGCATCAATGCGCGGAATGCGGCTCTCGCGAACAACGATCTTGCGGAAGATTTCCCGATCGACCGGCACAGTGGCGCTGAACAACCGGTATTCCCCTTTGTCGGACGAGGCTAGCGTCGCAGGCAATTTCACCTTCAACGGCTCGAGCGTGATCTCTTTTTGCAGCTTCCGGAAGGCTGTCTCGTTCATGCGGATTCCGCCCAGGTTGAAGCTCAGGATGACATCCTCCGGGTTTCCGCCGGCATCCACATCCGCCGCTTGAAATGCATAGACATGAAACGGGCCAGCCTGCGGTTCCATCACCTTGCGCGCACGCTTGTTACAGGAAGAAAGCCGGTCGCTTTCATTCAACGCCTCGGAGATCATGATCTGATGCTCGCCATCCATCAGGTACAGCGGGGCCGACTCCTGCAGAGTGATCCCCAAGCCCAATTCCAGTTGAGGCATCCCCGAGCGCTGCATCAACTCGTTATAACCGCGCACGATTTCGATGATTTCCCGCGCCAGCACGCACATACGGCTTACCGATAGCGATGGCTCTCCTTCCTTTTCAAGGATCGCGAGAATGATCGCATCGCCTTCCAGAAAGACTTTCTGCGCTCCATACTTGTCGAGCAGCTTGTTGACGGGATCGTAGAAGTTCAGGCTGAAATACGATGCTGGATTCAGTCCCTTGTCCATCATGGTCCGCGTCAAACGGGTGGAGTCCCGAACATCGGCTTTGAGAACGACGTGTCGCAGAACGCGGTCGGAATCCGTCTCTCCCTGTTCTTCGGGCAGCAGAAATTCGTAGAGCGTCCCGTTCACGCGTGATAGTTCCTGCAAACGCTCGTTCGAAACGAGGTTCACCGAATCCAGCGCTGCATTGAGGATTTCCAACCGGCGCAGGTCCCGGTGATAGTGAAAGAAATCCGCGAGGAACCGCGCCGCCACTTTAGCGCGCTCCGCGCCGCGACAACTGGCCACCTTCGCCACCGCGGCATACAAGCTGTTCGGCGACAGCTTGCCGCCCTCCTGGATCATCCGCTCCACGCGATCACAATCAGTGCGGTCGATAAGAGCGTTCTTCAGCTGCTGCGGATTGATTCTAGGTGCGTACTCGCTGAGCAGCGGCACCACGTGATACGAAGCAATCACGTTCTCCATGACCTGCTCGTCTTCCAGGAACCGGACCCACGCGGCCAGCCTCTCCTGCTGCGCCAATCCCTCACCGGAATCCTCTGGCGTGCCCGTTCCCACCAAATCGCGGGCATTCTCCGGTACGTTCATCCAGGAGTCGATCGTCTCCGCGCTGGTTTCCTCGCCGTACAGCAAACGCAGAAAACCAGAAACGATCTCGCGCATCCGACCGTAGCGGTCGGGATCACGATCCCAGTTCCCCAACATGACGTAGTGCTCTGCGCACAGATAGTCGTCGCGTCCGTCCTCAGAAAACAACAGCCGGTTCAGGAACAGTGGATAGGTGAAGTAACTGCCGCCGCTGGTCTCTTCCCCGAAAAGGGATCGCCGAGTGCGCCCCAGGGTGCTCTTCTCCACTTCGCGCAGCGTTTCGAAGATCTCCTGCCCCGTTTTGCGCAGAATGATCTTCTTCCGCACCTGGAATGACGCAACCTTCTCGCGATACTCGTGCGCCCGCTGCTGGCGGTTGTTGTCATAGCTCTTCAGCAGCACCCGGCAGCGCTCCAGCACTTGCCCAAACTGCTGGTTCATTTCCGCCCGCAAAAACTTCGTCACCGCCAGGCGGGCCAACAAGTCGACAGAAAGCTTGAATTCTTTCTTCGCCCGATTCAGCGACGCGACCTGCAGCTCAGCCATCGCTGACTTCCACTCTGCGGGATCGTTCTTAGACCGCGTGGATTTTCCCAATTGATTCCTCAACCAGGACGGCCCCTGTGCCGTTTGCGGGGCCTCGGCCCCCAGCAGCCCTTCCAATTCGCCGTGCCGCGCAATCAACCGCGCAATCTGCGCACGGGCCAACTCCGCAAACTTCGGACTGAGCACGACGTCGTGCCGCAGGTTATCCACGCCCACGGTGAGTCCATCAAGCGAAACGAACGGGGTCGAAGCCGACAAATTGGGAATCTCCGGCTTCTCCGGCGCTCCACCCAGACGAAAAATAGGTATTCTCGGCATCCTTAACGGATTCAGTGCGGAAGTTGCTGATTACAAAACTACATATCGAGGCTAGCAGGATGAGGAAGAGGGCGAAAGTTACCTAGGTTACGGGAGCTAAGCGCTCTGGAATCAAAGATGGATTGGCACAGAAAAGCGATCGGGCGCCTTCCCCGACGGGATCGAAGAATTTGCTCTTACTGGTTCTACCTACTGCTGGCTCTTTACTCTAGCCCCCTCAAACTCATCGCCCTTCTGCCAGCCAATGAGTTTCGGCAGACTTGCGGCCTCCCACCCCAGAGCAAACCCGAACCGAGCCATCGCCGAGTCGCCGACAAAATCCATCTCGGCGCGATATTCGTCGCTGGGCTGGTGGTAGTGCTTGTCGACGTATTCTTTTTCCTGATCCAACCCCCACGATTCCGAATGCCCCTTGAACTTCATCCCTTCGTTGATCGAAAAGGAGGGAATCCCAACGCGCGCTAAGGAGAAGTGATCGGAGCGGTAGAAGTGGCCGGCCTCGGGCCGCGCGTCCGCACGAATCGCTAACCGGAAATCCTTCGCCATCGACTCGACCAGCGGGTAAAAACTCGTCCGTTCTGCCCCGGAGACCTGCACTTCCTCCGGCGCTCCGAGGGGCTTCACATCGTCGTAGTTCAGATCGAGCGAGATCTTCCCCGCCTGAATCGGTGGATGCTTGCCCAGGTATTCCGAACCAAGCAGTCCCTGCTCTTCGGCCGTTACAGCAGCAAACAGAATCGATCGCCGGGGCCTGACGTTGGCGGTTCCAAATGCACGCGCCACTTCCAGCAGGATGCCGCAGCCGGTGGCATTGTCATCGGCCCCGTTGAAGATGTTGTCTCCCGGCATGTCTGGACGAACGCCGAAGTGATCGTAGTGCGCCGTATACATCACGGCTTCATCGGCGACTTTGCGATCCAAACCCGGCAGAATTGCCAGCACATTGTTCGATTCGAATTTGCGCACCTTGCTGACCATGTGCGCCTTCAACCGCGCGCCAAGACTTAGTGGACGAAAATCGCGTGACTGTGCCGACGTTATCAGCTTGTCCAGGCTCATCCCCGAAGCCGAAGCCAGCCGGCTTGCGACGTCCAGATGAATCCATGACGCGACTTTCAACGCCGAGCCTTCCGCCTTTAAGAACGACTTCTCGCCGGAATTCGAGTTCCGCACGACTTCCCACGGATAACTCGCCATCTGCGTCTGATGAATCAGGATCACGCCCACTGCACCCTTGCGCAGCCCCTGTTCGTACTTGTAGGTCCAGCGGCCATAGTAGGTCAGCGCCTTGCCTTTGAAGAATTTCGGATCATCCGACGGCGGCTCATTCACCAGCATCAGCAGCACTTTCCCGCGGACATCTACACCCTTATAGTCGTCCCAGTTGTACTCGGGCGCCTCGATTCCGTACCCCACGAACACGACCTCGGCGTCGACATCCGACTGCGCCTGCTGGCTCTGGTCATAGGCGACGTACTCATCCAGCGGCTTCAGATTCATCGTCTCGCCCTGCTTGGGAATCAGGGAAAACTGAGTCTCCGGCGATGTCGTGATTCCAACCAGGGGAACCTTCTGCATGTAAGTCCCGTGATCCCCCGCTGGCTTCAGTCCATATTCTGCAAATTGCGTGGCGATGTACTCAGCGGCAAGATCGCCCCCACGCTGCCCTGTCCCGCGTCCCTCGAGCAAATCGTGCGATAGATAGCGAACGTGCCAGCGGATATGCTCAGGGTTGATTGTTTCCAGCGCCGCAAAGGCCGCCCCGGGAAGGCGCGCCGAAGGCGCTTTGGACCCACCGGCACCTGCTCCTCCCTCTGCCCACACGAGCAGACTCGCGCACACCATGAGACACGCCGAAGTGATTCTGGCCATTCCCTGCATGATTAGGTTTCTCCCCCAACGAAGCGGCGTCCGGTGGAAGTACAACATTTTTCTGAAGTTCTGAAGGAAATTGTAATGGACGGCCCGGCCCGGGTTGTAGGAGAAGTGGCGCACACTGGTGCACGAGAGTGCACCCACCCTTGGAATCCAGCCCCTATCCAGGACTGTCCCGAAGAGCAGTGGCAGTACCTCTGTGATCCTCAGTCCCCTCTATTGTGAGATCTTGCTTCTGAAGGAAGCGCCGGCCCGGCGCTAGTTTTTCGACCCTCAACCAGCGCGGAAGTCCCGTACTTCTTCGCCGGACCTGAACACGGCAGCCGCCGCGATTTTCCCAGTCTCAGCCATCTTGCGGTTGATCAGTTCGAACTCAGCCTTCACCCATCCCACGCTCGAGACTTCAATCTCGCCGCCCTGTGCGATCCAGAAAATCGTTGGCACATTGGTCAAGCCGTAGGCGTTCGACACGGGATACGTGCGGGTATCGTCAAGCAGCATGGGGAAGGACACGCCAAAATCCTTGCAGAAGTCAGCCGTCTCCTTGGCATCGTTCTGCGAAACGCCAACCAGTGTGACGCCCTTGTTTTTGTAAGCCTTATAGAGCCGCTCCAGATACGGCAGCGCATATTGGCAGGTAGGGCATGACACCTTGAAGAAGACCAGCACCACGGGTCCTTTCGCCAACTCCTCGGTCAACGAGAATTTCCTGCCGTCTAACGTTTTCAGCTCAAATTCCGGAGCCTTCACTCCAGTCGCCAATGCCGCCATTTCCATTCCTCCACGATCTGCGTGCGGGCGCGATTTCTGCCCTCTCGTTAGCTAGATGACTTGATGCCCGTCACGGATGCTGGGATTATCCCGCCCTTCCGAAGGATCTTCCTCGCCAGCCCCGTTAACGCAAGCTTCGGCAATCGGTTAGCAGGCCACCATTCCCCATCGAGCTTTGCTGATACCGGCCAGACATGCACCGTGTAATCGGTCACCGTGATCGAATGCTTCACGGTGAGGAAGGGCTCAGCGTGATCCGCCGGACGCGGAATCTCGGGTAACTCCCACATCCCCGCCATGAGTCGGACTTCCGCCGGCCTCTGCGTCAGGAACACTGATCCATTCCGTCGATCAAGACCATAATGAATCTCGCGCCGTACCTGTCTGGATTTTTTCCCTGCGCTTGCAAGCTCACCACGCGCGGCACACAAGTCCACCAGCGGACAGGTCAAACACGCCGGCGCTCGTGGCGTGCACACCGTCGCTCCCAACTCCATCATCGCCTGATTGAAATCTCCCGGACGGTTGCGATCGAGTAGACTCTCGGCCTGCTGCCATATCTGCTCTCCTGAAATCGCCGTCCCCACAATCCTCTGCAGCACCCGCTCCACGTTGCCATCCACGACCGCGACCGCCTCGCCAAACGCGATGCTGGCAATCGCCGCTGCCGTATATCGCCCCACTCCTGGCAGTGTCCGCCATTCGTCCGCCGTCTCGGGAAACGTCCCTCGGTGCTCGCGTGCCACCACCTTCGCCGCCGCATGCAGCATTCTCGCCCGCCGGTAATATCCCAACCCGCTCCATGCCGCCAATACCGACGCTTCCCGTGCCGACGCCAACTTCTGAACGGTAGGAAATCGCCGCAGGAATTCGTGATAGTGCTCAATGACCGCAGCCACCCGCGTCTGCTGCAGCATGACTTCCGATACCCACACCCGGTACGGATCGCAGCTCTCCCGCCATGGCAAATCGCGCGCGTGAACGTCATACCAGCCCAGCAATTTCTTTCGAAAGTCTGGCTCGCTGAGCTTTACCTTGGGGTTTTGAGAGGACTTCATCGCGAAACCCGCATTCTATCTCAGGGACAAATCGGCTTCTCAGAACCGTCCCAATCCGCCGCTGCCATTGACCCAGACTCCCGGGCACGAAATAATAGCCTCGCTTGGCATCCGCAGTATTGCGTGGACCCATTCACGCCTAGCAGTCACGAGGAGTGTTATGAACGACTTCAACCGCAAGGTGGAAGACGCGTCGGCGCGCGTGAGCCATACCATCAACGAAGCCGCCGAGCGCCTGGAAAAGGAAATTCCCGAATTCATCAAATACCTGAACGACGAGGTCGTTCCCGCCGTGCGGACGCACTCCACTCGCGCCCTGCGCACCGCTTCCCAGAAACTGGCGGAGTTTGCCGATTACATGGAGCAACACCCGACTCAGCCCAAATAGTGTCGTCTACCTCGCACCCAGTTCCGCCCCGCGGTCTCTTCGTCAGCATACTTATGCTCTTCGTGGTGCTGATCGCGGTGCTCTTAGTCAGCTCCTGCGGCCATCCCAAACAGCCGCACGTGACTGTGCCCCCGCCTCCAGAGTCGACGACCGGGACGCCTGCGCCTTCACTGCCAGCGCCGAAGACTACGAAGCCTGCTGAGAACGCAACTCCGCCAAAACCCGAAGAAGAAGCCGACCTCGCCGAACCCGTGATCCCGGCCGGCACCAAGCCGATTGAGACCCAGACCGGTCTCGCCAGCTGGTATGGGCCGCCTTATCACAACCGCCGCGGATCGAATGGCGAGATCTACAACATGCATGCCATGACCGCCGCCCATCGCACCTTCCCGCTGGGATCGATCGTGCGCGTCACCAACGTGAAAACCGGCAGCACCGTGCTGGTCCGTATCACTGATCGCGGTCCCTTCATCCCGGGACGCATCGTCGATCTTTCCCTCGCTGCCGCGCGGAAAGTCGATGTCTGGCAGCCGGGTATCGCTGAGGTCAAAGTGGAATTGATGCAATCCGGCGTGCAAGCGCCATCGTCCGGCAAATGGGCGGTTCAGATTGGCGGCATGCCCGATGAAAAAGCCGCCAGCAAGCTCGCCGATCACCTTACGCGCCGCTATCACTCGGCCAAAGTGCTGCGTTTTAAGAGTCCCGCCGGGGATTGGTGGATCCGAGTTCGCGTACTCGACGACGACCACGATCGCGCTCAGAAACTTGCAGCCGAAACGACCACTCCCGAAGGCGCGGTTTTTCTGGTGCGATTAGACTGATACGCGATGCAAACCATCGAAGTCATTCCACCCGACACTCGCTCTCGTGGTGTAGGCCTGATGGCTGCGGCGGCTGCCGTATATCTAGCGCTGCGCCTTGCTGGATTTCACAAGCTCTTCGATGCTGATACGGAAGGGGTCGGCGCGCTTCTGCAAATCATCGGCACGCTCTACAGCGTCGTGTATGCCTTTGCCACGTACGTCATTTGGGGACAGTTCGCCGCGGTCGAGAACGAAATCCTGAAAGAGTCCGGAGCCCTCAAAGACCTGATCCTCTTCAGCCGCGGTCTTAAGGAAATTTCACGTGATCCCATCGTCCGTGCTGTCCGCGCGTATGCCCGCGCAGTAACGGAATCCGAGTGGGACATGCTATCGCGCGGCGAGGATACCGAACGTACCGACAAGCTTTTTTCCGCAATCATTTCCAGCGTCATCGATGTCCATCCCGAGAATGATTCTGAAAGCCGGGCCCACCAGCATCTGCTCGAGATCGCGAATCAAGCCAGCGCTCACCGTGACGAGCGCCTTGCCCTCAGCGCCAAACGCATTCCTCGCACTCTTCTTCTTTTCGTTACGGTGACCGCCTCGACCATTCTCTTTCTGCTTTTCTTTTTTCCTTTTCACAACCTGGCGCTTGGACTCGTCGCCGTCGCGATTGCAACCATGCTTCTCTTCTTCGCACACTTCGTGCTGACTGACCTCGACAATCCCTTTGAAGGCACGTGGAATGTCGATTCGAAGCCCTTTCGCGATCTGGCAACCAAATACCATTAATCGCCGGGCCCATCGTGCAACTGGCAACATTAGCCACCCTTTGCTATCGTTTCCGCACAGGTGACCCAGGAATGACCGATCCCAATTGTCTCTTCTGCCGAATCATTCGCGGCGAGATTCCGTCGAAAAGAGTTTTCGAAGATGAACACGTCTTCGCGTTTGAAGACGTTAACCCGCAAGCGCCGACCCATGTGCTCATCATACCCAAACGGCATTTTGCGGGATTGAAAGAAGCGGAACGCAGCGACGCCGAAATCATCGGCCGCTGCCATCTGGCCGCTGCCACGATCGCCCGCCAGCGCAAGATCGAGCAGGGATACCGCACCGTCCTCAACGTTGGCCCCGGCGCTGGACAGTCCGTCTTCCACCTGCACGTTCACCTGTTGGGTGGACGCGCACTCAACTGGCCTCCGGGATAAACCAGAAGAGTACCTAACGCGAATTTTCTGCTTATAGAGGGAAATCGAACTAAAAGGCGGCGGACAGAGGTCCGCCCCGTTTCGCGACAAAGGCAGAGTTACTGCACCGTCGGCTCGGCGTCTTCCGGCGCCCCATGGCGCCGCAGCAATTGCGGAAGATTCTGCGAGAACGCCGACCGGGGTAGAACCATGTCACATCCCACTTCGTGCGCCTTCTGCTTCAGATCGCCTTGAACGTGCGACAGGAACCCAATAATTGACGTCCCCTTCTTCAGCTTGCTCTTCAGTTTCGGGATCAAGGTCAGGGGTTTCACGCCATTGTTGTTCAGGTCGAAGATGATCAGCGACGGCTTTTCTTCCCCGTTCGCCTGCATCTTCTCCATCAGGTCCTTGTCGCTCTTCACGAATTCCACTTTCACGTTGAGCTTCTTGGCGGTCTCCTGGATCTTCGCCATGAAGAACAGATCTTCAATGAAGGCAAAGATGCGGGAATTTGCATCCACGCTTGCAGGCAGAGGCTCAGGGTCGGGTTGTGAATACTGCGTTGTGAAACCAGGCCGCGGACGCCCGCTCTTGTGGCCATTATTGTTTCCGCCCATCACGGCGCGATAGCTGTGGTCCATGGGCGCCGTGTAGATGCCGTCTTTGTTCTCGCGGCTCAAGCCCGGTCCGGGACGCTGTCCCCTTTGACTGTGCTGACGGCGGCCTCTCCGCCGCCTTCTTCCTCCGCCACCGGAGTTTTTTCCTGGTCCTGCGTTCATAGTCCTCTCAAATTGGTTCACACAAGATGCAAATCTTTACAGATCTCGAAAATGCCGCTGGAGTGTGGCTCGACAGCGGCGTGCAAGGCGCAGCCCGGGCACACCCTCATCCTTCTTCTGCGCAGTTGCGAATTACGACGGAACACACTCTGGAACGAACCCCAAACCTGCAAAAAACCGCTCTCGCGAATGAAAATCTAAATCGGCTTCAATTTTCCGTTTATCGGATCCGTAGGCGTCGCCTCAGAATGGCTGACGCAGAAGGCCTTCGCGGGAACGAGGCCTAAATGAGAACAAGTTCATGGTACTCGTCCTCGTCGATCAGCGCAAGGCCCCCATCCACCCTGATTTTGCACAGGAGGTCATGCACGCGAGTGTGGGCCCCTGAATCAGCGGATCAGATCACAATGCGCCTAAATTCCCATCGAAAGCTCGCGTGCCCATTGCTGCGCCTGCCAGTAGCAAGCCGCCACATCATCGGCGTCCAGCCGCAGCCCCGCGCTCAGAGCGGCCGCCGCTTCCCACTCCCCGCTTTCATGCGCCAGCATGAGCTGGAACATCGGACGCAAGACGCTGGGCTGCCCCAACAGCACCGCGTTGGTCGCCGCGTCCAGCGGGATTTTTTCCAGCACAGCTTGCATCGGTGCCTCCAACATGGCGTCGATCAGTGATAGCAGCCCCATCAGAAACCAATCCGATTCTCCATGAGACACCTTAGGCGCGAGCAGTTCGCAAAACCGTCCCCGCACCAGCGCTGAGAGCACGAGATCGCTGGTCTTGTCTTGTCCCGCCCCCACTTCTGCTATCAACCGTACCCCATCGCCGTAAATCGCGTTCGTCAAGAATCGATAAGGCGTGCCTCACGGAATGGATCTCTTTCTTGAATCCAAAAACCGCCGAATTCAGATATCGCAAGAGCCGGTAGCAGACCGATGCTTCTTCTTTAACCAGTTTCTCCAGGCCCGGTACGTCCAGCTCCGGGCGCGATACTTCCTGCAACATCCGTATGTAATTCAGCCGGTTTGCGGGCATGTCGTGCGTGCCCATCATCTCCGGTCGGCGAAAGAAGTATCCCTGGAAATAGACGAAACCCTCATCCTGCGCCTGCGCGAACTGATCCTGCGTTTCAACTTTTTCCGCCAGCATCCGGTAGCGCCACGGCCCAAACTGCTTGATTAGTTGCTCGCGCTCCTCATGCGTGGTGAGCAGCCAATCAACCTTGATGATGTCGGCCATCTCGGACAGCGGTTCGCGCTGGTCGTGCGCGACGTAGTCGTCGAGGGCAATGATGTATCCCTGCTCTTTCTGTGACATGCGGCCATCACATCGGAATCGGGAGGAACCGTTTCCAGAATCTCCACCACGGTCGTTGTAGACGGAAGAAGCCCGACCAGGCCCTTGATCAAAGTATCGCGCGTGCAGTTCACGAAGGCCCGCCGGCCGTCGCACAATACATCCAATCCCATCAGCAGAGAGCGGTCGAGCGTGGCTCGCGACGCTTCATCCGCATCGCCTACAAAGCAGTTCTCCAGGCTGTCGCGAAATAGCAACTCATAGCCAAATACCTTCTCCTCGCGATCGAAGATCGGCTGCCGCGCGACATACCGCATCGCCTTGGAATCTGGCAACGGGGCTGGCGCCGTCGCTGGTCCTGAAGACATGTTGCCCACATAGGTCTGTATCGGCAGAAGGCGCAAAAGTCTGAGCGACCAGCGACTTCAGTTCGAAGATAAGGACAATCTCAGAGAAGAGTTTCGATGAGTGAGGGTGGCCCCCCCTTGTCGCGTTTTGTGCGACAGGGTGGGGATTTTGACTTGACTTTGACTTCGAATGGCTTTTGTTCTGCGTGATTTCGCAGCCAAGACTTCTCCCCTTCTAAACTCTCTGCACCCCGCCCAACTTCGTCAATGCATCCACAATCCTAGCCGACCACTGCGCCACCTCATCTTCACGCAGCGTGCGCTCATTCGATTGAAGTTTCACGCGCAACAACATCGAATACTTACGCGCCGCAATCGATCCCCCACGAAAAATCTCAACCGGCCGAAGCTCCCGCAACTCAGGCACACCCGTAGCATTCACGGCCCTTTGCATCTGTTCAAAGGCCACTTCATCGCTGAAGATGAAGGAGAAATCCCGCTCCACGGCCGGATATCGGCCCAAAGGTACAAACTTTACAGTTCGCAGCCCTATCTTGTACAACTGCTCCAAGTCGATCTCGGCAAGAAACACATCCTGCCGCAGCTTCCGCGCCGCTGCCACTGAGGGATGAATCTGCCCGAACTGCCCCAATGCGACGCCATTCGCGCGCACCCGTGCCGAACGCCCGGGATGAAAGTATTCCTCAGCACCGCGATCAAATGCGATATCGCGCGCAAACGGCTCCAGCAGATTCTCTACATCTCCCTTGAACGCGCGAAACACTTCCGCGCTCACGGCATGTTCCCCCTTGCTTACATCGAGAACGCCCCCCAAAGGCAGAAATGCTCGAATCGCCGGGACAGTCGCACCTAGACACGCTCGCCGGGGCTCCACCCGCTCTCCTCCGGAGAGTTCGTATATACTGCCCATCTCAAACAGCCGTGCCTCGGGGACATCGCGGTTCAAATTCCACGCCAGCATGTCGAGCACGCCCGGCACGAGCGAAGTCCGCATGACCGAAGCCTGTTCGCTCAGCGGATTCTCCAATTCCAGCACCTGCGTGCCAGAAGAAAATCTCTCGGCATCCGCATGCGAGATAAATGTCAGAGACAAAGCTTCGTTGTACCCCAGCGCCAGCGCGCGCTGGCGCAACGTTGCGTCCATCTTCGCGTGGGGCAACTCCACCACAGCGCCACTGTAAGCCGGCAGAGTATTCGGGAACTTGTTATAGCCATAAAGACGGGCAATCTCTTCGATGACGTCGATCTCGCGTTCCACATCCAGCCGCCAACTCGGGATCTGCACGCGAAATTGCGCATCCCGCTGACCCTCCGGGATGAGGTCGAATCCGAGTCGCTTCAGGATTCGCGAGATGAGCCCAGCGTCCAGCCCCTCTCCGAGGATCCGCCGCACCTCGCTCACGTGCAGAATGACCGGAGCCTGGTCCATCCGCTTCGAAATTACGTCCACGACGTCGCCGACCAGTTCTCCGCCACCCGAATCCAGAATCATCTGCGCGACCAGATCGCAGGAAATGACGGTGGATTCGAAATCCGCGCCGCGCTCGAACCGGTGTGACGCGTCGGTGTGCAGAGCATGCCGGCGCGACATTTTGCGAACGATCCCTGGATCCCACCATGCAGACTCGATCACGATGTTCCGCGTCTTCTCGGTGATCATCGTGTCGTATCCGCCCATCACTCCAGCTAGGCCAACAGGTTTCTTCGCATCGCAGACCACCAGATCTTCCGTCGTCAGCTTGCGCTCGACGCCATCCAGCGTCTTCAGCGTCTCTCCCGCCCGCGCCTTGCGCACAATAATCTTTCCGCCTTCGAGCAGGTCGGCGTCGAAAACGTGCGTAGGCTTTCCGATTTCCCAGAGAACGTAATTGGTTGCGTCCACAGCGTTCGAGATCGGCCGCTGATCGAGCAACTGCAGCCGCCGATTGATCTTTTCAGGCGAAGCTTTGATGCGCGTATTGCGAATTACGCGCGCGGAGAACCGCGGACAAAGCGCCGGCTCCTCGACGGTGATGGGGAATGGCGCGGCCTCAGCCGTTGTCGTGCTGTTAGTGGAAGAGCGGCCCTTTAGGGCCGCGTCAGGTCCATTCGAAGTCGCGGCTTTAGCCGCTGAGGGCAGCGTCGGCTCGAGCCCTTTCAGCGGTAACCCATAAATCGCCGCCGCCTCCCGCGCCACGCCGTAATGATTCATCGCGTCCGGCCGATTCGTCCCGATCTCCATCTCGAAAACGACATCGGCGCCCGTACCACTGATCCCCTCGACCGAGATCCCAACGTTGGTCAAGTCCTCAGCAAGACGGCGGTCGTCGACCGCAAGGTCAACGTAATCGCGAGTCCATTGTGGAGATAATTTCATTTTACGTTCTGTCATCCTGAGCGGAGCGAGCTGATTCGCGAAGCGAATAAGCCTGCGGAGTCGAAGGATCCCCTACTCCCTCGACCGAAATCCGCTGCTCGAAAGGCGTTCGTACCGCGCCGCCGGAACCTGATGCGATATCGCTGTTACCCAAACTGCTCCAAAAACCTCACATCCCCCTGAAAGAAGTACTGCAAGTCATCGACGCCGTACTTCAACAGCGCCAACCGATCCACACCCATGCCAAAAGCAAATCCCGAAACCTTCTTCGGATCGTAGCCATTGTCCTTCACGAACTCGAACACATTCGGATCCACCATGCCGCAGCCGAGCACTTCGATGAACCCAGTCTGCTTGCACGGACGGCACGGGTCCGCCCCACGCTTCCCGCTTCCGCCACAGATGAAGCAAGTCACATAGAGTTCCGCGCTCGGCTCCGTGAAAGGGAAGAACGACGGCCGGAAGTGCGTCTTCACCGACGATCCGAACAGCGCTTTCATGGCATGATCCAGCGTCCCTTTGAGATCACCGAAGGTAATGTTCGTATCGACTGCCAATCCCTCGATCTGATGAAACATCGGCGAGTGACTCGCATCCGGAGGATCGTTGCGATGCACCGTCCCCGGAATCACGATGCGAACCGGCGGCCGCATCTTCTCCATCGTTCGAATCTGCACGGGAGAGGTATGCGTGCGCAGCAGCAGCCGCTCGCGTTGGGGCTTCGACTGCTGCCCCGCGATGAAAAGCGTGTCCTGCGTGTCGCGCGCCGGATGGTTCGGTGGAAAGTTAAGCGCCTCAAAGTTGTAGTAATCGGTCTCGACAACTGGCCCTTCAGCCACGGAATATCCGAGTTTCTGGAACACCCCGACGATCTCGCGCATCGTCTTCATGACGGGATGTTCCGCCCCAATGGGTCGGCGAACGCCCGGAAGAGAGATGTCAACGCTCTCGCCGGCTTGCGAATCATCTCCGGCGACATGCGCCTTCTCGACCAGTTCGGTAACCCGCATCTTCAATTCGTTAACGCGGATTCCAGCTTCACGCTTAGCTTCTTTGGGAGCACCCTTCAGCCAGACATCGTTGATCTGCGTCAGAATTCCGTTCTTGCGAGCCATCCACCGGTCGCGGTATGACTTTAAATCGGCATCTGTACGGACCTCGCCAGCTTCCGCCGCACACGCAGCAACGCATTCGCCTGCAGCCTTCTCGAGCGCCGCCGCCGAATAATCAATCAGTTTGGGAACGGTATAAGCCACGCGTGTGCTTCAACCCCAAAATGTTTTTGTGGGGACAGCCGCCCTCGGCTGTCCGTCGGCTCGAAGAGCCGATGGGTGTTGACTTGACTGCGCCGCACGCCAGCACAGTCTGGGAATGTGCCGCTAAGGCCGGGCTATGTCCGGCAGGACAGCCGAAGGCGGCTGTCCCCACATAGACAATGCTACTGATAGCTGACGGCTGAAAGCTGAGAGCTAAGAAGTTTACGCCAGCGCCGTCTTCGCCTGCGACGCCAGCCCCGCAAACCCCGCCGGATCATTCACCGCCAGGTCCGCGAGAATCTTGCGGTCCAGTTCGACTCCCGCAACCTTCAGGCCGTGAATGAACTGGTTGTAGCTCAAGCCGTTCAGCTTGGCGGCGGCGCCGATGCGCACGATCCACAGCGAGCGGAACTGCCGCTTGCGCTGCTTGCGTCCAGAATATGCAAACTTCAGCCCACGCTCGACTGATTCTTTCGCCGAGCGGTACAGCTTCGATTTTGTCAGGAAATAACCGCTTGCGCGGTCAAGTATCTTCTTGCGTTTCTGGCGGCGTTTGGTTCCGCGCTTTACACGAGGCATGGTGCTCTCCTTTTTTACTTCGTTTTATGGCGGCTGGAGGTAAGGACGAAAGGCCGTGACCTCTTCACACGCCTGAAATTGTGTGATTGAGCGATCGGCCATTGTGCGATTTTCAATCACTCAATGACTCAATCACAAAATCACTCAATTCTTCACTGGTACGGAATCATCCGCAAAACCTTGGCCAGATCTCCATCACTCACCAAAGCGGACTTTCCCAGCTTGCGTTTATTCTTTTTGTCTTTTGACGTCAGGATGTGACGCAGCTTCGCATGTCCCCGCTTCACTTTTCCTGTCGCCGTCTTCTTGAAGCGCTTGGCAGCGCCCTTGTGCGTTTTCAATTTCGGCATAAGACCTCTGCAATTAGCATTTAGCACTTAGCGCAACAAAAAAACGCCCGGGCATTCTCCCGACTGGCCAAATGCCAAGTGCTAAGTGCCAATTGCGATGAATTTTGTAACTCGTCGCTCAAGCCGCGCTACGACGCGGGCTTTGCGACCTGCGCCGGAGCCGGATTTGGGACCGCAGCGCTCTGCGCCGCAGCCTTCTGCTTTCTTTCTTTCTCTTTTTCCTTCTCGCGCTCCTTGTCCGACTTCTTCGGAGCCAGGATCGCGTGCAGCGTATTGCCTTCCTGCCGCGGACGAAACTCGACAATACTCTCCGACTCGACGTCCTTGATCAGCCGCTCCAGAATCTGTCGGCCTAATCCGGTCCGGGTCATCTCGCGACCGCGGAAGAAGATCGTGGCCTTAACTTTGTCTCCCTCATCCAGGAAACGCAGCACATGATTCTTCTTCGTCTCGTAATCGTGGTCGTCCACATTGATGCGGAACTTGACCTCTTTTACGGTGATCGTCTTCTGATGTTTCTTGGCTTCCCGCTCTTTCTTTTCCTGCTGGTAGAGATACTTCCCATAATCCATGATGCGGCATACGGGAGGCTGCGCGGTGGGCGAAATCTCAACCAGGTCCAGATTCTTTTCGCGGGCTTTCTTTATCGCTTCGTAAGGCGGCAGGATGCCGAGCTGATTGCCTTCGTCATCAATCACGCGAATCTCGCGCGCCCGAATGCGATCATTGATGCGAATAAAACGTTTATCGATACAGTCCTCCGTACTCTAAGCAACTGAGAATAAAGAATTATAGCATGATGCTTCGCGGTAGAATCCAGTCTCAAAATCTTCTGGAAAGGCCGCGTGACAGGCCCTCATCCTTTACGTCAAAATGAAAGTGATCGCAATCCGGTCCAGCCGGAGCGACCCTCAAGGATTCTGTCTCATGTGCCGCAATATCAAAACCCTCTTCAACTTCGATCCTCCGGTCACCGAGGACGAGGTGCGCGCCGCCTCACTTCAGTTTGTCCGCAAAATCACCGGATTCAATAAGCCCTCCAAGGCCAATGAAGCCTCCTTCCTCGCCGCGGTGGATGAAGTGGCAGGGGTTTCCCTGCGCCTCCTTCACTCGCTCGAGACCACGGCACCTCCGAAGAACCGCGACGAAGAAGCCGCCAAAGCGAAGGCCCGCGCGGCCGTGAGATTCGGAAGCTAACACCATCCGGGAAAGCACCATTCTCTCAGCCAGGCTTCGAACTTCTGAGAAATTCGGTACAATTTCCGGCAGTTCAGCATCAGGCCCATTCGATCTGACCCTTTCCATGCAAATGAAAAAGCAAGCGCAGATATCCCTCGCCCTTTGCATCGCTACCCTGATTTGCCTCACAACTTCGCAGCCTGGCGCGGCCCAACAACCTGCGTCCAGTGAGTCCGCTGTTATTGAACAAGGCAAATTTACCCTCCACAAGTTCGAACAGCCCATCGGAGAAGAGACCTACGAGATTCGTAAGCAGGACGACTCGATCGCGGTGAAAATCGATTTCAAGTTCACCGATCGAGCCACACCCGTCCCGTTAGCGGCAAGTTTTCGAGGCGCGCAGGATCTGACTCCCCAAACTTTCGAAATCAAGGGCAAGACGGCGCGCACGGCTTCTATCGACGAATCGTTGAGTATTGAGAACGGCAAAGTGCATTTCCGCACTCGCGATAAGCAGAGCGATCTCGACCCGCCGAGCGGAGCCTTTTTTACCATTGCCGGATACGCTCCGACGACCATGCAGATGCTGCTGGTGCGGTACTGGTCAACGCACGGATCGCCAACAAAACTCACCACGCTTCCCAGCGGTGCCGTGAAGGTGGAACCGCGTGGACAGGACGCCATTAAGGTCGGCGGAAAAGAGGAGAAGCTCGATCGCTACACCGTCGAGGGCCTGATCTGGGGACGTGAGACTCTCTGGTTCGACGCCAACCGCAATCTGGTTGCCGCGATCTCGACCGACGCGGAATTCGACCATTTCGAAGCGATTCGTGAAGGATACGAAAGCGCTTTAGGCGACTTCGTAGGACGCGCCGGGGCTGATGGCATGGCCGCCCTGGCCGATATTTCGAAGGGCATTTCCGGGAGCCGCGCCGATACCCTCGCCATCGTTGGAGGCACCCTCATCGACGGAACCGGGGCTGCTCCGGTCGGAGACGCGACGGTTGTGATTCGCAAAGGCCGCATCGTTGCGACAGGTCCACGATCAAAGGTGAAAATTCCCAAACACGCCAATGTCGTGGATGCCAAAGGAAAATTCATTCTCCCTGGCCTCTGGGATATGCATGCTCACTTCGAGCAAGTCGAGTGGGGACCGATCTATCTAGCTGCCGGCGTCACCACCGTTCGCGACTGCGGCAACGAACTCGAATTCATCACCGCCGTGCGCGATGCCATAGCCCAAGGGCGAGGCCTCGGCCCTCGTCTTTTACTTGCGGGCGTCGTCGACGGAACGGGTCCACTCGCGCTCGGTGTCGAACGAGTGGACACTCTAGAACAGGCTCGCAGTTGGGTCGATCGCTACCACGATGCCGGATTCCAGCAGATGAAAATCTACAGCTCCGTCAAGCTCGAAGAGCTCACGGCAGTAGCCAACGAGGCCCACCGCCTTGGCATGACTGTCACCGGACACATTCCCGAAGGGCTCACGGCGTTTCAAACGGTCGAAGCAGGTCAAGACCAGATCAACCACATCTCTTACATCGCGGACATCATGCACTCGCCGCTGCCTGAGAACGCCACACGAGCCGACCGCAGAAACGCCATCATCAACATCGATCTGAATTCGCCCGAATCCCAAAAGGCTTTAGCCTTCCTGACGGAGCATCACACAGTCGTGGACCCAACCATGGCTCTGTACGAACTGTTCACCGGCACTACGGCGAAGCCGCCTGCCAGCTTTGAGCCCGGCATCAATAAGATTCCTGAAGAGCTTGCCGGGCAACTCACCGATGTCGAGCCGCCAAATGAGAACTCCGAGGTGCGAGAAACAATCTTCCAGAAGGAAGTAGCGATCGTCGGCGCCCTGCATCGGGCCGGAGTTCCCATCGTAGCCGGCACAGATCAATCCGTTCCGGGACACAGCCTGCATCGGGAACTCGAGCTCTACGTCCAGGCCGGATTCACGCCTTTAGAAGCCATTCAGGCGGCAACGACCATGCCTGCTCGCGTCATGGGACTCGACAAGGAATTGGGCACGATCGAAACCGGAAAGCGCGCCGACCTGATCCTCATCAACGGCGACCCACTCCAGGACATTCACAACACCCGCAACGTCGAATACGTAATCACCAACGGCACCATGTATCACACCGCCGAACTCTGGCAGAGCGTAGGCTTCAAGCCGTAAAGCAGGGGCTAGGGATTAGGGGCGAGAGGAGGGATTTCAATTGCGTGCAACCGATGCATCCGAGTACCGCAGCTGACTTGCGCAATGGGCGCCATTCTGCTCCCAAACCCCTGATCCCTAGCCCCTTTGTTGCTGTGCTAGTCTGCCTGTCATGGCAATGCGCTCAACCATGAACCGAAAAAATGTCGCGCGAGACCCTCGGTCGACCAAACAGCCACGCCCCAAGCACTTCCTCAGCGACAAGGTCTCCCATTTCACCGAATCAGTCATTCGCGAAATGACCCGCCAGGCCATGCTTTACGGCGCAGTCAATCTTGCGCAGGGCTTCCCGGACTTCTCCGCCCCAAACGAGATCAAGCAAGCTGCTCAACAAGCTGTCGCCGCCGACGTCAATCAATACGCCATCACCTGGGGAGCCAAGAACCTGCGCAACGCCATCGCCCGGCAAATGGGCGTCTGGCAAGGCATCACCGTCGATCCGGAAAAGGAAATCACCGTCTGCTGCGGATCTACCGAAGCCATGATTTCGACTCTGCTCGCCGTCTGCAACGCAGGCGATGAGGTCGTCATCTTCGAACCGTTTTACGAAAACTACGGTCCCGACTCGGTGCTCAGCGGTGCTAAACCGAAATTCGTGAAACTCCGGCCCCCGAAAGATGCATCGAGCGAGTGGACCTTCGACGAAAAAGAACTCCGCCGCGCCTTCGACAAGCACACCAAAGCGATCATCCTGAACACGCCGAATAATCCCACTGGAAAAGTCTTCACCCGTGCGGAACTCGAGCTGATTCGTGACCTCTGCGTCAAGTTCGACGTATTGGCCATCACCGACGAAATTTACGAGCACATCCTCTACGACGGCACGCAACACATTTCCATGGTTTCCCTTGACGGCATGCGTGACCGCACCGTAACCATCAACGGCATGTCAAAAACCTACAGCGTCACGGGATGGCGCGTGGGATGGGCCGTAGCACCGGAGAAGATAACGAACGCGATTCGCAAAGTACACGATTTCCTCACGGTCGGAGCCCCAGCTCCTCTGCAGGAAGCTGGCGCGGCCGCACTGAGCCTCGCCCCCGAGTACTATGCGAAACTCGCCGAGGGCTATCGCGTCCGTCGCGACCAACTGATCCCAGCGCTCACCTCGGCGGGTTTCCGCTGCTTCCTTCCTCGCGGCGCGTATTACGTTATGACCGACATCTCCGCCTTCGGCTTCAAAGACGACCTCTCATTTGCGAAATACCTGGTTCAGGACATCGGCGTGGCCTGCGTTCCAGGATCAAGCTTCTATCGCGATCCAAAAGACGGTGCGAAGCAAGTCCGCTTCGCGTTCTGCAAGAAACCAGAGACGCTGGACGAGGCCGCGCGAAGATTGAGTAAGCTGAGTGGCAGAAAGTAGCACTAAACGCGCGAGAAGTACCCGTGAGCGACGGATGCGCACCGTAAGAACGCTCTTTACGAATGAACTGGCTTCAACCTTTCAATTCGCATGTGCCGGTACAGGGGATTCACAGGGATAGGCTGCTCGAAAGCCCGGTCTTCCACGAGTTCAAAGCGAGAGCCGATTACGCGGAGGTCCTCGGGAATGATGGATGTCGGCATCTCCCACTGAAAGCCGCCATTTGCCATCGCTACTCCCTCTGTAGCCTCGTGGATCACCCTTGTGAATCTACCATTGCCCTGAAACATAACGCACACTACCGCTCGCTCCAACGGAGTGGGCATGGTTCCTCCTGAAAGCGCCTGTGGTATTTCGCGTCCTTCTCCTTGAGTTCATCAGGATTGAGGATCCCCCAACCCTGCGCTCTCTTGCAAGAGCGAGGAACTGGTCTCCTCCACTTTGCACATTAGCTTTATTTCGTGATCACCCCGCACGCCACCCGGTCCCCCGAGTTCCCCGAGGGATCGGTCTTATAGTCGTCGCCTTTCGCGTGGACCACGACCGCCGCACCATTGCTCAAGAGCGAGTGCGGGCCGTCCTTGAGCGTAACATCGGCATCCTCCAACTTAGCCTTGGCCTTGCCATCCGCTCCGACCGTGAAATTCTTTATGTCGCCGGCATGGTGCCCTTCCGGATTGTCGAATCCGTGCTTCTTGCTCTCCGGGTTGAAATGACCGCCGGCTGACTTGAAGTCCGGTGCTTCGCATTTGGGAACCTGATGGAAGTGGATGGCGTGCTCTCCCGGCGTGAGATCGTGCAACTGCAGTTGGAGCGCGACTCCCGAACCCTGATCCCAGATGAGGACGCTGCCCACGTCTTTTCCTTGGGCATCTTTTAATTCGACTTTAGTTTTGGCAACGCTCGCGGATGAAAGGGCAAAAAACGCGACAAAAGCTCCACACGCGAGTAGGGGAAGGGATTTCATTTGGCCTCCTGGAAAATTGGAATAAATTATAGCCAATTGCCGTTTCCGTCGATTAATCACCAGGGCCGGGTTTCAACGATCTCAGATAGGTTACAACGGCATCTGCGTCTTCGCGGCTCATCCGAAATTGTGGCATGGGAAGCCGCAGATGACTCCCGTCGGTCCAGACGCCGGTGGTGAGAAGGCGAATCATGTCTTCGTCGCTGGCCGGCGGCGTGCCGGCAATTCTCGGCGCTTTCAGTGGCCAATTCTCGGTCGGATGAGCCGGCATCAACCACAGGGAAGCTCCATCGAGCCGATGGCTGGAATCAACCTCTCCCGAGTCGGTGCGGGGCGTGTGGCACATACCGCACATCGCTACCCCTCCACGATGTACTTTCCACGCGCGACCCGGCTCTCGTTACTTCTGGACTTCGCTGCCATGCTCGTTTGACTCGTTGCCTCTGGCCGCCCACCGACGATGAGCGCAGCCAGACCCAGAATGATCACCACCCATGAAAACGATAGGAATTCACCCGCTCTGAAACCCCGGAAATTCATAGACGACGGTGATTTGATGAAGAGTCTCGATCCTAGGTTGATCCGAATCCACATCAAGGAAAGCTTCCCTTCGTGTACCTTCGCGTCCTTTGTCGTTAACGATTTTAGGCCTGCCAAAAAGTGCACACTCGGCCCCATGCCTCCACAGAAATCTGGAGTATACTGCGAACAAGTTCGAACTTCTTTGTGGGGAAAGTACGTTTATGGCGTCCAATGCAGTCGAAACAGTGCCAGATCAGGTTCCAGCCGACGATTTTCAGGCGCTGGAACAGAAGATTTATCGCACCATAGAGATGTACAAGGCGGCTCGTCAGGCCCAGGCGTCGGCCGAACGCGATTCCCAACGCCTGCGGCAGCAGTTGGAAGACCGCGAAGAAGAACTCGTCCGCCTTCGTCGCGACACAGTGCAACTGAAGAAAGAGCGCGAGGACATTCGCAGCCGAGTGGAAAAGATGCTGGCCCAGATCGAGTCCCTCGCCGAGGCTAGTTAGCCGCCGCAGTACTAGTTTTGAGGATAAGCTGCTTCTCCACGGAGAACATCGAATGGCGACAGCGACGAAAGATCATGCAGTGAAAGACGCGCAGAACGCCAGCGTGCGAGTGGAGATTTTTGACCAGGCCTATAACCTCCGCGGCTCTGATCCCGAGTACATCCTCAAGCTCGCAGAATATGTCGATTCCAAGATGCGCGCCGTCGCCGCCGCCACCAACACCATCGACACGGTCCGGCTCGCCGTCCTCGCGGCCCTGAACATCGCCGACGAATACCACCTGTTGAAGAAAAATCAGGGTGGCGGGGCAACCGACTATCTGAAGCGCGCGCATCAACTCGTACATGCGCTCGATGAAGTGCTGCAGGATGACCGCAAGGCCGGTTAGTTCCCGCTCTGCTGCGTTGTTCCTCTTACTCTTGCTCTCACTGTCAACCGCCGTCTCAGCCCAGGAAACGACGCTTCGCACCCGGTCGAATCTGGTCCTCGTTCCAACTCTCGTAAAAGACTCGCAAGCAGCCATCGTTTACGGATTACAAGCCGGCGACTTCGTCGTAGAAGACAATGGAGTCGAGCAGCCAGTACGCATGGACGAAGCGCCCGAAGGCCAACCGATCTCTCTGGTTGTCGCCATCCAGCGCGGGCGCCGTGCCTCTTACGAATTTCCGAGATTGCAGGGACTCCGGACAATGCTCAGTCCTCTTTTCGAATTGGGCACTGCAAGAGTCGCGCTGGTGGAATTCGACAACCAGGCAGAGTTGACTCGGAACTTTACCCACCGCGAAGCTCTCGTCGACGCCGATTTGAGCAACCTGCAACCGGGCAACGATGGCGCCGCGATCCTCGACGCGGTCTCCTATTCCATCCAATTGCTGCGAAACGAACCGGAGGACCGCCAGCGCGTCCTGCTTCTGATCAGCGAAACCCGCGACCACGGAAGTAAGGGCAAGATCGAAGATGCCGTCGCCGCCGTGGGCCAAGCCAACGCCATGATGTACGCTCTCGTGTTTTCTCCTGGTATTTCTAATATCCTCGACACGGGCCGTGGAGTGAACAAGAGTGAAATGCACCCTACGATAGACTTCCTCGACCTCGCCGACCAAACCGCTCAGGCCATGCGCAAGAATGTCCCTGCCACTATTACTTCCATGACCGGAGGCGAGTACGCGTTGTTCACGACGCGGAAAAAATTCGAAGTGCGGATGAATGATTTCACCAACCACCTGCACAGCCGCTATCTGCTGAGTTTCGCACCCAAAGATCCTCATCCGGGACTGCACCAGTTGCAGGTCCGTTTGAAAGATCCCTCAAAAGGTACGGTGTTGGCCCGGACCAGTTACTGGGCGGAAGGAACGGAAAAAAACTAAGGCCGATCATCCTTCGGATAGCGGGCAGGGCAATTAAGATACGGGCGGGTAGGGCACGACTTTAGTCGTGCCGTAACAGCCCGCTAATCATAGGGCTTTATCCCCTGAGGTCTGTGTTCGCTTCTCCAGAAATGCCTAATCCCCTACCACGCCCGGCGCGGAACTCGTGGCCGAGTCCAGAACCTCTCGCACCTTGGCGACCAGCGCTGACAACGTGAAAGGTTTGGCCAGGAACCACAGCCCGGGATCGAGCACGCCGTAGTGCACGATCGCGTTGTCGGTATAGCCCGAAATGTAGAGCACTCTGATTTTCGGGCTCACTCTTTGAATCCGTTCGGCCAACTGCCGCCCATTCATCCGCGGCATCACCACGTCCGTAACCAGCAGCCGGATCTCGTGATGATTCGATTCGCAGATCGCGATCCCCTCTTCGGGAGTAGCAGCCGATAGCACTCGATACCCGCAGTGACTCAGAACACCTGTGCTGAGCTCCCGCAATTGCGAATCATCTTCCACCAGCAGAATTGTCTCCGTGCCCCGCGAGACTCTGATCGGACTTCTTTCCGTGCTGGTGAGGTCTGCCGGCTGGTGGACACGCGGCAGGTAGATCTTGAACGTCGTGCCCTGATCGGGCTCGCTATATACCCAGACATAACCACCGCTCTGCTTGACGATGCCATACACCATCGACAGTCCCAATCCGGTGCCTTTGCCAACTTCCTTCGTTGTATAAAAAGGCTCGAAGATGCGGCCTATCGTTTCTTCGGCCATTCCATGCCCGGTGTCGCTTACCGCGAGCATCACATACTGCCCAGGTTCCACTGGCTGATGTTCCCGCGCGTAAGTCTCGTCCAAAGTGGCGTTGGACGTCTCCAGCGTCAGCTTGCCTCCATGCGGCATCGCATCGCGCGAGTTCAGCGCCAGATTCATGATGACCTGCTCGATCTGCCCAGGGTCGGCCTTGACCATCCCCACATCGTTCGCGGGCACGGTCAGAACTTCAATGTCTTCCCCGATCAGCCGCCTTAATAGTGAGTCGAGATTCAATACGATGTCGTTGAGGTTGATCACCCGGGGCGAAAGCACCTGCTTGCGGCTGAATGCCAGCAACTGCCGCGTGATCCCCGCCGCTCGCTCCCCCGCCGACTTGATCTGCGACGTGCTGTCCGCCAGCTTGCTTCCTGCGGGAAGCCCGTCCGCCAAAATCGACGAATATCCCAGAATGATGGTCAGCAGATTATTGAAGTCGTGCGCGACGCCACCGGCGAGCCGGCCCACCGCCTCCATCTTCTGCGATTGGCGCAGCTTTTCTTCCAGGGCCAGCCGTTCCGTGGTATCCCTGATCCCGCTGGAAATCAGCATCCCCTGTTCCGTCTCAAGCGGGCTCAAACTGACTTCAATGGGAAACTCCGTCCCGTCCTTGCGCAGCCCGAACAGTTCCAGTCGTTTGCCCATCTCTCTCGCTTGCGGCTGCCTGGCAAACTCCGTCCGATGGGTGGGATGGATTTTCCGAAAGCGTTCGGGCATCAGAGTTTCAATCGGCCGGTTCAACAGTTCTTCGCGTTTGTATCCGAACACCTTCTCCGTCTGGGCATTGACCAGCACAATCTTGCCCTTCTGGTCCGTCACCACCATGGCGTCGGGAGCGGACTCCAGTAACCCGCGGAATTTCGCCTCTGCCTTTTCTCTCTCCGTGACGTCGTGCACCAAGGACGCCACCCCGAGCACCCGGCCGCTTTCATCCACCAGTGGAGTGTTGTACCACTCGCAAGAGATGACTCGACCATCTTTCGTCACATTGCTATTCGTACTGCGACTTCCGCCTTCTTGCTTCAGCAATTCCTGCCAGACGTGGCCCACTTCCGAACGCCATTGAGCAGGCACGATGAACTCGCCGTTCTGCCCGACCGCCTCTTCTCGCGAATACCCGAAAATCTTCTCCGCCGATTGATTCCAACTTGCTACGTGGAAGCCCAGATCCCATTCCACTACCGCCAGAGGCGTATTCTCGATGTGCATCCGCAGCCTCTGTTGCGATCGCCGAAACTCCTCCTCCGCGCGCTTGCGTTCCGTAATATCTCGCGCAATCCCCAAAACTCCAACCGTCTTCCCATGCCCATCTCGATACGGTCCTTTTGTCGTGAGAAATGTACGGCTGGTTCCTGCTGCTGTGCCGACCTCTTCATACGTGATTGTCTCGCCGGTCGCGATAATCTCCTGATCTTTCTGCATGATGAAACTGCCGGTATCGGGCGTGAACACTTCCACATCGGTTTTGCCGATCACCTGTTCGACCGTGAGACCTACAAATCGGGCCGCCGCAGGATTCACCATCACGTATCGTCCATCGCGATCTTTCACGAATACCGCGTCGGTCGTACTCTCTGTAATGCCCTGCAACAACGCGAGATTCTTCTGTAATTCCAGGGAGCTCACCAGCAACTGGCGCTGCACCACGAACAACCGCCCGCTCGCTGCCGCGAACGAAGCGAGTACCAGCACCACCGACCCGTAAAACTGCTCCCGTGCAATGCTCAGTACCAGGGGAAAAACGATGGCGGGGATAAGCAACGGGGAAAACTGTGCCAGCAGCTGCAAACTTCTCGATTGCGACTCAACTCTTACCGTCTCTTCGTTCTCATTCCACGTCCCCGCAACCAAAATCAGGAAACTGTAAGCAAGGGTCCACGTGAGATCAGACCATTCCCCCTGCTTATAGTGGCCAGACGCTTGATAGTAGAGGGTCCTGTTCAGAACAATGGCATGGAACGCCAGGTACGCACCCATGCGTCCGAAGTACGCCCGCTCCAGTCGGTTCCGGCTCACCACGGCACGCACGGCGAAACTCGCAACCACCAACCCAAAAAACAGGATGCCCGCGTGGAGTGCCCGCAATTCCATAGTTCGGCCCGCGTCCTGCCAGCGCGAGGGAACGTACATCTGCGACAACTCCACCGCCAATGCCAGGGTGCACACCTGCGCGAAATCAAAGACCCGCAGCCACTGGTATCCGCTGCCCGGATCGCGGGGACTCAGGAACAGCGTCATGCCAATTGGGACGACCCAGAAAAAGACGAGGATATCGCTAGGCCAAAGCGTGCCTAGCGGCGCATGCAGGTAATCGTAATATTCTGTGTAGAGAGCCTGCCCGACCGAAGCCAGCAGTGCAGAAAAGGCCGCCAGCCGCCACACGCGTCTGCCAAACGCTCCGGCACGCCGCGAAGTCAGCCAGCAGATGATCGACGCCACCAGTGGCGCCAGCGTGTCGATCCAATCGCCCCACAACGATGCCGTGTCGCTCCCGTACCGCAGCGCGACAATGCACACGTGCACGAGAACAAGAATCGCCGCCGCCGCAATTGCGGACGTGCGCAGCCTCGACATCCTTCGACACCGCTCCAGCGTTTCGTCAATCAGCGAACGAGCACGCGTTGGGCCCAATATTTGCCCCAGAGTATACACTGACTGCTGGCCCACAGAATCAAGTACTTGGAACGCAACTTATGAAAATTACGGGCTGATCTGCGCAGCTCGGATCGACATTCGTGTAAACGGAGCGTTACTTTGGTTGCACGCATTCTGCCAACTATTTGCGACTCTCCACTTGCCAACTGCTCCCGATTTCCCTAGCATCCACATTGAAAGCCGACCTGCCAGGTTGGTGATGGCGGGTAACCGATATTTGAACCAATGCAGAATGAACGGGAGCTCGACTCGAACTAGGATCCGGTGAGCGATGCTCCGCCATGCGGAGATGCCTAAAGGGTCTCGGCGGGCGCCCAACGTCTACCGACGGGTTCATTCTCGGCCCCGTCACACGGCTCAGTGGGTCGGCTTGTTTTTTTCGAAAATCATTATGTGGGGACAGCCGCCATCGGCCTGTCCAGTCGAGCAAAGCTCGACAGCCTCTTCTCAGCTGCTGCCAGGGTCCGCAACCTAACCCGCATTCCTGCTAGACTGATCCTGTAGCAATTCCATTTTTCTCTGCATCCAATAACCAGTGTTCCCACAACTCTTTCACATTGGAAGCTTCTTCCTTCCGACCTACGGATTCCTGGTCGCCCTTGGAGTCCTTCTAGGTCTGTGGATCAGCGTGCGCAACTCCGAGCGTCTCGGCTACAACGGCGACAATGCTTGGAATCTCGGCATTCTCGTCGTCCTTTGCGGCATCGTCGGCGCCAAGGTTCTTTACGTCATCAACGAGTGGAGCTACTACTCGACGCATACCCGCGAGATTTTCAGCATCAACACGCTGCAAGCCGGAGGCGTTTTCTCCGGAGGCCTGCTTGCGGCCTTCGTCGCTGCTGCCTGGTACGTCCACAAGCGCCACATGCCACCGCTCGGCACTTGCGATGCTTTCGCTCCCGGGTTGGCATTGGGCCATGCTATCGGTCGTCTCGGCTGCTTTGCTGCCGGATGTTGTTACGGCAAACCGACGCATCACTGGTGGGGCGTCACCTTCCGTAATCCCCTGGCAAATTCAATCACCGGAACGCCGCTCGGTATTCCTCTCGAACCCACGCAACTCTTCGAATTCGCCGTTGAACTGGCAAACTTCTTCTTCCTGATGTGGCTGCTGAAACGCAGAAAATTCGACGGCCAGGTCTTTGGCGCCTTCCTGTTCATCTACGGTGTCGCCAGATTCTTCCTCGAATATCTCCGCGACGATCCTGGCCGCGGCTCCGTCTTCGGCGGAGTGATGAGCGGTACGCAACTGATCGCCATCGGATTGGTACTGGGCGGTGGATTGATTTGGTGGCTTCGCCCCGGATCCAAGGCTGTCCCAGCCCAATCGGTCAGCGCTACCCAATAGGAGCTTCGCCGGGGTCCGCTTGCGCAAATCTGCGCGATGAAGCCTCTTACAGGCCGTGGGTGGCGCAGCGATTCAGCGCTGCGATTAGCCATGGAAGAAAATTCGCGGCTTTAGCCGCTGAGGTGATATCTACGATAGCTTCCGCGACGGTCTGCGCCGTCATATTGGAAGACCGGAGTCTATCGCGGCTGGAGTACGGTGTATTTCGTCACCGTGTATCCGAGCGCCGCGCCGAGGAAGACATCCGACGGGAAGTGGGAAGCTGTGGTCACTCGCGAGAAGCTGATAGCTGTGGCAAAACCATAGGCCAGGAATGGTACCCAACGGTGGTTGCGATAGCGGTTCGCAACCACTGTGGCTACTGAAAAAACGCCCGCCGCATGCCCGGAAGGGAAAGAGCTGCCCTGAAAGGGCGATTTCCCTCCACTGAAAAACGTATCCTCGAACGATCCCCCTACGGGGATGTCACTTGGCCTCTTTCTGCGGGTGACGGCCTTCATCGCAAGATCCACAATCGCCGAATCGGCATAAGCCTCGCCACACAGGATCGCCGTGTCCACCTGATAATCATCATGTCGCGCATAGCCTGCGATCATCAGCGATGCTGGCACCGCGATCACTTCCGCAGAGGTGATGTACGAATTGAAGACGTCGTTCACATCGTCCAGTTGCCCCTGGTGATTGCGGAAATAGGGCATGGTGTACTTATCGGTCGCGATGAGCACAGCAGTGCCGCCAACGATCGCGAGAGTCGGAACCCAATGCTTGCCTTTCGCTAACTCTGTAGGAAATAGCCAAATCTTCTTCTGGTCGTGGAGAAAGTCCTTCGGCAATGATCGCCATGACACTTGTCGATCTGACGCCGGATCTCCTCCGTGGTGCGGATGAAACACGGTCTCCGACGGCGCATCCGGCAGGTCGGTGTAACTGTCCTGGGCGAAACTTCGATACGGAATACAGAGAACTGCGCAGAAAATCAAACTCAAAAGACACGGCTTCCCGCTTGTTATCATCGGGCGGCTTAGATGCTATTTTCGATCGGAGGGAAGCCGTCAATTTTGTGTAGGGGCTTCATGCAGGGGCGGACGCTTTCGTCCGCCCCGCGCAGCGAAGCGACGCGTGTCGGCTGCGTAAGTCGCCGCCGCTGTCCGCTCATTACCAGCCGCCGTCATTGCGCTGCGCGCAACCCCGGACGATGGCGTCCGGGGCTACAATCCCAAAACCCTCCCCGATAACTGATACCATCGTCCTCGGAAAATGCCCGAGGTTCTCCCCACCCAGATCACAGTCGCACCCGAAGACGCAGGCAAGCGCCTCGACCAATTCCTGGCACTCCGTCTCGACGTAAGCCGCGCGCGCATCCAGCAACTCATCGCCGACCAAAAGGTGCTTGTGAACGATCAACCCGCGAGAGCGTCCCTGAAACTTCGCGGTGCCGAACACATCACAGTCGTGTCTCCGGCAGCGCGGCCACCACTGCGAGCCATCCCCGAAGACATCCCGCTCCACATTCTCTACGAAGACACCGACCTCGCTATCGTGTACAAACCCGCCGGCATGATGGTCCACGCCGGGGCCGGTGCCACGGAAGATCAGCGTAATCGCGGCACACTCGTCAATGCCTTGCTTCATCACTTCGCGAAGCTCTCCGCTTTGGGCGGCGAGATGCGCCCTGGCATTGTCCACCGTCTCGACAAAGAGACCAGCGGCCTGATCATCGTGGCTAAGAACGATAGCGCTCACCGCAAACTTGCGGCGCAGTTCGCCCGCCGTGAGGTCAAGAAAACGTACATCGCCCTCGTCCACGGCTGGCCGAAAAAAGACGCGGGAACGATTTCAGCCAGCATCAGCCGCGACCGCGTCCGCCGCACCCGCATGACCACCCGCTACGCCGGAGGCCGCGAGGCCATCTCGCATTACAAAGTGCTGCGCCGCATTGATTCAGTCTTCGGTAAATTCACCTTGCTCGAAGTCAGGATCGAAACCGGCCGTACCCACCAGATCCGGGTGCACATGGCTTCCCTAGGCCAGCCGGTAGTTGGCGATACGCTTTACGGAGCCTCTCGCGAATTGCGCTCCAGCCAGGCGCGTGGCAAGCCAGCAAATCAACGTACAATCTCGCTTCCGCGAAATTTCCTGCACGCCGCCGAGTTGGACCTCAAGCATCCAAGAACAGGCGCTAGGATTGCCCTTACCAGCGCCCTTCCCGGCGAACTCCAGGCGTTCCTGGAGGTTTTGGAAAAAACCGCCGGCAAGAATGGCTCGTAAAACGAGGTTGCGCCGGGCGGCTATAATACCTGTATCCATGAGCACCTTGGGGACGAAACTTATCCTGGTGGCGAGGCTCTCCATAATCGCGCTTGTTGCTTTCGCCCCGCTGGCTCTGTCAGCTCAAGATCCTTCCACGCTGGCAAACGCGACCCCCTCGCAGCCGCAGGCACAATCGGTCACGTCTGATCAGAAACCTCCCGACTCTGCCGGCGCCGGAGATCAGGCCCTGCCTACGATCAAGACAGGCACCGACGAGGTCAACGTCGTCTTCACCGTAACCGACAAGAAGGGTCGACGCATTACTGATCTCAAGCAAACCGATTTCAACGTCGTCGATGACAACAAACCTCCTGAGCAGATTCGCAGCTTCCACGCCGAAACCAATCTTCCCCTCCAGGTCGGCTTGCTCATCGACGCCAGCAACTCCGTGCGCGACCGCTTTAAGTTCGAGCAGGAATCCGCCATCGAATTCCTGAATCAGACCATTCACCCGCAGAAAGATCAGGCATTCGTCATTGGCTTTGATGTAACTCCGGAAGTCACCCAGGATTTCACCGACAACACGGAGGCTCTGGCCCATGGCGTTCACGAACTCCGCCCGGGAGGTGGCACTGCTCTCTACGATGCCCTGTACTACGCCTGTCGCGATAAGCTTCTGAAAAACGCGAAGGGATTAACGGTTCGTCGCGCGATCATTTTGCTGAGCGATGGCGACGATAACCAGAGTCACGTAACGCGCGAGGAAGCGATCGAGATGGCGCAGCGCGCCGAAGCCATCGTCTACACCATCAGCACCAACGTCAGCGGCACCAAGGGTGCGGGAGACAAAGTTCTCGAACGCATCGCCGATGCTACCGGCGGACACGCCTTCTTCCCTTTCCAGATTCGCGAGGTAGCCGACGCCTTCGCCGCGATTCAGGATGAACTCCGCAGCCAGTACGCTATCTCCTACAAGCCAGCGGACCTCAAACATGATGGTCGCTACCGGACCATCGAAATCGTAGCCAATGACCGCAAGAATCTCCGCGTGCGCTCACGCCGCGGATGGTACGCCCCAGCGCAATAGCGGAACCTCTAGCGAACAAGCGTTCCCTTCGTGTACCTTCATGTCCTTAGTGGTTATCGTTTTTCGTCGGGGATCACTCCTATGCCCGGATACTCCGGCACGCCGCTCCCAAAGAAACTAGGCATAAAAGACGGCTTCCAGGTGTGCCTGATCGAAGCACCCCGTGAAGTCATCACCGAACTGAAACCATCGCTGGACAGCTGCAAAGTAGCCCGCGCCCCCAAAGCCCCGCTGGATTTCGCCATGCTCTTCACGAAATCCGCCGCGTCTTTAAAAAACGAATTTACGCAACTCGCAAAGAATCTAGCTCCCGCAGGCATGCTGTGGATCAGCTGGCCCAAGAAGTCTTCCGGCGTACCCACCGACCTCAACGAAAACCTCGTCCGCGACATCGGCCTGGCCGCAGGACTGGTCGATGTCAAAGTCTGTGCCGTTACCGAAGTCTGGTCTGGATTAAAATTCGTCCGTCGCCTCAAAGACCGATAATTTATTCCAAGGAAGAAACATGATTCGAGTAGGACTCATAGGATTCGGCTTGGCAGGACAGGCATTCCACGCTCCCATGATCCGCGGCGTCAAGGGCATGGAGCTAGCGTGCGTCCTCGAGCGCAAGACCAACAACGCCAAGACCCGCTATCCCGAAGTGAGGATCGCCCGAACTCTCGACGAGATGTTATCCGACAAATCGATCAACCTCGTCGTGGTCGCCACGCCGAACGACACTCACTACTCGTATACAAAGGCTTCACTGGAAGCCGGCCGCCACGTGGTTGTCGACAAGCCCCTAACCCCTACGATGGCCGAAGCCGAAGAACTGGTTCGGCTCGCCGCCGCCCGCAGCCTGCTCATCAGCGTCTATCAGGACCGCCGCTGGGACGGCGCATTCCTCACTGTAAAAAAGCTGATTCAAGCCAGCGCTCTGGGAAGAGTCGCCGAATACGAAGCGCGCTTCGATCGCTTCCGCCTCGACGCCAAGCCCGGGGCCTGGCGCGAAAAGCCTGAATTCCCCGCGGCCGGCGTTCTCTGGGACCTCGGACCTCACCTCATCGACGGCGCCCTGGTCCTCTTCGGCGAACCCAAGTCTATCTATGCCGCAACTCTCCGTCAGCGGGAAACTGCCGAAATCGACGACGCCTTCGACGTCATCCTGCAATATCCGAAATTGCGAGTCACACTCCGCGCCCGCATCATTGCGTATGCACCGAGCCACCATCTGCTCTTGCACGGAACCGAAGGCTCATTCGTAAAGTACGGGATGGACCCGCAAGAAGAAATCCTGCGTAGCCCCAACTACCCCGACGGACTCGACTGGGGCAAAGATTGGGGACGCGAAACCGAGAAACACTGGGGAACCCTCACCCGTGTCGGCGAAAACCCACGCAAGATAGAAACCGAACCCGGCGATTACCGCGGCTTCTACGCGAACATGCGCGACGCCATCGAAAACAAAGCCCCGCTAGAGGTCCCCCCAGAGCAATTCCTGCGGACCCAGCGAGGCCTGCTCTTAGCGCATAAAAGCAGCCGCGAAAAACGCGTCCTAGCCTGGAACGAACCAGTAGAGTAGCGCCACCGATCGGAAATGAAGCAAGCGGGCGCCCCATCCTTGTCGAGTTCTTGAGCGACAGGATGGGCATTTTCACTGCCTAGCAATCAAGATCAAGCAGCAATTCTAAGGTACCCTCACCACACCTCGCACCTCTTCCCCTCCGCCCTCACCATCGCCGCATCCCCCTTGCAACTCCATGCCTTCTGAAATTCCGGCAAATTCGACAAGGGTCCAATCACCCGATACTTCGCGATCGGATGCGGATCACTCTGTACCATCAACCGCGCCGCCTCCGGACGAATCTCATCTCCACGGAATTGCCCCCACGCGATAAAGAACTGCTGCTCCGGCGTGAACCCGTCCACATCTGCCGGCCGGGGCTTTCCCTCCAGCGATTTTTGATACGCAAGAAACGCAACCCTCGCTCCACCAAGGTCCCCGATGCTCTCTCCCAGCACCAGCTTCCCGGTGTGATGGATATCCTTCTCGATGAAGTAGTGATCGAACTGATCAGCCACACAAGCGCCGCGTGCCTGAAAGTTTTTCAGGTCCGCTTCTGTCCACCAGTTTCGCAGGCGTCCCAGAAAATCAAACTGCGCCCCCTGATCATCAAAGCCATGGGAAATCTCATGCCCGATCACCACGCCAATCGCGCCATAGTTCACTGCATCCACAGCGTTCAAATCGAACGCCGGCGGCTGCAGGATGCCCGCGGGAAACACGATCTCATTCATCAGCGGGTTGTAGTATGCATCCGATGTAGGCGGCGTCATGCCCCAACGCCCACGATCCACGGGCTTCCCGATCAGCGCCCGGTCGTCCGACTCCACAAACTTCCTTCCCGCAATCATGTCCTCGAAGAAAGCGTCCCGCCGGATCTCCACGTGGCTGTAGTCCTTCCACTTGTCCGGATAACCGATCTTGGGATTAAACGTCGCGATCTTCGCCATCGCCTTCTCTTTCGTGTCCTCGCTCATCCACGGACGCGTTAGGATGTCGTCGCGCATCGCCGCCAGAAGATTTCGCACCATCTCCTGCATGCGCGCCTTGGCCTCGGGCGGAAAATATTTCTCTACATATTTCTTTCCGAGCGCCTCTCCCAGAAGTTGATCGCTGGATTCCGCGCAGCGCTTCCAGCGCGGCTTCATCTCGCTGATACCCGCTAGGTATTTGCCGTTGAATGCGAAATCTTCCTCCACGAACGGTGCCGATAGCGAACTCGCCACTGAATTCAGCACTTGCCACTTCAGATACACTTTCCAGTCCGCCAGCGAAACCTGTTGCATCTGCCGATCGACCTCCTGCATGAATTTCGGCTGATCGACATTCATATCCACATCGTTTGGCAACTGCTTATGCTTGAAGTAGCTGGCCCAATCGACGTGCGGAGCCATGGCCTGCAACTGTGCAAATGTCGTGTTGTGGTCCGTGGCTGATGGATCGCGCAGCGCCACATTGTCGAGCGAAGCCTCGGCCAGCTTCGTTTCCATCGTCATGATCGTCTGCGCTCCGGCCGCTGACTTCTGATCCCATCCCGCCAGCTTCAGCATTGCCGCCACATGCGCCACATATTTCTCGCGCGCTTCCTTGAAGCGCGCTTCCGGCTTCAGATAGTAGTCGCGATCCGGAAGGCTCAGCCCGCTCGCGCCAATGTCCGCCAGCACCCACGCAGGCTTGTGCGCATCCGGCTGGCTGCCCATTCCAAAGGGAACTTGCACGAGAATGTCGTGCAACTCCGCCATTACCTCTTGCAGCGAGGCGATATCGCGCGCGCTGTCGATCTTCGAAAACCATGGCTTGACCGGCTCCATGCCGCGCGCATTCACGCGCGATTCATCCATGCAGGCGCCGTAGTAATCTCCGATGATCTGCTCAGTGCTGCCCTTGGCGGCGTTCTTGTCAGCAGCCGCCGCCTCCAGAATCTCGCGCAACCGATCCTTCGCCGACTCCCCCGCCTGCCACCGCCGGCTCCACCGCGCCATCGACGCCGGAATCGGATTGTTTGCCCTCCACGTGCCATTGGCGAATTTATAGAAGTCATCGCATGGCTGCGCCGTGCGGTCGAGATCGCCCAAGTCGATCCCATGCATCGAAGAGTTCTGTGAAAACGTAATCAACGCCGAAATCAAAAAGCAGGCCAGTAGCAGCAATCTGCACGATGCAGGCATGACTCTCTCCAGAAAAATGGGATTTTTTCGCGGACAGCAATTGTAGATCAGGCTGGATGCACGTTCCCTACGTTAGACGGGCGAAGCCAAATATAAGAAGCAACCCGGAAGAAACCAGCAGGCAACTTCCTCAGATGAGCCCCAAAGAGAACTGAGAACTGAGAACTGAGAACTGAGAACTGAGAACTGAGAACTGAGAACTGGGAACTTGGAACTGGGAACTGGGAAACTGGGTACTGACTCTACCCTCCCGCCTTCAACTCCGTCAGCACTTGCTTGGCAATTTCTTTCAGCGTCTCAAACACGCCGACGCCCTGAAAGGCTACCGCCTCAACAATGGGCTCATTTTTCTTGCGGAGTTCCGTGGAGAGCAAATCAATCGGCAGAATATTCGGCAGATCGCGTTTGTTCAACTGCAGCACGTAAGGAATCTTGTTGAAGTCGTACCCGTGCTCTCTGAGATTCGACATCAAGTTCTCGAGGGCTTCGACGTTGGCGTCCATGCGCTGCTCTTGCGAGTCGGCCACGAACACGATCCCATCCACGCCGCGCAGAATCAGCTTGCGGCTGGCATCGTAGAAAACCTGTCCTGGAACGGTATAGAGGTGGATGCGCGTCTTGAATCCGCGCACCGATCCCAAGTCGAGCGGGAGAAAATCGAAGAACAGCGTACGCTCAGTCTCGGTGGCCAGCGAGATCATTTTGCCCTTCTGCTGGTCCGCTGTCTTCTGATAAATCACTTGCAGATTCGTCGTCTTGCCGCCGAGCCCGGCGCCATAGTACACGATCTTGCAATTGATTTCCCGGGCTGCGAAGTTGATGAAACTCAAAGGCTTTCCTCGAAAGCGGACACCCCTTCGCGGGCTGCCGCCTGCACAACTGTCCCTTTTAGGAGGCTCGCGGTCTTTATATCATACGGGGGCTACCGACCGCAGGTTACTCAGGTGACCCCGGTGCCAAATCCGCCACAAATTACGGGCTTCGTTGCCCCCAAAGCCGGCCTAGCGGGCTGCAGGGATCGGATAATATCCGGCCTTGGTGTAGATGTTCAGATTCGCCCCATGGCCAAGCACCCGAACCTCGATGTCGCGGTACGCCGAACTGGAGGCAATCGCTTTGGGAACGTAACCAAGCGTGTACTGGTTCCGCGCCTCGGAGGTGATCTCCGCATACGCTTGTTCGATCGAGTTCCTTGAAAGCTCGGTGAACACGCTTCCGCCCCCAGTCGCGTTGGTGTATTTTGGCAAAATGTCGCTATACCCGTGGCGAAACACGTGGGGAAGCTTCTCCACTTGTTTGTACACCGGCAGAGCCCCCATATCGAGCACGACCGCTTTTACCTGGATACCTTGGGTTTCCAGCACGTGCAGCACCTGGTTGTAGCTGGCCCCGCTGCCAAGTTCCCGCCCATCACTGATGACGAAGATCACTTTCCGCCGCGTGCGGTCGCGCTTGCTCAAGTCCAGCGCTGCCCGCAGGATCGCATCGTTCAACACGTGCGCCTCTTTCGGCGGCGTGTACACCGGCGGCGGTCCGGCCGTGCCCACCGGAATTCCATTCACCATCGGCGGTTGCGGACCCAGCGGCCCGCCCAATACCGGAGGCCCGTTGTTGTGTCCTCGTACCAGTTTCAAAGAGTCTAGCGTCGCAGTCAGTCTCTCCGGCTTGCCAGTAAAATCGGTTACCCGGCTGACCGTGCTGCTGTAGGTATACAGCGCCACCTCGTCGTAAGGGCTGAATGCACCGACCAGCGCCGAATACGTCTGATTCACTTTCTGCACCGACACATCAGCCATACCCAGATCGATCAAGACCGCCACTGAAAGTTGAAACGGATCACTTGTGAAGTAGCTCAACTTTTGCGGCTTGCCGTTCTCTAGCACCGTGAAATCCTGTGGCAGCAACCCATCGACACGCCGTCCCTGTTTGTCCTTCACCATCACAGGAATCTGCACGAAGTTTGTGGTGACAGATATTTTGTAAAGATCGTCCGTCGGATTGATCTGATTTTTCGGCGCGGTACTCTGGGAACTTGCCTCCGGAATACTGCCTGGCGGAGCAGTTTCCACCGGCGGCATCTTCGGTGGGGCCGGGTTCTCCGGATCACCCGGTTGTTTGAAACTGTCCGTCGAGGGCTGCCTTGGGTTTGGCGTCTGACTGGGCTTCGGCGACGTTTCAGGCTCAGGCGCGGGTTTCGGAGCCGGCGGCTGCACCGCCGAAGGCGTATCTGGAATGTCCTGCGACGACTGTGAGTTAGCAGGACTCTGCGTCTGATTTGACGTCTGACTCTGCGTCTGCCCCTGCGCGCCGCCGGATTGCGCCTGCGCAGCGGATATCCCTACGACGATGACGCAGGCGATCGCCCCCAGACCCAGCCGCGAAGCGGCGAAAGCATGCAGCCCACGGCTCAAGCCGTGGGTATGCGGCGCAACGGTAACGGAGCCCCGAAGGGGCGAAAGAAAATGCGCGTTCCACCGTCCGAAAAGCCCCCGAATCCTCTGGATATCCATTCTCATCGCCACCCATCGGGAAAAATCGACTTCTACACCCCTTTGGGATGCCAATCCCACCCCGTTTGGTGCATCTAACCTACAGGATTAGACTAACAAAAGAACCTCTCGAGAGTTCCCATGCTCAAGAACCCCAGCTTTCGCCGACTTTTGTCCGGCTTGGCCTTCGCAGCCGTGGCACCCTTTATCCTGGCGCAGCAGTCTTCGCAACCCGCGCAATCCCAGCAACCTGCGGATCAGAACCCCTCCGAAACCCTCAAGGTCAACGTCAACGTCGTCCAATTATTCTTCAACGTCAAAGACAAGCACGGCGCCCTCATCCCCAACCTCACCAAAGAGGACTTCGAGATTTCTGAGGACGGCAAGTCGCAAACCATCAAGTACTTCGCCGCCGAATCAAACCTGCCCCTTACCCTCGGCATCATGATCGATGCCAGCGGCAGCCAGCGCAACGTCATCGACATGGAAAAAGAAGTCGGCGGTGCCTTCCTCAAACAGATCCTCACCGACAAAGACGAAGCCTACGTCATGAGCTTCGACATCACCGTCGATCTGTTGCAGGACTTCACTCGCGATACGCACCGTCTCCAGGCAGCCCTGAACAAAGCCAAAGTCAACGTCGACTACACCAGCGGCGGAATCCCCGGCATGGGAGGCGGTCCCGTCCCCACCCAGAACGCTCCCGGCACTCTCCTCTACGACGCCGTCTATCTCTCCGCCCACGATATGCTGGCCAAAGAAGTAGGCCGCAAAGCAATGATCCTTCTCACCGATGGCCAGGACGAAGGCAGCCGCCTCAAGATCCGCGACGCCATCGAAGCAGCCCAGAAAGCCGACGCCATCGTCTACGTCCTGCTCTGCGCCGATCGCGGAGGATATTTCAGCTCAGGCATGTCCTACACCGGCGAGGGCGACATGCGTAAGCTGACCGAGCAGACCGGGGGCCGAGTAATCAACGTCGGCAACAAGTTCGACAAGCTCCGCGAAGCCTTCGATCAGATCGCGGCCGAACTCCGGAGCCAGTACAACGTAGGCTATGTCCCCACGAATCTCAAACTCGACGGCACATACCGCAAACTCGAAATCAAGAATAAGCAGAACTACAAAATCCAGGCCCGCGCCGGGTACTACGCCGCTCGCACCCAAGAGTGAATGTAGCGCCGGCATTCTTGCCGGCTGTAGCGAGGGCGCCTCGCCCTCGCACGTTGTCGAGTACATAGAGTTGCATCGACCCTCATTGATCCACTCGTAATTCACAGTGGAAGAGCGGCCCTTCAGGGCCGCGTTAGTGCTCCCCGACAGACTCCGGGCTTCAGCCCTGTGCTAGTTCCCTTGTCCTCACCAGCAACCCAGATCCCCTTCACGCATTCTCTGCTAAACTCCTCTTCCTAGGAGCCACCAGCATGCCACGCTTCTCCCGCAGATCTTTCCTGCACCTCACCACTGCCGCTTCTGCTGCCACGGCTTTCCGCTTCATGACCGAACCCATGTTCGCCGCTGCCGCCCGTCGCCGTCCGCCCCACGCTCCCGATGCGGTCATGATCGACTCCAACGAGAATCCCCTCGGCCCCTGCCAGTCTGCGCGAGATGCCATGACAGCAATCCTCCCGCAGGGCGGACGCTACGCCGACAATCTCACCGACGACCTCGTCTCCACGTTCGCCAAAATCGAGGGCCTCAATCCCGAATGTATCCACGCTACAGTCGGCTCCACTCCGCCCCTTGCCTTAAGTGTGCTGGCCTTCACCTCCCCCCAGAAAAGCTACGTCACCGCCGATCCCGGATTCGAAACTGGCATGAAGATGGCCGAACAATCCGGAGCGCGTACCGTCAAAGTGCCGCTCACCAACACCTACGCCCACGATGTCAAAGCCATGCTAGCCGCGGGTTCGGATGCCGGAGTCTTCTATATCTGCAATCCCAACAATCCCACAGGAACCCTCACACCCCACGCCGACATTGAGTATCTAGTTGCGAACAAGCCGAAAGATTCCATCGTCCTGATCGATGAAGCCTACATTCACCTCACGGAAGCTCCCAGCACGCTCGACCTTGTGAAGGCCGGAAAAGACGTCATCGTGCTCCGAACGTTCTCCAAGGTCTACGGCCTTGCCGGCATTCGCTGTGGATTCATCATCGCCCGCCCGGATCTCGCCGACAAAGTTCTGCAACGCGGCGGTTACAACTTCATGCCCGTGACTGCCGTAGTCGCCGCTACCGCCAGCCTGAAAGATCCAGGCCTCGTCTCCGAACGCCGCCGCATCAACGCCACGATCCGCCAGCAAACCTTCGACTGGCTCACCCGTAACGGATATTCGTTTATTCCTTCCGAGTCCAACTGCTTCATGCTCGACACCAAACGTCCCGGCCAGGAAGTCCGCGATGCCATGGCGAAAGAAAATGTCCTGATCGGCCGCATCTGGCCCATCATGCCCACCTACGTCCGCATAACGGTGGGCACCCAGGAAGAAATGTCAAAATTCCAAACCGCCCTCCAAAAAGTCATGAAGGCTTAGCCCCCGTGTGGAGCGGGCCCTCCCGCCCGCTAAGGTTTCCTTCGTGTCCTTAGTGGTTGAAGCCCTTTCTTAAAGCACCTTTCCCTGCCAACCAGCAGTCACTCCGCCCTCGATTACCAACGTAAGCTGCCATGCATGTCGCTGCTTAGTTAGCTTGATGAAAGGGATCCATTTCCACGGTCCCTGCCAAAGCCTCCATGACCTCCGTTGCCGTAGCCCTCGGTGCGCTCGACCTCGCAGGAGTTCGCGTGCTCTGCACCATAGGTAGCTGCGCCGGATTAGTCATCGTCCTGTTCGGACTCCAGCTCAATCGCAAAGGGCGGAGCGCCTTGCAAGAACCCCCTTCCGCGCCGACTGAAGCTAGTCCCATCGCTCAAAAACCACTTGCGCAACCTCCCTCTGCAGCACAACAGATCATTCGCCTCACCCCCACGAACCCCGGCACCATCAGAAGCTCCGAGATGAGCCAGCAACAAAAGATTGCAGCCGCGCTGGATCGAGCGGGAATCGCTACTTCCGCCACGTGGTCGAATCCGACCCCGTTGAGCGAGCCAGCCACAGAACAGCAAACTCCCGCCTTCGCCCCGGACCAGGCTCCCGCCCAGACCCACTCTTCAACTCTTCGAAAAATGTTTCTGCTGGGTGGCTCGATGCTCGCCCTGATTAGCCTGATCGTATTCCTGACCATTCGTTAGCTCGCGCCAGTCCGAAACGCACGACCGCCACTCTCGCATGCACCACGCTCCTAACCCTGCTCGCGTCGCTCGTTCCATGGTCCACACGATGCGCTCTAGTACAATCGAACCCGTGAGCGACAAGGTCCGCATCGGAATCCTCGGCGATTTCAACGCCGATTTCCGCTCGCACCACGCCACCAACGACGCCCTCCAGCACGCCGCCCGCAAACTCAAGACGGAAGTACAGGGCGAATGGATCCCGACTCCTTCCCTCGACAACTCCGATGCCGAGAAGATCCTGGAATCCTTCGACGGACTCTGGGCCTCACCCGGCAGTCCCTACAAAAGCTTTGACGGCATGCTTAAAGGCATCGAGTTCGCCCGCCGCCGCGACTGGCCCTTCCTCGGCACCTGCGGCGGATTCCAATACGCCTTCATCGAATTCGCGCGCAACGTTCTTAACATCGCCGACGCCGACTCCGCCGAAAACAATTCCGGATCGAAGAACATCATCATCTACCCCGTCGCCTGCGCCGTTCCCGACCGCAACGGCAATGCGCCCAAGCTCTCCGGCGCTGTCCCCGAAATCCGCCTTCGTCCCGGCTCCTATCTACAGACGTATTACGGCAAGAACAAAGAAGTCGTCACCGAAGAATTCTTCTGCAACTTCGAAATCAATCCCGACTTCGAATGGACCACGATGGAAGCCGGATTCCCCGTAGTCGCGCGCGGCCCCCAAGGCGAAATCCGCGCCATCGAATCCCCCACGCACCGCTTCTATCTGGCAACGCTCTTCCAGCCCCAACTGTCTTCGACGGAAAAGAATCCGCACCCGCTGGTCCTGGCCTTCGTCCAGGCCGCCGCCGACTGGGCCAAGAAAAAACTAGACGACAGCGTCCTGGAGTAGCGTCGACCGAGAGTAGCGCGGGAGTCTTCGCCCGTTGTCGCGGGGGACCTTTCGGCCGAGCAGATCCCGCCGCCGACACAACCGTGGAAGAGCGCCCTTCAGGACCGCGTTAAATGACCCGGAATAGAAGGGCTTCAGCCCCCGTGGCCCTCTCCCGCCAATTACCAAAGTCCACTCACACCACGCATTACCGTCCACTCCCCAACTGCATCTGGAGCACCCGACCACTCGCCGCTACACTCGCTTCCGTCGGTCGCCCTCCCCAAGCCGCGCCCGCAGGAGCCACGTCCATCTATGCATATGCAGTTGATTGACTCGTTCCGCCTCCCTTTCTCGACGCTGATGAGCTACATCCCCGTGATCGCGACCATCGTGACCACGTTCTTCAGCATCGTTCTCGCGCGCGCCACCCTGCGCTACGTCGAGTCCACCGACAAAGGACTCGCCCTCGCCCGCGAAGAATTCGAGCGCGAATGGAATCCCGACCTGCACATCAAAATGGAGCGCGTCTCGAACACCGAAGCCCAGCTCATCGTCACGAACCTGGGGAAGACCTCGGTGCTGCTGCAACTCCTGCAATTGCGCAAGCTCTCGCACGCCACGCCCTTTGAGCGCTGCCGCCTCAACGATCCGCTAGTCGGAGGCCTCACCTGGACGCAGGAAATGGGCAAGCGCCTCCTCGCTTGTACGGGATACGAATTCGAAGGCCCGATCGCGGCCGCCATGACCTTCTACGCCGCCGGACGCATGTACCGCACCGACTGGTTCCGCTCGCAGATCGTAGTCCGCGAAGGCCGCATCGTCAGCCTCGAACCCAGCAACATGCCCACGCGCCGAGTCCGCCAGGTAGAACGCAAAGGCCAGCCAGAACGCCGCCGCGAATTTGTTCAAGACCTGGCCGCCGGATCCGCTACGGAAAAAGAAGCGGCTAAGCCCGAAGAAAAATCCTTCGGCGCAGGAGCGTGATTTCCATTCCGGGAAAAAGACAAACGAAAACAGCCGCAAACACAGCCGATAGCTCTCAAGTTCTGTCATCCTGAGCAAAGCGAAGGACCCCGCCAACGCCGCCAGCACCCCGGTCAGGGCAAGGCGTTCTCTCGATGCTGCAGGAAGAATGAGCGTGAAAAACCACCAGTACTTCGTCTACATCATGTCCAGCCACTCCGGCACCCTTTACATCGGCATGACAAACAGCATTTACCGCCGTGCTCTGGAACACAAACGCGGACAAATCGAAGGCTTCGCCTCGAAGTATGGCTGCACCCGACTGGTCCACTACGAAAGCTTCGACGACGTTCACCGCGCCATCGGACGAGAGAAAGAACTGAAAGGCTGGACCCGCGCGAAAAAGATAGCCTTAATTGAATCCAGAAATCACAGGTGGGCAGATCTGGCAGAGCATTGGGGAGCGCAAATGCTGTTCGCCGGTGAGTCGGTTCACAGCAAATAGGTCCAGTTTCGAAATAACCCCGCCAAACCCTGTCATCCTGAGCGAAGTGAAGGACCCCACGACCGCCCGCAGCGCCGCAGAAGTTTCAAGGCGTTCTCTCCATGCACCCGCCACCATATTGAGAACGCCCGCCAGCAACGTCTTTGCAACAAACACCTGCGGGATCCTTCGCTTCGCTCAGGATGACAAGAGAGCAGAAAGAGAACATGTATGACTGATCAGACTTACAACGTAATTCTTCCCGACAAGGGCGTGCCTGTTAAGGCTTTGACTCCGATATCTGGTGGAGATCGTGCATACCTTGCGGCAGGTGGTGTGCGTGAAGGGGTGACCTCACATTTTTGCGTTGTCATCCTGAGCGAAGCGAAGGATCCCCTGCCTGCCCGGAGCATCACAGGCGACTCGAGGCATTCTCTCGATGAACCCAAACACAGTAACCACGTCATCACGTGGGTAACGCTTACCAACGTTCCCGCAGCTAGGCAGCAAAACTAAAGTTCACGGCTTGGCTGCCGATCCTATCTTTCAGGAGACCACCATGATTACTCCGATCAACAGCCCGCACCCGGTCGATGTCCACCAAGCAGCGCATCCGCCCACGGAACCCAAGCCTGATCCCAGAGCCCAGACTCCACCCGTCCACAAAAGCGGCGAAGTCTCGCAAGATCAGGTCACGCTCAAAAGCGCCGGCCAACCCGACACCGACCGCAGATAGCGAACCGTAGCGCGGGCATCCGTTGGCTGTCGCGGGCCATCTTGGCTCCCGACATTCTCAAGGGTGCCCCATCCTAACGTCGCGTTGTTTGCGACGTTAGGGTGGGGACTTTGACTTTCCCAACGCGCCATCACGCCTTAGATTCAACACGTCGGATCTCCGGCGCCAATCCAACCCGCACCAGCCGAGGCGGCGTGTTCCGGTTCCGATAATCCGTGCAGTAGAGCACGTCGAGCTTCACCTCTCGCACTCCTCCACCGAACGTGCAGAACACAGTATTGCGCCCCGTCGCACCGTACTGCATGTGGACAAAGGTGCACCGTGCGCATAGCCCGCGCTGGGCTCGCCGCGGAGGCTTCGTCCGGACGTACCGAACCAGTCGCGCCAAGGCAATTACAATCGCCCACCACAAAATTATCGTCACGGAAGCCTCCTTCCCCGGTGAATGCGTTCACCGAATTTTCCACAGAACAAAATCCAAATCGTGTGACATCTGACCTTGCCTTCCACAGCCCGAATATCCGATCATGGCGTAGGCCGAAAGGCGTGGGCTACCTACAATGTGGCCGAGAGCTAAGTGCTTATTCCGCAATATTTTGCGTATAAGCACAACAGGCTCAAGATTCTGCGAGCATGTCGCGAGATCACTCTCACTTAAGCTCTCTGAAATCTATATTTTCGGATCTAGGGAAGAAAAAATCGCGAGCCTGTCGATCTTCTAACCCCAATGTTCCCAATATTTTGCCCGCAAAATATTGAGCGCCAAGAATTTGCGCGAGATTTTCCCCTAACTCGATGATTCCAAGGGAACCTAAGGGAGGGGGTACCCACCCGTTAACAAAAGGGTAAATACCCATTCCTCGCTTACTCGGCCGCCCGCTCCAGTTCGCGGATGTACTCGACGACCGACTCGCTCCAGCCGTCGATGTGCGTCCACTTGCCGTAGCCGACGCCGTTCTTGTAGCTGGCTACGTTGATCACGTATCCCTTGCTCTGCGGCGCGGGAACCGTGTCGTGCACCTGCTCGTCGGTGATGACGATCAGGCGGTCGTAGCCGTGCTTCTGGTTCAGTTCGGTCACAGCGTTGCCGAGCATGGTGCTCGAGTGCGGCTGTGAGGCGTCGATCGCGTCGCGCAGTGCGAATCCGCGGCGCGCCGGGACCTCCACCAGCTTGTCGGAGAAGCTGAACACTCCGACCTTCTCGCCGATCTCGCGCAGCAATACCGCGAGGCCGTAAGCCGCGTCGGTGCGCTGCATCTCGGAACGCTGCGAGAGCGAAGCCGTCATCGAGCCGGAAACGTCAACCAGCACGATGGTCTTCCCGCGCAGCTTCTCAGCACCCGCAACGCACTTGAGTATCGCCTGCTCGAGCGCCTCTTCCCACTGCGGAGCGTATCGCGCCGCAGCCAGGAAGCGGAACGGCAGCACGCGCGAAGTGCTCATCGAGCCGAGCGCCGTGAGAACGAGGTCTTCGTTCACGCCGACGTCGCGCATGTTGCGCAGGTTGCGGAGCAAAGCCAGCGCACCGAGCTTCTCCTCGCGGAGCAGTCGCTCCCAGGCCTCGCGCTTGTTAGCGCCAGAGCTGAGCGCCACTTCCCAAGTGTCAGGAGCGGTGAGTTCTCCGACGATCAGGCGCTTCCACACTTCGGCCTGCGCCTCGTCACGCGGCTTGGCGTGAGCGAGAAACAGAACGTCGCGCAGCTTGATGGGTCCGCCACGATCGTACTTCGCGAGCGCGTACGCATCGAACTTCGGGAAAGCCGCAGCCAGCCCCTTCTTCACCTGCGCGGAGAGAGGCACGCGGCCGTCCTTCCAGTAGATGGCGACGAACTCGGCGAGCTCGTCGGCACGCTGGATGACGCGCGCCAGCGTCTCGGCCACAAGTCCGCGATGCGTGGCGTGACGCGCCATCTCACGCACAAGCAGAAGCGGCGCGTGACGCAGCTTCATCTTCTCGCGTGCCTCTACCGCGATCGCAGCCACCTTCTCAGCTGCAACCTTGGGGACGAGTTCCGCGATGCGGCCCGCGATCTCGACTCCGTCCTCGTAGAACTGGCTCTCCCAGAGCAGGCAAGCCAGCACCGAGCGCCGCAGTTGCAGCTCCGTGGAGATGTTGCGCGCGGGAGCACTTTCGTGCGTGCGCGGACCAAAGTTCAGGTTGAGTAGGTTGAGTCGAGCCATTTGTGGCCTCCTTTCGAATTGAGCGATGAGCCATGAGCTATGAGCTATGAGCTGCGAGTCTTTAGCTTCTAGCTTCTAGCTTCTAGCTAGCTAGACCTCTTTGTCATTCCGAACCGCAGAGCGGTGAGGAATCTTGTTGTTGAAGCTTCGGCACGGCAGCTTTAGAACTTTCGCGTTCTTCGATCTGGCAGCGCTTTCGGCTTGCTATGATGAAATTGTTTCTTGCTTTTTTGAGGTCGCAAATTGCGACCTCAAGTTTGGTCATCACCCATGAACAAAACTGAAATCGTCCTCGCCAAGAGAGTCAGTTCAAAGATCGTGATTCTGCGCAATCAAAAGATCATTCTCGATAGCGACCTGGCCGAACTTTACGGCGTTCCGGTCAAGCGCTTGAACGAGCAGGTCAAACGAAACCACGAGCGATTCCCCGCCGACTTTCTTTTCACCCTCACAAGTGAGGAATACCAAAACTTGAGTTCGCAAGATGCGACCTCAAGTTCAACTCATGGCGGACGCCGCTATCTGCCGAACGCCTTCACCGAGCACGGCGCGATCATGGCTGCGACCGTGTTGAACTCGAAGCGCGCCATCGAAATGAGCATCTTCGTAGTGCGCGCCTTCGTGCAGATGCGCCAGGACATGGCCATCAATCAGCACGTCGTGTCGAAGCTCTCCGAACTCGAAGCACGACTCGACGGCCACGATACCGAGCTTCAGGATCTGGTCGGAGCGATCCAGGAACTCATCGCACCGTTGCCCGCCAGTAACCGGCGCATCGGTTTCGAAACGCCCTCACTTCCGCCAAAACCTCCATCGGATTGAACGTCTATCACGCGTTCGCCTTTGCCCTTATGAGTTACAAAACTCGCCGGGGAATTCGCGGCAACGGCTTCGCTCTGCCAACTGAGCTACATGCTCCTGGTTGGGAACATGGCAGGACTCGAACCTGCGACCTTCGAAGGAACCGTTGACTTCACCACCGGCGAACTTTGGTGCTGGCTAGGCCAGCACCAATTCCACTTCCTCCTTTGCTCCGCGTTGCGTTACAACTCTGCGTCGGATGTCCAGAGTTGCGGGATCTTCTTCCGCCAGGCCCAGTAGCAAGCCCTGGAACTCAGCCATCGTCTCGGCGTGACTGCAGGTTCTGACGAACGCTCGCGCCTCCACCTCTGACGCATCTGGAAAAAATCTCAGGCACAGATCTACCTTCTGCGCATCGGACGCTTTGCCGAGATACAGCTTGTAGTCAATTCGTCCTGGCCGCAGTAACGCCAGATCCAGTACCTCCATGTGATTCGTCGTCATCATGAACAGAACTCCCGTTGGCGCGAAGAAACCATCGAGCACGTTCAACAGGCCGGACAACGTTACGCCGTTGTTGGTGCCTTCCTTCTCTCTCTTGTCGCCAGGCTTGTCTGCACCGTTCGAGGGCTCACGCTTTTGCCCACCTTTCATACAGTCGATGTCTTCAAACAGCAGCACCGAATCCCTCGGAACTTCACTGACTGCAGCCATCAGGCTTCGATCATTGAACTCGGTCAGGTTCACGCAATACACCGACAGCGCGAAATGTGCAGCCACCGCGGATACCAACGAAGTCTTGCCTGTTCCCGGAGGGCCATAAAACAAGTAGCCTCGATGGTACGGAACGCCAAGTCGCGAGTAACGTTGCTTCGAACTGCGGAAACGCGCAATGTCTTCGATCAGCTGTTCCTTGTCGCCGGACTGCAAGACGACCGACTCCAGCAAGCGCGGCATGTAGTTCCGCGAATAGTCCCACCCGTCGTTGTATGTGTACAACCATGACTGCACTCCCCTGCGCTTGTTGTGACTGCGTACGACATCGTCGACAAACTGCCTGAGAAACGCTTGCTTCCTGCCGATTGTCCGGAAGGTCAACGACTCCATTCGCTTCGCTGTTCGCTCGCGGGTGTTCTCGGTGCGCGTGAACCACACCTGAAACGGCCTGCCTGCGTACCAGAACCAATGGACGCCTGGAGCCGGAATGAGCGTGACGCGTTCTGACTGCAAGGTCGTGTCGAGATCAATCCGCCGGACGCGCTTCAAGAACTTCTGATCGAGAAACCACTCCTTGACCCAGACGAATACTGCGTCGTCGTCCTTCACGGTAATCATCATCGTGGTCTGGCCGACGACCCAGTACCACACTTTCTCCGGGATCGATCGAAGATACGCGCCCACAGCGCCAATCGCCATGAGGAGCAATCCGCCCGAGGCAAACTGATTCTGGCCGCCGAGCACGTGTTTGAGAAATTCGATCATGTTGTTCGTTCAGTTACTCGGAGGACACGATTTCAAGTTCGTCCTCCTCGCTCGATTCAGTTTCCACTTCGTTGGCGAATCCGACCGGGCGATTCACGTCTTTAGTGCGAATGATCCAGGCAATCTCTTCCATGTCGGCCTTGCTGGGTACACGCTTGTCGTTGTAGTCCGTGCACTGGCTTACCTTGAACGTCACCGCGTGCGGCTGTCGCAGAAAGGCGCAGAGGATGGCCTCTTCGCTTTCGGCGAATCCGCGCTGGATGTGTGCCCAGTAGCACGAGTTGCACAGCGACTCCGTGGTCTGCGGCTTTCCGCTTCGAATGACGACAGTCATACAGTTTTCTTCTAACCGCACTTGGCCGGGTTGTGTTTCGAAATCAATCAGCCGGGGAATCAGCGACAAAGGTGTAGGTGCTCTATCCACTGAGCTACACGGGCACAATTCCCGTGGCAGGATTCGAACCTGCGACCACCCGCTTACGAGGCGATGGAACCCTTATCTTCACCACCGGCCGAACTTGTTTACATTCTGCGAACTTCTTTTTTCCAAGCGGCGATTCGCGCCTGAATCCACTGCACTTCTTCGCGATTGGATTGCCGCTTGTTGATCGCGATGCGGTGACGCCCCCAGGTCAGCTTCAGGTGCTGTCGCTGGACGACATCCCAGTGGGAGCGACTGCTGCCACATGGGACGCTTACGTATTCATGTCCGACCCAATACCACTGGCCCTCGATCAGCTTGTAGCTTTGGCAACGGTCGAGTTTCACCTCGTCGATCTCTTGTCGCAGCAGACACTCCTTCTTCCGCTGGCGAGCGCTCTGCCTCGGTGCGAAACACAGCAGTCCGCTCCTGGGATGCACAAAGAATCCCTCGACGCGATGTCTCCAGCCCCAACTGCAAATCTTGCGGTCCTCGCCAATCCAGCAATCGGTTTCGACCATGTTCTTGAGGTGATCGAAAATGTGCTGCCCCGTCACCTTGCGGACGTCGAGACCTTGGCGCAACTCGCCGTAAACCTTGTCCCAGGGCCGCCCGAGATTGCTGCGTAGAAATCCTTCGAGCGGCCCAAGCACGTCGGTGAACCACTTGCAGTCGGAACCATATTGACGCCTGCGGCCCGACGAAACGAATTTCGGTTGATCCTCGTAGTCAGCCTCGGGAACGAATGGGAGCCTCTTGCCCCACTTGCGGTTCTTCCACGTGCTCCTTCCTCGTTCCCGCTCCACCACGACCTTGTGCATGTCAGCACGCATTGCTTACGAATACTTTCTAAGGTGTCGCAGTGGACACCGGTTGTTGTTTCAGTTGCTCTCGCCGGGGAATAGCGAAAAGAGTCGAGGCTCGGTTCTCCAGGTACCTTGTGTTTCGGGACTACGCCCCCGTCCCTGGAGACTTACACCTCGGCAGGTTACGCATACCTGCTTTGTCGTTTGGTGCGAAGTATCTCTTCTCTTCACCACCGGCGAAACTTTCCTTTCAACAATTGCCTTCGGGGGCTAAAGCCCCAATTCATGAGGTTCGCTTAACACGGCCCTTAAGGGGCCGCTCTTCCACGGCGATGCAGTTGCATGGCGATGCACCTGCACAGAGATGCAGCGGCACGGAGATCCACGTGCAAGGAGATGCGCGTGGATTCTCTCCTTGCGTGCAGCGCGGGCGAGGACACCCGCGCTGCAACTGCGGTCGCAGCCAGGGAACTGGGATCACGGTTGAGGGCTCGAACCCCGGCCTGTGTTGATAGGCACGCCGCGAAGTTGCCGTGAACTTCACCACTGACTGAATTTCGGTTGGCGCGGAATGTCCGCGCGTTTTACGAACTGCTTTGGTCAGGGAACACTCGGTAACGGATTGGGCTTGCGCCCTGAGGGGTCGAACCTCGCAGCACGGTCCCCGAAGAGAGCGGGCTGTTCTTACCAAGAGAAGTATCCGTTGCCTTTCACCACTGACCGAACTCATAAGCTGTGTGATCCGAGCTTCGCTCGGAGGGCGGACGAAGGTGTCCGCCCTTACACAATCCGTGCACACGAATGCGTTTTGCTGGGGGAATGAACGGCAGCGGCAATGGTCGATTCTCAGTCGAAGGAACCGCGGCCTTCGCCACCCAGCGTGCTTTTATTTTGTTAGCTTTGCGTTAAGGGCGCCGAGGAACTAATTCGCGCTATCGGACGACGCCCTGAAACTGACTTGGCCTGGATAAGGCCTTGTCAGCCCGCTAAGCGATTTGTGCGTGTTAATCGACAAATTTGGGCGTCCTTTCCTTTGGGGATGTCTGAAGATGCCATAACTTTTAGTTTTTGGCAAGAGGAAAAATCCACATCGACAAGAATTATTTCGCCACATTAACATTCAATGATTTATACGAGCCTCGCGATGCAAAGCTATCGAAACAATAGTCCCGAAAACTCTGCCAGATTTCTGCGCCACACCATCCACGTATGCATCCCGGGAGTTTCGATGTCGGTGTGTTGTATGCCTTTCGTTTTCAACCACTCGCGCAGGTTCCGGTTTGCGGTGATGAGCCGGTCTTCGGTGCCGCATGCGACCCACAACAGTCGCAGTTTCTGGTTTGCACTCGCGTCTAGTCCGGGGAAATCCTTGTCGAACGGATCCGGCAAGCCTCCGGCGCTGAATGCGCCGACCCATGCGAACTTGTCGAGATTGTTGAGGCCGGTCAAGAGTGATTCCGATCCGCCCATGGAGAGTCCTGCAATCGCGCGAGAGCTGCGGTCTTTGGTGATGCGATACTCGCTCTCGACTTTCGGCATAACTTCGGTGAGCAACGCTTCACGGAATTTCGTCAGATTCTGCTCGCGCACCTCGGGACGGTTGGAAATACCTCCCCAACCGGCGCGAATCACTTCCATGGTGCCGTAGCCGAGAGGCATCACCACGATCATCGGCTTGACCTTTGCTTGCGCGATCAGGTTGTCGAGGATGATGTTGGCGCGGCCCACGGCGGTCCATCCGCTGGCGTCGTCGCTGTAACCGTGCAACAGATACAGAACCGGATACGTCTTCTTCGCGGCAGGATCGTAGCCTGGCGGCGTGTAGACATAGAAATCACGATCGCCGTTCGCGACGGCCGACCGGTAGAAATGGTGATGCACTTCTCCGTGCGGCACGTCATTCAGTTCCCACGGCAGCGACGGCGGACCCTGGACGTGAACCATATTCTCTGTTGAGAGGAGATTGGGCTTCAACAGAGAGTTGTAGGGATCGATCGAGCGTTGCCCGTCGACGACAATCGAATATCCGTAATAGTCAGGTGGCAGAGGCGCGGTGTTGACTGTCCACACGCCCGCATCGTCCTTTTGCATAGCGAGTGGCTGCGTGGTTCCTTCGCGGGTGAGTTTCACATCCTGGGCACTGGGTGCGCGGAAGCGAAACGTCACGCTGTTATCGGAGTGCACCTCGGGCGTGATGAGCGCAGGAGGCGGCGTTTGCGGAGGTGGAGATGCAGGCTTGGCATCTTGCGCAAGGCTCAAGCTGGAAACGAGAGATAGGCTGGAAAGAATCAGAGTGAGGTGAAGCTTCATGCTGCGATCTCCTCGGGTGGGTAGTGCGAGGCAATTGTATCGGGTCGGGAGGAGAAGATGAAGGCAGCCGGAACCCGCGCGCCCTTTGGCGACGCGGCAGGCAGAGACGTAGGAGAGTTATGTCTCTACGCATGGGATGGAAAATATAACGAGATCTATTTGCCCGAAGCTACGTCGAGCCGAGCCTGTGCGCGGTGGAGGGCGTCCAGGGCGCGATCGACATCGACCGCGGTGTCGCCACTGGTGAGGCGCTGTTCGGCGCGCTCTTTCGCCTGGCGTGCGCGCTCGACATTAATCTCGGACGGGCGCTCTGCGGTCTCGGCGAGAATCGTAACCTTGTTGGGGAGAATTTCTGCGAATCCCCACGCCACGGCGAGTTTTTGTTCTGTGGAATTCTCGCGGAACGTGATCTCGCCGACGGAGAGCTCGGTGATGAGCGGCGCATGACCGGGAAGAATTCCCAGGTATCCGTTCTTGCCGGGAATCTGGACTTCCTCAGCCGTCGTCTCGACCACCTTCTTTTCCGGCGTGACGATCTCGAGTTGGAAAGTATCGGCCAATCAGTTCTCAGTTTTCAGTTGTCAGTTCTCAGTCGAAACTCATCTGCTGAGAACTGATCCCTGGCCACTGACCTCTTACTACGCTGCTGCCTTCATCTTCTCCGCGGCTTCGAGCACTTCCTCGATGGGGCCCTTCATATAGAAAGCCTGCTCGGGAATGTCGTCGTACTTGCCTTCAACGATTGCTTTGAAACCCTTTACCGTATCGGCGATCTTCACGTAGCGTCCTTGCGCGCCGGTGAACTGCTCGGCGACGTGGAACGGTTGCGAGAGGAATCGCTGAATTTTGCGGGCGCGGGCGACGGTCAGTTTCTGATCTTCGCTCAGTTCGTCGATGCCGAGAATTGCGATGATGTCCTGCAGGTCTTTATACGTCTGCAAGGTCTTCTTCACCATCTGCGCTACGTCGTAATGTTCCTGGCCTACGATGCGCGGATCGAGAATGCGCGACGTCGAAGCCAGCGGATCGACCGCGGGATAAATTCCGATTTCCGTCAATGCGCGCGAAAGCACGGTGGTCGCATCGAGGTGAGCGAATGTCGTGGCCGGAGCGGGATCAGTGAGATCGTCAGCGGGCACATAAATTGCCTGCACCGAGGTGACCGATCCTTTCTTCGTCGACGTGATGCGCTCCTGCAGTTCACCCATTTCAGTCGCGAGGTTCGGCTGATATCCCACGGCGCTAGGCATGCGGCCGAGCAGCGCGGATACTTCCGAACCCGCCTGCGTGAAGCGGAAGATGTTGTCGATGAAGAGCAGCGTGTCGGCGCCCTCGGCGTCGCGGAAGTATTCGGCGACGGTGAGTCCGGTCAGGGCCACGCGCAGACGAGCCCCTGGAGGCTCGGTCATCTGTCCGTAGATCAGAGCGGCTTTGGACTCGGCGGGCTTGCCGGGCTTAATTACGCCCGACTCCGTCATTTCCAGCCACAGGTCGTTGCCTTCGCGGGTACGCTCGCCGACACCCGCAAAAACCGAGAAGCCGCCATGATTTTTGGCGACGTTGTTGATCAATTCCATGATGACGACGGTCTTGCCGACACCTGCGCCGCCGAACAATCCGATCTTGCCGCCCTTCAGAAACGGCTGGATGAGATCGATGACCTTGACGCCCGTCTCGAACATCTCGGCGGTAGTGGCCTGCTCGTCGAATGCGGGAGCGAGACGATGAATCGGAAGGCGCTCTTTGTAGTCGATGGGCCCGAGTTGATCGACGGGCTCGCCGATGACGTTCATCACGCGGCCGAGCGTGCCTCGTCCTACGGGAACCGAGATGGGGCCGCCCTGGTCGATGGCTTTCATGCCGCGCACCATGCCGTCGGTGGGCTCCATGGCGACACATCGCACGCGGCCCTCACCGAGGTGCTGCTGTACTTCGAGGATGACCTTGATCGGTGATGGAACGTTGAATCCGTCGCTGACGACTTCGACCGCCTCATAGATCGGTGGCAGTTGTCCCTCGGCGAACTGGACGTCGACCGCGGGTCCTGCGATTTGAATAACGTGTCCTACGTTTTGTGGCATAAAACCTCAGCTCTTAGCCGTTAGCTCTTAGCCTTTAGCTCAACGGCCCGTGATCTCATCAGTAGAAGCTAAAAGCTAAAGGCTAAAAGCCAATAACTTCTTCACATCGCCGCGGCGCCGCTAACGATCTCGATGATCTCTTTCGTGATCTTCGCCTGACGGGCGCGGTTCATGACGAGCGTCAGGGAATCGATCATGTCAGTCGCATTGTTGGTCGCCGAATCCATGGCGGTCATACGGGCCGCATGCTCGGCGGCCACCGACTCCAGCAGCGCGCGGAAAATCTGGATGCTTACGTACTTCGGCAGCAACGCGCGGAACAACTCCGCGGGCGGCTGCTCGTAAATGTAGTCGACTTGCGAAGTGCCGAACTGAGAAGCCGAGGGCTCGGAGCCGTCGGTTGCGCGAAGTCCGGCTCCAGCGCTGACGGCGGCTTCTTTGGCTCTCTTCTTTTCTTCGTCGGTCATCTCCTCCGCCAGGCGCACTGCACGCTCGCCGATCTGTTCGATGGGAAGAATCTGTTCGACGATGAGGCGCTGGGCGATTACAGATTTGAATTCGTTGAAGACCAGGTAGACCGAATCGAGTTCTTCTCTGCAGTAGTGCTGAATTACGCTTTCCGCCAACGCCGATGCCTGCGCGAACTCCACCTTGCCCAAAATGCCAATGTGTTCTCCAGTGATCTGTCGCGCCGCAGCCCGTTCCCTGGCGGCCGGCTCAACTTCTTCGAGCAATTCCTCTGGTTCGGCCAGGCTGTGCGTCTGTATCGCGGCTGCCGGATAGCGGCGGCGCAAGAAATCGCGCCCCTTGCGACCAATCGCTTCGATGTCGATATTCTTGCCGGCTTTCGATTCCAGAAACCGCGCGCCGGCCTTGAGGATATTCGCGTTAAACGCCCCGGCGAGTCCCTTGTCTCCAGTCACGATAATCAGCAGGATGGTCTTCTCTTCGCGCTGCGCCAGCAAAAGATGCTTCGGCTCGCCGGTCTCGGGATCGTAAATCTCCGCGCGGGCAACTAGCGATTTCAGGACATTCGTCAGCATCTGCGCGTAGGGACGCGCTGCCAGGGCGCGCTCCTGGGCCCGGCGAAGCTTCGCCGCCGAAACCATTTTCATGGCCTTGGTGATCTGCCGCGTGTTGATCACGCTGCGGATGCGGCGCCGGATGTCGAGAATGTTAGGCATTTCTTGTAGAGACGTAACTTGTTACGTCTCGCTCTCACCACGTGGACAGAAGAGACGTTGCAAGCAACGTCTCTACGAATTACTTCGCTACTGCTTCCCGTGCTGCCACGAACTGCTGCTTCGCCTCTTTGATCACGTTCTGCATCTGAGTCTTCAACTGATCGTCGAGAATCTTCTTTTCCATGATCGCGCGCAGGATTCCGGGATTCGTTGAATCTACGTACTTGAACAGCTCTTTCTCGAACTCGCGGACCTGAGCGACCGGCATGTCGTCGAGGAACCCGCCGGTGCCCGCCATGATGATCAGAATCTGCTTGGAAAACGGCAGCGGCGAGAACTGGTTCTGCTTCAGGAGCTCGACCAGGCGTTGTCCGCGATTCAACTGGGCCTGTGTGGCCTTGTCGAGATCGCTGCCGAACTGCGCGAATGCCGCCAGTTCGCGGTACTGTGCCAATTCCAGTTTCAGAGTGCCAGCGACCTGGCGCATGGCTTTGATCTGCGCGCTGCCGCCCACGCGGCTTACCGACAATCCGACGTTAACCGCTGGACGTACGCCCTGGTTGAACAGGTCAGTTTCCAGATAAATCTGGCCGTCGGTGATTGAGATGACATTGGTCGGAATGTACGCTGAGACGTCGCCCGCCTGTGTTTCGATCACGGGCAGAGCTGTCAGCGATCCGCCGCCGTTTTTGTCGCTCAATTTCGCCGCGCGCTCCAGCAGGCGAGAGTGGAGGTAGAAGACGTCTCCGGGATACGCTTCGCGGCCTGGTGGACGGCGCAGCAGCAGCGAGATCTCGCGATACGAAGCGGCATGCTTCGACAAGTCGTCATAGATCACCAGCGCATGGCGCTTGGTGTCGCGAAAGAACTCGCCCATCGCACATGCGGCGTAAGGCGAGATGTACTGCATAGGCGCGGGCTCGGATGCTGATGCTGCGACGACGATCGTGTACTCCATCGCTCCGGCATCTTCGAGAATCTTGACGACCTGGGCAATCGACGAACGTTTCTGTCCGATCGCGTTGTAGATGCAGATGAGGTCGTTGCCTTTGCTGTTGATGATGGTGTCGAGCGCGACGGCGGTCTTGCCGGTCTGGCGGTCGCCGATGATCAGCTCGCGCTGGCCACGGCCGATCGGGATCATGCTGTCAATGGCCTTCAGTCCGGTGGCCATCGGCTCACGCACAGGCTGACGATCAATCACGCCGGGGGCGAGGCGCTCGAGCGCTATGAACTTGTCGGTCGAAATGGGACCTTTGTCGTCGATAGGCTGGCCGAGCGAGTTCACCACGCGTCCGACCATGTTGTCGCCGACGGGCACACTCATGATGCGACCGGTGCGCTTGACCTCGTCGCCTTCCTTGATCTCGGTGAATTCGCCGAGGAGCACGACGCCGACCTGATCTTCTTCTAGGTTCATCGCGATGCCGGCCACGCCATGCGGGAACGCCAACAGTTCACCGGCCATGACTTTGTCGAGACCGTACACACGCGCGATGCCGTCACCCAGGGTGATGACGGTGCCTGTCTCGTCCACGGAGACCTTGGTTTCGTAGTTCTCGATCTGCTCGCGGATTAGCTTGGTAATTTCGTCTGCTTTGATTTGCGCCATAAAGTCAGCTCTTAGCCTTTAGCTGTTAGCTCTTAGCCTCTTTCCCGCGCCCGCCCTTTTTCTCGCTCTCGCCTACTTGGGATTCAAGCTAAGAGCTAAAGGCTAAGAGCTAATAGCTTCTTTAATCCTCTCCAACTGCCCCTTCACGGATCCGTCGTAAATCGTGCTGCCGATGCGGACTACGGCTCCGCCCAACAATGACGGATCCAATCCATAACTTGCGCGCACCTTCTTGCTGGTCGCTTTTTCGATCTGCGTTTCCAGCGTGCGTTTTTCGGCGTCGCCCAGTTCGCGGGCACTGGAAATCTGTGCTTCCGCGAATCCCAGCCGCGCGTTGAGTTCCTTCTCGAGCTGTTCAACGATTCTCGACAGAAACGGCAGGCGGCGGTGGTCCATGAGCACAGCGACTAAATTGCGAACGGGTTTGTCGATTCCGTTTCGCTGCACGATGGCATCCAGCAACTTGCGTTTTTGATCAGCAGGAACGGCAGGATTCTCCCAAACCCTTCGCAACTCGACGCTGTCATTGAGGAGCGTGGCAATCTGGCGCAGGGCTCCAAGGGCGCGAGCCGCGTCGAGGTGTGCATCGAACACTACGTCTGCGAAAGCGCGGGCGTAGGTGCTGGTGACGGAGGCCATCTAGTTTCCGTCCTTTCCCGAAGTGTCGGAGGCAGAACCCAACTGACCGGCGAAATTGCGCACCAGCGCCTGATCGGTGGCGGGATCGACGTGAATCTGTTTCTGGGCAAGCCCCACTGCAAGTTCGGCTGCGTGGGCCGTCAATTGCCGGCGGGCTGCTTTGACGGCAGCGACAATCTCCTGCTCCGCCATGGCGACGATCTTCTGCGCATCTTCTTCTGCGGCAGCTTTAATCCGTGCCTCTTCTGCTTCACCTTCTTTTTCAGCGGCATCGCGCATCATGCCGATTTCGACATCAAGCTTTTGCAAACGCGATTCGATGTCCGCCAGCCTGCGGCGAGCTTCTTCGCTGGCTTTCTGCGCCTCCTGCATAGCCTTCTGGATGGCCGCGGTCCGGTCGCGGAAGATGCCGGGAAGAAACTTGCGGCTCGCCCACACGATCGCACCCGCAATCACAACGAAATTCAGCACAAAGCTAAGCCAGTAAGCGCTCTGCACGCTTATGTGGAGCCTGCTCGACATCCAGGACACTGAGGCCGAATGTTTGAACTCCTCCATCTCATCTTTTTCTTCGCCAGCGGCTTCCCGGCTCCCATGGACGAGTTGGCGTCCTGGCCCCCTTCGCGCCTCATCGGTGGCGGCTTGCTTTGGCTGCGGATGAACTGGCGCTTCTTGAGCGCGCACCGTAACGCCCATGCAGCCGACCAGCAGCAGAGCGAGAATCCCTACCCGCGATATCCGATTCGACTTCATCAGCGTCCTACCCCCACCGGTTGCAGCACGCGGCGCACAATCTCCCGGGCAAGGGCCGCCGCCTCGGCCTGCAGTCCCTGCTCGGCGGTTACACGATCTTTTTCGATGGCGACCTTGGCAGCCTGCACCTGCGCCTGTGCCCTGCTACGCGCCTCGGCCACGGCTTTAGCTCGAGCCTGCATCGCCGCCTGACGCTTCGCTTCCTGCGCGCGAAAGACCGCCGCCCGCGCCTCACGCAGACTCTGCTCGTATTCGGCGGTGCGGGCTTCGGCGGCGGCGATATCCGCCTTCGACTTTTCGATCGCGCCCTCAGTTTTGTTGTGTCGCTCCTCGAGCACGCGCCGCAGAGGCTTGTGCACGATCACTGTGTAGAGCGCGTACAACACCGCCAGCATAATTACCGTCGGAACCGATCCGAGCAGTAATTTGCCTAGTTGTTGGAGTGTCTCATCCATGTGGTGCTGAGCTAGATCAAGAAATGAGGGCTATGAAAACTGTTAAGTCTAACGTCCGGATAAGTTTAATGTCAACGCGAGAAGAGCGGTTGAGGCCCCGCTTAAAATCAGATTGGCGGGCCATTATGCGAGCATGGGCGAGTACTCTATTACCGTTGAAAATAAGGGGTTTACCTTACCAAGCTTTTGTAGGCATTGAAACAAAGCGGCATATTTCTGCACATATCCCTTGACTTCATAGTAAAGAGGATTAGCATAGATACATCACCTCCGATCCAATTCAGGATCGAATGGGCCGATAGCCAAGGAATGTCACCGCTTCTTGGTTGCCGGCCCATTTAATTTCTGCAGGATTGTCCAAGAGAGGCTAACGGGATGCCGGGCACGCCTGTGCCCGTACCGCAGGAAGAATGCGGTTCATCAAGTCGCGATCTTTGGCCTCGTCTTTCAGGATCTCCCATCCCGTGAATACGACGATCATCTCTTCCTGCGGAAAGACCATCAGCCGCTGGCCGCCGAAGCCGCGTGCCATCCAGACATACGCCGCCCCGTCTGTGCGCGATAGCAGCCACCACTTGAATCCGTATTTGAACCCTTCCTCGGCGTCGGTGGACGGAGCCAGGGACAGCCGCACCCATTCTTTGGATACGATCTGCTTTCCGTCCCACATACCGCCGTTCAAGTAGAGATATCCGATTTTGGCCAGATCCGAATTCTTGAGGAAGAGCCCACCCTCGGTATCGACCAGGCCCAGCGGAGTTCGCTTCCAGAAGTGCTCGATGCCGAGCGGCGCGAATAGATATCTTGTTCCGTATTGCTCGATGTCTTGTCCAGTCTCCTTCTCGAAGATATGCGCCAGCAATTCCGAGACACCGCTGCTGTAGTTGAAGACCTTCCCAGGCTCCTGAGCCATCGGCCGATCGATGACGTACTGCACCCAGTCGTCAGCGGCTTCCATCAGGCTAGCGTCGTTCTTGGGATCGTCATACGCAACCTCTTCGTTCCAATCCAGTCCGGTCGTCATAGTCAGAACATGCCGGAGGGTGATGCGCCGCTTTCGGTCGTCGACGTTCTTCACTTTGGCTGGGTCGAAGTACTTCAAAAGAGGAGTGTCCAGGCCGGCTTTGAAATCACCTCGGGTCATGGCAATCCCGATAATCACCGACGATACCGTCTTGCTCACGGATTGCATGCTATGCAGGTCCGTCCCGTGGTAATACGGGTGCCACGCCGGATCGAAGTAGTTGTACCAACCGGTCAGATGGGCATTCAGCGGGCCCCGCTCGCTGGCCTCTTTTGCGTAGATGTGCGCGTAGTCGTGGGGATACGTTTCCTCAAACACCATCTTCCCGCACCGGTAGACTGCAAAGCTGTCGACCAGCGAATACTTGCCGCTGGCGAGATCGGCATCGAAGGTGGCAAGCACTTTTCCGTCGAGCCCAATTGCCTCGGGCCGGTCCTTAATCCAGCCTCGCGTCGACGACGGCGTCGTTGCGGCATTTCGAGCCGCGGAATCGCCTTGAGCGTGAGCTACGCCCATCTGTGAAATGACTGCCAAACACAACGAGATCATGAACAGCCGTGCCGGCATCTTCATTGTTTTCCTTTTGTAATTTACGGCTTACTTTTCGCCACCGAATACAACTTTCCCCGCGACCATTGTTGTCATCACTGTGGTTTTCGAAATGTCTTGGGGCTTCACCGAGAAAATATCCTGCGACAGGACCGCAAGGTCCGCCTCTTTCCCCACTTCGAGTGTTCCCAGCTTATCTTCCGAAAACCTGGCGTAGGCCGACCCTTGCGTGTACGCGTTCACAGCTTGTTCGACCGTGATGCGTTCGTCGGGAGTATAGACGTCCTTGGTTGCTAAGTACCCCGCCTGACCGGCGCCGTCGAACACGCCTCCGGGAAAATCGCTGCCGCGGACCGGCTTCCAGATTTGGCGTGTGACCGCCTCCTGAATCGCGATGAAGGGATTTGGAGGCCAGATACAAGGCCAATCGCTGCCGAAGGCTAACCGCGCTCCACTTTTTTCGATACTCTGCCAGCGGTCGGTCGTGGTCCGATCCTTGGGATCGTAGTTCGAGCCGTTCTCATCGCAGCAGAAACTTGGCTGCATGCTAGTGATGAGCTGAAGCTTGGCCACGCGGGGGATATCTCCCGCCGGCAGGAAGTCTCCGTGCTCGATACGGAAGCGCCGGTCGCGAGGGCCGTTGACGCGCTCGGCTTCGTCATAGGTATCGACCACCAGGTGTGTGGAGTCGGGACGATACGCGTGGGTCATGATCTGGAATCCGCGCTTGTCCAACTCGAGCACCAGTTTTTTGTACTCGGCAGGCTGGTAGGTCAGAGGCGGAATGAGTCCGGTGCCGCCGTCGACGAAAAATTTCACGAGGTTCGCCGACACCCAGTCATCGTGATAGAGCGTGCGAGCCTTCTCGAGATCCGCCAGAAACTCCGGCGTCAGGTGATGATTCACCGCGACCGCTCCAAACGATGTACGTGTTCGGACGGTCAGTTCGCCGCGATCGCGCAACGCGGCATAGAGCTGAATCTCTGCCAGATTCCCGGTCGCGTTCACGACGCTGGTGATACCGAACTGGTTCAGGTGATGGGCGGCATCGCGCAGGAACTTAAGCTTTTCCTCCTCTGGAAACAGAGGCTGTAACGCGCGTTCCATGATGGCCATCGCCCCTTCCAGCAGCAGTCCGCTGGGATGTCCGCTGGCATCGCGAAGAATGTTCTTCTCTTCCTCAGGATCGGCGACCGGTTCGACGGTGATGCCTGCGAGGGCGAGAGCCTTCGCGTTGAGCAGAAGAGCGTGTTCCGCCGTGTGGTGCACGATCACCGGCCGATCTGGGACGGCACGGTCGAGCAGTTCGTGCGTGGGAGTCGAAGGAGGCGTTGTACTGAAGTCTGCACGGACAATCAGAACCTTGCCGTTGGGGTGACTCGCAGCGTCTGCCTTAATCTGGTCGACGAACTTTTCAGGATCGTCGGGAGTAGTCGTCCCTTCGGGTGTCGACAAATTAAGACCGTGCAACTCCAGTCCGCCGAACCACATATGAACATGGGAGTCGGAGATGCCGGGGATCACGGTACGGCCCTGCAGATCGATCACATTGGTTTGCGTTTGCTTGTGGGTGAGGATTTCCTGATCCGTTCCCACGGCCTCGATGCGAGTCCCGGATATGGCCAAAGCCTGCGCCCAGGGAGCTTTGGGATTGCCGGTGTAGATGTGGCCGTGAATGAGAAGGGTGTCGCTGGCGAAAACCTCCGCTGACAGGAAGACTGCAACTGCTGCACAAAGGATCACGACGGATCGACGTGCAAGCATCGTTTGCCTCCGGTGGAAAATTCCGCCGGGCAAGTGTAACGCGAGCGAGGTATGTCTTGTAATTAGGTGCCGGTGCTTACGACCCACCCGCGTACGCGGCGGATGACCGACTCCGGCGCTTCCACCTCGAGTTTTACCGCGCCGTCTTCATACGTCCGTGAGTAAATGCGGGCTCGCGCCTCGAGCATCGCCAGAGTCTTGCCTTCTTTCTGCGGGACGCGCAGATACAATCGGCTTACGGGATCCTCTTCCACCGTCTTGTCGATGCGTTTGAGCAAAGTATCCAGGCCCGTGCCTTCGACCGCCGAGACATAAACTGTTCGAGAACTTTCGCGCGCGGCATCGGCCATCAGGTTTTCCGTTACTTCTTCGTCCAGCAGATCGACTTTGTTCATCACCCGGAGGCGCGGCTTCTTCTCGGCTTCCAGTTCCTTTAAGACAATTTCCACCTGGGCGTCCTGCTCGGCGGAGAGGCGACTGCTGGCGTCGGACACATGCAAGACGAGCGACGCTCGCTGCACTTCTTCAAGCGTCGCGCGGAACGCGGAGACGAGTGTATGAGGCAGGTTGCGGATGAATCCGACCGTATCGGACAGAAGCACTTTGCGTTTGGACGGCAGCTGAACTGCCCGAAGTGTGGGATCCAGAGTCGCGAACATCTTCGGGGACGACAACACTCCTGCTTGGGTCAGCGCGTTAAACAGTGTCGACTTGCCGGCATTCGTGTATCCCACGAGTGCGACGGTGGCCACCGGAGCGGACTCACGGCGCTGCCGCTGCTGGGCGCGAATGCGGCGAACGTTTTCCAGTTGCTGTTCGACGTGCCGTACGCGCCGTGCGATTTTTCGGCGGTCCGTTTCGAGCTTGGTTTCACCAGGGCCTCGCGTGCCGATGCCACCGCCGAGCTGCGACATTTCAACGCCGTGTCCTGCCAGGCGCGGCATCATGTAGTGCAACTGCGCCAGTTCGACCTGCAACTGGCCTTCACGGGTTCGCGCGTGCCGCGCAAAGATGTCGAGAATGAGCTGCGTGCGATCGATTACCCGGCGCTCAATAATCTTTTCGATGTTGCGTTGCTGCGATGGACTGAGATCGTGATCGAACAGGAGTACATCGGCATCGACGGAAGCAGCAGCGCCCGCAATTTCCTCGAGCTTGCCGGCACCTACGAGAGTTGCGGGATCGGGGCGATCGCGGCGCTGCAGGATTTCGCCAACGACTCTTGCCCCCGCGCTTTCGGCCAGGGTGCGCAGCTCGGCGAGGGATTCTTCGGCGTCGAACTCAGGGATACTGGGCCGGCCATCGGATTTCGGCGCCGCACCGGAGCCAGCAACGGCATCGCGAGCTGCTGCCGCTTGCGCCGTCACTGTGCCTTTGGCAGCGCCTCGACTGCGCGTCCGCGCATCCAGTCCGACCAGGAACGCACGCTCGCGATCGGGATCTTCTCTTGTCGCGACGGTGCCCAAGGGCGCACGGCCTCGCTTACGCGCCAAGCCGCGGGATTTCTTGCGATGAGAACTTCGCAAAGCCGAAAACGCCTGTCTTTATCCCTATCCTTCGGTACCCGAGGCGCTGGCAGCAGTACCAGCAGCAGAGGCTGCGGCTTGCGCCTTCTCCGGGTGCACCGCATGGGTCAGGTGTGTCGACGCCACCCGTCCCATGACGACGGTGGAGATGGCGTGCTTGAAGATGAGTTGCTCCTGACCGTTCGCCTCCAGCACCACGGAGTACTTGTCAAAAGAGCGGATGCGGCCCGTCAGCTTGACCCCGCTGAGCAGGTAAATCGTAATGCTGGCTCTCTCTTTACGGGCCGTATTAAGGAAGGAATCCTGAATATTTTGCGCCGGCTTATTGCTGTCCATAGCCGATCTCCTCAATTGTGTAGACTGCAACTTTCCAACTGCCAGCCCATAGCGCAATGGGCAGGCGCAAAGCAACAGCATGTTCCTGGAAGCCTTCCCGCTGCTACAGGAACAAGGGGGGACAGTCCCACTGGACCCAGTCTTTCGGGCTCGGCCATCCCAGCGGGGCAGATGTCAGTACCATACGGCGATCCGCGTCGCATTTCAACCGAAAGTTGCCGGGAAATGGTGTCTGGGTTGACATTACCGCTGTGCTAGAGCAGACTTGCGGTCGAATTTCAACAACAGGCCGGTTTTCCGAAATGCCCTACCAGCCGTCGGCGTTGCGGAACCCGCAAATCTGCACATCGAATTTCCGGAGGAGATCGATGCACCACTTCGTCATGTCATTTCAGGTCCAACCCACGATTTCAGGAGCGGAGGCGGCCAAGTTCATCCTGCGCTGGTTCCACCTCATTGCCGGCATCACATGGATCGGACTGCTGTACTTCTTCAACCTGGTGAACGTGCCGTTCATGAAAACGGTGGACGCAGCCGTCAAACCGAAGATCTTCGAGAACATGACCCTGCCTGCACTGAACTGGTTCCGCTGGAGCGCGCTGGTCACGGTGTTCCTGGGCTTCTGGTATTGGGGACAATTTTTGGTCGCACCGGACGCGCAACGGGACGGCGGCAGTTCGGGTAAAACCCAAGGCCTTTTCCTGCTGATCTGGATCGTGGCGTTCTTTCTGCTCTACTTCGTAATCACGAAGGTGACTCCCAACGGATACGTACTCGGCGCGATCGTGACCGTGCTGGTCTATGCCGCAGGATGGCTGTTCGTCCACTACACGCCCGTCGGCGGAGACGACAACCACGTCTTATGTATCGGCGTCGGCGGCGGCTTCGGAATTGTGATGTTGTTCAACGTCTGGGGCATCATCTGGCCGAACAACAAGAAGATCATCCGTGGAACGCTGGCAGGCACGCCTCCCGCAAATGCAGCGGCGCTCGCGCGCCAGGCATTTCTGGCCTCGCGGACGAATTTCTTTTTGTCGGTGCCGATGTTGTTCTACATGGCAGCAGCGTCGCATTTTGGGAGCACCGTGATATTTGGAAAGTAACGGCTGCCCTCATTCCGGACGCTTGACTATCAAGACGTCTGGGCCGATTTCATAGCACAACAAGAAAGGGAGCCAATGTCTGGGCTCCCTTTGCTTTCAGGTCCAATTCTCCTAGAAGGTGAACTTAACCGCAAGGCGAATGTTGCGTGAAGCCTGATACAGGTACGGTTTTCCATATTGGCTATTGACCGTATTGCCTTCCCCGAACAGGTTCGTCTGGTTCAGCAGGCTCTGGACATCATAGGGACGTTCAGCGTTTGCATAGAATCCCTGGCTAGCGATGAAGGAATTGTTAGGTGACATGAAGCTCTGCGTAATATTGGAATCCAACTGCTGACCTACCGAGGTTACCGCGCGCTGGTTCAGCAGGTTGGCAAAAGTAGCAGAAAAGCTAATCGTTTTCGCCTCGCCGATCTTGTAGTTCTGCTGCAAGTTGAAGTCTGTTTGAGTAAACCAGGGAGTGCGGTTGGTACGCGGAGCGCCTACGGTGATCACACCGGAGGTTGGGTCCTCCGTCACGTCGACCCACTTGCCGCGACCAACTATGTCGACTGGGAAAGCACCCGGAAAGGCATAACCGACATCGGCGTATGTCGTTAGCGGCGAACCACTGTACGCGTACTGAAAGATGCCAAGATCCGTAGTCAATTTGTTAGATAGCCTGCCCCATGGCATCTCGTAGTAGGCGTAGCCCTTAAACGCGTTCGGCCGGTCAGTCGGGAGCAATCCACTGGAAGAGCCTCCGAACGCATTGAATTGAAAGATCGGTTCGTCAAAGGAACGGCTGTTGTTCGGTGCGTTTCGCCCGCCCCCGCCGTCCGCGATGTCGGTCGTGGTCAGACCCGTGTAATTTCCGCGCAGGCGACTATAGGTATAGGAGAACATCCCAAACCAGTGATGGCTCGTCGCCTTCGTTATCCGCAGCTCGAGACCGTCATAACTGCGAGCTCCGGGAATCAGGTTTGTCGGAGGACACACTCCGGTATTTGGGTCGCAGATCTGCGGCACGCCTCCAGTCAACACCGGATCGCTGAAGTTCGCGCACGCGGTGGGGTCCGATGAACATCCGTACAGGAAGTCCCAGAACCCGGCGAAAGTTTTGGCCACTCCCTGACCGGGATTGTTAATGACGAAAGTTTCGCCAATGTTGGGGTTGTACAAGGCCGAGTCCTCGATCACGTGGTCCAGCCTACGGCGATCCCAGCGCGCCTCTAGTGCCAACCCCTTGGTGATCTGGTAGTCGATGCCGAAAACCGACTCGTGCTGTTCATATGGATTCAGGCCCGGCGTAACTCCTTCCTGCGTAGCGCTGCACGTTGAGCAGGTGGTCGGAAATGCCCGGAAGTTAGAGTTTTCGATAAAGGTTAAGCCCGCGGGTGTAGCACCGCTGGCAAAATTAGCTTCGGTCGTAGAATCTGTTCCCGGTCCGCCGCAGAACCGGCCACCGCTGTTAAAAGCTGGATCGATCGTACTGAGATCAGAGGTGTTCAGGCCGTACACACAATTCTGCCAGTACTGGCCGCCAAACGAGCTGATGGCCAGATTTAGCTTCATGATGTCGTAAAACCTGCCGTAGCTACCGAAGACCTTCATCCGCCCATCTTTAAACACATCCCAAGCCACGCCGATTCGAGGAGCGATCTTGTCGCCCCAGCTGAAGCTGATGGGATGGTTTGTAACACGAGGTGCTCCGCCTTCGCCCGGGAGGTATTCTTTGTCGAAGCGAACGCCGGCGTTGATGGTAATGCCGTGTCCGATCGTCCAGGCGTCCTGGACGAAGAGCCCGTGGTTGAAGCTTGTCGCCTTTCCGAGAGAACCGAAGTCCTCTATCGTCACGTAACCGAATTGCCCGCCACAGCCTCCATAAATTGCCGTCAGAGCATCACAAGCGGCCGTACCGTTGGGACTGGAGGGGCTGTAGACAGCCGAGGGATTGAAGAGCGGGTTGGGTTGGCCGGCGATTTTGGCTCGTGGGTTCCCGACATTGAAAAGAGTTGCCGGCTCATTCCAGCGCTGAGCCAGATCGTTCGATAAACGGTTGAGTTGATAACCAAACTTGAAATTGTGCGTACCCCACCATCCGCTCTTGAACCAAGCCAAGTCCTGATCGAACTGGATTGCCTTGTTCGCATTGCGGTTCGTGAAGTTTTGGTTTTGGGCCGCGTTGAAGAACCCACCCGCTTGCTGCAGAGAGGCCGGCAGCGGATTGCCGAACGCGTCGGTACCCCCGGTACCGCTGTTATTCCATATGGTTAGTTCCCCATCGGTCGGATAGCCGAAATCGTGATAGTTCTGGAAGTAATAACCAAACCGTGTAGTCGAGACAAGGCGCGGGTTGATGGAAATGTCAGCACCTACATTGGTGACGATATTAGGCGCCGAATAGCCTAGATTATGCGCAAATGCAAACTGGGGAATACCTGTGCTGAGACAAGGCTGGCTGGACGATGCGAAGCAGCCCGTGCTGACGTTATAGAGTCCCGTCGTAGAATCGGAGCGCGGCAGGCTTTCTCCGTTCTGACGCTGGTATTGGTACAACCAGGAGCCGTAGATGCGAATTTTCTGCGTGAGACTGGCGTCAATGCGAGCGGTTGTGTAGTACGTCTGCGTGTTCTGGCTGAACGGTAGCACGCCGCCATTGGTGGGGCCATAGTTCACTTTGCGTTCGTAGTTGTTCCATTCCGGATTGAACCCGAGAAAGAAGAAGACGCGATCCTTCTTGAGAGGGCCGCCAAAGGTAAATCCCGGATAGACATCGCTAGTGTGTGGACGAATGGGCTGCACCTGTTGATAAGCGGTGTCGATATTGTTGATCGCTCCAGGACCCGGCGCAACAACCGTTTGTCCGTTTGGATCATAGCGTTGATATGCGACCGGCGAGCCATCGAACGCGTCTTTTTCGAATTGGCCAAATACTGATCCGTGGTAGGCATTGCTGCCTTTTTTCATAACGACGTTCACAACTCCCCCGAGCGCCCCCCCATGTTCGGCTTCGACGCCGGAACTCTTGACCTGAACTTCCTGAATGAAATCGAAAGGCACATTCGTATGGGAGAACCCACCCGCGACATCCGCAGTCTGTTGCCCCTCCACAAGATAAGAATTCTCTGAATCCGATCCGCCGGCCACCATGAAGCCGACGCTGTTTCCGTTGCTCCCGTTACCTGGCGAAGTACCCCCTGTTCCGGTACCGCCATTGTAAGGGTTGCTACCAGCCAAAGGTTCGTTTCGAGCGGAAGGTGCAAACTGAATCACGGACTGAAACGACCGGCCGTGCGGTACATCCTGCACAACATCCTGCGTGATGTTCGTCTGAGTAGTCTCAGTGGTGGGATCGATGAGCGGGGCCGCTCCTGACACCTCAACCACTTCAGCTGCGGTGCCGACCTCGAGCGCGATATCGAACGTCGGCAGGTGACCAACCTCGATCGTCAGATTCTCGCGCTTCACGCTCTTGAAGCCTCTTGCTGAGACCGCGATCGAATAGGTTCCGGGAGGAAGGTTCGCAAAGCGGTAGTAGCCCCCTGAATCCGTGTCCAAGGCTTTCTCTCCGACCAGAGCTGAGCCCTTAATAGCAACATGGGCGCCCGCTACCACGGCGCCGCTGGCGTCCTTCACCGTGCCCTGTAAGCCCCCCGTCGTTTCCTGGGCGAACAATGCCAGTCCTGACAATACGACGGCTAGCGTTGCCAAGATCACAAATGGCTTCACGAATCTGGCGAATCGCATCTCCTGCCTCCTATAGAAGTCGCTGCAATCGAGAAATCTCAGAATCCAAACAATGCCCCAAGCACTGCGGTCTGAAACGCGACAGACGAAACCCCTACCTGCTCATTTTCAAAAGAGAAAAAACGGAAACTGCGAGAACACCCCGAGTGACGAACCCCTCGCCGTTTGGCATAAGACCTTTGTTACGGGAAAAGCGGACAAACAATACCCCATAAGCACAACGCAATGCAACTCTTGATCCAAACAATTTCAATCACAAACAGTTTGTTATCAGTGTTGGAATTAGTGTTTGGAAGCCGTTGGTTACTGAATTTTATAGAATTGCACGCGGTCCTATGGCATTCAGTAGGCAGGGTTGACGCTATGAACCTGGCAGAGTGGTTTAGCGCCGCTTCCTGGCTGGTCGTGCGATCACTTCCCCCGGTGCCAGCACCCGCCGCACGATAGGCGTATTCAGCTTGTACTTGCGCTCGCTGACGTTGCCGGCGTCGTCCTGGACTCGGAGGATGAAGACGGGCAGGGTGCCTTCCTTGTCGAAGGCCTCCTGGGTGACGGTTACTGGCAAGACTCCGTCCAGACCGTGCTCGCGGTAGGCGGTCTCGTAGCGGTGCTTGCGGACGTTCCAGGTGAAGACTCGGATCTGGTCGTAATCGTAAGGCGAACCGTCATGCGGTTCGGTGATCACACAGAGATATTGCGGGACTTTCTTGTTTCCATCCTGAACCTGATTCAATACAAAGAAGGCGACGAAGCGCTGGCCCTCGGCGTACTGCGCGACCTCAAGCGGGACGTCGACGTCGACCATGCGGGACAGCACCCATCCCACGCGGCCTTGATCGTCGCGCACCAGCCACCAGTCCTCCAGCACGGGGCCGGCGGGAGCCTTGGCGCCGGGTTTGGTGGCAACTGGCCTGGCAGCGGGCGGAGCACTGGACTGCTTCTCGGCGACGGCGCGCTTCAGAATGCTCACCTTCGCACCCGTCGCCAGCTGGTAGAGATGCTCCGAGTCGCGTCCAGGAGTGATATGAAGGTTGGTTTCGTTGCGTAAAGCGCCGGGGGCCTGTACCGGAGCATTTAGATTTTCCTGGGTCAGTTTCTGCAGGCCGTCAAAGGTCTTCTGATCCACCAGGTAGCGCTGCTCGACCCAGCCCTCAATGCCGCTGGCGGTGCGCACTCGGGCGAATCGCTTCTCGCGGTCGACGATCTCGACCCGATCTCCATTTTTCACGGTGCCGACGCGGTTATAGATCGCGGCCACCTGATCTCGCAGGGTTGCCTGCGGCGCGGAAACATAGGCCACTTCGAGGACGCGGTGGCGGTTTCGACAAGCCGCCAGCGCCACGGCCAAGGCAAGAACGCCGACGAGGCATTTCGTCCGCGATGGACCCATCCAACTCATAAGCTGCACGCCTGGGAACCTTTCACTATAGCGCGTTGGCAGGCAACGCATAGCTACACGAAGGTTTACGCCTGTTGCTCCCCTCCTATTGTCCTGTAGGTGGGAGACAACGGCACTCCGGCTCGGTTACCATAGATTTGCGGTTTGGCTGGCAACGGCAGGTTGCCGCAAGCTCGCTTTCGGCGTCTAAGTATATGGGGTACGGCGTCGAATCCATCAGCCTTGAAATGAAGAAAACTATCTTATGAGCAAAACCTGGAATCGTTTCGTGTTGTTAACGTTCACTTCGATCTTTCTGGCGATCGCGAGCTTGTGTGTCGCCGCGCAGGACACCGTAGACACCGTACTGCGTCCACCCAAGGGATCGCAACTCGCTATCGTTATTTTCGAAGATCTGGAGTGCCCCATGTGCCGGCGCACTGCGCCGCTGGTGGAGCAGGCGTCGAAGACCTACAAGATTCCGGTCGTGCGCCACGACTTCCCGCTGCCCATGCACCCCTGGTCGTACCAGGCAGCCGTGATCGCGCGTTACTTTGACACGCATTCCAAGGCTCTGGGCAACGAGTTCCGCGACTACATTTTCGAGAACCAGCTCGAAATCAACCTGCAGAACCTGCGTTCGTACGCGGAAAAGTTTGCGGCGGCCCGCAAAGTTGATCTGCCTTTTGTCATCGATCCCAGCGGCAAGCTGGCCGCGCAGGTGAATGCCGACCGCGACCTGGGCAAAGCCATCAAGCTCGACCACACCCCAACGGTGTACATCGTCAGCAGCCGCAATCCGAACAAGCCCTATGTCGAGGTCAAGGACAACAACCAACTCTACTCGACAATCGACGCGATGATGAAGGAGTAGAGCGCGTCAGAGCTTGAATACTTGTGTGGGGACGGGCACCTCGCCCGTCCAGCCGAGCATAGCGAGGCGCAAGCGAGCCACGGTTCCAACCCCGAAAAACTTCCTAGCCACGGATTTCCGCGGATTCACACGGATAAATCTAGACATCCTAACGCCCGCAGGCCGAGAACTTGGCTGTAGGCGAAGTTGCGAGACCCGGCGAGGGGACGTATCATCTTCTGCCGTTCCGATTTCCGAGGCTAACCGAAATGCATCTGAGTCTGCTCCGAAGCACGCCGACCGCACTCATTCTGGTCGCTCTATCAGCGTTCGCACAGCAGTCTTCTCAAGCCCCTTCCATTCCCAGCACCGGCTTCGCGGGGCTCGACCAATACCGCGCCTCGCGTATTGCCGTATTCACCGACGACTACGGACAGCTGACGCGTTATCGCGAGGCCAACGCCAAGCTAGGGCCGCCGGCCGCAAACGAGAATCGCGTCGTGTTTTTCGGTGATTCGATCACCGACATATGGAAGTTGGAGAATTACTTCCCGGGCAAGCCCTACGTCAACCGCGGTATCGGCGGGCAGACCACTCCTCAGATGTTGGTGCGGTTCCGGCAGGATGTGATCGATCTTCATCCCAAGGTGGTTGTGATTCTGGCGGGCACTAACGATATTGCAGGAAATACCGGGCCGATGCGCAATGAGGACATCGAGGCCAACTACGCGTCCTTCGCCGAGTTGGCGCGCGCAAGCGGCATTCGCGTTGTCTATTCATCGATTCTGCCGGTGCACAACTACACAGATCGTTCGAAGGACTTCTACGCGCAGCGTCCCATGTCTCGAGTTCTCGAACTCAACCAGTGGCTGAAGAATTACTGTGAAAAGAACAACACTGTGTATCTCGACTATTTTTCCGCGGTGGTCGACGACAAGGGCCTTCTGAAGAAAGATCTGGCCGACGACGGGCTGCATCCGAACGATGCGGGCTACAAAATCATGGTGCCGCTGGCCGAAGGGGCCATCCAGAAGGCTATGGCCTCATCGAGCAGACCATAGTCTTAGCATTCGACGTCCGTTTCGGTCAGGTGTCGACTCCTGACCTTACTCTCGGGGAACCGCGCAGATGATCCTGCAGTGCAAGTTCACTGTCGAAGACTACGTTGCAGCCTACCGGACATTCGCGCGAAGGGGAGCAAGGCTGTGGATGAGTCGATTGTGCTTGTTTGCCGGAATTGGCTCGCTGCTGTTCGGCATTTGGCTTACAGCCCTGCCCAAGGGTTCTTTCTCGCTCGGGTTGCCGATGTTCCTCATCTCTGTCATGTGGCTGTTCCTCGGCAGGCCGTGGTGGCGATTGGCGGGTCGCCGAGCCTTCTCGAACCGGCCTGAACTTCAGCAAGAGTACGTGGTTCACGTTGACGAACAAGGAATTCGTTTCGACGGCCCTATCAGCGCCTTTGGCTGGACATGGCCTGCATTCACCGGGTCTGCAGAAAGCGAGAAAATCTTCCTCGTCTTCGTGTCGCGGTTCGCCTTTGCGATACTTCCCAAACGCATCTTCGGCGCAGGAGAGGCTGATCAATTTCGCGAGATTCTCCGCCAAAAGCTTCCAAGGAAATAAGCAATTGCTGTGACCGCGATTTATAATAGAAGTTGAGTTTCCGACCGCCCGAGCCTGCGGGCATACGTGAGGCTGCGGCGGCGAGGGAGAATCGGGGGCGACAGCGCCTTGCGATACTTCCAAGGGTCCCGGTGGAAACGCCGGCGCCTCCCGCGTTCACGAGGACGCATTGGAAAGGAAACGAGCCTGCTGGAATTTTCCTGCCTGCTTGCCCCTTTCCCGCATCTAGCAATTAGCACTTGGCATTCAGCCATTCGAGCGATGAACCGTGGCCCGATCCGGCTAAATGCTAATTGCTAGGTGCTAATGGCTGCTCTTCACGACAAATTCGGCCGCGCGATTACCGATCTGCGCATCTCCATCACCGACCGCTGCAACTATAAGTGTGTCTATTGCCGGACGGGCAATGAAGGCGCGCTCTACGGGGATCTTCCGTTCTCGGATTATCTGCGGATGGCTCGTGTGCTGGTCGGATTGGGGATCACCAAGGTTCGTCTCACCGGCGGCGAGCCGCTGCTGCGCAACGGCGTTGTAGCGTTCGTGCGCGAACTTAAAAACCTGCGGCCACAGGATGGCGAGCTTGATATCGCTCTGACCACGAACGGGCATCTGCTGGCCGATCTGGCGCAACCGCTCAAGGATGCAGGTCTGACCCGCGTGACTGTCTCGATGGATGCCGTCGACCCCGACCGCTTCGCCCGCATCACGCGCGTCCCGAATGGATACGATCATGTGCTGGCTGGAATCCGCGCCGCCCGCCGCGCCGGCTTGTGGCCGCTGAAAGTGAATTGCGTTCTGATGCGCGGCTTCAACGAAGACCAGATTATCCCGTTCGGTATGTTCGCCCGCGAAGAGGGCGTGACCGTGCGCTTCATCGAATTCATGCCGCTCGAGGAGGGCCGAACCTGGGCGCCCTCCACCGTCGTCACGCTCGACGAAATTCTGGACCGCATGGCCGAATACCGTCCGCTAGTCGAGATTCCGCATGCCCGTTCGGAAACCGCGCGCCGTTACCGATTCGAAGATGGCGTCGGAGAGATCGGTATCATCGCCCCGGTATCGCATCCGTTCTGCGGGCACTGCAGTCGCATTCGCATCACCAGCGACGGCAAGATCCGCACCTGCCTGTTCTCCGTCTGGGATCACGACCTGCATGCGCAGATGCGCCGCGGCGCCAGCGATGAAGACCTCGCGGACTTTATCCGCGGAGTGGTCGCGAAGAAAGAAGAACGTCACCACATTGGAGAGCCTGACTTTGTGCCCGCCTCGCGGACCATGGTTCACATCGGCGGCTAGTCGTAAAGACGTAGCTTGCTACGTCTTGCCGTCAGCCTTTCAAATGTGGCCAGAGAGACGTTGAAAGCAACGTCTCTACGATAAGATCGATCTGTGAACGGCAGGAGTTTACTCGCGACTGCAACGGTCATTTCCCTCATTCTCGCCGCTGCCTCGGCTCAACAGACCTACCTCGGCTTCGACCGCAACGAGTATCCCGGCGACGCCACTCTCAAGACTCTGCGTCAGACGTTTTCCTACACTGGGTACTGGCTCAACAATCCACCCGGGGCGACTTCGAATTCCTGGGCGGGACATCGCGCCGCGGTGGAGTCTGCCGGATTTGGATTCCTCGTCTTGTTCAACGGGCGTCTCTTCGCGGAGTTGAAAACCGTCGTTAACGCGCATCATTTGGGTAAGGCCGACGCCCTCATCGCCGCCTCGTCTGCCCGGCGCGAGGGCTTTCCCCGCGGCACCATAATCTTCCTCGACCAGGAGCAAGGCGGGCGCATGCTCCCGGAACAGAAGGCCTACATCTACGCATGGGTTGATGCCATCGGCGTCGCAGGATTCCGCGCCGGAATTTATTGCTCCGGCACGAGCTCCACCGATGGCGAAAACGCCGTTACCGCCGAAGACATTCGCAAGACTGCCGGCTCGCGAGAGATTACGTATTGGGCGACCAACGACGCCTGCCCGCCCTCGCCGGGATGCTCGGTTTCGCTGCCGCCTCCGAGTCCGACGAAAAGCGGCGTCGACTTCGCCGAGATTTGGCAGTTCGCGCAATCGCCCCAACGCAAGGACGTCGCCGGACATTGCACCAACTACAGTCGCGACGGAAACTGCTATCCGCCAGGAACGAATCCGTCCCCGGGCCTTCACGTTGACCTGAACACAGCCACTTCGGCAGATCCCTCTCAAGGCCGCACCCAGTAACCACCCGGTTTTCCTTCGTGCAACCTCGTGTCCTTCGCGTCCTTTGTGGTAAACGCCTTCATTCTCGGTCTCCCGAATCTTGACGAAGGATTGACGTAACTTTGCGAAAATCTACAGCAGCACACATCGCAGTCCGTCTATCTAGTGAGCGTGAATCCAAGAGAGCGAGTTGCATCTCTCACGCAGCAGATGTCCTGG
>Ga0210403_10000139_pt1 | contig 81492 bp, 64 predicted proteins | sample IncBWC19MmetaG_FD_150863 | JGI IMG/M metagenome (GOLD analysis project Ga0210403, IMG submission 150863) | Forest soil microbial communities from Barre Woods Harvard Forest LTER site, Petersham, Massachusetts, United States - Inc-BW-C-19-M | ecosystem: Environmental > Terrestrial > Soil >...
ACGCGACGAGAAATGCGAGCTTCTTCATCCAATTGCCAATGCGCTCGAAAGGCTTGAGCGGTTGCCTCACCATTTCGCGGTAGCTATCGTCCCCCGCCAATCGGCCCGACTGACAAGGCCGAATTTCTCGAAGGGAGACATCAATGCCGAGGGTGCGCGCGTTCGCCGCCATGGTCCTGTCGTTGCTGGCGGTCTCAACCGTCGCGCAGGCGGCCGATCAGCCGAAATCGGGCGGCATCCTGCGGATGTATCACCGCGACAGCCCCGGCAGTGCGTCGATCCATGAAGGCGCGACCTACTCGCTCAACGTTCCCTTCATGCCGATCTTCAACAACCTCGTCATCTACGACCAGCATATCGCGCAGAATAGCCTGGACGATATCCGCCCCGAGCTCGCGGAGAGCTGGGAGTGGTCCGCCGACAAGAAGACGCTGACCTTCAAGCTCCGGCAGGGCGTCAAATGGCATGACGGCAAGCCATTCACCTCCGCCGACGTCAAATGCACCTTCGACATGCTGATGGGCAAGTCACCGCAGAAATTCCGCCAGAACCCGCGCAAGAGCTGGTACGATCAGGTCGATGAAGTCGTGACATCAGGCGACTTCGAAGCTTCCTTCAGGCTGAAGCGGCCGCAGCCTTCGCTGCTCGCCTTGCTCGCCTCCGGCTATACGCCGGTCTATCCCTGCCACGTGTCGCCGGCGGAAATGCGCACCCATCCGATCGGCACCGGTCCGTTCAAGTTCGTCGAGTTCAAGGCCAACGAATCAATCAAGCTGACGAAAAATCCCGACTACTGGAAGAAGGGCCTGCCCTATCTGGACGGCATCGAGTACACCATCATTTCGAACCGCTCGACCGCGATCCTGGCTTTCGTCGCCGGCAAGTTCGATATCACCTTCCCGACCGAGGTCACGATCCCGCTCCTGAAGGACGTCAAGCAGCAGGCGCCGAATGCGGTCTGTGTAACCGCGCCGCTCAACGTCTCCACCAACATCATCGTCAATTCGAGCGCGCCGCCGTTCGACAATATCGACATCCGCCACGCACTCGCGCTGTCGCTCGACCGCAAGGCGTTTATCCAGATCCTGTTCGAGGGCCAGGCCGACGCCGGCGGCACCATGCTGCCGGCGCCGGATGGGCTGTGGGCGATGCCGAAGGACATGATGGAGAAGATCCCGGGTTACGGTCCCGACATCAACGCCAACCGCGAGGAAGCCAAGAAGCTGATGCAGAAGGCGGGCTATGGCCCGGACAAGCATCTCGCGGTGAAAGTCTCGACGCGCAATATATCGGTCTACCGCGATCCCGCCGTCATCCTGATCGACCAGCTCAAGAGCATCTATATCGACGGAGAGCTCGACGTGGTCGACACCGCACAATGGTTCCCGAAGATCGCGCGCAAGGACTATGCGCTCGGCCTCAATTTGACCGGCAACGCCGTCGACGATCCCGACCAGTCGTTCTACGAGAATTATTCCTGCGGTTCGGAGCGCAACTACACCAACTACTGCAACAAGGACATCGAGAAGCTGTTCGACGTGCAGTCGCAGGAGACCGATCTCGCGAAGCGCAAGAAGCTGGTTTGGGACATCGACAAGAAGCTGCAGGAGGACGTGGCACGTCCCATCATCTTCCACGGCCGCGAAGCGACCTGCTGGCAGCCTTATATCAAGAACATAACGGTCATGGTGAACAGCTCCTATAACGGCTATCGTTACGAGGACGTCTGGATGGACAAGTAAGCTCCGTCATTAGAACAAGCCTGCCGGCCAAAGGGAGAGGCCCACGTGTTTGGCTATATCGTGCGCCGCCTTTTCCTGATGATCATAACCCTGATCGGGATATCGATCGTCATCTTCTTCCTGCTGCGCATCGTGCCCGGCAACATCGTCGATATTCTCTTTGACGCGGCGGGCTTCGTCGATCCCGCCGACAAGGCCAGCATCGAGAAATCGCTCGGCATCGACCAGCCGCTGGCGATCCAGTATCTGAAATGGATCTACGGACTCCTGCACGGCGATCTCGGCTATTCCTATGTCTCCGAAAAGCCGGCGCTGGAGGAAATCCTGCCGCGGATTCCGATCACGGCGCGGCTCGCCGCGCTGGCGCTGCTGTTCTCCGCCTCGATCGGCATTCCCCTGGGGGTGCTCAGCGCGGTCAATCAGGGCTCCAAGCTCGACTACGCGCTGCGCGTGATCAGCCTGAGCGGCCTGTCGCTACCCTCGTTCTGGCTCGGCCTGTTGATCCTGATGGCGGGTGTCGCAATGTTCGGGACCATCCCGATCTTCAACCCGAACCCGCAGACCCTAGGCGAGATGTTTTCCACCTATTGTTTGCCCTCGCTTGCGGTCGCCTTCCGCAGTTCGGCGCTGACCATGCGCATCACGCGCTCCTCGATGCTGGAGATATTGCGGCAGGACTACATCCGCACCGCGCGCGCCAAGGGCGCTTCCGAGGCTTCCGTCAATTTCCATCATGCATTGAAGAACGCCATCCTACCGGTCATCACCGTGGTCGGCATCGAGGCAGCGTTCCTGATCGGCGGCCTGATCGTCACCGAAACCGTCTTCAACGTTCCCGGCATCGCGCGCTTCCTGGTGGAGGCGATCCGCTGGCGCGACTATCCGATCGTGCAGAATCTCGTGATGCTCATCGCCGTGGTGGTGGTGACCACCAATTTCATCGTCGACATGCTCTACGCGGTATTCGATCCGCGCATCCGATATACGGACTGAAGAGGCCCGCTTGGTCACGATCAACTACGATAGCGAACTGCGGCGCGCGGGCGCCAACGCCAACACTTTCTGGCGGCGCCTGAGATTTTTCGCTCGGCGTTATGTGCTCGGCACGATCGGCCTCGTGATCATGATCTTGTTCGTGTTCGCCGCGCTGTTTGCCGACCTGATCTGCATCTATAGCCCGCTCACCGTCGATTCCGCCCACGCGCTTGCCGCTCCCAGCGCGCAGCACTGGCTGGGAACGGACTCCTTTGGCCGCGACGTCTGGGCGCGCATCATCCACGGCGCGCGGATTTCGCTCGCGGTCGGCATCGGCTCAACCACGCTGGGCGCGACCTTCGGCGTCATCATCGGGCTCACCTCCGGCTATCTCTCGGGCTGGGTCGACCTCGTGTTCCAGCGCGTCACCGACATCTTGCAGGCGCTGCCGCTCCTGGTGCTGGCGCTGGTGATGACGGCCGCGCTCGGGCCTTCACTGCCGAACGTGATCCTCGCAATCGCCATTCCCCTGATTCCAATCGTCGCGCGCGTGATCCGCGCCAACACGCTGGCGCTGCGCGAGCAGCCTTTTGTCGAGGCCGCCAAATCGATCGGCATGAGCGAGACGCGGGTCGCGCTGCGCCACGTGTTGCCCAACACGCTGGCGCCGCTGATCGTGCTCGCCACCGCGCAGCTCGGCTCGACCATCCTCACCGAAGCCTCGCTTTCGTTCCTGGGCCTCGGCATTCCCGAGCCCTACCCGTCCTGGGGCCGCATGCTCTCGGAATCGGCGGCGGAATATGTCCGCACCGCGCCCTGGCTTGTGATCTTCCCGGGGATCGCGATCAGCCTCGCGGTGTTCGGCACCAATCTGTTCGGCGATGCGCTTCGCGACATCCTCGACCCGAGGCAGCGCGGCTGATGAGCGCTTTGCCTGACGAGACCAACGTCCTGGAAGTGAAGGGCCTGCAAACGGTGTTCTTCACCAATTCCGGCCTGTTCCGCGCGGTCGACGACGTTTCCTTCCACGTCAAGCGCGGCGAGACGCTGGCCATTGTCGGCGAATCCGGCTGCGGCAAAAGCGTCAGCGCGCTGTCGGTGATGCGGCTGGTGCCCGATCCGCCCGGCCGCATCGTCGGCGGCGAGATTTTGTTGGAAGGTACCGACCTGCTCCGCCTCGACGAAGCGAAGATGCGTCAGATTCGGGGTGACCGCATCTCCATGATCTTCCAGGAGCCGATGACCTCGCTCAATCCGGTGATCCGGATCGGCGACCAGATCAGCGAGGCGGTGCGGCTGCATCGCGACATGAGCGCGAAGCAAGCCCGGGACAAGGCGGTCGAGATGCTGCGTCTGGTGCGGATCCCCGAGCCGGCGCGGCGCGCGCAGGAATATCCGCATCAACTCTCCGGCGGCATGCGTCAGCGCGCGATGATCGCGATGGCGCTCGCCTGCCGCCCGGCGCTGCTGATCGCGGACGAGCCGACCACCGCGCTCGACGTCACCATTCAGGCCCAGATCCTCGCGCTGATGATCGACCTGCAGAAAGAATTGGGAATGGGGCTGATCCTGATCACGCATGATCTCGGCGTGGTGGCGCAGACCGCGCAGCGCGTCATCGTGATGTATGCCGGGAAAAAGGTCGAGGAGGCGGACGTCGACACCTTGTTCGCCAACCCGCGCCATCCCTATACGCGTGGGCTGATGGCTTCGATCCCGGCGGTACCGACAGCGCAGACCACAGGCAGCGCGCGGCTGGCGGAAATTCCGGGCACCGTGCCTTCGTTGACGCGGCTGCCCCAGGGCTGCGCCTTTGCACCCCGTTGCGCGCTCGCGATCGATCGCTGCCGCGCCGAATACCCGCCGCTGCAGGATTTCGGCGGACCGCATCTGGCGGCCTGCTGGCGCGCCGCGGAAACGGTGGCGATGTCATGACCGAACCGCGCGCGCTGCTCGAGGTCAACGACCTCATCAAGCATTATCCGGTGCGAAGCGGGGTACTCCGCCGCAAGGTCGGCACCGTGCACGCGGTCGACGGCGTGAGCTTCTCGGTCGGCGTCGGCGAGACCCTCGGGCTGGTCGGCGAATCCGGCTGCGGCAAGTCGACGGTGGCACGCAGCGTGCTGCGGCTGGTCGAGCCGACAAGCGGCGAAATCCGGATCGACGGACAGGACATCACCCATCTCAGCAAGACGGAAATGCGCCCCGTCCGGCGCTCGATGCAGATCGTGTTCCAGGACCCGTTCGCCTCGCTCAATCCGCGCATGACCGCGGGCGACATCGTCGGCGAGCCGCTTAGCGTGCACGGGCTCGCCTCAGGCAGCGGGAAGCAGGACTGGGTCGCGAAACTCTTTCAGCAGGTCGGGTTAAGGCCCGACCAGATGAAGAATTTTCCGCATCAATTCTCCGGCGGCCAGCGCCAGCGCATCTGCATTGCGCGGGCGCTCGCACTCGGGCCACGGCTGATCGTGTGCGACGAGCCGGTTTCGGCGCTCGATGTCTCGATCCAGGCGCAGGTGATCAACCTCTTGATCGACCTGCAGCGCGAGCACGGCTTCTCCTACCTCTTCATCGCGCACGATCTGGCCGTCGTCGCCCATATCAGCCACCGCGTCGCCGTGATGTATCTCGGCCGCATTGTCGAGATCGCCGACAAGACCGAGCTGTTCAAAAATCCCCGCCATCCCTATACCCAGGCGCTGCTCGCCTCGGTGCCGGTTGCCGATCCCAGGATGAAGCGCCTGAAACCGCTGGTCGACGGCGACGTGCCGAGCCCGGTCAATCCGCCATCGGGCTGCGCCTTCCACACCCGCTGCCGCTACGCCATCGACCGCTGCAAGGTCGAGCGGCCGGTGCTGAAGGAGGCCGGGCCAGGGCATCAGGTGGCATGTTTGCTGAATGACGAGACGGGGCGGCCCGCATAATTCACTGTCGTCCCGACGAAAGCCGGGACGACAGCGGGATTAAATCGCTTCGATCTCCACCACGACCTTCCCGGTCGTGACCTGCTCGCCTTCGACGACGTCGATCGCGGAAACCGTGCCGGCGATGCCGGCGGCGTGCACATGCTGCATCTTCATCGCTTCCAGCGTCATCACCGGCTGACCCACCGCGACACGATCGCCCGGCTTCACCAGCACCGCCACGACGCGGCCGTTCATGGCGGCGCGGACCTTGCCGTCGCCGCCATTGGTGGCGACGGCTTCCGGCGCGGCAAGGGTGAGATCGCGCACTGCATGCGTGACGCCGCGATGCAGGAAATAGAGCCCGCCACCATCGCGATGGAAGATGACGCGCTGCATTATGCCATCGGCGCGGAAGCGGATGGTGTCACCGCTCAGTTCATCGATCTCGAAGCGCTGCTCGCCCCCATCGCGGGTCACGAGGACGCCTCCCTCACGCTCGCGGCTGATCTCCAGCTCATGCGCCACGCGGTCGAATTCGATCCGCATGGGCACGGCAAATGTCGCGGCCAGCGACCTTCCGCGCCGCCAAGGCCGAGCATCGGGATGGCTCACATGAAGCAGCAGCGCCGCCAGCGCCGCATCGGAGGCGCCGTCCTTGCGCAGCAGTTCGTCGCGATGCTGGCCGATGAAGGCCGTCGTCGCCTCACCTGACGCAAAGGCGGGATGCCGCAGGCACGACATCAGGAAGGCCTGGTTTGTGGCCACGCCAAAGGCAACGGTCTGCTCCAGCGCAGAGATGAGCTTGCCGCGCGCCTCCTCGCGGCTGGCGCCCTGGCTGATGATCTTGGCGATCATGGAATCGTAGAACGGCGGAATTTCCGAGCCCGACTGCAGTGCGTGCTCGACGCGGACGCTCTCGGGCATCTGCCATCGCGCCATGCGGCCCGATTGCGGCATGAACTCATGGCCGGGGTCTTCCGAGCACAGCCTCACCTCGATGGCGTGGCCGGAGAACCTGATCTGCTCCTGCACCAGGCCGAGCGGCTCGCCACTCGCCACCCGCAACTGCAACTCGACGAGATCAAGGCCGGTGATCGCTTCGGTCACGGGATGCTCGACCTGCAGCCGCGTGTTCATTTCCATGAAATAGAACTCGCCGCGCTCGTCGAGCAGGAATTCGAGCGTGCCCGCGCCTTCATAGCGCAGCGACCGGACGGCCGCGACCGCAACGTCCCCCATGCGCTGCCGAAGTTTTGGCGACACCGCCGGCGACGGCGCCTCCTCGATCAGCTTCTGGTGCCGGCGCTGCACCGAGCAGTCGCGCTCACCGAGATGGATGACGTTGCCATAGCGGTCGCCGAACACCTGGATTTCGATATGGCGCGGATTGCGGATGGCACGTTCGAGGATCACGGTGCCGTCGCCGAACGCGGCTTTCGCCTCGGAGCGCGCGCTGCGCAGTGCGTCGGGGAAAGCGGCCGCCTCCGCGACCAGCCGCATGCCGCGGCCGCCGCCGCCGGCGACCGCCTTGATCATCACGGGAAAGCCGATCTTGCCCGCTTCCGCCAGCATCACGTCGTCGCTCTGGTTGGCGCCCTGATAGCCTGGCACGACAGGTACGCCGGCGTTGCGCATGATCTGCTTGGCGCCGGCCTTGTTGCCCATCGCCTTGATCGCTTCCGGCGACGGGCCGATGAAGACGAGGCCGGCGTCGCGGCAGGCCTGCGCAAAGTCCTCGTTCTCGGCGAGGAAGCCATAGCCGGGATGCACGGCGCTGGCGCCGCCCGCTTTCGCCGCTTCGATGATCGCGGGAATATTGAGATAGGATTGCGCCGGCAGCGCCCCGCCGATCCGCACCGCGGCATCGGCCTCGCGCACATGCAGCGCATCGCGGTCGGCGTCCGAATAGACCGCAACCACGCCATAGCCGAGCCGTCGCGCCGTGCGCATGATGCGCAGCGCGATCTCGCCGCGATTGGCGATCAGGATCTTGAAGAACGGCGTCCGCTTCATCACGCCGTTCATGGCCGCGCCACCGAGAACTGCATGGCTTTCGGGTTGCGCGCCTCCGCCTCGCGGCAGACCGCGAGCACCTCGGCCAGCACGCTGCGCGTATCGCGCGGATCGATCACGCCGTCGTCGAGCACGCGGGCCGAGGTCGAGAACACATCCATTTGCCCATCGAACACGCCGACGATTTCGGCCTTCATCGCATCCAGCTTTTCCTTCGGGACCGGCTTGCCGCGCCGCGCGGCGGCGGCTTCGGTCACGATCGCCATGGTCTCGGCGGCCTGCTCGCCGCCCATCACGGCCGTTTTCGCGTTCGGCCAGGAGAAGCAGAAGCGCGGATGGAAACCGCGCCCGCACATGCCGTAGTTGCCCGCGCCAAACGACGCGCCGCAATAGATCGTGATCTGCGGCACCGTCGCCGAGGTCACGGCCTGGATCATCTTGGAGCCATGCTTGATCATGCCGGCCTCTTCATAGGCGCGGCCGACCATGTAGCCGGTGGTGTTGTTCATGTAGAGCAGCGGCGTCCGCGTCTGGCAGCAGGCCTGGATGAAATGCGTCGCCTTGTTGGCGCCGGGCACATCGAGCGGGCCGTTATTGGTGACGATGCCGATTGCATGGCCCTCGATGCGGGCATGGCCGCAGACGGTCGCGGGACCGTAGTTCGGCGAAAACTCGGTGAAATCGGAATCGTCGACAAAGCGCGCGATCGCCTGGCGCATGTCGACTGGGCGCTTGTGATCCATCGGCATGATGCCGAGCAGTTCTTCGGCCTCGTAGCGCGGCGGCTTGAACCAAGCCGTCACCGGCTCCGGCCGGTCCCATTCCAGCGCCGCCATGATCTCGCGCGCAATGCGGAGCGCATCGCGGTCGTCTTCGGCGAGATAATCTCCAAGGCCCGAGATGCTCGTGTGCATCTCGGCGCCGCCAAGCTCTTCCTCGGTCGCGACCTCGCCGGTCGCAGCTTTGAGCAGTGGCGGGCCTGCGAGGAAGGCGCGGGTGCGGCCACGCACCATCACGATGTAATCGGAGAGACCGGTCTGGTAGGCGCCGCCCGCGGTCGACGATCCGTGGGTCACAGTCGCGACAGGGAGCCCCGCCGCCGACAGCCGCGCCAGGTTGCGAAAGATGTTGCCGCCGCGGACAAAGTCCTCGACGCGGTAGCGCAACAGATTGGCGCCCGCGCTCTCGACGAGCTGCACATAAGGCAGTTTGTTCTCCAGCGCCAATTCCTGCACCCGCAGCGTCTTGTCGAGACCGAAAGGCTGCAGCGCGCCGGCGTCGATGCCGGCGTCGTTGGCGCTGACCATGCAGCGGATGCCCGAGACAAAGCCGATGCCGGCGATCACACCACCGCCGGGCACGCTCTTGTCGGCATCGGGCACATCGAACATGTAGCCGGCCAGCGTCGAAAGCTCGATGAACGGCGAGCCGGGATCAAGCACCAGCGCGACGCGCTCGCGCGGCAAGAGCTGCCCGCGCCTGTGGAAGCGATCCTTCGCGGCGGCGGAAGCCAGGCGTGTACGCTCCTCCAGCGAGCGCATCCGCGCGATCAACGCCAGCATGCCGTCGCGGTTGGCTTTGAAGGCGTCGCTGCCGGTCGCAATCGTCGACTCGATGACTGCCATTACCTAAGCGCTCTTTGCCACAAAATAATCGCTGTACGCCTGGCGCAACTCGACCTTGCGCAGCTTGCCGGTTGCGGTCATCGGCATGTCCTCGACGATGCGGATCATCTTCGGCACCTGGAAGCCGCCGAGCGATTTGCGGCAATGTTCCGAAATCTCCGCCTCGCTTGCCTGTGCACCCGGCTTCAGCTTGACGAAGGCGGAAACCGCCTCGCCCCATTGCGGATGCGGCAGGCCGACCACGGCCGCATTCTGCACGGCGGGATGCGCCAGCAGCGTCTCCTCGATCTTGATGGAAGCGACATTCTCGCCGCCGGACTTGATCATGTCCTTCTTGCGATCGAGGAACAGCACCTCGCCGTTGTCGTCAATCAGCGCCAAATCGCCGGTGTGATGCCAGCCGAATTTGCGCGCTTCCTCGGTCGCCTTCGGTTCCTTGTAATAGCCCATCATCACATTCGGCCCGCGATGCACGAGCTCGCCAACTTCGCCGCGCGGCAGGAGATTGCCGTTGTCGTCCATGATCGCGGTCTCGTTGACGATCAGCGACTCGCCCCAGTAATTGCCGAAGCGATCGAGCTGCACCTCCGGCCGCGACATCGTGGTCGCCGGATACATTTCCGTCTGCCCGCTACTGAGCACGAAGTTCGGGCAGAGATCCGCCATCGCGCGTTCCAGCAGCGGCCGGCCCATCGGCGCCATGGTGTAGACGCAGCAGCGCAGGCCTGAAAGGTCGTATTCCCGGCGGCGCGGGTGGTCGAGGATCGCCTGATACATGAGCGAAAGGCCGACGAACACGGTGAGCCTGTCGCGCACGATCGCTTCCATGCAGGCGACAGGATCGAAACCGCGCATCAGCGCCATGCGGCCGCCGACCGAGAGGTAGCTGAGCAGCAGCACGTGCCCAGCGCAGTGGAAGATCGGGAACTGTCCGGTGACGCCATCGTCGCGGGAGAGTTGCATCTCAACGCAGTTGCTCATGACCGCCATCACCACGGCGAGATGACAGTGCATCGCGCCCTTCGGCCGCGAGGTCGTGCCTGATGTGTAGATGATCATCGCGAGATCGCGGTCGTTGATCTCGATCTCGGGCTCGATGTCGGATTGTCCCTTGAGGAGATCGTTGAACTCCTCAAGGCCGGCGGCCTTGGCGCTGCCGGCGAGATCGATCGCGATCAGCTCGATGCCGCGCTTCTGCAACGCCGCGCGGCGGTCGGCCTGCGCATACAGATTGTCGTCGATCAGAGCGGAGCGCACTTCGGCGTGGCCCAGGATGTAATCCATGTCGGAGGGGCCGAGCATGGTGTTGACCGGCACCCAGACCAGACCCGCGCGATGAATGCCGAACAGCGCTTTGACGAACTCGACCGAGTTGTTGCAGATGGTCGAAATCTTGTCGCCGGGTTTGAGACCGCGCGCGACGAGATAATTGGCGAAGCGGTTGGCGTCGCGCTCGATCTCGGTATAGGTCACCTGGCGCGCGCCGTCGGTGACGGCAACGCGGTCCGGAAACCGCCGCGCCGCACGCTTGAGGAGATCGCCGATCGCCACACGCCCGATGCGGCCCGGGCCCCGCACGCCGCCGGTTGCTGCGAGATTGTCCATGCGCGTCCTCCCTTGGGTCACCCGTCATTGCGAGGAGCGAAGCGACGAAGCAATCCATTCTTTCTGTGGTGCGATGGATTGCTTCGCTTCGCTCGCAATGACGATCGGGCGACCTTTGTGCCTAATGCCTCGTCCCAAAAATCTTGCGCGCTTCGGCCGGTGACGCGATCTCGCGGCCCGCCTTCCGCGCGCAGGCGGCGAGCGCCTCGACCAGTTGCCCGTTCGAAGTCACCTTGGTGCCGTCGCCGAGATAGAAGGTATCCTCGAGCCCGCTTCGCAGATGCCCGCCGAGATCGGCGCAGCGCTGGTGCAGCGGCCAGATTTCCGCGCGGCCGATCGCGGTGACCTGCCAATGCGCTTCCCTGGCCTTCAGCTTCAAGAGAATCGGCAGCAACTCCGGATCGGCCGGCATGCCCGAGGCGACGCCCATCACGAAATTATATTCAAGCGGCCCGGAATACATGCCGGTCTGCCGGTACATGCCGACGCAGCGCACGATGCCGACGTCGAAACATTCGAACTCCGGGATGGTGTCGGCTTCCTTCATGACGTCGAGATAGTGCTGCACCTTCTCGACCGCGTTGTCGAACAGCATCGGCGGCCAGGCCCAGGTGTTGTCGGCCTTGACCTTCAGATAATTCAGCGAGCCGGCGTTGCAGGCGGCGATCTCGGGCCTGGTCTCGCGCACGCAATCGAGCGCGCCCTGGTAGTTCGGGCCCGACGTGCCCGTGGTGTGGTTGATGATGACGCCCGGGCAGGCCTCGCGGATCGCCTGCTGAATCTCCTTGCTGACACTGACCTCCCAGGACGGCAGATGGCCCTTGTTCGGCTCCTGCTGACGCAGATGGATGTGCATGATGCTGGCGCCCGCATTGAAGGCGGCCCTGGCTTCGCGCGCCATCTCTTCCGGCGTGACCGGCACGTGATGTTGCCTGGGATCGGTGAGCACGCCGTTCAGCGCGCAGGTGATGACGGCCTTGTCGCTCATGACACTCATTCGTTTGCGGATGCCTCATCTTGCATGATGGCGAGGCGGCCGTCACGCCTTCTTGCGTTGACTGGCTAGATCCCTTTGCAGCGCAATATCCTTTGTTCCAGCCCGTTAACACAAGACCGCTGACGCCGTCGCGGCGTAAACTCACGATCAAGCAAAGCCCGACCAACGGGCCGCGATCGCGGAGGAAACCATGATCGACAGACGCTCGCTTCTGGTTGCTGCTGCTGTATCGGCGCTCGGCCTCCGCAGCGCCCACGCCGAGGACACGCCCGGCGTCACCGCCACCGAACTCAAGATCGGCAGCACGACGTCGCTCAGCGGCCCGGTCTCCGCGCTCGGCGTGCAGGCGCGCTGCCAGGAAGCCTATTTCAGGATGATCAACGAGCAGGGCGGGGTTGGCGGCCGGCAGATCAAGTACATCTACTACGACGACGCCTTCAATCCGGCCAAGACCGTCGAGCAGGTGCGCCGATTGATCGAAAGCGACAATGTCGCCTTCCTGTTCAATATGCTCGGCACTGCGCCGAACTCGGCCGTGGTCAAATACATCAACGCGCAGAAAGTGCCGCATCTGTTCCTGTCGGTGAACGGCGACAAATGGGGCGACTACAAGACCTATCCCTGGACCATGGGCTTTGCGCCGAGCGCGCGCACCGAGGCGCAGATCTTTGCCAAATATGCGCTGAGCCAGAAGGCCGACGCGAAATTCGCGGTGCTCTACCAGAACGACGATCTCGGCAAGGATTTTGTCGCCGGCCTGAAGGACGTGCTGGGCGCGAAGTTCGAACAATTGGCCACTGTCGCCTCGCATGAAGTGACCGACCCGACCATCGATTCCCAGATCGTCTCGCTCAAGGCCGCCAATCCGGATGTGCTGATCTCGGGCACGACGGCGAAATTCGCGGCGCAATCGATGCGGAAGATTTTCGAACTCGGCTGGAAGCCGATGCATTTCATCCCGAGCGGCGCCTCCTCGATCACCGCCACCATCATTCCGGTCGGGGTAGAGAAGGCGCAGGGCGTCATCACCTCGGTCTATCTGAAGGACGTCGCCGACCCCGCCTGGGCGGATGATCCCGCCATCAAGGAATATCTCGCCTTCATGGCGAAATACTTTCCCGAAGGAAATCCCAAGGACGGCTACAACCTCTATGCCTACATGGTGGCCGGCGTGCTGATGCAAATCCTGAAGCAATGCAACGGCGATTTCTCCCGCGAGAACATCATGCGCGAGGCCAACAACCTGCACGATGTCGAGGCGCCGACGCTGTTGCCCGGCATCCGCGTCAACACCAGCCCGACCAATCACCGCCCGCTGCAGCAGATGCAGCTGCAGCGCTGGGAAGGCAATGGCTGGACAAGGTTCGGGAATATCATTGAGGGCGCGAATATCTGACTCGCTGTCGTCCCGGCGAATGCCGGGACCCATAACCACCGCTGTCGGTTATTGCGCGCGGTATTGGCCTCGAAGCCTGATTGATAGATTCCGCGGTATGGGTCCCGGCTTTCGCCGGGACGACACCGAGTGTTACGTCAGCGCCGCCTCCTCCGTCCCCTGCCCGCTGCGGTAGATCGCGAGATCGCGCGAGCCGGAGAAGATCGCGCGCGGCTTCAGGCCATAGAACCTTCGGATCGAATGGCTGAAATGCGTCGAATCCGGATAGCCGATGTCCTGTGCGAGATGCGCGAGGTTGAGGTCCTGGTTGGCGAAGTGCAGCAGATGCCGCGCGCGCTTCCAGGCGCGGAACGAGCGGAACGAGATGCCGGTCTCCTGCTTGAACAGATGCAGGAAGCGCGAGGCGGAAAGGCCGGCTTCCGTGGCGCAGGCCGTTGCCGTCACCGGCTCGCCGGAGAATTTGCCGATGCGCCCGATCGAGCGGACGATTCTCGGATCAAGTGGCCGTTGCGGCAGGGCTTCGCCAAAACACATGCGATCGAACGCGGCGTTGTCGATCTCGCCGCGGCATTTTTGCGTGAGCAGCGTTTCATAGGCGAGCCGGATACGGTGGGCGAAGAAATCGCGCTCCACCCCCTGCAGCCGTTTCTCCCATTGCTCGAAAGTGCCGTCGGGCACGCTTTCCGGCTCGATCACGAGGCAGATCGCGGAGCGATAATCACTTGCGATGGTGTGCCGCAGATTGGGCGCGGTGGCGACCAGTTCGCCATAGACCTCGCGGCCGTCGGCGGTGGTGAGCCAAAGGCCGCCACGCAGCGCCACATAGACATGGAACGCGCCGGGACAGCGTTCGCGTGGCCGGCCGAGCAGCCCGGCGTAAAACACCCGCTCCGGTGTGATCAGCATCAGATGACCTGATGCATTGGCCCTGTCGTCCATGGCTATCCTCCTCGCGCGGCTCTTTTTGGGCCGCTGCGATGGGCAGCACCTTAGCGCAAATTGGGGACCTGTCACCCGTCATTCCGGGCGCCGTCAGTGCCGTCCCGGAATGACGGAACAATCAAATCAGGCCCGGACCCTTGCAGCGACATTCTGCTCGAGTCCTGCCTTTTTCTCGGCTGCGACCGCGCGCTGGTATGCCTCGCGCTGCTGCAGGCGTCCCCAATAGGCGGTGACGTTGGGACCAAAATCCTTGGCAAGGCCGATCGTGCTGGCGAGCCGCAGCGCGTAGCCGATCACGATATCGGCCGCGGTGAAACGGCCGGCGCACAGCGTCTCGGCGTTGGCCGTGGCGGCCTCGACCGCGCGAAGCCGGCCGAGGAACCATTTGGCGTAGTCGGTCGCGACCTGCGGGTTGCGGCGTTCCTCCGGCTCGAGCTGGCTGTAGCGGAGCACCAGCGTTTGCGGAAAGGTCAGCGTGGCGTCGGAAAAATACATCCAGTTCAGGAACGCGCCATAAGCAGCGTCGCCCTCACCAACCATCAGCGGGGTCGGGCCATATCTGGTGCCGAGATAATGACAGATGCCGGAGGATTCCGTCATTTTGGTCTCGCCGTCGACCATGAAGGGGATGGTGCCGAGCGGATTGAGCGCGAGATATTCCTTGGCAAACACCCGTGGCGGGAACGGCAGCATTCTCAGCTCATATTCGAGCCCCATCTCCTCCAGCATCCAGAGCGGTCGGAACGAGCGCGCGCCGTCGCAGTGATAGAGCGTGATCATGAGGCGTTCCCCTTCTTCATTGCCGGCAATATGCCCATCATCTTGCACAGCACCATCAGCATCACCTCGTCGGCGCCGCCGCCGATCGAGGTCAGGCGGCTGTCGCGATAGGCGCGGCTGACCGGCGTCTCGTTCATAAAGCCCATGCCGCCCCAGAACTGCAAGCAGGCATCGGTCAATTCGCGCCCGAGCCGGCCGGCTTTCAGCTTCGCCATGGTCGCGAGCTTGGTCACGTCCTCGCCGGCGACGAGCTGTTCGCCGGCGCGATAGATCAGCGAACGCAGCAGCTCGACCTCGGTCTGCATCTCCGCGAGCTTGAAGTGCACCACCTGGTTGTCGAGGATCGAGCCGCCAAAGGCTTTTCGGTTGCGGGTGTAGTCGATGGTCTCGTTGATGATGAACTCGTGCGCCTTGAGGCAGGCGGCCGCACCCCATAGCCGTTCCTCCTGGAACTGAATCATCTGATAGGTGAAACCCTGGCCCTCTTCGCCGATGCGGTTGCGCTTGGGCACCCGGACATTGTCGAAGAAGATCTGCGCTGTGTCGGAGGAGCGCATCCCCATCTTGTCGAGTTTTCGCGCGACCTGTACGCCGCTGGTCTTCATCGGCACGCAGATCAGCGACTTGTTGCGATGGGCTTGCCCGTCGCTGGTATTGGCGAGCAGGCAGATCCAGTCGGCCTGCGTGCCGTTGGTGATCCACATCTTGCCGCCATTGATGACGTAGTCATCGCCGTCGGAACGCGCACTGGTCTTGATCGAGGCGACATCGGAGCCCGCGCCGGGCTCGGAGACGCCGATACAGGCCACCTGATCGCCCGAGATCGCGGGCGCGAGAAATTCGCGGCGCACCTCGTCGGAGCCGAACCGCGCCAGCGCGGGAGTGGCCATGTCCGTCTGCACGCCGATCGCCATCGGCACGCCGCCGCATTTGATGGCGCCGAGCTCCTCGGCCATCATCAGCGCATAGGAGTAGTCGAGCCCCTGCCCGCCGAATGCTTCCGGCTTGTTGAGCCCGAGAAAGCCGAGATTGCCGAGCTTCTTGAACAGCTCATGCGCGGGGAAGATGTCGGCCTTCTCCCATTCGTCGACGTGAGGGTTGATCTCGCTCGCGATGAACTTTTGCAAGGAGCGGCGGACTTCGTCGTGGTCGGCGGTGAAGAGCATCGTTCATCCATCCTTCGTCATTCCGGGATGGCCCGAAGGGCCAGGCCCGGAATCCATAACCATAGCCTGGGGTTATGGATTCCGGACTCGCGCTTCGCGCGCCCCGGAATGGCACTAATGAGGGACATTGTCACAGCCCCATCTGCCTCGAGGCGAGATCCTTCATGATTTCCTCGGTGCCGCCGCCGATCGCATTGACCTTCACCTCGCGGTAGATGCGTTCGACCTTGATGCCGCGCATGAAGCCCGCGCCGCCAAAAATCTGTACCGCCTCGGAGGCGCAGTACGCCATGGTCTGCGTTGCCTGGTTCTTCATCATGCAGATTTCGGCGACCGGACTTTCGCCCTGCCCGAGCCGCCATGCCAGCATTTCCAGCATCGCCTGCGACGCCGCGACCTTCTGCGCCATGTCGACGATCTTGTGGCGGATCACCTGATGCTGCGCGATCGGCTTGCCAAAGGTCTGGCGTTCTTTGGCATAGGCGATCGCTTCCTCGACACAGACGCGGGCATAGGCCGTGCAGCTCGCGGCCATGCCCATCCGCTCGCTGTTGAAATTGCGCATGATCAACTTGAAACCCTGCCCCTCCTCGCCGAGCAGGTTTTTCACCGGCACGCGGCAGTCGTCGAAATGCAGGGTCGCGGTGTCCGACGCCCACCAGCCCATCTTCTTCAGTTTGGTGCGCGACAGGCCCGGCGTATTGCCTTCGATCAGGAGCAGGCTGACGCCCGATGCGCCCTCGCCGCCGGTGCGCACCGCAACCGTCAGGTAGTCGGCACGCACGCCCGAGGTGATGAACGTCTTCTCACCGTTGACGATGTAGTGATCGCCATCACGGCGCGCCTTCGTGCGGAGATTGGCGACATCGGAGCCGCCGCTCGGCTCGGTGATCGCCAGCGCCGAAATCTTCTTCCCCGACAGCACCTCCGGCAGCACACGCGCCTTCACTTCGGGACGTGCGGCGAGCGCGATCGGCGGCGAGCCGATGGTGTGGCTCATCAGGCTGGCACTGACCCCGCCCGCGCCGGCGCGTGCCAATTCCTGCGACGCCACGATCCTCATGAACTGGTCGGCGGGCACGCCGCCAAATTCTTCCGGAAAGCCGAGGCCGAGCAGGCCGATCTCGGCGGCCTTGGCATATAGCGTGCGCGGAAACTCGCCGGCTTCGTCCCACTCGTGCGCGTGCGGCTCGATTTCGTTGGCGACGAAACGGCGCATCACCGCGCGAAAGGCTTCGTGCTCGGCGGTATAAAACGGGCTCTTCATGACTGGTTTCCGTCAGGGGGTTAATCCCACGATGGCGGTAACTTGCTGCGTCAAACTTGCGTCCACTGGCTGGCATTCGCAACGTTATTCCGCCTCGCGGGCAAAGCGTCGAATCATGCCCAAAAGTCCGTCTAGCCGGACCAGCCGGAGTTGGGCATGGTGCAGCCATAACAAGCCCAATCAAGGGATTTGGCGGCAACAGCCGCCTCGCGGGTCGTAACTCAACCATGAACAAGGGAATGCTCTCGATGAATAACAAGAAACTGAAACTCCTTGCGGCCGCGGCTGCTTTCTCGCTGCTGGCCACCCAAAGCGCGCTTGCCCAGAAGAAATACGATACCGGCGCGAGCGACACCGAGATCAAGATCGGCAATGTCGAGGCCTATTCGGGACCGGCTTCGGCCTACGGCATCATCGGCAAGACCGAGGAAGCCTATTTCAAGATGATCAACGAGCAGGGCGGCATCAACGGCCGCAAGATCAACTGGATTTCCTATGACGACGGCTACAGCCCGCCCAAGACGGTGGAGCAGATCCGCAAGCTGATCGAAAGCGACGAGGTGTTCCTGGTGTTCAACGCGCTGGGCACGCCGACCCAGACCGCCGTGCAGAAATATCACAACACCAAGAAGGTGCCGCAGCTCTTCCTCGCCACCGGCGCCAGCAAGTGGAACGACCCGAAGGATTTCCCCTGGACCATGGGCTTCCAGCCCAGCTACCGGGTCGAGGCGCGGATCTTCGCGAAATATATTCTGAAGGAGAAGCCGAACGCCAAGGTCGCGATCTTCTACCAGAACGACGACTTCGGCAAAGACTACGTTGCGGGCTTCAAGGAGATCTTCGGTGACAAGGCCGCAAGCCAGATCGTGGCCGAAGAGAGCTACGAGACCACCGAGCCATCGATCGACAGCCACATAGTCAAGCTGAAGGGCACCGGCGCCGATGTGTTCGTCAATATCTCCACACCGAAATTCGCCGCCCAGGCCATCAAGAAGATGGCGGAGCTGGAATGGAAGCCGATGCACCTGATGACCGACGTGTCGATCTCGATCGGCGCCGTGATGAAGCCGGCCGGATTCGAGGCCGGCCAGGGCATCCTGTCGGCGGGCTACTTGAAGGACGCCTCCGATCCGCAGTGGAAGGACGATAACGGCATGAAGAAGTTCATGGCCTTCATCGACAAGTACATGCCGGGCGCCAACATCTCCGACGCCAACCTCGTCTACGGCTTCGCAGCAGCCCAGACCATGGTGCAGGTGCTGAAGCAGTGCGGCGACAATCTCACGCGCGAGAATGTGATGAAGCAGGCGGCGAGCCTGAAGGACTTCACGACGGACACGCTGATCCCGGGCATCAAGATCGATACCGGAGCGACCGACTTCGCCCCGATCGAGCAACTCAAGATGATGCAGTTCAAGGGTGAGAAGTGGGACTTCTTCGGCGACATCATCAGCGCCGAGACCAACGGCTGAGCCAGGCCCTCTCCTTTCCGAAAAGCATGAAATCGCCCCTTTCGGGGCGATTTCTTTTTTGCCGCCGCGCCGCCATATATGCCGTCGTAGCATTCCGTGGGATGATTGGACCCTGTCGCGCGAGGCCGAACGCCGATGATGAATTCCCAGATGCACTATCTGCCGCTGGCGCCAGGGCTGTTCGCCCTGCTGGCATTTCTGTTCGGCGTGCTGATCATCCTGATCCAGCTCCGCATCCTCGGCTATGCCTATATGAAGCTCGGCGTCGGTCCGGGAATGGCGCTGCTGCTGTTGTTCGGCTCCCTGATCGGCAGCTATTTCAACATCCCGATCACGATCCTGCCCGGCCACTCCATTCGCAGCGGCGAGGTCGTCGATTTCTACGGCATGCGTTACGTCGTTCCGCTGGTGACGTCGTGGCCGGGCACGGTGCTCGCGGTCAATGTCGGCGGCGCCGTAATCCCGACCTTGATGTCGACCTATCTCGTGCTGCGCTACCAGCTCTGGCTCAGAGCCGCGATCGCGGTCGCGGTGATCGCCGTGGTGATCCATTCGATGGCTACGCCCGTGCAGGGCGTCGGCATCGCCGTGCCGGTGTTCGTCCCGGTCGTGGCCACTGCCATCCTCGCCTTCATCCTGTCGCGCGAATATGCAGCGCCGCTCGCCTATATCGGCGGCTCGATGGGAACACTGATCGGCGCCGACCTTACCAATCTCGACAAGATCACCGGGCTCGGCGCGCCGGTGGCTTCGATCGGTGGCGCCGGCACGTTCGACGGCATCTTCCTGACCGGCATCCTCGCCGTGCTGCTCGCCGGCATCGCCTCGCCTTCGCGCCCGCGGCCGGTCTGGTAGGCGGCCCCATCGGTTGCCACCTCGGCGAACTCTCAATAATAAGGGACAAACGCCGTGGCGGCCGCGTCCGCCGTACGGAAACAACACTGGAACTTGCGCATGATCTTTTCGGAAAAGCGCCAAACACTTTCCGGATCATGGGCTGGGGTCAAGGATACGCCGATGGAAGCTCAGGTCAGCCACGCGTCTGCTTCGTCACATAAATGGACACCCTCGCCTGACGCGAGCCAGATCGTCAAAAGCATCCATGCGATGCTGCACCCGCGCAATATCGTGCTCGTTGGCGCGACCGATAAGCCCGGCAATTACGCCGAGCGCATCTGGAACAACCTGATCAAGTACAAATACGCAGGCGGCCTGTTTCCGATCAACACCCGGCGCGAAACGATCTGGGGCGTACCCTGCTACAAGGATTTTGCCAGCCTGCCCGAAAAGCCTGACCACGTGCTGGTGCTGGTACCGGCGCGCTTCGCGGTGCAGGTGATCCGCGATGCTGCCGCCGCCGGCGCGCGCTCGGCGACCATCGTCACGTCGGGCTTTTCCGAGCTGCAGGACGAGGACAGCCAGCGGCTTGCCGTCGAATTGCGGCAGGCGGTGCACGAAACCGGCATGGCCGTCACCGGCCCGAATTGCCTCGGCAACTTGAGCGCCGGCGAGAGCCTGTTCACCAATATCGATGACCGCATTGTCACCATGGAGCCCGGTACGGTAGCGGTCGCCGGCCAGTCCGGCGCGATCGTGATGGCGATCCGCCAGGCGCTGGAAGATCGCGGCGTCGGCGTCGGCTACATGGTCACGACCGGCAACGAGGCAGGCCTCGAGACGCCGGACCTGATGAGCTATTTCGCAGCCGATCCCTCCATCCGTGTCATCGTGGTCTATCTCGAGGGCGTGCGGAACACCAGGGCGTTCCGCGATGCCTGCAAGGCCGCGCGCGCCGCCGGCAAGCCGGTGATTGCATTGAAGCTCGGCGCTTCCGAAGGCGGCCGCGCTGCGGCGATGGCGCATACCGGTGCGCTGGCGGGCTCGATCGAGACATTCGACGCGATCTCGACGCGCGAGGGCGTGATCCGCGTCCGCGGCCTCGACGAGCTGATCGAGACCACCGAATGCTTTGCGCATGCCGCCGTTCCGAAGGGCGACCGCCTCGCCGCGGTCACGCTGTCCGGCGGCAAGCGCGGGCTGTTGCTCGACGCCTTCTACTCGGCCGGGCTGAATTTCGCGCCGCTGAAGAAGGACGCCAGCGACAAGCTTGCGAAAATGCTGGGACCCGGCTCGATCGTCGGCAACCCGCTTGATGCAGGTTTCGCCGCGGTGGTCGATCCCTCCGTCTATATGCAGTCGATCAAGATCATGATCGACGATCCCGATACCGACATCGTCATCATCGACGCTGAATTGCCCAAGGCGCCACACGAACTGCGCGAGCGCAATTTGCGCATTGTCGACGGGATGGCCGGCCATGGCGGCAAGCCCGTGATCTATATCAGCGCGATGTCGATTGGTTTTACCGAGTTCACCAAGGCGTTGCGCAAATCGCTGCCGAACATCACGGTCATGCAGGGCATGGACCGCGCGGTGACGGCGATCAAGTCGCTGATCGATTATGCGTGGCTGCGAAAAGAGGTGCCCGACCTCGTCTCCAGCTCGAAATCTTCCGCCCGCGCAGTGCTGGAGAAGACGCTGAAGAACGCCGGGGGCGCGGCTCTGGACGAGGTCGCCTCAAAAGCCCTGCTGAAAGCCTATGGCATTCCGATTTCGCAAGAAGCGATCGCGCAGACCGCGGCCGAGGCCGTGAAGATCGCGAAGAAGATCGGCTTTCCCGTCGTCGCCAAGGTCGTGAGCGCGGAGATCCTCCACAAGTCGGATATCGGCGGCGTGGTGCTCAATCTGAACAATGCAGCCGATGTAAAGAAGGCGTTCAACGACATCACCGCGCGGGTGAAGAAGCTCAAGGGCAAGCCGAAGCTCGAAGGCATTTTGATTGCGCAGCAGGTCAAGGCCGATCTCGAGCTCGTGGTCGGCGCTTCCCTCGATGCCGAGATGGGGCCGGTGGTGCTGTTCGGCACCGGCGGCGTGGACATCGAGCTCTTGAAGGACGTCGCGCTCGCCGGCGCTCCGCTCGATGCTGCCGAGGCCAAGGCTCTGATCGGGCGCACCAAGGCCGGGGTGAAGATCAAGGGTTATCGCGGCAAACCCGCGCTGCATGAGGCTTCCGCGGTGAAGGCGCTGGTCGGTCTGTCCAATCTGATCGCGGACGCCGGTAACCGCATCGCCTCGATCGACGTCAATCCGTTCCTGATCAACCCCAAGACCGGGGTCGCGGTCGATGCCCTGATCGTCCTCAACAATGACGCCGCCAGGAAGGCTGCCGGCCATTGACGGCTTTTTGAGCGGGCCCTCATCCGAAGGTCGCAACGGCTCCTCTTGGCAAACACAAACAGGAAAGGCTACCCTATCTCCCGCAAGGCATCGAAGAATGCCGTCCATCAAGACACAGTCACTTTCCGGGAGGACACTATGGCTATCTCGCGACGGCGCTGGTCGGTCGATCGGCGGACTCTTTTGAAATCCGGCGCCGTTATTGCTGCGGCGCAAATCACATCTCCTTTCATCATCAAGGCCAGAGGCGAAACACCAGTTCGCATCGGGTTGGTCGATCCACTGACGGGCGTTTACGCCGCGATCGCGCAGAGCGAGGTGGTCGGCGCCAAATACGCAGTCGAGGAGATCAACAAGAAGGGCGGCATTCTGGGCCGGCCGGTCGAGCTGCTGATCGAAGATTCCGCCAATGACGTCGGCACCGGCGTGCAGAAGACGCGGAAACTGATCGAACGCGACCAGGTGAGCTTCATCATCGGCGACGTCAATTCCGGCATCGCGATTGCGATGGCACAGGTCACCAGCGAAAAGAAGGTGCTGCACATCGTCTCCGGCGGTCACACCGATCCGATCACCGGTTCGAGCTGCTCGTGGAACGTGTTCCGCGTCTGCAATTCCACCACGATGGATTCCAACGCGATCGCCCAGACGCTCATCGAGAAGTTCGGCAAGAAGTGGTACTTCCTCACGCCGGACTATGCCTACGGCCATTCGGTGCAGGCCGGCTTTGAAAAGGTCCTCAAGGCAGCCGGCGGCACATCCGCGGCCTCGCTGGTGCCGCTGGGAACGCCTGACTATTCGGCCTATCTGATCCAGGCCAAGGCCTATAACCCGCAGGTGCTGATCAATGTGATGGGCGGCGGCGATCAGGTCGCGAGCCTGAAGCAGTTCGTGCAGTTCGGCCTCGACAAGCAGATGGCGGTCGGCGGTGCCCTGTTCGAGCTGGAGAGCATCCGCGCGGTACCCGACAATGCCCGCATCGGCTGGTGGACCATGGAATGGTGGTGGGATCAGCCGGGCGTGCCGCATGTCGCCGAGTTCAATGCCGCGATGAAGAAGCTCACCGGCGGCGCCGCCACCGCGCGCAACTGGTTCGGCTATGTCTCGGTGCAGACGCTCGCCGTGATCGCCAACCAGGAGAAGACGCTGGATGCGCCCAAGCTCGCCAAGGCGCTCTCCGGCTTCAAGCTGCCGCCGGAGATCGCGCTGCAGCCGGGCGCGCCCGAATATCGCTCCGGCGACCACGAGCTGATGAGTACGGTGTTCGTCGGCGAGGCGCATCCGCCACAGGGCGATCCCGACAACATGTTCACCGTGAAGAACCCGGTACCCGGCGAAAAGGCCGCCGGACCCGTGGAGGCCACCGGCTGCAAGATTCAGTGGCCGGCCTGACACCAACATCTCGCCTGGCGCGTCAACGCGCCAGGCGAAACCTCTTTAAAAGAAGAAACGCAGCGAACGAGGGAGAAAACTCATGACGACGCATATTTTCAATCCGAAATTCGATCGCCGCACCCTCCTGAAAGGCGCGGCGGCGCTTGGCGCGTTTCAGGTCACGTCGCCCTTCGTCATCGGCGCGCGCGGCGAGACGCCGATCCGGATGGGCATGGTCGATCCTCTCACCGGCGTCTATGCGGCGCCGGCCGGCAACGAGGTGATGGGCGCCAAGCTCGCGGTCGAGCAGGTCAACGCCAAGGGCGGCATTTTGGGACGTCCGGTCGAATTGCTGGTGGAAGATTCCGCCAACGATGTCGGCACCGGCGTACAAAAGGCGCGCAAGCTGATCGAGCGGGATCAGGTCAACTTCATCATCGGCGACGTCAACTCTGGCATCGCTGCCGCGATCGCCCAGGTCACCGCGGAAAAGAAAATCCTGCACATCGTGTCCGGCGGCCACACCGATTCGATCACCGGCAAGGATTGCAAGTGGAACGTGTTCCGCGTCTGCAACACCACGCGGATGGAAGCGAATTCGGTGTCGAGCGTGCTGTTCAACAAATACGGCAAGAAGTGGCACTTCATCACGCCCGATTACGCCTTCGGCCACACGCTCTATGACGCCTGCACCGACAATCTGAAGAAGCTCGGCGGCACCGTCACCGGCAATGAACTGACGCCGCTCGGCACCACGGATTTCTCCGCCTTTCTGATCAAGGCGCGCGCAGCCAATCCGGACGTGATGATCCTGTTGGTACAAGGCTCCGACATGATCAACTGCTTGAAGCAGGTCGTGCAGTTCGGCCTCGACAAGCAGATCCATGTCGCGGGAACGCAGCAGGAGCTGGAATCGCTGGCAGCGCTGCCGCCGGAGGCGCGTATCGGTGTGTGGATGTTCGAATGGTACTGGAAGCAGCCGGGCGTTCCCGGCGTCGAAAAGTTTGTCGCCGATATCAGGAAGCTCAACAACGGCAACGTGCCGACCGCCCGGCACTGGTTCGGCTACGCCTCGGCGATGACGTTTGCGCTGGTCGCCAACCGGGAAAAGACTACCGACGCCGTCAAGCTCGCAACCGCGCTCGAGAATTTCGAGCTGCCCGACGACGTCAAGCTGCAGTCGAACAAGGTCTATTACCGCAAGGGCGACCATCAATTGATGACGTCCGCCTTTGTCGGCGAGGCGCAGTCGAAGGGCAAGGACGATCCGGAAGATTTCTTCCGCGTTGACGAAGTCGTCCCCGGCGACAAGACCGCGCCCGCGGTGAGCGAAACCGGTTGTAACGTTCAATGGCCATCCTAGGATGATCCGTCATTTTCCTGATCCGGGACACGCATCCCGGATCAGACCCATGACATTCCTTAACCGGTGAATCATGACGCTGCTGCTCCTGTTCAACATCACCAACGGGCTCATTGTTGGCGCGTTCTACGTGCTGATGGCGCTCGGGCTCTCGCTGATCCTCAACTTGAGCAACGTCATCAATTTCGCCCATGGCGGCTTCCTCGTCATCGGCGGCTACATCGCCTACGCGATCTCGCCCTATGTCGGGTTCTGGGGCGCGCTGCTGCTGGCGCCGCCGCTCACGGCAATCATCGGGCTTGCGGTCGAACGCGTGCTGATCCGCCCGCTCTACGGGCGCGACCCGCTCTATAGTCTTTTGCTGACCTTTGGCCTCGCCTTCATGATCGAGGACGGCACCCGCTTCATCTTCGGCCCCCAAGGCAAGCCTTTCGCGATCCCGCCATTCCTGGCACAGCCGCTGTCCAACGACCTGTTCTTCATCACGGGCTATCGCCTGTTTATGGTCGCGGTGGTCGTCATCGCGATTGCGCTGTTGTTCCTGCTGCTGCGCTACACGCGGCTCGGCATCCGCATCCGCGCCGGCACGCTCGATCTGGAGACCGTCGCCGCGCTAGGTATCAACGTTCGGATGTTGCGTTCGCTGAATTTCGCGGTCGGCATTTTCCTCGCTGGCCTCGCCGGCGTGCTGGCGGCTGGACAACTCGGCCTCGAGCCGACCATGGGCACCGGCCTCTTGATGCCGAGCTTCATTGCCATCATCGTCGGCGGCATCGGCAGCCTGCCGGGCACGCTGGTGGGCGGCCTGTTGATCGGCGTGGCGTCCGGCATCACCGCCGTGTTTTTCCCGGCGGCGAGCGAGGCCGTCATCTACGTGATGATGGCCATCATCCTGCTCGCCCGCCCGCGCGGCCTGTTCGGCGAAGAAGGAATGCTGAGTTGACCGCCGAACAATCGCGCAAGCTGATCGTCCTCGTCGCGATCTGGGCCGTGCTGCTGTTCGCGCCCTACTGGATGGCGCCGCTCGGCGGCTACACCGCGCTCGCGACCCGCGTGCTGGTGCTGGGGCTGGCCGCGATGTCGCTCAACTTCCTGCTCGGTTTCACCGGCGTGCTGTCGTTCGGCCACGCCGCGTATTTCGGCCTGGGCGCCTATGGAGCCGGGCTGTCGCTGAAATATCTGGCACTGAGCACGCCGCTCGCGGTGCTCTGCGGCATCCTGCTCGCCGGCCTCTGCGGCGCGATCCTCGGCCTGTTGATCGTACGGCGGCGCGGCGTCTATTTCGCCATGGTGACGATCGCCTTCGGCCAGGTGTTCTACTACATCGCGTTCCAGTGGAGCTCGCTGACCGGCGGCGACGACGGCCTGCGCGGCTTCGCGCGCCAGCCGATCGATCTCGGCTTCCTCAAGCTCGATATCCTGACCAATGCGAACGTCTTCTACTATTTCGTGCTGTTCTGCTTCGCGCTTGCGGTCGGCGCGATGGGGTTCATCCTGCGCTCGCCATTTGGCCGCACCATGATCGCGATCCGCGAGAACGAACGCCGCGCGCGCTTCCTCGGCATCCCGATCGAGCGCCACATCTGGATCGCATTCTCGCTGTCCTGCTTCTTCATGGGCTGTGCAGGGGCGCTCTATGCGCTGGTCAACAATTTCGCCGATCCGCGCGGCCTGCATTACAGCCAATCGGGCGACTTCGTCATGATGGCCGTGATGGGCGGCATGCGCAGCTTCTGGGGTCCGCTGTTAGGCGCCGCCATCTTCGTGGTGCTGCAGGACTATCTTTCCAGCGTCACCGTGAACTGGATGTCGTTCGTGGGCCTTCTGTTCATCCTCGTGGTGCTGTTCTTCCCGCGCGGACTGCTCGGCTTCTTCCAGAGGAGCAAGGCATGAACGTTCTCGAAATCAACAATGTGACAAAACGCTTCGGCAACCTCGTCGCCGTGCGCGACGTCTCGTTGAACGTCGCCAAGGGCGAGCTCTGCGCCATCATCGGACCGAACGGCGCCGGCAAGACCACATTCTTCAACCTGATCAGCGGCTATTTTCCGCCGACATCAGGCACCATCATCTTCGACGGGCAGGACATCACCAAACTCGCGACCGATCAGCGCGTCGTTCGCGGTATGGCGCGGACCTTCCAGATCACCGAGATCTTTCCCGAGCTCACCGTGTTCGAGAATGTCCGCATCGCCACTGAAGTGGCGAGCGGCTACCGCCTGCGACCCTGGATCAACCGCGCCGAGGCCGCCAAGGTCCATGCACATGTCGAGGACACGCTGAAACTGGTTTCGCTCGAGAGCAAGGTCGATCGTCTCGTCGGCGAGCTCGCCCATGGCGACCAGCGCGCCGCCGAGATCGCCATGGCGCTGGCGCTGAAGCCGCATCTGCTGCTGCTCGACGAGCCGACCGCCGGCATGGGCGACCAGGAGACGTTCCAGATCACCCAGCTGGTCCGCAAACTGCACCGCGACAGCAACTACACCATCGTGCTGATCGAGCACGACATGCGCGTGGTGTTTCATCTCGCCGACCGCATCTGTGTGCTCGACCAGGGCCGCATGCTGGCGCAGGGCACGCCCAAGGAGATCGCCGCCAACGAGGCCGTTCAGGCCGCCTATCTGGGCAACGCCGCATGACATCAGCACTGAAAGCCGAGGGCCTGCACACCTATTACGGCAAGAGCCACATCCTGCACGGCGTCAGCCTCGAAGTGGCCGACGGCCGCATCACCGCGCTGCTGGGGCGCAACGGCGCCGGCAAGACCACGACCTTGCGAAGCCTGATGGGGCTGACGCCGGCGCGTGAAGGCAGGATCACCATCCTTGGCGAGGACACCACACGCTGGCCGACCTTCCGCATCGCCTCGCTGGGTGTCGGCTATGTGCCGGAAGGCCGGCGCATCTTCGCCAATCTCAGCGTCGAGGAAAACCTCAAGGTGCCGCTGGAGCGCGACGGTCCCTGGACCATCGAGCGCATCTTCAAGCTCTTCCCTCGCCTCGAAGAGCGCAGGCAGAACCGCGGCCGCCAGCTCTCCGGCGGCGAGCAGGAGATGCTCTCCATCGCCCGCGCGCTATTGCTCAATCCGCGGCTCCTGATCCTCGATGAACCCTCGCAAGGCCTGGCGCCGCTGATCGTGCGCGAGGTGTTCCGGATCGTGCAGCAGATGAAGGAAGAGGGCATCTCGGTGCTGCTGGTCGAACAGAATGCGCGCATGAGTCTCGAAATCGCCGACGACGCCTATGTGCTCGACGACGGCGCCGTGGTCTATTCCGGCTCCGCGCGCGAGCTCGCCGCCGACGACGCCCGCGTCCGCGCACTCGCCGGCGCCAGCGCCGAGGAATGGACGCTGGCGTGAGGCGACCTGTTATCTTCTGATTTGAATGTCAAATAACCAACTAACTGTCATCGCCCGGCCTTGACCGGGCGATCCAGTATTCCAGAGACGGCTGTGCTTACCCGAGACGCCTCTGGAATACTGGATGCCCCGCTTGAAGCGGGGCATGACGGCGGAGGAACATGAAGCAGCATTCTCGCGGCACGAAATGCCCGAGCGATGCATCATGTTGTCCCTCCAAAGACAGAGGGCGCAGGGAAGGCCGGGTGCCGGTTGCACCCGCGGCCCCGTGCGCAAGGGTAGAAAGCACACGGGTTAGTCACCACAGGTTCAACCGGAGCGACCCGGCCTTCCCTGCGCGATGGTTTTGCGGCTTATAACGCGCTCTCCCCGGAGACCGGGCTTTGTTGCCTCCGTCGCCCGCCGATCACGGCGTGTCGGGCCAAAGGACCGACGTCGCCAACCGGCAGACTTGATCCCAGCATCGGGGGATCAGGACCACACGCCTTTGCCGTCCGCACTGCCGCGTTCGTCAACTGCGCCAATACGTCCATCGCATCCCGCACCCAACGTTCGTGACGATCGCGAAGCGCCCCTCTTGATCGGGCACGGGTGCGGGAAGATATGCACGATTTCTGATTTTCGTAAAGATAAATATTTTGGCGAAGAGGCCAGACTGCCCAAATCAGCTTGAATCGGCTTGCGAATTTGGTTTTTTGACGCACGCGATTTCGGCGCGGTTCAGCGCTGCGAGAGCGTAGTGAAGGGACGGAATCGATCAAATTGATTTGCCCGTCGTCGTGCAAATGGTTGGCTAAAGGAGGCCGCCTCCGCCACGCTCACAGCAGGGATGTGTTCGCTCGTGCGTGCGGCGCCTGCCCACGGTAGCATCACGTGATGCCAGGGCAGTCGCAATGGATCAGGCTACTGCTGTCAACCTGCCATCAACATCCGGGTTTGCGCAAAGCAGACGCTTGCGAATGGCCTCTTCAACGAGCGCGAGCGCCTCCTTGGCTTGTCGCGCTTCGGCTTCAGCAACTTCGGCACGAAGCTCTACGGCCGTTAACTTGTCATTCTGGGCTTCAATACAGGACTGGGCTTGTTCCAGCGCTCGGCACGCATGTTGCAGCTTACGTTCGGCGGTGACGATGAGTTCACGTTGTGCCCGCTCGGCGGCGTCCGCTCGCATTTCGGCAAGCCGCAATCGTTCTAAGGCGCTCGTGCAAAGCGACTGGGCACGGGCTTCGGTCTCGCGGGCGTGCTTCTCCATACCGCGGAAGACATCGGCCGCCTGATATACCAGATCGAGGGCTGTTGCTCCCTTGTCTGGTGCCAGCGGTGAGGGAAAGCTCGGGACGTCCTCATCCCCTCCAACTGACGCTCTGGAATTACGCTGCGCCATGTAGTTCAGCCTCGTCGCGAACACACACACGAGCAGCACCGTGAACAGCTATGGTTAACGGATGGTTAAACAGTTGTATGCCGGGAGGTGTCGCGACGGCGCCTGGCAGGCAGCCGTTCCTTCGGCCCGCAAACGCCGCCGCAGCGCCACCAAATTGCCGGACGACTCAACGACGAAGTTGCTGCGGCCGGGGGATGCGCTTAGGTGCAACAATGATACGCTCTGGGTCCAACCTGATAATGAATGCCATGTTGATCATAGGCATAGGCACGCTACTTTCGCTCGGCACGATGCTCGTCCGGAGTGTCGGAGCTGACAGAGGTGGCCAAGTTACAGCCAATACCACCCTCGCAGATCTGAGGGGGACAGTGCCGTAAGATTCCGAAGGTGGCGTAGATTGCGGTACCGGCGGATGCCATCGCCAGCGATGATCGCTCGCGCGGGGCGGATATGCGCAATCTGAACAGCAGGATTGCCGGCCTCTCGCCCCGACCGACGCCAAGGCCTCTTCAGTGCGCACGAAACGGACCGGCCGGGTCGGTCTCGCGATGTCCGTTGATTGGGGTAGACTGGAAATAGCGAACACGGCGTCAACTCGACGCGATTGACCCACAGCGGTCCTCCGCGACAACGCCAGCATCACAGCGCGGTTGTATCTCGGCGTCCTTACCAGAACCACGCCGGAAGCGTCATCTCTTGATTCCCATAGCGTATCACCGGCACGACGGGCGGGCCGTATGGATCGACCCGGTCGTCCTCAGGGCGATAACGATATCGTGGAACAATATAAGAATCCCAGTAAGGCCTTACCACGGGCACCGTGACGATAAGCCTCTCCCGTGGTGGTTCACGAACGACTTTGGCCGTCCGCGCTTGGGCTACGCCACCAAACGTCCCCAGGTTACACAGCACCAGGGCCGTTCCGAGAGCGAACGCTGCGGTCATTATCCTCATGCCTCGGCCTCCTTGCCACAGAGGCAAGTTAACGAGCTCAGGGGGCTTGTTCAAGTCCGGCTGCGCGGGCTCAAGAGCGATGGTGGGGACGCCATGGCACGAAACGGACCAGCCGGGCCGGTCAGATGATGTCCGTTGATCGGAGCAGACCGGAAGTCGCCGACAAGGGTCAAACCGTCGCGAATGACCCAACTCGGACAAAGGCCTGATTGATGCTCGCGTCGAGTAGATGGCCGTTTGCCGGCTCAAGAATCAAGGAGTGCCGCGGCATTGCTTTCCGCGGCCGGCTTGCTTGGAATGCTTGTGGCCGTAGCTCTTAGTTGACCGTTCATGGGACGTGTAGTGTCAGCTGATCGCTGGGTATCGAACCTCGGTCATCATACCCGTCGTCATATGATAGAGGTTGTGGCAGTGAAACGCCCAGCGGCCCGGATTGTCGGCATCAAAGGCGAGCATGACGCTGCCCATCGGTGGCACCAGGACAGTATCTCGCACGGCACCTGCGAGTGGAGCACCGTTTATCGCGACCACTTGGAAAGCGTGGCCGTGAAGGTGCATCGGATGCGCCATCATCGAGTGGTTCACCATCTCGATCGCCACGCGCTGACCCCGAGCGATCATCAACGGGGTCACGTTGGGCCAATATTCGCCGTTCAGCGACCAGGCATACGGTGCCATCGCGCCGGCGAGGATGACGTGGTGAGTCACATCGGGCGCGCGCTGCGCCAGGGGGGTAGCCGCTTCGAGACGGCGTTCAAGGGAGAGATCGACCGGCGGCGCATTTTCTCCGGCCTCTGCGGCGAGGCGTGACACAGGCGCGCCGGACGCTGCAAGGACGATCCCCGTGCGTGCCCGCTTGCCCTCGACCTGCGCAACGATTGGATAGGAACCGTTCCCAGGGAGATCAATCAGTACGTCGAACCGCTGCGCCATGGCGAGGGGGAGACGGCGGCCGCGCAGCGGTCGGACTGGATGGCCGTCGACGGCGACGACGGTGCCGGTGAGCGCACCGAGATTGATCCAGAACTGCGTGGAGGACGCGGCGTTGATCAACCGCAGCAGGACGCGCCCGCCCGGTTCGGTGCGGATGACCTCCGGATCGGAGAACGTGCGGTCGTTGGCTAGGAAAGCGTCATAGTCGACGTCATTAAGATCCATCGCCATGCCCGGCACCATGTTCATGGCGCCCATGGTCCTTGAACTCATGGCGCCCATGCTTCCCGAGTCCATCTTCATGGCTTTTCCTATGCCGCTCTTCGGCATCGCACTCGGATTGCCGTTGGACTTGGTCAGGCGGGCGAGCAACTCGTCGGGTGTCTGAAAGCTGAAATCATGCAGCGTTAACACCACCTCCTGACGGTCGGCGCGCATATCCTCGGCGCTGCGCACGATCAGTGGCGCGGTCATCAGGTCCTGTTCCTGCATGCCGTGATGGGAGTGCATCCAGTACGTGCCGGGGATCGGCGCATAATCATAGGACTGCGTGTCGCCTGCCGGGATCGGCGGCGTTTGCGGCCAAGGAAAGCCGTCTTGCCTCCAGGGCGGCAACTGGCCGTGCCAATGCACGAGCGTGGAAGTGCCCGCCTGGTTCACAAGATCGACGTGAAAGCGCTCGCCGGGCGAGAGCGTGATGCCAGGGTTGCCGTTCGGCCCAATGAGGCCAAATACGCGCGCCGGTTTGCCATTGACGGCGAGGGTTCTGGTGCCGGCCGTCAGGCGAACCCCGGCGGAGCGGGGTTCGGGCGCGGCAGCAGCTCGCTCTTTTGTCAGGAAGGGGATCGTGCCGGCGATGGCAATGCTGGACGCAAGTATCTGCCGGCGGGTTAGGAACGTGGGCCTTTCATCATCTCTCATCGCAACTCTCCTATTTCGATCACGTTCGGAAACTGGCCGCCCCTTTGATTTGACGCTTGTCAGGGCCGGTCGGCGGCCTCTTTCATTTTCGAGCAGACGGACCATGTCGCCTATCGGCAGATACTGTTCCAGACTGTTTCCGCGCTGCAGGGGTTCCGGTGGCAACCGGCTGCGCTCACTCGGCCGGGGCAATGGAGGTCTTGCTGGCCGTCATCGTCTGAAATTTGGCGTAAGGGCGCGCCTCAAGGAAGGCGCGGGCGCTGTCGGCCATGATCAGCAGGCCGCCGGCCAGCAGCATGACATCCTTCAGCACCAGCCGCCCGCCGCCTGACAGATAAGGGAAGCCGTGCTGCGCATCGCCAAGCGCAGAGACCCACGCGTCTGGCGTCGTGATCAGGAAAGACAACGTCACGAACGGCGTCAGGAACGAGAGCGTCGCGCCCACAATGCCCCATCGGCGCGAGAACACGCCCAGCAGCGTCAGCAGGCCGATCGCTAACTCCACGGTTCCGAGCCCATCGGAAAAGCCATAGGTATTATTCGCGGTCTGCCAGGCCCGCTCGGCAGGCTTCAACTCGCCCTCGCGCGTGAGGTGCGCCTTGTACTCGGCCGGATGCTCGTAGAAGAACGACATGAACGGGCTATTGGCGACGAAGGGCGTGATGCTGTCGGCTTCATAGGGCGCGAATTTGAGCGCGCCGATCCACAGGAAGACGATTGCGATGGCGACGCGCATCAACGGGATGCCGACTCGGTCGGAATGAGCGATCCAGGAAAGCGGTAGACGAAGATAGCCGATCATGAGTTCTCCTCAGGCGTTGGGATTGATTTCGGCGGCGGCGTCGAATGCGTCGAGCGCGCGGGTGGAATAGACGACGGCCGCGCCGGCATTGACGGAGACCGCAACACCCAGCACTTCGGCTATCTCTTCCCTGGTCGCACCCTGTTCCCGGGCCTCCGCGGTATGTACCGTGATGCAGCCGTCGCAGCGCAGGGTGATGGCGACCGCAAGCGCGACGAGTTCGCGGGTCTTTTCATCGAGGTGACCGACCTTCTGGCCGGCCCGGCTGAGGGTGGTGTAGCCCTTGATGATATCGGGGTTGAGCTTACCGAAGCCGCCGACCCCGGCGCGAAGCTGCTGCCGATATGTATTCCAATCCAGCATGTGCATGACACTTTCCTCTTCGGTGCGATGTGAAACGCGGAATGAACGGTGGGATTGACTGTGTTCAGTGCTCCGCGTTGCGCGCCGAGGCGCGAGCAGGATAAGCCAGGACCGGCAATGCAATTGCGCCGCCGATGAATGTTGTCTTGATCGCGTATTCGTGATCGTTGCGCGTCTGAACTCCGCGCTTGGGTTGGCGCATCCGCATTACATCCTCATTCATTCGATGCTTTGAGAAATCGGGACGAACGGGAAATTGGCGATGCTCTCGCGGCGCAAAACCTATGCTGGCCGGATCAAACATTCAGACGACGCCACTGAGCCGGCTACGCTCGACCCGCTCAGTGCGATTGCTCCCCTGTTCCGGGCGCGCCCGGAAATTCAGGATGTGTGCCGATTTGCCTTGCAATGGGAGGTCGTGCACGAAGCGGAGCCGGCGGGCTTTGCTCAATTTCACATCGTGACCAATGGAAATTGCCTGCTGGAGCGGTATTCCGGGGAAACGTTCAAGCTGGAAGCCGGCAGCATCCTCCTGCTCCCGCAGGGCGACTCTCACGTCGTGCGATCGGCGAGCCGTGGCGGAAGCTCCGGAGCGCCGATCAGAACCGAATACAACAACGCGATCAAGATCAAGACCAACACCCGCGGCGCGAGCGACACCGAGATGATCTGCGGCCGGCTGCGGTTGGAAGGGGCCATGTACAGCCTTGTCACTGCCGCATTGCCAAAGGCGATCGTGCTCAGCATCGGCAGAGGGGCGCTGTTTGACCGGATGCGGATGCTGGTGCAGGCGATTGATGAGGAACTGCAGGCCGCGCGTCCGGGCGCAGCGACGATTGCCACCGAGCTTGCCACCGCTCTCTTCGTGATGATGCTTCGCCTGCATTTCGAGCAGTCCGCGGCATCGAGCGGCATATTACGTCTGCTCGCATCGCCGTCTTCGGCCAGAGCCGTCACCGCCATGTTGAGAGCTCCCGCGCATCCCTGGACGCTGGACGAGCTTGCGGCCGAAGCCCATGTTTCGCGCGCGACCCTGGTTCGGATCTTCCGCCGGGAGGGGGATATTGCGCCGCTTGGCTTGCTGAGCGAGTTGCGGCTTGGTCTGGCACGCCATCGCCTCAGCTCGACAACTGGAACCCTGGCGCAGGTGGCGGCAGCGGTCGGCTACGACTCCGAGAGCGCATTCGTGCGCGCGTTTCGGAAACGTTACGGGATTTCGCCCGGTAGACTCCGCGCCGTCATAACGGGCGATCTCGCGGAGAAAGCTCACCCGATTCCATGATAGCCGAACGCAGCGTGAGACTGATAGCACGGCCGAAACAAAAGCAGGAAAGGCCGCCTCGATCGGCTGCCTCTCATTCTTTTTCAAGCAGGCGGACCATGTCGCCTTTTGGCACTTTTCGGACCTCACCAGATGTCCGACTTGAATCCGGAGTGCGTACCAAAGCGGCCGTCCGCCGACCATTCTGAATCTATGGGTTCACGCGCGGGTGAAGGCGGAAGCGGAGAGAACTCGCGGGGCCATTAAACCTGGCAACCCCATGCCGCCTCACGCCCGATACGCCGTCTTCCCGGTGCCGCGATAGAGCACCTTGACCTGCTCTTCCGAGACCATCTTGTGGAATTCGAGCGCCTCAGGCTCGAGGTCGCGCCTGGGCACATGAGCCGCCTCGAAATGGTGATAGCTGTCCTTGCCGCGCACCAGCGTGGCCCAGTCGCGGGAGCCGACCGCCTGCTTCAGATGCGTCGGAATATAGCGGATGGCGAGGCCAATGCGCCGCTGGTCGGATTGGTTCGGCTCCGAGCCGTGGAACAGCAGCACATGATGCAGCGAGGCCTGGCCCGGCTTCAGCTCGACATGCACCGCATCGGCCTCGTTCACCTCGACCGCGATCTCCTGCCCGCGGGTCAGCAGGTTGTTGCTGTCAAACGTGTCCTCGTGCGCGACCTGCCTTAAGTGCGTGCCGGCGATGAACTTCATGCAGCCGGAAACCTTGTTGGCCGGCGACATCGCGATCCAGACGGTTGCAACATCGGAAGAACTCAGCCCCCAATAGGTCGCGTCCTGGTGCCAGGACACGAAGCCGGGATCGCGCGCCTCCTTGATGAAGAAGCTGGTGTTCCAGCACAGGAGGTCCGGCCCCAGCACATCCTCGACCGCATCGAGGATCTTTGGATGCCGGATCATCTCGTCGATCCAGGCAAACAGCACGTGGCTGCGATGGCGCATCTCGCCACTGATCGGACCGCCGGTTTGCGCCTCGTAGTCCTCGAGCCTTTGGCGAAAGCCCGCGACCTCGCCCGCCGAGAGCGCATCGACCGGAAAATGATAGCCATTGTCGCGATAGGCGGCGACTTCCGCCTCGCTGAGGACCCTGGGCATGCGTTTGCTCCCAAATTCTTGTTTTTGGACTTGAACCGAAGCGTGGCAATGGCCCCAGGCGCTGTCAAGCAGCGGTAAATGGGCTCTCCATTTACCTTTTGTTGGCGCCCGTTTGCCCATAAAATCAGCTCATGCGCGCCACCAACCTTGTGATCGGGACCACGATGCTTGCGGTGATCGGCGCCGCGTTTGCGGGGCTGCTCGTCTATCAGAAGATTCACGGCGCCCGTAACCAGGGTGCGCTCCGCATCGTCTTCAACGGCTCGGCCAGCGGCCTGCGCCGGGGCGGCGCCGTGACCTTCGACGGCGTGCCCGCCGGCGTGATCCGGTCGATCAAGCTGGAAAACCCGCGCAAGATCGTGGCCGAGGTGTTGCTGGACAACAGCGCGCCGCTGCGCAAGGACACCGCCGTCGGGATCGAATTCCAGGGCCTGACCGGTGTCGCCGCCATCGCACTGGTAGGCGGTGCGCCGAGCGCGCCGCCGGTGCCGCTGGACCACGATGGCACACCGCTCCTGACCGCCGACTGGAGCGAGCAGCAGTCGATCACCGACACCCTGCACAACGTCGACCACTTCCTCATCGACAACCGCCAGACCATCAAGGACTCGATGCTCTCCTTCGAGACCTATACGGCGTCCTTGAAGAGCAAGGGCGAGGCGATCGACAGCATTCTGGCCCAGGCCGACGACGCCTTTGCCGGCTTCGACAGCACTATGGCGAAGATCGGCGGCGTGCTGCCGGGGCTATCGGACGGCAAGACCGAGGAGCTGTTCGAGAAGCTGAAATCGCTCCGCGAACTCGCCGACACCTACAAGCAAAAGTCGGTCACCTTCATGGAAGAAGGCCGGCGCATGCTTTCCGACGTCAGCGAAGGCGCCAACAATTTCGCCCGCAAGATCGATCCGCAATCCGCGCCTGCCGCCGGCCCACGACGCCCGCCGCCGAAGCGGCAATAGAAGCGTTCCCGCCTCGGAACAAGATTAGACATTCCCTATTAACCAATCCGCCTGCTTTCCGGCGAGGCCCTGAAGCACCGGCGCAATAGTTGATTCGCGATGGAACCTTCCCGCCGTGAAGCGGTTGTTTCGGCTAGGCCGAATCAGGCGGGTTCCATGCCGGCATCACACATTGCTTCCCGCTTGATCCAAAGCCCGGTCGAGGCTTTGATTGCTTGCGCCGATTTGGATTCGACCGGCTCCTGCTGGGGGGAACGCCATGAGTGATCTCGATCCCGTCACGTCATCGACGCGTCGGCGCACCAAGACCAAGCCCGCCGCCAAAGCCAAGCCCTACGTCAACGGCAATGCCGATGCGTCGCAGGAATTGCTGCACGCACTGCAGGCGATGCGGGCCGGCGATTTCTCGGTGCGCATGACCGGCGATCATCTCGGGATCGAAGGCAAGATCGCCGATACCTTCAACGAGATCGTCGCGGCCAACCAGCGCATGGCGCAGCAGCTCGAACGCGTCGGCCAGGTCGTCGGCCGCGAAGGCAAAACCCGGCAGCGCGTCAAGTTCGGACTGGCCTCCGGCTCCTGGGCCGACATGGAAGGCTCGGTCAACACCCTGATCGACGATCTGCTATGGCCGACCCGCGAAGTCACGCGCGCCGTCGCCGCCGTGGCGCAAGGCGACCTGCTGCAAACCGTGAAGCTCGATGTCGACGGCCGCCCGCTGGGCGGCGAATTTTTGCAGTCTGCCAATATCGTCAACACCATGATCAAGCAGCTTTCCGTGTTCACCTCCGAGGTGACGCGCGTGGCGCGCGAGGTCGGCACCGAGGGCAAGCTCGGCGGCCAGGCCCAGGTGCCGGAGGTGACCGGCGTCTGGAAGGACCTGACCGAGAGCGTCAACTCGATGGCCAACAATTTGACCGGCCAGGTTCGCAACATCGCCGAAGTGACGATCGCGGTCGCCAACGGCGACTTGTCGAAGAAGATCACGGTCGACGTGCGCGGCGAGATCCTGCAGCTGAAGGAAGCCATCAACACGATGGTGGACCAGCTTCGCTCCTTTGCCTCCGAAGTGACGCGCGTCGCGCGCGAGGTCGGCACCGACGGCAAGCTCGGAGGACAAGCCATCGTGCCCGGCGTCGCCGGCACCTGGAAGGACCTGACCGACTCCGTGAACGCGATGTGCGGCAACCTGACCGCACAGGTGCGCAACATCGCCAACGTCACCACGGCGGTGGCGCGCGGCGACCTTTCCCGCAAGATCACCGTGGACGTGCGCGGCGAAATCCTGGAGCTGAAGGACACCATCAACACCATGGTGGACCAGCTCAACGCGTTTGCGTCGGAAGTCACCCGCGTCGCCCGTGAAGTCGGCACCGAGGGCAAGCTCGGCGGCCAGGCGCAGGTGCCCGGCGTGGCCGGCACCTGGAAGGACCTGACCGACAACGTCAACTTCATGGCCTCCAACCTGACGGCGCAGGTCCGCAACATTGCCGATGTCGCGACCGCAATCGCGGGCGGCGACCTGTCGAAAAAGATCACGGTGAACGTGTCGGGCGAAATCCTTCAGCTGAAGGAAACGCTGAACACCATGGTCGACCAGCTCAACGCCTTCGCGGGCGAAGTGACGCGCGTCGCGCGCGAGGTCGGCACCGAGGGAAGGTTGGGCGGCCAGGCCAACGTGCTCGGCGTCGCCGGCACCTGGAAGGACCTGACCGAGAGCGTCAACTCGATGGCGTCGAACCTGACCGCGCAGGTCCGCAACATTGCGGAAGTGACGACCGCGGTCGCCAACGGCGACCTGTCGAAAAAGATCACCGTCGACGTGCGCGGCGAAATCCTGGAGCTGAAGGACACCATCAACACCATGGTGGACCAGCTCAACGCCTTCGCCGGCGAAGTGACGCGCGTCGCGCGCGAGGTCGGCACCGAAGGCAAGCTCGGGGGACAAGCGCTGGTGCGCGGCGTGGCCGGCACCTGGAAGGATTTGACCGACAGCGTCAACTCGATGGCGTCGAACCTCACCGGCCAGGTCCGCAACATCGCCGAAGTCGCAACCGCGGTCGCCAAGGGCGACCTGTCGAAGAAGATCACGGTGAACGTGTCGGGCGAAATCCTTCAGCTGAAGGAAACGCTGAACACCATGGTGGACCAGCTCAATGCGTTCGCTGGCGAAGTGACGCGCGTGGCCCGCGAAGTCGGCACCGACGGCAAGCTTGGCGGCCAGGCACAAGTGACCGGCGTCGCCGGTACCTGGAAGGACCTGACCGACTCCGTCAACTCCATGGCCGGCAACCTCACCGCCCAGGTCCGCAACATCGCGGAAGTCGCGACCGCGATCGCCGGCGGCGACCTCTCGCGCAAGATCACGGTCGACGTTCGCGGCGAAATCCTGCAGCTCAAGGAAACGCTGAACACCATGGTCGACCAGCTCAACCGGTTCGCCGGTGAGGTGACGCGCGTGGCGCGCGAGGTCGGCACCGAAGGCCGTCTCGGCGGCCAGGCCAACGTGCCCGGCGTCGCCGGCACCTGGAAGGATCTCACCGACAACGTCAACTCGATGGCCGGCAACCTCACCGGCCAGGTCCGCAACATCGCCGAAGTGACCACCGCCGTGGCGCGCGGCGACCTGTCGCGCAAGATCACGGTGGACGTGAAGGGCGAAATCCTGGAGCTGAAGAACACCATCAACACCATGGTGGACCAGCTCAACGCCTTTGCCTCGGAAGTGACGCGCGTGGCGCGCGAGGTCGGCACCGAAGGCAAGCTCGGGGGACAGGCCGAAGTGCCCGAAGTCGCCGGCACCTGGAAGGACCTCACCGACAACGTCAACTTCATGGCCTCGAACCTAACCGCGCAGGTCCGCAACATCGCCGAGGTCGCGACCGCCATCGCCGGCGGCGACCTGTCGAAGAAGATCACGGTCGACGTTCGCGGCGAGATCCTGCTGCTCAAGGACACCCTGAATACGATGGTCGAGCAGCTGCGCTCGTTCGCGGCCGAAGTGACGCGCGTCGCGCGCGAGGTCGGCACCGAAGGCCGTCTCGGCGGCCAGGCCGTCGTGCCCGGCGTCGGCGGCACCTGGAAGGACCTCACCGACAACGTCAACCTGCTAGCGGCAAACCTCACCACCCAGGTCCGCAACATCGCCGAAGTCACCACCGCCGTGGCGCGCGGCGACCTGTCGCGCAAGATCACCGTCGACGTGAAGGGCGAAATCCTGGAGCTGAAGAACACCATCAATACCATGGTGGATCAGCTCAACGCGTTTGCCGGCGAAGTCACGCGCGTGGCGCGCGAGGTCGGCACCGAAGGCAAGCTCGGCGGCCAGGCGCAGGTGCCCGGCGTGGCCGGCACCTGGAAGGACCTGACCGACACCGTGAACTTCATGGCCGCCAATTTGACCGAGCAGGTGCGCGGTATCGTCAAGGTCGTGACCGCGGTCGCCAACGGCGACCTGAAGCAGAATCTGACCGTGAAATCGAAGGGCGAGGTCGCGGCGCTCGCCGACACCATCAACAACATGACCGAGACGTTAGCTACCTTCGCCGATCAGGTGACATCGGTTGCGCGCGAGGTCGGCGTGGAAGGCCGGCTTGGCGGCCAGGCCAACGTGCCCGGTGCGGCCGGCACCTGGAAGGATCTGACCGGCAACGTCAACCTGCTGGCGGCGAACCTGACCTCGCAGGTGCGCGCGATCGCGGAAGTCGCGACCGCCGTGACCAAGGGCGACCTCACCCGCTCGATCCAGGTCGATGCGCGCGGCGAAGTCGCCGAGCTCAAAGACAACATCAATACCATGATCGGTAATCTGCGCCTGACCACCGACGTCAACACCGAACAGGACTGGCTGAAGACCAACCTCGCCCGCTTCACCAACATGCTGCAGGGCCAGCGCGACCTCACCACCGTCGGCAGGTTGCTGCTCACCGAGCTGACGCCGCTGGTGAACGCGCATATGGGCGTGATCTACCAGGTCGACAGCGAGGAAAGCCCGCAATTGCGGCTGCTTGCGGCCTATGCCGGCGACGGCACTTATCCGCACCAGCAGGTCGTGCAATTCGGCCATGGACTCGTAGGCCAGTGCGCGATGGACAAGCGGCAGCGGCTGGTCGCGGACATCCCGTCCGACGCCGTTCCCGTCAGCTCGACCTTGCTGCGCGTGGTGCCCAAGAATCTGGTGGTGCTGCCGGTGCTGTTCGAGAACCAGGTCAAGGCGGTCATCGAGCTGGCCTCGCTGAGCTCGTTCACGACTTCGCAGAGGACCTTTCTCGAGCAGCTCACCGACTCGATCGGCATCGTGCTCAACTCGATCGAAGCCACGATGCAGACCGAAGGCCTGTTGAAACAATCGCAGCAGCTCGCCGGCGAGTTGCAGGCGCAGCAGAAGGAATTGCAGCAGACCAACGAGCAACTCGAGCAGAAGGCGCAGCAGCTCGCCGAGCGCAACGTCGAAGTCGAGCGCAAGAACCAGGAAATCGAGCAGGCGCGCCGCGCGCTCGAGGAAAAGGCGACCGAGCTCGCGCTGACCTCGAAGTACAAGTCCGAGTTCCTGGCCAATATGAGCCACGAGCTGCGCACGCCGCTGAACTCGATCCTGATTCTCGGCCAGCAGCTCACCGAAAACCCGGACGGCAACCTCACGCCAAGCAGGGTGGAATTCTCGCGCACCATTCATGGCGCGGGCACCGACCTGCTCAACCTCATCAGCGACATCCTCGATCTCTCCAAGATCGAATCCGGAACCGTCACGGTCGACGCCGAGGAGATCCTCACGTCGAACCTGCTGGAGACCGTCGGCCGGCCGTTCCGGCACGAGGCGGACAACCGCCAACTGTCATTCAATATCGATGTCGATCCGAATCTCGCGCGCAGCATCGTCACCGACTCCAAGCGCCTGCAGCAGGTGCTGAAGAATCTGTTGTCGAACGCCTTCAAGTTCACCGCCGAAGGCGGCGTGCGCCTCACCGTTTCGGCTGTGGTGGGCGGCTGGAGCGCCAATCATCCCGTGCTGAAGTCAGCGCCTGCGGTGATCGCCTTCGAGGTGTCCGACACCGGCATCGGCATTCCCCTGGAAAAGCAGAAGCTGATCTTCGAAGCGTTCCAGCAGGCGGATGCCGGCACCAGCCGCAAATATGGCGGCACGGGTCTCGGCCTTGCCATCAGTCGCGAGCTCGCGAGCCTGCTCGGCGGCGAAATCCATCTCAGGAGCGCGCCCGGCAAGGGCTCGACTTTCATCCTCTATCTGCCGCTGAAATATTCCGGGCCGACGATCGCGCCGCGCTCGAACAGCACGTCGCAGTATACGGCCTCGCCGGCGTTGCAGACTTCGGTTCAGGAACCGCGTGTTATCGAACAATTGCCCGATGACCGGCTCAATCTCGAGCCGGGCGATACCATCCTGCTGATCGTCGAGGACGATCCGCATTATGCGCGGGTGCTGATCGATCTCGCCCGCGACAAGGGATTCAAGGTGCTGGTCGCCGCGCGCGGCGCAGAGGCGCTCGACCTCGCCAAGCAATACCAGCCGGCGGCAGTTTCTCTCGACGTGTTCCTGCCTGACATGCTGGGCTGGACGGTGCTGAGCCAACTCAAGCACAATCCGCTGACCCGGCACATCCCGGTGCAGATCATCACGCTCGACGAAGACCGCCAGCATGCGCTGGCCCGCGGCGCGTTCTCCTTTGTCAACAAACCGACCACGACAGAGGGTGTCAGCGCCGCGCTCTCGCAGATCAAGGAATACGCCAGGCCGCGCCGCAAGCGGCTCCTCATCGTCGAGGACAATGAGGCGGAACAGCTCTCGATCCGCGAGCTGCTGCATCACGACGACATCGAGATCGTCTCGACCGATACCGGCGCCGGCGCGCTTTCCGAGCTGCGCGAGAACCCCTGCGACTGCGTGGTGCTGGATTTGCGCCTGCCCGACATGAGCGGCTTTGAGGTGCTCGAGCAGATCCGCAATGACGAGGAGCTCTCGAAGGTTCCCGTCGTGGTCTTCACCGGGCGGGAACTCTCTGCCGAAGAGGATGCGGAACTCCACACCATGGCGCGCAGCATCGTGGTGAAAGGTGTGGAATCACCTGAACGTTTGCTGGACGAAACGTCACTGTTCTTGCACCGTGTGATCACGGAATTGCCGGTCGAGAAGCAGCGAATGCTGGAAAAGCTCAACAGCTCCGACGAGGACCTGGTGGGCAAGACCGCGCTGCTCGTCGACGACGACGCCCGCAACATCTTCGCGCTCTCGAGCGTACTGGAGCGGCGCGGCATGAAGGTCTTGACCGCGACCACCGGAAGCGAAGCGGTGGCGCTGGTGGAATCGAGTCCGGCGATCGCGATCGTGTTGATGGACATCATGATGCCGCAAATGGACGGGTACCAGACCATCGGCGCCATCAGGCAGAACCCGGCGTTCGGGCGCCTGCCGATCATCGCGCTGACCGCGAAGGCGATGAAGGGCGACCGCGAGAAATGCCTGGAGGCCGGCGCCTCCGACTACGTCGCCAAACCCGTGAACACCGAACAATTGCTGCTCGCCATTCGCATGTGGCTGCATCGCTGATGCCCGGGGCAATGATGGAGCATGAGAAAGTAAATATCCTTCTGGTGGACGATCAGCCGGCCAAGCTGCTTGCCTATGAAGTGATCCTGAAGGAACTCGGCGAGAATCTCGCCGTCGCGACCTCCGGCCGCGACGCGCTCGAATACCTGCTCAAGAACGAAGTTGCGGTCATCCTCGTCGACGTCTGCATGCCCGAGCTCGACGGTTTCGAGCTCGCCGCCATGATCCGCGAGCATCCTCGGTTCCAGAAGACCGCGATGATCTTCATCTCGGCCATTCAAGTCAGCGATCTCGACCGGCTGCGCGGCTACGAGATGGGTGCGGTCGACTATGTTCCCGTGCCCGTGGTGCCGGAAGTGCTGCGCGCCAAGATCAAGGTGTTTGCGGAACTCTATCGCAAGACAAGGCAGCTCGAGCGGCTCAACACCGAGCTCGAGGACCGGGTGCGCGCGCGGACGGCGGAGCTGGAGAAGTCCACCTTCCAGCTCGTCGAAAGCGAACAGCGCCGCAGCATGGCTATCGCGGCCGGCAAGATGGGCTCATGGGACTGGGACTGGATCAACGGCGACTGGATGTGGGACGCCGGGCAGTACCGTATCTTCGGCGTCGATCCGCTGAGCTTCGAAGTGACGTCCGAAAATGTCCAGGCGCTGATGCATCCCGATGATGCCGACAGCTGGCGCAAGGTGGTCGCGCATTTCGAGATGGGTGCGCGCTCCTATGAGACGGAGTTTCGCGTCAAGCGCCTGGATGGCGAGGTGCGCTGGTGCGTCGGCACCGCGGCCGCCACCGTCGACAAGAATGGCCGCGTGGTGCGGCTTTCCGGCGTCACTGTCGACATCACCGAGCGCAAGCGCGCGGAAGAGCGCCAGAACCTGCTGGCGCGCGAGGTCGATCACCGCGCCAAGAATGCGCTGGCGCTGGCGCAATCGATCGTTCGATTGACCCGCGCCAGCGACGTCAAGGATTACGTCCAGGCGGTCGAGGGCCGCATCAGCGCGCTTGCCCGGGTGCACACCATCCTGTCGCTGTCGAACTGGGAGGGCGCCGAGATCGGGCGGCTGGTGGAGGCCGAAATCGCGCCCTATTCCAGCGGCGACCAGATCGAGCTGTTTGGCGCCGAGCTGCAACTCCAGCCCGCGACCGCGCAGACGCTGGCGCTGGCGCTGCATGAGCTCGTCACCAACTCCGCCAAATATGGCGCACTCTCCATGCTGTCCGGCCGCCTCAAAATCAGATGGGAAGTGCGCGGCGAGGCGCTGCAGCTGGTGTGGGAAGAACGCGGCGGGCCGGCGGTCGAAATGCCGATCTCGCGTGGATTCGGTACCCGCAGCGTGATCGCCAGCATCGAGACTCAGCTCGGCGGCACGGCCGAGTTCGACTGGCGAGCCGAAGGCCTGATCTGCTGCCTCACCGTGCCGCTTGCCAAGGTCGTGTCGGTGCGCGAATCCCGGCATCACCAGGATATGAACGGCCGCACGATCGAGCAAGCCTTACGGACAGCCTGATCCCGCGCTCAGTGGCTGATCATCCACGGGCGTGCGGTAGGAAAGCCCTTGGCGCCGCTTTTGGATTTGGTCATCAGCCGCGCCGGCTTTTTCTTGTCCGAGCAGCAGCCACAGCCCGGACCGTGCGAGGCCTTGTACTGATCGAGGGTTTTCGGCGCATGCGCGCTGCGCTCGTTGATCGCGATCGCCTTCTTCTTGTCCGAGGGCATGCAGAGGAAATTCGGCGCGGTCAGAATCACGCGCGGCGACGAACTCTCGCAGCGCGGGCAATCCTGGGGATCATCGTATTCCGCCATCGGCCGCATGTCGGTGAACGGGCCGCAATCGTCACAGAGATATTCGTAAACGGGCATCTTGTTTCCTGCGCAAATCTTCAAAACCAATCCCGCGATGGATGCGGGGCGGCCAAACGGCGCCGTCCCGCATCCTTCGCGCAGGGATCTCTAGAGCGTGATGACTTTTCTTCGAATCGTCATCCCGCTCTATCTTCTTGTTTGAGCATGATCTTTTCGGAAAACCGCTACACACTTTTCCGGATCATGCTATAGTTATGGAGTATGACATTTTCGAAAAGCCGGTACCCACCCCGCATCAGGTGCGGGGCAGGCTTTTTTCGGATCATGCTCATTTGTCCGGCGAGAGCGGCATCTGGATGTCCCCCTTGATGTGCTTGATCGGTCCCGCCGCCGACGGCATCACGTCGAAATCGAAGATTTCGGTCGGCAGCCACAGCGTGGCGCAAGCGTTGGGCACGTCGACGACGCCGGAGATGTGGCCCTGGCACGGCGCGGTGCCGAGGATCGAATAGGCCTGGGCGCCGGAATAGCCGAACTTCTTCAGATATTCGATCGCGTTCAGGCAGGCCATGCGGTAGGCGATGTGGACATCGAGGTAGTGCTGCTTGCCAGCTTCGTCGACCGAGATGCCTTCGAAGATCAGGTAGTCCTTGTAGTTCGGCGTGATCGGCGACGGCTTGAACACCGGGTTCTTGATCCCGTATTTCGCGACGCCGTCCTTGATGACGTCGACCTTCAGATGCAGCCAGCCGGCCATTTCGATGGCGCCGCAGAAGGTGATCTCGCCGTCGCCCTGGCTGAAATGCAGGTCGCCCATCGAGAGCCCGCCGCCCGGCACATAGACCGGGAAGTAGATCTTCGATCCACGGGAGAGGTCCTTGATGTCGCAATTGCCGCCATGCTCGCGCGGCGGCACGGTGCGCGCACCCTCGGCGGCGATCTTGGCCTTGACGTCTCCCTTGGCCTGCCCCGCATGGGTCGTCGGCGCAAACGGCGGATTGGCGAGACCGGGCACGCGGGTCGGGTTGGTAGCGATCAGCGCGGCCTCGCGCGCGTTCCAGCTTGCAAGCATCTTCGGGTCGGGCAGGCAGCCGATCAGGCCGGGATGGATCAGCCCCGCAAAGCTGACGCCGGGAACGTGGCGCGAGGAGGTGTAGAGGCCCTTGATGTCCCAGATCGACTTCTGCGCCAGCGGGAAGTGATCGGTCAAAAAGCCGCCCCCGTTCTGCTTGGAGAAAAAGCCGTTGAAGCCCCAGAGACTCTCCTTCAGAGGACCGACGTCGAGCAGGTCGACGACCAAGAGGTCACCGGGCTCGGCGCCCTTGACGCCGATCGGGCCGGAGAGAAAGTGCACGATCGACAGGTCGATATCGCGCACGTCGTCCGCGGAGTCGTTGTTCTTGATGAAGCCGCCGGTCCAGTCGACGGTCTCGATGATGAAATCATCACCTGGCTTGACCCACGCCACGATCGGCACATCCGGATGCCAGCGGTTGTGAATCATGTCGTTGTCGTAGGCCGACTTGGTCAGATCGACCTTGATCAGTGTCTCTGGCATCGAAAGCTCCCCTTTTTACAAGCCAACACTCAAGATTTCAGACCGACAAATATTTCGAGATCTGCGCGGCATCGACGCTGTCGCGCGGATCGTCGCGTACGATCTCCCCGTTCTCGATGACGAGCACGCGGTCGGCGATGTCGAGCGCGAAGCTCAAGACCTGCTCGGAGACGACGATCGACAATCCGCGCTCGTCGCGGATGCGCTTCAAGGTGCGCGCCATGTCCTTGATGATCGAGGGTTGGATGCCTTCGGTCGGCTCGTCCAGCAGCAGCACTTTCGGCTTGGTCGCGAGCGCCCGCGCGATCGCGAGCTGCTGCTGCTGGCCGCCGGAGAGGTTGCCGCCGCGGCGTCCCTTCATTTCCAGCAGGACCGGAAACAATTCGTAGATATCGCCGGGCACCTCGGAACCGCCGGACACCACGAGCCCGGTCTCGATGTTCTCCTTCACCGTCATGGTGGAGAAGATCATGCGGCCCTGCGGCACGTAAGCGAGGCCCTTGGCGACGCGTTCATAGCTCTTGAGCGCCGAGAGCTCGGCGCCGTCCATCGACACCGAGCCGCTTTTCGCCGGCAGGATGCCCATCAGCGACTTCATCAGCGTGGTCTTGCCCATGCCGTTGCGGCCCATGATCGCGACGATCTCGTTCGGCGCGACGGAGACGTTGAGCCCGTGCAGCACCTCGCTCTGGCCGTAGGCGACGTGAAGGTCCTGGATTGCCAGCATCGATGCGCTCCCTATAGCCCGCCAATTGTTGGATGAATCGATGCGCCACCGGCTGCCACCTCTCCCCATCGGGGAGAGGTCGGCGCGCAGCGCCGGGTGAGGGGGATCACGTCCCACGAGAGAGCGAAACCCCTCACCCGAATTGCTTCGCAATTCCACCTCTCCCTACGGGAGAGGTGGACCGCCGACGCCGTCGCTGCTCGATCAAGTCTCATCATGCTCAGTGCCCCAGATAGACTTCGATGACCTTGGGGTCGTTCTTGACCTTGTCCATCGTGCCTTCCGACAGGATCTGGCCCTGGTGCAGCACCGTGACCTTGTGGGCGATGTCCTCGACGAATTTCATGTCGTGCTCGATGACCAGCACCGAGCGGTCCTTGATGATGCGGTTCAAAAGCTCGGCGGTCTTGGCGCGCTCGGAGACGCTCATGCCGGCAACGGGCTCGTCGAGCATCAGCAAGTCCGGATTCTGGATCAGCAGCATGCCGATCTCGAGCCATTGCTTCTGGCCATGGCTGAGCTGATCGGCATAGACGTTGAGGCGATCCTTCAGGAAGATCATCTCGGCGATTTCTTCGACCCGATCCTTCACGACAGCGTCGCGCTGGAAGGTGAGCGAGCCGAACACCGTGCGGCCGCGCGGAAACGAAATCTCCAGGTTCTCGAACACGGTGAGGTCTTCGAACACCGACGGCGTTTGGAACTTGCGCCCCACGCCGGCCTGCACGATCTCGTTCTCGCGCATCTTGGTCAGCTCCTGGCCGCGGAACTGGATCGAACCTGATGTAGCTTTGGTCTTGCCGCAGATCAGGTCGAGCACCGTGGTCTTGCCGGCGCCGTTCGGGCCGATGATGACGCGGATCTCGTTCTCCTCGACATAGAGGGAGAGGTCGTTGACCGCCTTGAAGCCGTCGAAGGAGACGGTGAGGCCGGAAACCGCGAGCAGGAAATCCTTGGGCTGATGACCGACGAGCATGATGTCCTCCTCACTCCGCCGGCGCGCCGTCGGCAACGGAGCTGCCGTTCCAGCCGGATTTGCGTGATGCCAGCAGCCGGTCGATATGCGGCTGCACGTAATCGGCCCAGATTCCGGCGAGTCCATTGGGGAAGGCCAGCACGACGGCGATGAACAATGCGCCGAGGCCGAACAGCCAGAGCTGCGGGAAGGATTCCGAGAGGCTTGTCTTGGCGAAATTCACCAGCAGCGTGCCGTAGACCGCGCCGAAGATCGACATCCGGCCGCCGACCGCGGTGTAGATCACCATTTCGATCGAGGGCACGATGCCGACAAAGGATGGCGACATGAAACCGACTTCGAGGGTGAACAGAGCGCCACCGATCGCGGCGAAGATCGCAGCCGCGCAGAAGGCGAAGATCTTGAAATTGGCGACGCTGTAGCCTGAGAACCGGACGCGGTCCTCCTGCTCGCGCATCGCCACCAGAATGCGTCCAAGCTTGGTTAGACGGACGAACTGCGCCGCGATGATGCAGCCGAACAGCAGGACCACCTCGACGAAGTACAGAATTAACTTGGCGTGGTCGGTCCGGATGTCCCAGCCGTGCAGCGTACGCAGGTCGGTGATGCCGTTGATGCCGCCGGTATAGCCCTGTTGGCCGACGATCAGGATGGTGAGGATCGCGGCGATCGCTTGCGTAATGATCGCGAAGTAGACGCCGCCCACCCGGCGCTTGAACATCGCGGCGCCGATGATCAGGGAGAAGATGCCGGGCACCAGGATGATGGCGGCGAGCGTGAATGGAAAGCTGTGGAACGGCTTCCAGAAGAGCGGCAGCTGCGTGATCTGATTCCAGTCCATGAAGTCGGGGATGCCGGGCGTCGACTGAATTTTCGTGTTCGCAACGCTCGACGCTTCGAGCTTGAGGTACATCGCCATGCAGTAGCCGCCGAGGCCGAAGAACACACCCTGCCCCAGGCTCAAGATGCCGCCATAGCCCCAGCACATCACGAGGCCAATCGCGACAAAGGCGTAAGTCAGATATTTGGCGACGAGGTTCAGTCGGAAAATATCGAGCGTCAGCGGCAGGATGACGAGGAGCAACAGCAGCAGCGAGATGAAGCCGATCAGTTCGGAGCGATTGAAAAAGCGCGAGTTGATGATCATGACCGTGCTTTCTTGTTCTTATCTGCGGACCTTGAGCGCGAAGAGTCCCTGCGGACGCACCATCAGGATGGCGACGATAGCGAGGAGCGTAATGACCTTGGCCATCGAGCCCGACAGGAAGAATTCCAGGGTCGACTGCGTCTGCGAGATCGAGAAGGCGGAAGCGATCGTGCCGAACAGAGAGGCGGCGCCGCCGAACACGACGACCAGGAAGGTGTCGACGATGTAGAGCTGGCCGGCGGTCGGCCCGGTCGAGCCGATCATGGTGAAGGCGCTGCCGGCGATGCCCGCGATGCCGCAGCCCAGGCCGAAAGTGTAGCGGTCGACCTTTTCGGTGTTGATGCCGACGGCGCCCGCCATCACGCGGTTCTGCACCACGGCGCGCACCTGCTTGCCCCAATTCGACCAGAACAACACATAGATGACGACAAGCGTGATCAGCGTGGTCAGGGCCATCACGAACATGCCGTTGATCGGAATCTGGATCGAATCGGTGGCTTGCCACGATCCCAACATCCACTCCGGCAGTTCGACACCGACTTCGCGCGCGCCGAACACGGAGCGGTAGGCCTGCTGCAGGATCAGGCTCAAGCCCCAGGTCGCGAGCAGCGTGTCGAGCGGGCGCTTGTAGAGATGCCGTATCAGCGCCCATTCGACCAGCATGCCCAGCGCACCCGACGCTATGAAGGCGAGTATCATTGCGAGGAAGAAGTAGCCGGGAAACAGCGACGGCAGATATTGCTGGAAGCCGTTCGACGTCATCCAGGTGACGTAGGCGCCCAAAATCATGAACTCGCCATGGGCCATGTTGATGACGCCCATCTGGCCGAAGATGATGGCAAGCCCCAACGCCATCAGCACGTAGACGGAGAACAGGATCAGGCCGGCAAAGCCCTGCATCGCAAGGATGGCGCCGAGATCGCCGAGCGAATAGTCACCAAACATGATCCGTTCTCCGTTGTCGGGCTGGGCCCGCGCCGCAAACGGATGGCGGCGCGGGTAATCCTAGGGCGTGGACGCGAGGTCCACGCGTTTGGCCTGGAAGCGGAGCGCGTCAGGCGACGCGAGCCGTCACTGGTAGCGCTCTATTGGTATCCTTTGGGGAACGGATCGGGCTCGACGAGATCGGCGGTCTCGTAGATCAGCTCGTACTGGCCGTCCGCCTTGGCGCGGCCGACGCGGGTCTTGGACCAGAGGTGATGGTTCTCGTGGATGCGGACATAGCCCTCAGGCGCGCCCTTGAACTCGACACCGGGCGAAGCGGCTGCGATCTTGTCGATGTCGAAGCTGCCGGCCTTCTCCGCGGTCAGCTTCCACAGCCACGGGCCGAGATAGGCGGCTTGCGTGACGTCGCCGATCACGGTCTTCTCGCCCCACATCTTCTTGAACGCGGGCACGAAGGCCTTGTTGTTGGGATTGTCGAGCGACTGGAAGTACTTCATGCAGGCATAGGCGCCCGCGATGTTTTCACCGCCGATGCCGTCGATTTCGTCTTCTGTCACCGAGATGGTCAAGAGCGTCTGCTTCGACAGGTCGATGCCGGCCGCCTTGAGCTGCTTGTAGAACGCGACGTTCGAGCCGCCGACGATGATGGCGTAGATCACGTCGGGTTTTGTCAATTTGATCTTGTTGATGACCGAGTTGAACTGGGTCGAGCCGAGCGGGAAGTATTCTTCGCCGACGACCTTGGCGCCCTGCAGATGGCCCTCGATGTGCTTGCGCGCAATCTTGTTCGAGGTGCGCGGCCAGATGTAGTCGGAGCCGAGCAGATAGAAGCTCTTCGCGCCCTTGGTCTTGTTGACCCAGTCCAGCCCCGCGATGATCTGCTGCGTCGCTTCCTGGCCGGTGTAGATGACGTTCTTGGATTGCTCGAGGCCTTCATAGAAGGTCGGGTAATAGAGCATGCCGTTATATTGCTCGAACACCGGCAGCACCGCCTTGCGCGAAGCCGAGGTCCAGCAGCCCATCACGGCCGCGCATTTGTCGTTGACGAGAAGCTTCTTCGCCTTCTCGGCGAAGGTCGGCCAGTCGCTGGCGCCGTCTTCCTGGATGAACTTGATCTTGCGACCGAGCACGCCGCCGGCGGCGTTGATCTGCTCGATGGCGAGTTTCTCAGCTTCCACCGAACCGGTTTCCGAGATCGCCATGGTGCCGGTGACGGAATGGAGGATGCCGACGGTCACTTCAGTATCGGTAACCGCGAGACCCGTGGTGTTGATTGCGGAAGTTGCGGGCACATCGGCAAAGGCCGGCCGCGGCAGCATCGAAATGGCCGGCAGCGCCGCCATTCCCATCAAGAGTTTGCGCCGAAGCGGCGATTTCAGGCCCCGTTTGATCTCGTCTGACATGAGCACCCCATCTGGTTCGAGGACACGCTTATTGGACGGGCGAGGATTGCCTACTTTTGTGCACTGCACAGATACGCAAGATCGCGTATATTGCACCGCAAAATAGCGACGTAGGTTTGGCCCGCGTCTTGCGAGGAGTTCTGGCGGATCGGTTTCAGGTCGGGAGTTAATAATAGTGGCAGGGCGGCAGCGGATAGACCGCGTCAGGCGCCAATATAATCAATGGGTTGCCAACCAGACGCTGGAAGATTACGCGCTGCGCTTCACCGCCAAGAGCGCGCGTCGGTGGTCCGCCGCCCGCGTCGCCAACACCGCCCTTGGCGCCATCTCTTTTCTGGCCCTGGAAGCGATCGGCGGCACCATCACCCTTAACTATGGCGTCACCAACGCCACCGCCGCGATCCTGGTCGTCAGCGTCATCATTTTCGGCTGCGGCCTGCCGATTGCCTATCACGCCGCCAAATGCGGCATCGATATCGACCTGCTCACCCGCGGCGCGGGCTTTGGCTATATCGGCTCGACCATCACCTCGCTGATCTACGCGTCCTTCACCTTCATCTTCTTCGCGATCGAGGCCGTCATCCTCGCCTCCGCTCTGGAGATGTGCTTCGGCATTCCGCGCCCGATCGGCTATCTCATCAGCGCTGTCGTGATCATTCCGCTGGTGACCCACGGCATCACCCTGATCAGCCGTTTCCAGCTGTGGACGCAGCCGGCGTGGATCGTGCTGCACATCCTGCCCTTTGCCGCGATCGCCTGGGCCAATCCGCATTCGTTTGCGGAGTGGACGAAATTCGCCGGCGAGCACGGCAATCCCGACGGCCATCTCGATCTGCTGATGTTCGGCGCGGCTGCCTCCGTGGTGTTCTCGCTGGTGGCGCAGATCGGCGAGCAGGTCGACTTCCTGCGTTTCCTGCCGCGAGACCGCCGCACCACGTCGCGCAAGGCGTGGTGGATCGCGCTGCTCAGCGCCGGTCCCGGCTGGATCGTGCTTGGCTCGCTGAAGCTGCTCGCAGGCTCGTTCCTCGCCTACTTCGCGCTGATGCATGGCGTCTCGACCGAACACGCCGCCGAGCCCGCAAGCATGTATCTGGAAGCGTTCCGCTATGTGCTGTCGCAGCCGGATCTCGCGCTCGCATTGACGGGCACCTTCGTCATCCTGTCGCAGCTCAAGATCAACGTCACCAACGCCTATGCCGGCTCGATCGCCTGGTCGAATTTCTTTTCGCGATTGACCCACAGCCATCCCGGCCGCGTGGTGTGGCTGGTGTTCAACGTGCTGGTCGCGCTGCTGCTCATGGAGATCGGGGTCTACAAGGCGCTGGAGCAGACGCTGGCGCTCTACTCCAACGTCGCCATCGCCTGGGTCGGCGCGCTGGTTTCCGACCTCGTCGTCAACAAGCCGCTCGGCTTGCGCCCGCCGCATATGGAGTTCAAGCGCGCGCATCTCTACGACATCAATCCGGTCGGCGTCGGCGCGATGACGATCGCGACCATCGTCTCGATCACGGCCTTCTACGGCCTGTTCGGCCCGACCGCGAAGGCGCTGTCGGCCTTCGTGGCGCTGACGGTGGCCTTTGTCACGGCGCCGCTGATCGCCTGGGCGACCGGCGGCAAGTTCTACATCGCGCGCAAGCCGAAGAAGAGCTGGCAAAACATCGAGGCAATCCAGTGCTGCATCTGCGAGCACACCTTCGAGCCTGAGGATACGACCTCCTGCCCGGCCTATGCCGGTCCGATCTGCTCCCTGTGCTGCTCCCTCGACGCGCGCTGCCACGATCTCTGCAAGCCGCACGCGCGGATACAGGCGCAGGTGTCGGAGACGCTGGGCAAGCTGCTGCCGCAACCGATCTATGCCAGGATCAATTCGCAGCTTGGGCACTATCTCGGCGTGTTCGCGGTCTCTGCCGGTCTCGTCGCGCTGACGCTCGGCCTGATCTACCTGCAGACTTCGTCCAGCGTGCCCGCGGACAAGCTGCTGGTCTCCGACGTGTTGTGGAAGGTGTTCTTTGCGCTGGCACTGATCATCGGCGTGGTGGCCTGGCTGTTCGTGCTGGCGCAGCAGAGCCGCCGCGCCGCCGAGGCTGAAACGCGACGACAGACCACGCTGCTGATCCAGGAAATCGACGCGCACAAGCGCACCGATGCCGAGCTGCAGCGCGCCAAGGAAGTGGCCGAGTCCGCCAACCTCGCCAAGAGCCGCTATGTGGTGGGCCTGAGCCACGAACTGCGCTCGCCGCTGAATGCGATCAGCGGCTACGCGCAATTGCTGGAGCAGGATTCGACGCTGCAGATCAAGCCGCGCGACCAGGTCCGCGTGGTTCGCCGCAGTGCCGATCATCTTTCCGGCCTGATCGACGGCATCTTGGATATTTCCAAGATCGAAGCCGGCCGGCTCTATCTCTCGCGCGACGAGGTGCGGCTCTCCGAATTCCTCGACCAGCTGGTTGGCATGTTCCGCCTGCAGGCCGCCGCCAAGGGCGTCGATTTCGTGTTCAAGCGGCCGGCGGTGCTGCCGCTGGTGGTCTATGCCGACGAGAAGCGGCTGCGCCAGATCCTGATCAACCTGCTGTCGAACGCGATCAAATTCACGCAAGTGGGCAGCGTGCAGTTCGTGGTGCATTACCGCAGCCCGGTTGCCGAGTTCGAAGTCATCGATACCGGTCCGGGAATCCGGGCCGATGATCTCGAGCGCATCTTTGCGCCGTTCGAGCGCGGCGCGCTCGGCATCTCGCAACCGCAGACCGGCACGGGCCTAGGCCTCACCATCAGCCGGTTGCTCGCGGGCGTGATGGGCGGCGACATCAAGGTCACGAGCCGGGTCGGCGCCGGCAGCACCTTCAAGGTGAAGATCCTGCTGTCGGAGGTGACCAATCCGACGCGGCATGCGCCGGTCGCGGCTCCCGTCTCCGGCTATCTCGGCGCCCGCAAGACCATTCTGGTCACCGACGACGATCCGGTGCAGCGCGATCTCCTGCGCGAGGTGCTGACGCCGCTGGGCTTTATTCTCCTCAGCGCGCCGGATGGTCCGGCATGCCTCGCGCTGGCGCAGCATTGCCGGCCCGACCTGTTCCTGCTCGACATCTCGATGTCAGGCATGGACGGCTGGAAGGTGGCCGAGACGCTGCGCGCGGCCGGCCATCACCAGGCGCGTATCCTGATGGTCTCGGCCAGCGCGCTGGAAGCGCACGGCACGCCGCTGGCGCAGCCCTATCATGACGGCTATCTGATGAAGCCGATCGACATTCCGCGGCTGCTGGAAACGATCCGGCAACTCCTGAAGCTCGAATGGAAATACGACACCGACGAGATCGTTGCGCCGCGCTGGCAGCCGGAGACCGGATCGCGGCCGCCGGTGAAGCATGTGGAGGAATTGATCGGCCTCGGGCAGATCGGCTACATCAAGGCGATCCACGTCAAGCTCGACGAGATCGGCAGCGAATACCCCGAGCATGCCGACTTCGTTTCCCAGATGCGCAGTCTGGTCGACCGCTTCGACCTCGATCGATACATGGCAACCCTCAAGACGCTGCACTCGTATGATCACTGAGCCCAAAAAGCGCGACGTCGCCCTCGTCGTCGACGACTCGCCGGAGACGCTGCGGCTGCTCACCGACGCGCTCGACGGCGCCGGCATGACCGTGATGGTCGCGCTCGACGGCGCGTCCGCGATGCGCATCGTCGACCAGATCACGCCCGATATCGTTCTGCTCGACGCCGTCATGCCCGGCATCGACGGGTTCGAGACCTGCCGCCGGCTGAAGCGCGAGGCGGGATTGAGCAACGTGCCGGTCATCTTCATGACGGGGCTCGCCGAGACCGAGCACATCGTGCGCGGGCTGGAGGCCGGCGGCGTCGATTACGTCACCAAGCCGATCGTGATCGAGGAGATGCTGGCGCGGATCCGTGTGCATCTCGCCAATGCGCGGTTGACGCAAAGTGCGCGCGCCGCGCTCGATGTCTCCGGCCGCTATCTGCTCGCGGTCAACCGCCAGGGCAAGATCATGTGGTCGACCCCGCAGGCGCAAAAGCTGCTGGCGGACAGTCTTTCGCCCGGCGGCAGCGACGAGATGGTGTTGCCGGAGCCGCTGCAGCAATGGCTGGAGCAGGTCCAGAAGGGCGGTCGCGGATCGAAGACACAGGCAGCGGCGTCATTTCCCGATCATTCGGAACTCCGGCTCTACTACATGGGCAATGCCGGCCCGAACGAATTCCTGCTGCGGCTCGCCAAGGACAGCAGCAGTAATCTTCCGGCGGAATTTTCCAGCGAGCTCGGCCTGACCACGCGCGAGGGCGAGGTGCTGTCGTGGCTCTCCAAGGGCAAGACCAATCGCGACATCGCGCAGATCCTGGGGCTGAGCCCGCGCACGGTCGACAAACATCTCGAGCAGATCTACGCCAAGCTCGGAGTGGAGAACCGCACGGCGGCGGCGGCGATCGCAGCGAATGCGGCGAGGAAGGATTCGTAGCCGAAAATCAAAGCTGTCGTCCCGGACAAGCGAGCGAAGCGAGCGCGATCCGGGACCCATAACGACAGGCTTACGCTATTGCACTCGCTGCGGCTCCAGCAATTTCAAGCAACGAACGACTGTGGTTATGGGTCCCCGCTTTCGCGGGGACGACATCGAATGTGTGTGGCCACGTCGCGGGCTAACTATACACAAACGCCTTGTCGTCGAGATCGATCTCCGGAAACTGACGCTGCTCGGTCCAGTATTCCTGGCTATGCTGCCATTCCGGCTTGTCGCCGCGCCTGGGCAGGCGATGCATGTCGCGCATCAGGTAGTTCGGATTGAAATTTTCGGGATCGATCCAGGACAACAGCGGCATGTTGTGATCCTCCGGCCGTAGCGCCGGCACGACCTTGCGCACGCCCTTGTTTTTCATATGCGTCAGAAGCCGGCAAACGAACTCCGCCACCAGATCGGTGCGCAGCGTCCAGCTGGCGCGGAAATAGCCGAACACCCAGGCCATGTTCGGAATGCCCGTGAACATCATGCCGCGATAGGTGACGGTCTCGGCGAAATCGAGCCTCTCGCCGTCGATCGCAAAAGCGATGTCGCCGAGGATATTGAGATTGAAGCCGGTGGCGGTCACGATGATGTCGGCGGGAAGCGTCTTGCCTGACTTCAAGAGGATGCCGTTCTCGACAAACCGCTCGATCTCGTCGGTGACGACCGAGGCCTTGCCGTCCTTGACGGTGTGGAAGAAGTCGGCGTCGGGCACGAAGGCGATGCGCTGCCGCCACGGCCGGTAGCGCGGCGTGAAGTGCGTCGCGACATCATAGTCGGGGCCGAGCACGGCGCTAATCTGGCCGATCAGCTCCTTCTTCACCTGCTCGGGCTCGGCGATGCAACGGCGCGTGAAGGCGTCCTGTTCGTAGACGATCTTGCGCCGCACGATCTCATGAATCCATTCCTCCTCGACCTGCAGCTTCCGCAGCTCCTCGGCGATCTCGATCGCGTTGCGGCCGAGCCGAAAAAAGGTCGGCGAGCGCTGCAGCATGGTGACATGTGCGCACTGGTCGGCGATGTTGGGGATCAGCGTCGCGGCGGTCGCGCCCGAGCCGATCACCACGACCCGCTTCCCTTCCAGGACGAGATCGTCCGGCCAGACCTGCGGGTGCACGATGCGGCCCTTGAAATCGTTCATGCCCTCCCATTCCGGCGTGTAGCCTTCGGAGTGGCGGTAATAGCCCTGGCACATCCAGAGGAAATTCGCCGATAGCACGACCTTCTCGCCGCTGTCGGTTTTCTCAGCCTCAATGGTCCAGAGATTCTCCTCGCTCGACCAGCTCGCGTTCAGGATCCGGTGCTTGTAGCGGATGTGCTTTTCGAGATCGTTATCGGCAATCACCTCGCCCATGTAGGCGCGGATTTCCGCGGCGCTCGCGATTGGCGGCCCGACCCACGGCTTGAAGCTGTAGCCGAAGGTATGGAGATCGCTGTCGGAGCGGATGCCCGGATATTTGTGTGTCCACCAGGTGCCGCCAAAGGTCTCCTGGGTTTCGAGGATCACAAAGCTCGTGCCGGGCATCTTTGTCCGCAGATGATAGGCGCTGCCGATGCCGGAAATGCCGGCGCCGACAATCAGCACGTCGAAATGTTCTGACGCTTGCGGGGCGGACGCGAATGTCCTGCGAGCTGCTTCCACGTTCATGTTGTGTCGTTCCTTGGGGATTGGCTGAGGGTGACCTCAACCGGCCACAACGGTCAAGCGCCTGTTCGCGCAAGGCAGCAAATCAAACAGCGTTTGAACTTACAGCGCAAAACCCCATTGCCGCGCGGTCTGCAAAATCCAGTCGCGGTAAAGCGTTAGCGGCGTGACGCCGGTCAGCCCGCCGCAGCCAGCGCTGCCGTTCGGCCCGGTCGACCATGAGACCACGCCGATGATCGCGGGACCGCTCTGCTGGTCCTCGAACACCGGCGCGCCGGAATCGCCGGTGCAGGCGCCAAGCCCTGCTTGTATGCCCTGACCCGCTGGATCGATCAGACGAATCTGCAAGCTGCCGGGCCTGCCGGTCGCCACGAGACCCGCCGCACGAATGACGCCTGCGCTCTTGCCGTCGCCGCGGACGGTGACGCCGACGCCGGCGACAGTGAATGCATTGCCCGGCGCAAGAGGCGACTGTGGCATACCAAGTCGCGCCGGGATTTTTCCCTTTGCCGGAATTTCCAGCCGCAGCAGCGCGACATCGGCGGTGGCGCGATGCGCCAGCATCTCCTGCATTTTAAAACCGGGATGAATCGCGACGCTCTTGACGTCCTGCAACTGCGGCTTCCGGTCCGCGTCATACTGCACGATCTTGTAGTCCGAGCCGGGCTGCACGCAATGCGCGACCGTCAGCACCAGCGAGGGCGCAATCAGGCTGCCGGTGCAGAAATTGCCGCGGGATCCTATGATGGTGACGACGGAACGGTCGATACCATCGGCCGCCGGCGCCGCGCCGCCGACGATGGCGCCGGCAGGCGCGGAGACGAATAGCGCCGCGGTCGCGGCTATCGCAGTCAGGAATTTCATGGGCGCATCCCATAGCCCGTGCGGTCCTCAACGCCAAGTCACGACGGGCTGGCATCGGTCAGCCCAGCATGTTAGCCGGTTCCCTGTTAAGGTAGCGGCGGCTTGAGGGTTAGATGATCGAGGCGGTGATCTGGGATTTCGGCGGAGTATTGACCACCTCGCCGTTCGAGGCCTTTGCGCGGTTCGAAAAGGAGCGCGGATTTCCCGTCGACATCATCCGCCGCACCAACGCCGCCAATCACCTGGAAAACGCCTGGGCGAAATTCGAGCGCGCCGAAGTCGATGTCGAAACTTTCGACAAATTATTCGCGGAAGAATCGCGCGCGCTCGGCGCTGAAGTCCGCGGCAGGGACGTGCTGCCGCTGCTGCAGGGCGATCTGCGCCCCGAAATGGTGGAAGCGCTCAAGCGCGTGAAGGCGAGTTGCAGGACCGGCTGCATCACCAACAATTTGCCGGCCAACGCCATGGGCAGCACTTCCGGCCGCACGCTGTACGTCGCCGAAGTCATGGTGTTGTTCGACCATGTGATCGAATCCGCCAAGACCGGGCTGCGCAAGCCCGACCCGCGCATCTATCAGATGATGGTCGAGGCGCTGAAGGTGGACCCGAAAAAGTGCGTCTATCTCGACGATCTCGGCGTCAACCTGAAGCCCGCGCGCGAGATGGGCATGACCACGATCAAGGTGGTGAACGCGCCGCAGGCGCTGACCGAGCTGGAAGCGGCGACGGGGTTGAAGCTGCAGTAAGCGCGTGTCGAACCGCAAGCGCGGTTCCCTTCTCCCCTTGTGGGAGAAGGTGGCGCGAAGCGCCGGATGAGGGGTCCTTATCCGCGTGCTCGATGTCGGCAGTTTTCCTCGTGGAGAGAAACCCCTCACCCGGATCGCATCTTTCGATGCGATCCGACCTCTCCCACAGGGGGAGAGGTGTACCGCCGATGAGGTCATTCCGCCGCGGTCGCGATCCGTTCGGGAAACGCCGCCGACAGCGACGCGCGATCCGCATTCAGTACACCGCGCTCGGTGATCAGTCCCGTCACCAGCCGCGCGGGCGTGACGTCGAAGGCATAATTCGCGACCGGCGAACCATCGGGCACGATCCGCACCGTCTCGATGCGGCCGTCCCTGGTACGGCCGGTCATGTGGGTGACTTCCTCCCCGCCGCGCTGCTCGATCGGAATCTGCGTGATGCCATCGGCCACGGTGAAATCGATGGTCGGCGACGGCAGTGCGACATAGAACGGCACGCCGTTGTCGTGCGCGGCGAGCGCCTTGAGATACGTACCGATCTTGTTGCAGACATCGCCATTGGCGGCGACGCGGTCGGTGCCGACGATCGCAAGGTCGACCTTGCCATGCTGCATCAGATGCCCGCCGGTATTGTCGGGGATCACGGTATGCGGCACGCCGTGATGGCCGAGTTCCCAGGCCGTAAGCGAAGCGCCCTGATTGCGCGGGCGGGTCTCATCGACCCAGACATGAACCTTGATGCCGCGGTCATGCGCGAGATAGATCGGCGCGGTCGCCGTGCCCCAATCGACGGTGGCGAGCCAGCCGGCATTGCAATGGGTCAGCACATTGACCACCTCGCCCGGCGTCTTCGCCGCGATCGCTTCGATCAGCGCGAGACCGTTTTTGGCAATACCCTGGTTGATGCCGACATCTTCGTCGGCGATATCGTCGGCACGGGCATAGGCGGCGTCGCTGCGCGCCGAGGGCGGAAGCGGCCGCAGCATGCGGCGCATTTCATCGAGCGCCCATTTCAGATTGATTGCGGTCGGCCGTGTCGCGATCAGCATCTGATAGGCGCGATCGATCGCCGCATCCGACTTGTCGTCCTTCATCGCCAGCGCCATGCCATAGGCCGCGGTGGCGCCGATCAGCGGCGCGCCGCGCACCAGCATGGAGCGGATGGCGTCCGCAGCTTCCGCGCAGTTGGTCAACCGCGCGATCGCGAATTCGTGCGGCAGCCGGCGCTGGTCGATCGCGCCCACCGACCAGCCGTCGGCCTCGCGCCAGATGCTGCGGTAATGCTTGCCGTCGACCTTCATGGCACGCCCATCTCCGTTGCCGCCTTGATCCCGAGCACGCGCCCGGCCACCGCATCGAGCTTCTTCAACAGCTCCGGATCGCGCGCTTCGGGTGCAGTGATCAGCGCGGTGTCGAGCGCGCGGTCGGAGCCGATCGGGCACGCCTCATGCTCGCGCGGAAAATCCTTGGCGAGCCTGGCGACCAGCGCTTTCGCCTTGTCGGCATTCGAGCTCAGCACGCGGATGATGTCCTGCACCGTCACCGCGTCATGGTCCGGATGCCAGCAATCGAAATCGGTGACCATCGCCACCGTGGCGTAGCAGATTTCGGCCTCGCGCGCGAGCTTCGCCTCGGGCATGTTGGTCATGCCGATGACGGAATAGCCGAGATTCTTGTAGGTCATGCTCTCGGCATAGGTGGAGAATTGCGGCCCCTCCATGCAGACGTAAGTTCCGCCGCGCGCGATCGCGATGCGCTCGGCTTCGGCGGCGGCGGCCAGATGAATGCGCAACCGCGGCGAGACCGGATGCGCCATCGAAACATGGGCGACGCAGCCTTTTCCGAAAAACGAGGACTCACGCTTGTGGGTGCGGTCGACGAATTGATCCACCAGCACGAAGGTGCCGGGCGGCAAATCCTCCTTGAAGGAACCACACGCCGACAGCGAGATCAGGTCGGTGACGCCCGCACGCTTCAGCACGTCGATATTGGCGCGGTAATTGATGTCGGAGGGCGAGAGCCGGTGGCCCTTGTCGTGGCGCGGCAGGAACACGATCGGCAGACCCGCAATCGTGCCATGCCGCACCGGCGCCGAGGGCTCACCCCAGGGGCTCGTGATCGCTTCTTCGCGTGCGTTTTCCAGGCCCGGCAGATCGTAAATGCCGGAGCCGCCGATAATGCCGAGAACCGCTTTTGCCATGCTCACCCCACTGACGTGAGTGAGCTATGCCAGTTTTAAGGCGAATTTGGAACAGCGAGACTGCCCCCTCACGTCATTGCGACGGGCGCAAGATCGCAGGGTGGGCAAAGCGAAAGCGTGCCCACCAATTCAGGACAAAGAACAACGGTGGGCACGCTGCTTTGCGCCTTTGCGCACCCTACGCAGTTTTCTGGCACGTCACGCGGCGGCGCGGAGCTGACTTGCGACCAGGCGCTCCAGCGTTTGCACCGACTGGAAATTTTCCGGCGTGATCTGCTCCTGCGGGATCATGAAATCGAACTCGGCCTCGACGCCGAGCATCAAATTGACCATGTCCATCGAGGTCAGGCCGACATCGACCAGCCGCGTGTCGGGCGCGACATCGACCGTGTTGGCGTTCTGCTCGAGGATCGATTTGACCAGACCGGTAATCCGGCTCTGAATGTCGTTTGCGGCGTGCATGCCAAAACCTTCCAGTCACTTGCGTTGGTGCGCGATGCGCTTAAGCCAGCCGCTTGTCATATAGCGCGGGCAATGTTGAATAACTGCAGGACAGACTTAGCGTAAATCCTGCTTCTGATTTTAACGCTAACGCGATCGATGAAAAACGCACCCTTCGCCACACGAAGGGTTAACCGTCGCTTTTGAATTGGGGCCGTTTACCCTGAAATTTCATCGACGCATTTGAATTAAATCCATAGCCTTGAGTTTCAAAGGTTGGGTTTCAAAGAGAACCGTCGGACGATCGATGCGGCATCGCGCAAAAGCTCATGCGCGAGCGAACGTATCGGCAAAACCCGGAGCGCGTCGGCCATGAATATTCAGGAAGCGAATTTTCGTATCAGGAATGAACGCAGCGAGACCGCGTTGCTCGACCGAGGCCTTTCTTTCACCGAGCGCACGGCGACCGTTGCGGCCGCAGCTGCCGCCGACGCCGAAGAGGTCGATCAGAAGGCGCGTTTCCCGAAAGCCGCGATCGATGCGGCGCGCGAGCGCAAGCTTCTCGGCGCCCAGATCCCGGTGGAGTTCGGCGGCTTCGGCGCCTCGATCTACGACATCACCGAGATGTGCTACACGCTCGGCCGCGCCTGCTCGTCGGCCGCGATGATTTTTGCCATGCACCAGACCAAGGTGGCCTGCCTGGTCCGGCACGGCAGCGGCAGCAAATTTCACGAGGCGTTGATGCGCCGCGTCGCCACCGAACAATTGCTGCTCGCCTCCTCGACGACGGAAGGAAACAACGGCGGCAACATCCGCTCCTCCGCCGCCGCCGTGGAACGCAACGACGCCGAGATAACGCTCAACCGCAACGCCACTGTGATTTCCTACGGCGCCGAAGCCGACGGCATCGTTACGATCGCCCGCCGCAACAGCGACGCGGCCTCCTCCGATCAGGTGCTGCTTGCGCTGACCAAGGAAAACTACACGCTCGAGCGCAGCCTCGCCTGGGAGACGCTCGGCATGCGCGGCACCTGCAGCGCCGGCTTCGAGCTGAAGGCGAAAACCTCGGCAGAGCAGATTTTCCCCGAAGCCTATGAGAAGATCCATGCGCAGACCATGACGCCGGTCGCCCATCTCTGCTGGTCCTCGGTCTGGGCCGGCATCGCGGCGGCGGCGGTTGATCGCGCGCAGCGCTTCGTTCGCAAGGCTGCGCGTGGCGCGGGCGGCCAGATGCCGCCGGGCGCGGCGCATTTCACCGCGGCGAAGATGTCGCTCGCCAAACTACGCGCCATCATTACCGCCAATCTCGACAATTACGCCGGGCGAGAGCATGACGACCGCGCGCTGTCAGCCATCGACTTCCAGGCCTCGATTAACCTGCTCAAGGTCGAAGCCTCCGAGCTCGCCGTGCAGACGGTGATGAGCGCGATGCGCGCCTGCGGCCTCTCCGGCTATCGCAACGACGGCGAGTTCACGGTCGGCCGGCTGCTGCGCGACGTGCTGTCGTCGCCGCTGATGATCAACAACGAACGCATCCTCTCCAATATCGCCACCTCGAGCCTGATGGCCGGCGTGCCCACCTCCCTGCGCGATTAAGAACAACGGCAAACACCGGAAAGACCAGCGATGAACGCTCCGATCAGAACTGAATCGCCCGAACTTGCACCGCAATCGGCTGACCCGCTCGATCATCTCGCCGACCGGCTGTTCCACAAGATGGGCACCGACGGCGTTTATGCGCGCACCGCGCTCTACGAGGATATGGTCGAGCGGCTCGCCGCGCTGATCACGCGCAACCGCGAGCCGAACACCGAAATGATGCGTTTTCCGCCGGTGATGAACCGCGCGCAGCTGGAGAAATCCGGCTACCTGAAGAGCTTCCCGAACCTGCTCGGCTGCGTCTGCGGCCTGCACGGCACCGAGCGCGAGATCAACGCGGCGGTGAGCCGCTTCGATGCCGGCGGCGACTGGACCACGTCGCTGTCACCGGCCGACCTCGTGCTGTCGCCGGCCGCCTGCTATCCCGTCTATCCGATTGCGGCCGCGCGCGGCGCCCTGCCCAAGGGCGGCCTTCGTTTCGACGTCGCCGCCGATTGCTTCCGCCGCGAGCCCTCGCGTCATCTCGACCGGTTGCAGTCGTTCCGGATGCGTGAATATGTCTGCATCGGCACGCCCGATGACGTCTCCGATTTCCGCGAGCGCTGGATGGTGAAGGCGCAGGCAATCGCGCGTGATCTCGGCCTCGCCTTCCGCGTCGACTATGCCAGCGACCCCTTCTTCGGCCGCGTCGGCCAGATGAAGGCGGTGAGCCAGAAGCAGCAGTCGCTGAAATTCGAGCTGCTGGTGCCGCTGCGCTCGGAAGAGCAGCCGACCGCCTGCATGAGCTTCAACTATCACCGCGAGCATTTCGGCACGACCTGGGGCATCCAGGACGCCAATGGCGAACCGGCCCACACCGGCTGCGTCGCCTTCGGCATGGATCGTCTCGCGGTCGCGATGTTCCACACCCATGGCACCGAGCTTGATGCGTGGCCGGCGAAAGTCCGCGAATTGCTCGGCATGTCCGTGCATGCGGCCGCGCATGGCGAAGGCTGGCGGTAGCCCGGCCCAAGCGATCAGAACCGTGAACGCGTCAAGACCACAAATCCGGTGCCGGGAAATCAGCGAGGCCGATCTTGGGCGCGTCGCTGACCTTCTGACGCGCGGCTTTGCCGGCCGTTCGCGCGACTACTGGATGCAGGGGTTGCGACGCCAGGCCGCGCGCAAGGTGCCGCAAGGCTATCCGCGTTTCGGCTACATGCTCGATCACGAAGGCCTCCCGGTCGGCGCGTTGCTGCTGCTCTACACGCTCCGTCCCTGCGACGGCGAACTTGCGATTCACTGCAATCTGTCGAGCTGGTATGTCGAGCCGGCGTTCCGCAACTACGCGCCGATGCTGACCAAGATCGCGCAGCGCCACAACGAAGTCACCTATTTCAACATCAGCCCTGCCACCTGGACCTGGCCGATCATCGAAGCCCAGGGTTTTCGCGCCTACTGCAAGGGCCTGTTTTTCTCGTTCCCGCTGCTGACGCGACCCGCGCCTGGAATGACGGTCGAGACCGTCTCGTCGGAAGCGACCGAGATCGACGGCCTGGAAGCGAGCGATGTCGAGCTGCTGACGCGGCATGCGGCCTATGGCTGCCTCAGCCTTGTCTGCCGCACGGCAGGTAAGGTCATGCCGTTCGTGCTGCTGCCGATGCGCATCCGCCGCGGCTGGATCTCGCCGCCCGCGATGCAGCTGATTTATTGCCGCGATGTCGCCGATTACGTCACCTGCGCCGGCGCGATCGGACGATACCTGCTGTGGCACGGCATGGTTTCGGTGTTCCTCGATGCCAACGGCCCGGTCGAAGGTGTCAGCGGCTTCTATACCGAAAAGCGTGGCCGCAAATATTTCAAGGGCCCGCACCGGCCACGCCTCGCTGACCTCAGCGATAGCGAGCTCGTGCTTTACGGGCCGTAACTCTCACCGCATCGTCATTGCGAGGAGCGAAAGCGACGAATGCTGGCTTAAGCCGCCAGCCTCACCGCGTGCGCGAAATCCCAATAAAGCTTCCGTGCGCGTGTGTAGAAACGTCCCTGCGCGAGCTGCCGGTCGTCAATCCGGATCACCGGCGCGACCTTGGCGAAATTGCCGGTCGAGAAGATTTCGTCGGCCGTCTCGAAATCTTCGTAGCGCAGCGTCTTCTCGATCACGGTGGCACCATCGCCGCGCAAGAGATCGATCACCCGCTGCCGCGTGATGCCGTTGAGGAAGGTGCCGTTCGGCGCCGGTGTATAGACCACGCCGTCCTTCGCCATGAACACGTTGGCATTGCCGAATTCGGCGACATTGCCGAGCATGTCCAACATCAGGCAATTGCTGAAACCGCGCGACGCCGCTTCGATCAGCGCGCGCGAATTGTTGGGATAGAGACAGGCTGCCTTGGCATCGACCGGTGCGCATTCCATCGTCGGCCGGCGGAACGGCGAGAGTGTGATGGCATTACCGGCCGGCTGCGGCATCGGCGCCTCATAGATGCACAGGCACCAGTTGGTCGTATCGGGATCGAACAGCACGCCGCCGCCGCTACCATGCTGCGCCCAATACATCGGACGGATGTAAAGTTCGGCATTCGGCGCGAAGCGCGCGATGCCTTCGCGCGCCAAGCCGATCCAGGTCTCGGTGTCGACTACCGGCTTCAGCCGGAAATTGGTGGCGGACCAATTGACCCGCGCGCAGTGCCGATCGAGATCGGGTGCCAGGCCCTCGAAGGCGCGCGCGCCGTCAAACACGGTCGAGCCGAGCCAGGCCGCATGCGTGCGCGGCCCCATGATCGGTGCATTACCTTCGTGCCACTGGCCCTCGAAGAAAGTCCAGGTCTGCGAATAGCTGATGGGCTTTGCGATATGGGCCATGTCTGGGATCCCTGCGGCGGCTTGTATCCAGCCGCGCATGATTGCCCCAATTCCTTAATCGATTTCATTCTAAGCCAGGGCAGTCGCCGGTTCACTGGGGATCGGCGGCCATGATAAGCTTGCTTGGTTAACCGGAACCGTCATGCCGCTCGACCCCATCGCCAAACGATTTCTGACCATGATGGCCGTCGCCGTCCCCGGCGAGCGGACACGGCCGAGCACGGCCGAGCGCCGCCAGTCGCTGGCCAAGCTGATGCAGTTCGCCCGCGCCGAGGCGGCCGATGTGACGGCGACCGATGGCGCATTGCCGGGACCCGCCGGCGACATTCCCTATCGCCTCTACGCGCCGGCAAGCAGCGATGATGCGCGCCTGCCCGGCTTCGTCTTCTTTCACGGCGGCGGCATGGTGGCCGGCAGCATTCAGACTCACGACCGCGTCGCGGCAACACTCGCCGATATGACCGGCTGCCGGTTGATTTCGATCGACTATCGCCTCGCGCCGGAGCACAAGTTTCCGGCCGCGGTGGAAGACGCGATCGCCGCCACCGAATTCGTCGCGCGCAACGCCGATACACTCGGCATCGATGCGGAAAGGCTTGTGGTTGGCGGCGATTCCGCAGGCGCCACGCTGGCCGCCGTGGTCTGCCAGCACGCGCTGCGCCATGCGGGGCCGGCTATTTCTGCGCAATGCCTGATCTGCCCGGTGCTGGATTTCGAGGAGACTTCGCCGTCGCGCGAGGCGTTTGCGGAAGACCATTTGATCGGCCGCGCGACGCTGGAAGCAGACCTCGCCGATTATCTGCCTGAAGGCGCTGATACCGCCGATGTCAGGATCTCGCCGCTGCGCGCGTTGAATGTGAAAGGCCTGCCCGCCGCGATCATCCACACCGCCGAGTACGATCCGATGCGTGATGAAGGCAACGCCTATGCACGCAAGCTGCTCGCGGCGGGCGTCGCCGTCGAGCATGTCTGCCACGACGGCATGATTCACAATTTTCACGCCATGGGCGTCGTATTGCCGCAGGCGCGGCTGGTGCTTTCACAGATCGGTGAGCAGGTTCGGCGCGCCGTCGGCGCGTGATTATCGTTTGATTCAAATTTTAATTAATGAGCCGGATTTCATTAGGGTTATTTCGTCAATCTTGCCGCGAATTATTGCTCGTTTTACGCCCCGCCACTAATCAACGGGAGGGACTGAACGCATCGCAAAACAGATGCGGTGGACCTTCCGCGGAGGTGGACGATGCGCAACGAAACGATCGCGATTCACGCCGGCTACGAGCCCGATCCGACCACCAAATCCGTCGCCGTTCCGATCTACCAGACCGTCGCCTATGCGTTCGACAGCGCCGATCATGGCGCCGCGCTGTTCAATCTCGAAGCCGACGGTTTCCGCTACAGCCGCATCGCCAATCCCACGACCTCGGTGCTCGAAAAGCGCGTCGCCGAGCTCGAAGGCGGCGTCGGTGCACTCGCGGTCGCGACCGGCCAGGCCGCGCTGCATTTCGCATTCGTCAATCTCGCCGATGGCGGCGGCAACATCGTCTCCGTGCCGCAACTCTACGGGACGACCCACACGCTGCTCGGCCATGTGCTGCCGCGCCAGGGCATCGCCGGACGCTTCGCCGACAGCGACCAGCCCGACGCGATCGAAAAGCTGATCGATGAGAACACCAAGGCGGTGTTCGCCGAGACCATCGGCAATCCCGCCGGCAACATCTGCGACATCGAGGCGCTGGCCAAGGTCGCGCATCGCCATGGCGTGCCGCTGATCGTCGACAACACGGTCGCAACGCCGATCCTGCTGAAACCCTTCGACTACGGCGCCGACATTTCCGTGCATTCGCTGACAAAATTCCTCGGCGGCCACGGCACCACGATGGGCGGCGCCGTCGTCGACTCCGGCCGCTTCCCCTGGAAGGATCACGCCGACCGCTTCCCGGCCTTCAACAATCCGGACGCGTCCTATCACGGCCTGGTCTATGCCGAGCGTTTCGGGCCGAAAGCCTATATCGAGCGCGCGCGCAGCGTCTATCAGCGCACCATGGGCTCGGTGCTGTCGCCGTTCAACGCCTTCATGCTGCTGCAGGGCATCGAGACCGTGGCGCTGCGCGTCGAGCGCCATGTAGAGAACGCGCGCAAAGTCGCGGAATTCCTGCGCAACGATCCCCGGGTCGCCTGGGTCAATTATGCCGGCTTCCCGGATAGCCCCTATTACGCGCTGGCGCAGAAGTATCTGGGCGGCAATTCGTCCTCGCTGTTCACCTTCGGCATCAAGGGTGGCATGGAAGCCGGGAAAATCTTCTACGATTCCCTGAAGCTGATCACGCGGCTGGTCAATATTGGCGACGCCAAGTCGCTCGCCTGCCATCCGGCCTCGACCACACATCGCCAGATGTCGGCGGAGCAGCAGCGCATGGCCGGCGTGCTGCCGGAAACCATCCGGCTGTCGATCGGCATCGAGCACATCGCCGACATCATCGAGGACATCGACCAGGCGCTGGCGCGGGCCAGCGCGCGTTCCTCGCTCCAGGCGGCGGAATAGACCCGCGAGATTGAACATGGCGCTCCCGTTCGACAAGCAGCGGCCGATACCAAGTCCCGCGCTGGCGCCGGCCGAGAACGAGTTCGAGCGCGCCGGCGATGCCGAGCTGACGATCGCGCTGATCAACAACATGCCCGACAGTGCGCTGAAGGCGACCGAGCGGCAGTTCATGCGGCTGGTGCAGGGCGCCGCCGGCAAGCGCCGCATCCGCTTCCATTGCTTCGCGCTGCCATCGGTCATGCGCTCGAAGCAGGCCAGAGACCATATCGACAAGGGCTACACCGATATCAGCGAGCTCGACGGCCTGCAGGTCGACGGCCTGATCGTCACCGGCGCCGAGCCGATCGCGCCCACGCTGCCGGAAGAGCGCTACTGGCGCGAATTCACCGGCCTCATCGACTGGGCCAGGACCAACACGCGCTCGACCATCTGGTCCTGCCTTGCCGCGCATGCCGCCGTGCTGCATCTCGACGGCATCGAGCGGCAGCAGCTGGCGCAAAAATGTTCCGGCATTTATGACTGCGCCAAGGTCGCAGATGACTCGCTGATCAGCGATCTGCCCCGCTCGATCAAGGTCTCGCATTCGCGTCTCAACGAGGTGCGCGAGAGCGACCTTGCAACATCCGGCTATCGGATCCTGACCCGCTCGGTGGAAGCCGGCGTCGACATCTTCGCCCGCGATCTCGAAAGCCGCTTCATCTTCTTCCAGGGCCACCCCGAATATGACGATCACTCGCTGCAGCGGGAATATATGCGCGACATCGCGCGCTTCCTCGCCGGTGAGCGCAGGGAATATCCGGAAATCCCTGCCGATTATTTCGATGACATGACTGAAGAAGTGCTTGCGAATTTCGAGCAGCGCGCGCGAACCTCGCGCAAGCCGGAGCTCGCCGCCGAGCTCCCCGGCCTGACGCTCCGTCCCGACGTCCCTGCCGGCGGCGCGGCGACCATGATTTTCCAGAACTGGCTCGACTTCCTCGGCGCGGATGCGCGCACGCTTCCGTCCGAAACAATTCGAAAGTGATGACACCCATGGGCAGTCGGTGGTCAGCGTTGCAGTCGCGTGTCTCCAATCGTCTCTGCCGGCATCTCCTGGCAACGCCCCTTGCCCTGTCTGGCAGGGAGCCGATGGTGAGTTTCACCTTCGACGATATTCCGGACAGTGCGGCAAATGTCGGCGCGCCCATGCTGGAGGAATATGGCGGACGCGGCACGTTCTATGTTGCCGGCAGCCTCCTCAGCCAATGGTCCGGTCACTGGAACGGCGCGGATGCAGACGACATCATCAGCCTCCACAGCAAGGGCCATGAAATCGCCTGCCATACATTTTCGCACCGGCGCGCCACCGATCTCGATGAGGCCACCATGGCGGAGGAGATCGAGCTGAACCGTCGCTTCCTCGAGGGGCTCGACTCCTCGATCAAGCCGAAAAATTTCGCTTACCCCTACGGACAGGCTTCGATCTCGCGCAAGGGACAGCTCGCCAGCAATTTTCGTTCGTCGCGGGGTATCCTGCCCGGCGTCAACAGCGGCAGTGTCGACCTGCACTTCCTGCGGGCGACACCGCTGGTCAATGACCACATCGACGAGGACGGCATCGAGCGCGTATTCGACGAAGCGGTGGAGACCGGGGGCTGGCTGATCTTCTATGGCCATGACATCACGGCAACGCCGAGCCCCTACGGCTGCACCCCAAAGCTCATGCGTCATGCGCTGAAGGCCGCGGAAAGGCGGAAGCTGCCGGTCGTCAGCGTCGCGGAAGCGCTGCGTCGCGCGGAGGCGTAGCCGCGAGCACTCCCGTCCTTCCCCCCTTGTGGGAGAAGGTGGCGCGAAGCGCCGGATGAGGGGTTCTGTCCACAGATTGGTTCGCGGAGAGAGACCCCTCACCCGGATCGCATCTTGCGATGCGATCCGACCTCTCCCACAAGGGGAGAGGTGTACTGGTGATGCGGCTGCAGCAGATTACTTCGGCGGCGCGCCGACATAGCCCATGAACAGGATCAGGCCGGTCTTCTCGTCGCGCAGGGCGAAGACGAACGGCTTGTCGACCATCATCTGGATGTGATCGGGCGTCCCAAGCCCGCGCGTGGTGAGCACGGCGGTGGCCGCGGCGCCTTCCGTGCCTTCCTCGTTGACGCGCAATTCCACCTTCTGGACGATGCGCGCGATCTGCAGCGGCTCGTCGGAAAATCCCTCCAGCGCGTCGGCCGTACCGCGCGCGGCCTTCAGCCCGAACGCATCGAGCGGCGGCAACAATTCTCCAGCTGACGACAGCGACAGTTTCGGCAAGCCGAGCTCGCCGTTCCGCGCTTCAAAACCGTTGCCGTCGAGCCAGCCTGCAACGGCCGCAAAATCCTGGGCCGGGGCGGACGCGGATTTAGTCGTGGCCACAACCAGCCTGAAATTCTCGTTGGCGTAAGGAAGCTCGGCGGCGATGAAGCGCTCGTCCTGGCGGAAGCGGAATTTCGCGACCTTCGAGTGCATCATCTGCACGTCCACCGGCTTGCCGGAGGTGGTCTGGAACTGTTCCGGCCTGGTGCGCGACGGCTCGAAGGGCGTCTGCCACTTGTCTTTGAAGTAGAGCGCGTTCACGGCGACGAGGCCGAGCGTCTCCGGCGCCTCGCCGATGATCTCCGGGATCAGCCCATGCGTCTTCTGCTTCACCCAGCCGTTGATGCGGTCGATCACCTTGGCATCGGCGAGATTGTCGACCAGCACGTCGGCGCCGGCGCCGGAGAGGCCGTATAGCGCGAGCTGTTTCGGCCTGACCATGCGGTCAAAGGCGATCAGGTTCGCGAGCACGAGCGGGCCGTCCTTGCTGCTTTGCCCGATCAGCCCGGACACGCTGGTCCGCAAGGCGGCGAGATCCCTGTTGGCCTGGCGTCGCGCCGCGCGCCTGAAGCCGAGCGCCTGATGAACGGCCGCATGCATCCGGTTGCTGCCGCCGAGATCGACAAACGACAGGATGGCGGCGAGACTGGCGGGCGAGACGACGACATTGTCGGCGTTTGCCCTGGTGCCGGCGTCTTTCCGGCCGGCGAGGTAGCGAATCAGCAACTCGCCCAGCCGCAGTTGCGATGCGAGCAGGCCACTGCCTTCGACGACGGTCTTGTCGTCGCCCATCAAGACATCCGCCAGCGACGCGCTGCTGATCAGGCCGAGCAACACGCCCAGGCCGCCCTGCAGCAGCTGCCTTCGTTCCATCACCATCGGATTCATGGGGTCGCGCCCTTCGGCTCGGCGCTTTTGCGCATGGATGCTGACGCATTTCACCACGGTACCGCATGGTGCGGGTGTGATTCAAATCACGGTGCCATGGCCGAACGCGATCATCCGTCCTATATTGGCAGCGCCCGCCGATCCCGATTCTCAGACTTTACAGACCCCGCCCATCAATGTCCGTTCCCGCCAGCGCGACCACTCCAAAGGCCGGAGCCGACACGCCCGACGCGCTCTCCCTGCTCAACTCTGTGTTCGGCCTGCCCGCCTTCCGCGGCGCGCAGGAGGAAATCATCGATCATGTCGCCAGGGGCGGCAATTGCCTGGTGCTGATGCCGACCGGCGGCGGCAAGTCGCTGTGCTATCAATTGCCGGCGCTGCTGCGCGAGGGCTGCGGCATCGTCGTCTCGCCGCTGATCGCGTTGATGCGCGACCAGGTCGCGGGCCTGCTCGAGGCTGGCGTCAACGCCGCGGCGCTGAACTCGACGCTGACGCCGCAGGAGGCGTCCGAAGTCGAGCGGCGCCTGATCGCGGGCGATCTCGACCTGCTCTATGTCGCGCCCGAGCGGCTGGTCACGCCGCGCTGCCTGTCGCTGTTGGCGCAAGCCAAGATCTCGTTGTTTGCCATCGACGAGGCGCATTGTGTCTCGCAATGGGGCCACGACTTCCGTCCCGAATATGTCGCGCTGTCGGTGATCGCCGAGCGGTTTCCCGGTATTCCCCGAATTGCGCTGACCGCGACCGCGGACGCACTGACGCGGAAGGAGATCGTCGAGCGGCTGCAACTTGCCGACGCGCCGCAATTCGTCTCGAGTTTTGATCGGCCGAACATCCGCTATGAGATCGTCGACAAGCGTAATTCGGTGGCGCAGCTCAAGGAGTTCATCGCCGAGCGCTATGCCGGCGAGGCCGGGATCGTTTATTGCCTGTCGCGCGCCAAGGTCGAAGATACCGCCGTCGCCCTCAGCGAAGCCGGGATTGCTGCCCTGCCCTATCACGCGGGGCTCGAAGCAAGCGTCCGCGCCCGTCATCAGGATCGCTTCATCAACGAGGACGGCATCGTCATCGTGGCGACGATCGCGTTTGGCATGGGCATCGACAAGCCCGACGTGCGATTCGTCGCGCATCTCGATCTGCCGAAGAGCATCGAGGCCTATTACCAGGAGACGGGACGCGCGGGGCGCGACGGCAATCCGTCCACTGCCTGGATGGCCTACGGCCTCTCCGACATCGTGCAGCAGCGCCGCATGATCGAGGAATCGGAAGCTTCCGACACCTTCAAGCGCGTGTCGACCGGCAAGCTGGACGCTCTGGTCGGGCTCGCCGAAACCGCGCACTGCCGGCGCGACCGCCTGCTCGGCTATTTCGGCGAGACATTTGGCGCCGTCACCTGCGCCAATTGCGACAACTGCCTGTCGCCCCCGCGCATGCGCGACGGCAAGATCATCGCGCAGAAACTGTTGTCCTGCAGCTATCGCACCGGGCAGCGCTTCGGCGCGATGCATTTGATCGACGTGCTTATCGGCCGCCTGACCGAGCGCGTGACGCAATTCGGACACGACAAGCTCTCGGTTTTCGGCATCGGCCGCGAACTCAACGAAAAGCAATGGCGCACGGTGATCCGGCAGCTGATTGCCATGGGCCACCTCCGCTCCGACAGCGAGGCTTTCGGCGCGTTGAAACTGACCGAGAGCGCGCGCGGCGTGCTGAAGGGCGAGACCGAGGTGATGCTGCGCGAGGAGGCCCCTGGCACGCGCACCCGCGCCAGCCGCGCCAAATCGCGCCGCGGCAATCTTGCCCCGGCTTCTGCGGGCCAGGCGGGCGATGTCGATCCCGAATTACGCACGCGCCTGCGGGCCTGGCGCTCCGACGTCGCGCGCGAGCGCGGCGTGCCGGCCTATGTCGTGCTGCACGATGCGACCATCGACGGCATCGTGCGCGCCTGGCCGACGACGCTCGACGAGCTCCGAGGCGTGCCGGGGATCGGCGACAAGAAGCTCGAGCATTATGGCGAGGAGTTGCTACGGCTGGTCAAGGCGCGGGGCGAGGCCTAACGGTCAGCCGTTGTTTGCCAGGCAACACTTCTTTGCCTTCTTGCCGCTGCCGCACGGACATGGATCATTGCGGCCGACATGACGCCAGGGATTCCTGACCGGTTCTGTGGAGGTCCAGAGGGTATCCAGGCCGCCGCTATCAAAAGGATCCTCATCGAAGGCGTCGCTCTCCTCGCCAGGCTCCGGGCGGTCGCTCCATTCGAGCGCTGCGACCACATCCTCGATATAGCCGATTCGAAACTCCTCGAAGCGAGTGGCATCGTCCGGCCGTTGCTCGGCCTCGGCAAGCATCTCATCGAAGTTGCGGCGGTTGATCACCCAGTCCGGCGCCCGGCCTTCTTCCAGGGAGCGATACACCAACGGAGCCATGTCGCGCAGACCAAGCAGGGCGATCGCCTTCAGCCAGCCGACCCACGCCTCGTCCTCATCATCGGCCAGTCTCTCCTCGTAGAATCTCTGAAGAAGGCCTCGCATCCGATCGCGAGCGATGACTTCCTTCCAGGTCAAGAAGGCTGCCGCGTCCAGCAACTGCTCGCGGACGAACTGATCGACGGAGCGGTCGACGATCAGGCCGAACAGGGCGTCGACGTCACCATCAAAAACGCCCGCGACGATGCGCGCCATGCCCTCCGTGACGGCGTTGCCAAGCAGATGGCCGTGTTCGTCTCCGGGCCTGCGCAACAGGCGCAGCAGGGCCTGGCAGGCCTCCGTATCGCGAGCGCCGCCCAGAATATAGATACCGCGAAAGAGCAGCGTGGTCTCATCCTCAGACAGCGCTTCGCCGTCTGCGGCCCTTGCAAGCACTGCGCGCAGGGCTGGTGCGGCCTCTTCCATTCTGAGGAGGCACATCCCGATGGCGTATCCGGGCAAACGCCATTCGGTCGCGACGGCTTCCAGATGGTCCTCGATCGGCCCCAGGTCGCCGCATTCGAGTTTGGCTTCCGCTTCTTCCTTCCTCATGCCGCCCTCCCGCGCCCGCCGAGGCCAAGGCTCGACTTCGGACAGGATAGAACAAGTGGCAGGTTCCGAAAATCGGCGCCTCAAGGTCGACGGAAGAAATCCACTTTCCGTTGCGGCATTACCCATTCCGGAACGCATAGGCATAGCCGTTGATCGCCGGCGCACCGCCGAGATGGGCGTAGAGCACCTTCGACCCCGCGGGAAAATACCCCCTGTGCACGAGGTCGATCAGACCCTGCATCGATTTCCCCTCGTAGACGGGATCGGTGATCATGCCCTCCAGCCGCGCGCACAGCCGGATGGCGTCCTTGGTTTCGTCCGACGGCACGCCATAGGCCGGATACGCGTAATCCTCGATCAGCACGACATCGTCCTCGACGATCTCGCGGCCCAACTCGACCAGCTTCGCCGTGTTCTGCGCGATCGAGAGCACCTGCGCCTTGGTCGGATCAGGCGTAAAGGACGCGTCGATACCGATCACCCTGCGCTCGCGGCCATCCTTGGCGAAGCCGACCAGCATGCCGGCGTGGGTCGAGCCGGTGACGGTGCAGACGATGATGTAGTCGAACGCGAAGCCGAGCGCCTTCTCCTGCGCGCGCACCTCTTCGGCAAAGCCGACATAGCCGAGCCCGCCATATTTGTGCACGGAGGCACCGGCAGGGATCGCATAGGGCTTGCCGCCGGCGGCCTTCACCTCCTCGATCGCCTGCTCCCAGCTTTGGCGGATGCCGATGTCAAAACCTTCGTCGACCAGGCGGACATCGGCGCCCATGATGCGGCTGAGCAGGATGTTGCCGACACGGTCATAGACGGCGTCTTCGTGCGGCACCCAGCTTTCCTGCACCAGGCGGCACTTCATGCCGATCTTGGCCGCGACGGCGGCGACCATGCGGGTGTGGTTGGACTGCACGCCGCCGATCGACACCAGCGTATCGGCATTGGAGGCGAGCGCATCGGGAATGATGTATTCGAGTTTGCGCAGCTTGTTGCCGCCGAAGGCAAGCCCCGAATTGCAGTCCTCGCGCTTGGCATAGATCTCGACCTTGCCGCCGAGATGCGCGGAGAGGCGCGGCAGCTTCTCGATGGACGTGGGCCCGAAGGTGAGCGGATAGCGCTCGAATTTTTCCAGCATGATCTGATCTCGCACATTGGTCCGACAGCGCGATATCCGTATCATCATTGCCGCAAAAGGTGCTTTCTAATTGAATGGCCGATTTCGTGCGATGATTGCACATTCTGTCATATCTGCTATGCTTGTTTCCATAAACCAGCATCTTTTCGAAAGATTCTTTCATGGACGAGCGGCTCGATCGCATCGACATCAAGATATTGCGGTTGCTGCAGACGAACGGACGGCTCGCCAATGCCGAGTTGGCCGACAAGGTCGGGGTCAGTGCCGCGACGTGCCATCGGCGAACCCAGCGCCTGTTCGATGAGGGATTTATCAAGCAGGTGCGGGCGATGGTGGCTCCGCGCAGGGTCGGCAAGGGCGCGCTGGTGATGGTCGGCGTGGTGCTCGACCGCTCAACACCGGAGAGCTTTGCGGCCTTCGAGCAGGCCGCGGCGAAACTGAAATTCGTGCTCGACTGCCACCTGGTGGCCGGCGACTTCGACTACTTCCTCAAGATCCGCGTCGGCGACATGGAGGATTTCAATCGCATCCACGGCGAACAGCTCATCCGCCTTCCGGGCGTGCGCCAGACGCGAACCTTCTTCGTGATGAAGGAAGTGGTCGACAACGCCCCGCTGGAGTTTTGACCCGCGTCCTGCCGCTACGCCGGCGCCGGCAGGAGTTTCGGCTCAGCCGCGGCATCGGCGGCGCGCTCGCCAAAATACTCCCAGGCCTTTTCGTGGCCGTAGTAGACGAAGGGTCCGAGCACGAAGCCCGTGGCCGAGAGGAGCACAGCCTGCGCGAAATTGCCGACCACGACATAGTTGGTCGTAAAGTCCATGACGGTGGCGATGGTGCGGAAGGTGATGGTCTTGGCCAGCGCGCGGCTGATCGTGAACCCGGCAATGCCGACCTGCTGCGCATTTTCTTCTGAAGGCGCGAGCTGCGGCACCTCGGCCCTGGACTCGGGATGACCGAGATAGTTCCAGACGGCCTCATGGGCGAAGTAGAATAAGGGACCGGCAACCAGGTTGAAGGTGGAGAGCCCCGCGGCGGTCGCAAGCTCGCCGATGACGATGTAGTTCGTGCTGAAATCGAGCGTGGTGACGATGATGCGATAGGTGATGGTCTTGGCGATCGCCTGTCCCACCGCGAATTTGGGCAGCACCGCGGCCGGTGCTGTCGCCAGCACCAGGCTGCCGGCCGGAGCGCCCGACCGGCGCGCGGCGGTGCGCGGCTTCTTTCGGCGCGCCAGTCCCGGAAACACGTTTGGCAGATATCTCGGCGCCAGCATCGCGGCGCCGCCGATCAGAAGACCGGGGATCAAGGCCGTCTCGATCAGGGCTGCCCCGGCAAGCACGGTAAGTCCAACCGTCACAACTTGCTTCATCGTGTTGGCCTCCGGTTCGGAACGTGCCCCAAGACTCAAGTGTTAGCCGCGTCACATGTAAGAAAAATGTCGTAACTCCGGCGCCACCAACCGCAGCAAAAAGGGCCCCGCAGGGCCCTCAATGGCGACCGATCGGCCGATCGGATCAATACCGCGCGACCACCGGGCCGCCCCAGTTGAACTTCACGTTCATGCCGGCGCGGACCATGTCGTCGCTCAGATGAACGTCGCGGGTCACGATGGTCGCGCCGCCGATCGTGACTGGCGGATTGACATATTGCTTGGAGTCGAAGCCGGCATGCAGATATTCGAGCTTGAACGTGAGGTCGCCCCACGGACCACTCCAGGCGGCCCACTCGCCGCCGACGCCAGCGACCCAGCCGGTCCGGTCCTTGCTGTCGACCACGGTGCCAAACAACGCAGGATTGGAGACCCGAGCCTCGGTGCCCGCGAAAGCTACACCGGCGGTGCCGTAGACCATGAAGCGATCGACCGCGTAGCCGAAGCGGCCGCGGAAAGTATCGATCCACTTCTCGCGTGTCTCGCTGACGGTCGCCGTGTTGAACGGCAGCAAGTCGTTGACGCTGCCGCGCTTGTTGGTCCAGGAGAAATCGTTTTCGGCGCCGATGACGAAATTGCTGAGCTGAACGTTGCAGCCCACTGTGCCGCCGGCGATCCCACCGTTCAGATCGAACTTGCCTGTGATGGTCGAACCGGCGAAAGCACCCGACCGCGCGACCTGCTCGCTCCGGCCCCAATTGCCGCCGCCCTCGACGCCGATGTAGCAGCCGGTCCAGGAGAAGATGACGGGCACCGGCAGCGCCGCCTTGGCCGGCATAACCGGGAAATCCGCGGCGGAGGCCGCGGTCGTAAAGCCCACCAAGGCAGCCGCGATCGAGAGAATTTTTTTCATTGTGCGACGCCCCAAGCACCCCTACCGGAGGAACCATATCAGCGCGCTGATTTCCGGGCTGTGACGGAAGCGCAACGCTTTGCCTAAAACAGCGTCCGAGATCGACCTTTTGGACGCCTCCCCCGAGGCTCGCCGGACCGCTCAGGACGCCCCGGCGCCTATGGACTTTCGCAGGTAATGTCCCTATCGCAAAAGGGCGCCTCGTTTTGGGAGACGTCAAGCATAAACAACAAGATACCGGAGCGGAAATCCGTGCCTGAACCCCGCCCTTTGGACTCCATCGAAGCGGTCGAGAGCGGCCTTGCTTCCCAGGGCTATATCGCGAGCCGCCAGATCGCGACCGCGGTCTATCTGTCGGAGCAGATCGCAAAGCCGATCCTGGTCGAGGGGCCGGCAGGCGTCGGCAAGACCGAGCTTGCGAAAGCGATCGCCGGCTGGCGCGGCCTGAAGATGATCCGCCTGCAATGCTACGAGGGTCTGGACGAGGCCAAGGCGCTCTACGAATGGAAATACGCCAAGCAGCTGCTCTACACCCAGATCCTGAAGGACAAGCTAGGCGAGGTGCTGGGCGGCGCGGAAACGCTGCATGCCGCGCTCGGCCAGCTGCATGATTTCGGCGACGTGTTCTTCTCCAAGGAATTCGTCGAGCCGCGGCCGCTCTTGCAGGCGCTGGAGCAGCCCAAGGGCTGCGTGCTCCTGATCGACGAGATCGACAAATCCGACGCCGAGTTTGAGTCGCTGCTTTTGGAAATCCTCAGCGATTTCCAGGTCAGCATCCCCGAGCTCGGCACCATCTCTGCCGTTGTGCCGCCGACGGTGATCCTGACTTCCAATAGCGAGCGCAATCTCGGCGACGCGCTGAAGCGGCGCTGCCTGCATCTGCATATCGGCTTTCCCGAGCAGAAGCTCGAGGAGCGCATTGTCGAGAGCCGCGTCCCCGGCATCTCGCAAATCCTGCGCAAGCAGCTCGTCAGCTTCATTCACTCGATCCGCACGCTCGACCTGAAGAAGCAGCCCTCGGTGAGCGAGACCATCGACTGGGCGCGCGTCCTGGTGCTGCTGCAGGCTTCCGAGCTCGGCCATGAGATGGTCAGGGATACACTCAACGTGCTCCTGAAATACGAATCCGACGTCGAGGCGGCCCTGCCGCATGTCACCACCTTCGTCGCCAACGCCTCCCGGCAAAACGCCTTCGGCTAGAGCATGATCCGGAAAAGTGTGCAGCGGTTTTCCGAAAGGATCATGCTCAATCAGGAAGCGCCATGAGAGACAACCTGCATCGCTTCTTTCGCGCCGCGCGGGGAGCGGGAGTGCATGTCTCTCCGGCCGAAAGCATCGATGCGATGCGGGGGGTTTCAAAAGTCGGTTTTGAAGAGCGCAGCATCCTGCGCGACACGTTGCTCCTGACGCTGGCCAAGAGCGAGGACGAGAAGAAGGCGCTGGGCGCGTGTTTTGATCTGTTCTTTTCGCAGCCGGAGCCGTCGCAGAATGGCGATTCGAAGGAAGACAACGCTGCCAACGAAAATCAGGCGGCGGAAAATCAGCAAGCGCCGGGCGGAGGCGGCCAGTCGCAAAATCTCGGTCCGCTGGCGCAAATGCTCTTGTCGCAGGACCAGACCGAGATCGCTGCCGCGATTGCGAATGCCGCCAGCGCCGCCGGCCTGACTGACATCCGCTATTTCACCCAGCGCGGCCTGTTTTCGAGCCGCGTGCTGCAGCAGATGGGCATCCAGCGCCTCAACGACGATCTCGATGCGCTGACCGCGACCAACCCGGCGCTCGCCGAACGCCTCACGAATGCGACCGATGGCCTGCGCGAAATGGTCCGCGACCGCGTCGCGCAGGCGCTGCTGCTTTACGGTCGCGAGGAAGCGGAAAACCTGCGCAACGAAATTTTGCGCAACGCGCCGCTGGCAAGAATCGAACCACGGCAGATCGAGCAGATGCGCGCGCTGATCCGCCAGATGGCGCGGCGCCTGCGCGAGCGGTTCTCCAAGCCGCGCAAGCGGCAGCGGCGCGGCCATCTCGACGTGCGCCGCACGCTGCGCCGGAATGCCGCCTGGGGCAGCGTTCCCTTTCTCACCGCCTGGAAGCGCAAGCATCGCAGCAAGCCCAAGATCGTAGCACTCTGCGACGTCTCGGGCTCGGTGGCGCGGGTGTCGGATTTCTTCCTGCTCTTGATCCACAGCCTGCATGAGGTCGTGTCCGACGTCCGCTCCTTTGCCTTTTCAGGACATCTGATCGAGGTCAGCGACATCCTCGAAGCCAAGAGCGCGGAAGAGGCGATGCGGGACATCATGTCAAAAGTCGGCTTCGGCTCGTCCGACTATGGCAGCTCGTTTGCCGACTTCGAGCAGCAATGGATGGAGAGCGTGACGCCGCAGACCACCGTGATCGTGCTAGGCGATGTGCGCAGC
>Ga0210403_10000140_pt1 | contig 81459 bp, 78 predicted proteins | sample IncBWC19MmetaG_FD_150863 | JGI IMG/M metagenome (GOLD analysis project Ga0210403, IMG submission 150863) | Forest soil microbial communities from Barre Woods Harvard Forest LTER site, Petersham, Massachusetts, United States - Inc-BW-C-19-M | ecosystem: Environmental > Terrestrial > Soil >...
ATAAAATCGAATGGTTTTGCATCTTCGCTCAGGCCGCTTGCCAACAAGGCTTGCACTTCCTCTATCCATCCTTGCTCCAACATGGCTTCCGTTCTCGCGTGAATCCGCTCGATGAGCTTTTCGCGCGGCGGCATCAAACCCACCTTCAGGACGCGCCAGCCTTCCAGCGGAAACCGGCCCGCGCGATGGACTTCGGAGATGGGTTTGCGCGCCAGCACGCAGACTTCGATGGCCCGCAGGAGCTTCTGTTCGTCCGCGGGCGCGATCTTCCCCGCCGCTTCCGGATCGAGCCGCTTCAGCAGCCGGTGCAGGTAGCCTGTCGAATGTTCTTCCGCGCTGGCTCGGAGCCGCGCGCGCAATTCTTCCGAGCGCTGCGGCACATCCGCAAGGCCTTCGAGCAACGCGCGCAAATACAATCCTGTGCCTACCGTGAAGACCGGCAATCGTCCGTGCTGCCGCAACTCTGCAAGAACAGACAGAGCCAACTGGCGGTAGCCGCCCGCGGTGGCTTCCTCGTTCGGACCAAGAACGTCGATCAAATGGTGCGGAACGCCGCCCCGCTCGGATGCGCGGGGTTTTACCGTGCCGATATCAAACCCGCGATAAAGCTGCGTCGAATCGCAAGCCACCACTTCTCCGCCAAGCCGCTCCGCCAGCCACACGCCCAGCGCCGACTTCCCCGAAGCCGTCGGACCCACAACGGCAACGAGAGGCAAAAGCGTTTTCGAATCGCTCATCGAAAAAGGATGTGGCGGGCGCGCCAGAAGAGAATCACCAGCACCACAAGGGCGAGAAGAAGACTGCCGAGTACCTGCTGGCGCGGAATCTTCACTTGAGCTGGTTCAGATATTCGGGCGGAATGTTGTAAAGGTACGTGTAACGCAGTTCGATGTACGGGCCGCTGAACTGCGGCGGCAATGGTTCGAACGGGTTCGATGCACGCACGGAGGAGTACGCCGCGCGGTCCAGCGGCTCCTTCCCCGAATTGCGCTGGATCACCGGCTCGGCGGACGGTACGCTCCCGTCGCGCATGATCTTGAACGTAAGTACGACGATGCCCTTCTCACCCAGTTCGACCGACCCGGGCATCACCGCAAACCAGTTGCGCTTTACGGTGACGTAGACGCGGTTGAGATAGTTGCTGAAGTCCACGCCTTCATTCGGCGTGAGCATCTCGATGCCGCCGTATGCGGTGCCATGGCCACCTCCGCCACCACCCGACCCGCCTCCTGGAATCGCTCCGCCGCCCGCAATGGGCCGCGGACCGGAGGTCTTCGCAGCGTTTCGCAACGATTCCTGGATGCTCTCGCCGGGCGACTTCGCCGTGGGCAGCACTAATCCCGGCCGCGGCTGCGGCGTATCCGGCGCTTCCAGCTTCAACGGCGCTTTAGGCGTGGGCGCATCCGTCTGCGGCATCGTCTGTGCGACGTTTGTCTTCGGCACCGGCGCACTGGGCAACTCTTTCACCGGCCGTTCCGGTTGCGGCGTCGGCGCAGGCGCGGGCTCGATCGGCGGGGCCACTTTCCGCAAAACGCGCGGATCGACATTCACCTTGGGAGCAGGCTGCGCCGGCCGCGTTGTTGGCTTCAGAGCATCTAACGCCCCGGGCGGAAGCAGCACCACCATCTGCCGCTGCGCCAAGTCCATCTCTTCCTGCGTGGGCGCATGCTTGGGGAACAATTTTGATTGCAGCAGAATCGCGGCGATTACCAGGACGTGGAACGCGATCGAAGAGATGCGCGTCGCCACCTGCCACTTGGTCTTTTCTTCCGACGCCGGAGGAGCGATCAACTGGACTTCGCCGGTGATGAAAATGTCGGGAGCGATCATGTCCGTCGGTCGAATCGGAAGCGCATCGGCGGTATCCGGCGGCGCCGCGCCTTGCGGCAGCACGATGCGCTCATCCATGTCCGTCGGTTGCAACGGGATGGACATGTCTTCCTTCACGCCATACGCTTCGCGGCTGACGTCGCGCGGCACCACCACGCGCGCAGCGATCGATTCGAGGGGCAGGTTTGTCGGAATCGTGGAGTGCCCGTCAAGCGTTACGATCGGCAGCATCGCCGGAACCAGCGTCCGCTCGTCCAGGGTCGTCGGACGGCGGCGCTGCGTCGGCGCATCAATCGTGGCCGGCGGTCGTGCATCAATCGGAACCAGGATTCTATCGATCATCTTGTTGTCGTTTTATCTTGCGAGGCAAATGCTTCTTCGCCGGCCGTCCCACGGCCGCCTGATACATTGACGCGTGCCGCGTGCTCCTGGATGCTTGCCATCACGCGGCTGGCCAGTTCCAGCGCTGCGCGGCCCGCCGCACCGTTTGTTCGTGGCTCTTCGCGCGTGCGCACGGCATCCACAAATGCTGCAAGTTCGGCGTGCAACGGTTCGACCGCGGGAGCGTTCAGCTTTTCAAATCCAAATTCCGGCTGCGGCCCGGCCTTCTTCACCCCGACTCGCAGCGCATCGCGCCGCGCATAGTCCAGCGAGATGTACTCGTGCTGCTGGAAGAACCGCATCTTGCGCACGCGCTCGGTTGAAACACGGCTCGCCGTTACATTGGCGACCGCTCCTCCCGCGAACTCCAATCGAGCGTGCGCGATATCCACTTTGTCTGTCAAAACGGGTATGCCGACGGCTTTCACTTCGGTTACCGCTTCTTTCACCAGCGCCAGCAATATGTCCAGGTCGTGAATCATCAAGTCGTAGATCACATCCACATCGAGGCTGCGCGCCGTGAACACGCCGAGCCGGTGTACTTCAAAAAACAGCGGGCGGTTCAGAATCGGCTCAACCGCGATCACCGCGGGATTGAATCGTTCGACATGCCCCACCTGAAGAATACGCCCGCTTCTTTTCGCGGCGGCGAGCAGCGCGTCGGCTTCCGCAAGATTCACCGCCATGGGCTTCTCGACGAGGATGTCGAGTCCCATCTCGAGCAACCGGCAGCCCACCTCTGCATGCGAAACGGTCGGAACGGAAACGCTTACCGCATCGGCGCTGCCGCGCAAGTCTTCAAGGCTCGCAAAGGCTCGCGTGTGGAACTCGGCCGCCACGGCCGCGGCGCGATTCGAATCCAGGTCATAAATGCCCGCCAGCTCCGCGCCCTCGATCTCGCGATACACGCGCGCGTGATTGCGCCCGAATTCGCCGGTACCGGCGACGGCGACACGAATCTTTTTCGGTGGCCCAGCCGCCGCGCTCATTTTTTGTTAGTTCCCCCGGAACTGGCTTTTAGTTCCGTTGCCGCGGCCGCGGGGAACGCTTCGATAGCGATTCCCGCTGCATCCGCCTGCGCAATCAATTCTTTGCGGTCAAACAGCAGTGTGCGTCCCGCATCCACCGCCAACGCCGTCGCGCCAGCACCCCTCATCTGTTCGATGGTCGGCAAGCCAACCACGGGTACGTCGAAGCGCATATCTTGTCCAGGCTTGCTGACTTTCACCACCACCAGCGGCTTGCCGCCAGCGATGCGTCCCGCGCGCGCAATCGTCTCATCAGTGCCTTCCATCGTTTCCACGGCAACGCACGCGCGATCCGCAATCACCACCGTTTGTCCAACGTCCATCCCCGCGATTTGCCGGGCAACTCCAAGTCCATAGGCAATGTCTTCCGCTTCATGCTCATTCGGCGCGCGCCGTGTGAGCACTCCCGCATCCGCCACCAAGGGTTTCAAAAACAGCGTTGAGTCCACCAATTGAATCCCTTCTTCTTCCAGCACTCGCGCCACCGCTCCGATCAGCGAATCCGTATTTTTTCGCGGCAGCGAAAACAGCAGCTTCGCCAGTTTCCAGTCCGGACGGATGGCGCTGAAAATTTTGTTGTGTTTCACCTGCCCGGCCATCACCGCCTGCGTCACGCCTTCCCGCTTCAGCAGTTCAATGGTCTTGCTCAGTTCGCCGAGGCTCACCCAATGCAACCGCTTCGCGATTTTCTCCAGCTCCGGCGAGGTCTCTTCTTTCAGCGCGATCACCGCCATTTCGATTCCCTGGCTCCGCGCGCCTTCCAGCACCAGAAACGGAAATCGCCCGTTTCCAGCGATGAGTCCCCAGCCTTTCGAATTGACGTTTGCGTCGGGCATGAATTCGGCCGTCAGGCGTGTTACTTCACGATGCCGCGCTCGGCGCTTTCCACGAATTGGATCAATTCCTGCACGTCGGGCGAATCCGCTAGTGTTTTGCGCATCTCCGCAAGCGCTTGCGACGTATTCAGTTTCGAACGCAGCAGCAGCCGATACGCCTGCTTGAGCGTGCGCAAGCGCTTCGGCGAAAATCCTTTGCGCTCCAGCCCAATCGCATTGACACCGAAGCTCTTCGTTTCCCGCTCGGTAACGATTTTCGAAAACGGCGGAACATCTTGCGTAACTACCGTGGACGCACCCACGTATGCGTACCGGCCGATCCGGCAAAACTGGTGCACCGGGCAGAACGCGCCGATCGTCGCGAAATCTTCCACCGTGACGTGTCCCGCGAGCGTCGCGCCGTTCACGAACAGCGTATGGCTGCCGATCACGCAATCGTGTCCGACGTGCGAGTACGCCAGAAAAAAATTCTCGTCGCCCAGCGAAGTCCTGCCGCCGCCTTTTTGTGTCCCGCGGCTCACGGTCACGTATTCGCGGAAAATGTTTCCGTCGCCCGCCACCAGCTCAGTGCGTTCGTTGCGAAAGGTATAATCCTGCGGGTCGCCGCCCACCACGCTGAACGCATGAAACACATTGTTCTTGCCGAACTTCGACGGCCCCTGCACTACCGCATGCGCGCGTACTACGCAACCATCGCCCAATTCCACTTCTTCGCCCACCACCGCGTGCGCGCCGACCTGCACACCTTCGCCAAGCTTCGCGCTTGCCGCCACGGTGGCCTGCGGATGAATCTCACTCTTTGTCATTTCGCGGATTCTTGCGGCTTGGTCACGGCTTCGCGGTCCACCATCTTGCACATCAGCGTGGCTTCTGCCGCCAGTTGGCCCTCCACTGTCGCTTTCCCTTCCAGCTTGCAGAAGTCGCCGCGCCAGGAAAGCACTTTCATCTCCACTTTCAACTGGTCACCGGGCACCACCGGCCGGCGGAATCGCGCCCCATCCACGGCCACAAAATAGAGCAGCTTCTTTTCCCGGTCCGGAACTTCCGTCAGCAGCAAGAGCCCGCCGGTTTGCGCCATGGATTCGATAATCAAAACGCCCGGCATAATCGGCTGCCCCGGAAAGTGCCCCTGAAAATGCGACTCATTGATGGTGACGTTTTTCACGCCCACGATGCGCTTCAGCCGCTCCATCTCTAGGATGGCGTCCACCATCAGAAAGGGATAACGGTGCGGCAGAATCTTCTGAATTCCCACAACGTCCAGTATCATTCACGCTCTCCGTCGCGCCATGACTCCACCTGCGGCGCTCCTGTTCAGCCCGGCAAACTTCTAATTATATGCGAACCTCAGCCCTCCGCGATACACGCACGGAAAGCTCCACATGGGCTGGCGAGAGTTCGCCAGGTTGCCGCTTCTTCGTTGCATTGCTAGCATGTCCCCACCATGCCGGAGTCCACCTCACCCAAAGATTTCTTGCGTCTTCTAAAGCCGCGCCTGCCGCGGATGCTTGCAACGCTGCGCCAGTTTGTCGAGGCCGAATCTCCCAGCCTCGAAAGAGCCGCTGCCGCCCGCTGCTGCGGGATTATCGCCGAAGCCTGGCGCAAACAGGGCGTGCGCGTCGAACGGATGGCACAGAAGCATCGCGGCGATCATCTTCGCATCACGCACTGGCCGCACAAATCCCGCCCCGCGGGCCAGGTCCTGGTCCTTGGCCATTACGACACCGTTTATTCCAGCGGCGCGCTCCGCAAGATGCCCTTCCGTATCTCATCAGGCAAAGCCTACGGCCCTGGAATCTTCGACATGAAGGCGGGAATCGTTCAGGCGCTCTTCGCGCTGCAAGCCCTGCGAGAAACAAATGCCAGCTTGCGTAAACGCCTCGTCTTTCTCTGGACCTCCGACGAAGAGATCGGCAGCGGTTCTTCCCGCAAACTCCTCGAAGCTGAAGCGCGCCGCAGCGACGCCGTTTTCGTCCTCGAACCATCCTTCGGTCCGCGCGGCCTGCTGAAGACGGCGCGCAAAGGCGTCGGCGAAGTCGAATTGATCGTGCACGGTTGCGCCTCTCATGCGGGTCTCGCGCCGCAAAAAGGAATCAACGCCATCCACGAGCTGGCGGAACAACTCACGCGCATAATAGGATGGAACGATCCTCGCCGCGGCGTGACCATCAACGCCGGCATCATCGAAGGCGGCACTCGCACCAACGTCATCCCCGAACGCGCCCGCGCCGTTCTTGACCTGCGCGCCCTTCGCGTTTCCCATATGCTCAGCCTGGAAGAACGCCTGCGCGACCTGCGTCCGTTTCAAACTGGCGCCCGGCTGGAGATCACCGGCGGCTTCGACCGTCCTCCGCTCGAAGCCAGAATGAGCGCATCGCTCTTCGCACGCGCTCAATTACTCGCAAATCAAATGAATCTCTCCTTGGGCGAATGCACCGTCGGCGGGGGCTCCGACGGAAATTTCACCGCCGCGCTTGGCATCCCCACACTCGACGGCCTCGGCGCCGTCGGCGACGGCGCCCACTCCGCCCACGAACACATCCTAATCAACACCATGCCCGCTCGTGTCGCACTCCTGGCCGCACTACTGGCGTCGATGTGAAGATAGCAATCGTGGAATTGTTGGAGATTTCGCGTAGCCGACAAGATCACGGAAAGCCGGCGAGTTTCGATCAGCGCCCGTAAGTTTTTTTCAAGTACTCTACCGTGGACTGCATCAAATCGCTGTAATCGCTGTGCAGCACTTCCTTCAGCGCCGCTTCCGTGGCCATCCCCGATCCGATGCGATCCAGGATCCGCTCGATATCTCCCATCCCGTCCTTCTCCACAATGAATTCAACATTCGCAAGCGCCCACGCATACGCATGGCGCGCGTCATCCGCTTTCATGTGCGTCCAGTCGCCTTCCAGTTGCCCGAGCGAAACCATATGCCCGTCGCTATAATCGCTGATTAAGACGCTCGCATTTTGTCCGCTACGATTTCCTTCCATCCATTGCGCCATTCCCTCTTGAATCCAGGTCGGCGCGCGGATCGCGCAACTCTCTTTCAGCCCCATACAGGCGCTTCGCGTCTTCTGCGCAATAAAACTGTGTGTCAGCTCGTGCTTCAGCGAGCGCGACAGCTCTTCATCCACATTCGTCAATCCCTGCACTGGAACGCGAATCCTTCCATCGTAGAGCGCGCCCGCCCACGCCGGCGCCCGCGTGATATCCGTGAAAACCTCTTGCGTGTACAGAATTACGCCGATCGATTCCGGCGGCGTGTAGTTCAGCTCGGACTCGATCGCGGAAAAATGCATCTCCAGCGTGCGCAACACATCCCGCGCCAGCGCCGGCTCCGCCGCGCCGTTGTAGCGCAGCTTGAAGTGGCTGCTCTCATTTTCCTTGTAGTTTTCTTCTTCCAGCTTATCCTGCTGCGCCTTTTCCAGCGCCGCCTGCACTTCCGGATCAGGCCGCAGCGCAAGCGCCCGTTTCCATTCCGCCACCGCCAGGTCCATCTTGTTCAAACCGTAGTACGACCACCCCGTCAGCTTGGGCACTTCCGGATTCTCGGGCGCAACCCGCTTCGCTTTTTCCAGATATTCCAGCGCTTGTTTGTATTCGCTTCGCCGCAAGTAGACGTACGCGACATTCAATAGCAGCCCCGCCGCTTCCGGCGCGTAGGTCAGCGCGGTGCGTTCGTCGGACAAGGCATGCTCCAGGTCGCCGCGCGACAATTCAAACGTCGCCGCCGCATGGTGGCCGATGGCGGCTTTGAAGCTTGCCTCCTTCGTTCCCGTTCGCGCTTCACCCTCGAGCTTTGCGATGTATCCCCGGTCTATCGACCCATCATGAACCACCGCGCGCTCGATCTCCCCGCCGCCTCCTGCTGCGCTGGGCTGTGTTTCCGGCGGCGCAATCGCAAGGTTTGCCGCCGCGGACTCCGGCGAATTCGCCAGCGGCACCGCCCCGCCCTTCTCGATGTGATCTACGATGGACTTCGGCAGGCTCAGTTCTCCTGCGGAAGTCAGATATCTCACCTTGTCCCCTTCCTCAAAAGCGCTCAAGGCAAGAATGCGCCGCCCGTTTTTCAGGACAATCGTATCCGCCGCCGCTCCGTGCGCCATCGAAAGCAGCGCGGCAAACAACAAAATTGGGCGCACTTGTGGAAAGGAATTCATCCGACGCATCTCACCATCTTAATTCCGGCGCAGCGCTTGCCGTTGCCCGCCTTGTTCCCTCATGCCGAAAGTGACTACACTCTGTATATGTGGGCAGGGGCGAGGCTATTCGCGTTGGGGTGTCTTCTGGCGCCGGCAGTTCTCCCGGCAACCGAACGGACACCTCACGAACTGTATGATGCCATCAATTCCGCGCGCGTCGACCCTTCCGCCGTCTATCACATCGCTGCCGCCAACCACATCCAGCTTCGCCGCGGCGACGCCGTCCTCTCTCTCGAAGAGGGCACATTCGCCTTTTTCTCCCCGCTGGATGGACGGATCATCGGCGCCGTTTTCTCGGGCAGTGGCCATGCACTGGCCCTTCCGCGCAATCCCGTCGAAAAACAGCAGATGGGTTATTTCCTGGGCGCTCCGGTCCTCGACCAGGATTTCTTCTCTGCTTATTTCCGTTTCACCGACGATACCGTGAACGAACTCCTTGGCCAATTCCACACCGCCAACCTCGCGCCTCAGACCGATTCTTCCTTCGCCGTTCGCTGGGAGCCTGGCTTGGCAAAGCTCAATCCCAGCCAGACTCTGCGCCTTCTCCTCGATCGCCTCTCGCAGAATCCCAAGCCCTACTTCTATGCCGGGCTGGACGGCGCCGCGACCGGCTTCTTCGATGTCATGCTGGATATGCAACGCAACGAGCAGTTTCTTCTGGGTCAATTCCATAAGGCCAACGGCCAAACCTTTTACGACGTCTGGACTTCCCACAGCATCGCCGGCCTGCCTGTCCACACCCCAGACTTCCGTGGACTCGCCTATTCCATCGAGACGACCATTCTCCCTGACAACTCGCTCGACGCAGTGGCAACCGTTCGCGTCCGCGCCGAAACCGGTGGCGAACGCATGATCGTCTTTCAGCTTTCCCGTGAGCTCTCCATAGACAAAGTCGCAAACGATAAGGATCAACCCTTGGCGTTTTTTCAAAATGAGGGGTTGAACCTGCAGGAGCGCAGCGTGCGCGGCAGCGACTATCTGAACGTCGTGCTTCCAGAGGCTCCAGCGCGCGATCAAGAGTTCACTCTTCACTTTCACTATCGCGGAAACGTTATCGAGAATGCGGGGAACGGCGTGCTCTTTGTCGGTGCCAGGGAAAGCTGGTATCCCCACCTCGGGGACGCCGCGGAATTCGCCTCCTATGAACTCACCATGCGCTGGCCCCGCAAGCTGCGTCTGCTGGCCACCGGCGCCAAGATCGAGGAGCACGAGGAAGGCGACTTCCGCGTGGGTCATTGGAAAACGGACAAGCCTGCGTCCGTCGCGGGATTTAATCTCGGCGACTATGCCACCGTTTCCGTTGCCTCTGCTGGCCACTCCGTGGACGTCTACGCCAACCGCCAGCTCGAGCAATCCCTCAAGAATCGCCTCTCTTTTTCGGATGCGGATGCCGTAGGTGTGCCATCAGGGCCTCTCGGAGGTCCCGCGACAGGCCACGCCGTCGCGCCTCCCCCATCCTCCCCCAGCCCCGCCGATGCGCTCAAACAGCTTGGCAAGGAGATCGATTCCTCGATTCATTTTTATGAGACTTTCAGTGGCCCCTTTCCCATTCATACTCTCAGCGTTTCGCAGATTCCCGGAACCTTTGCCCAAGGCTGGCCTGGCCTCCTGTACGTTTCCACCTATTCTTTTTTGCCTTCCGAGGCTCAGCGCCGCGCCGGGCTGACCTCCGCCGGCCAGGAGCAGTTCACCGAACTGGTTCCTTACCACGAAGTGGCTCATCAGTGGTGGGGCAACGTCGTCGGCTGGTCCGGCTACCGCGATCAATGGATTGATGAAGGTATCGCAAATTACCTTGCGCTGCTCTTTGCCGACACCAAGAAAGATCCGGATCGCAATCTCCATGTATGGCTCGCGCGCTTTCGCCAGAGACTCGTGGAAAAGCCGCACGACGCCAGCATGCCCCCGGTAGATGTCGGCGCGCTCATTCTCGGCACTCGCCTTACCTCCTCAAAATCCCCACTCGCTTACGAAGAAGTCATCTACAGCAAGGGGACCTGGGTTTTTCACATGCTGCGCGAAATGCTGCGTCAGCCTCCCGCGCCAGGCCAGCCCGCGGTCGCAGCAGGCCAGCCCGGTAGCAAGAATCCGGACGCGCGATTCGTTGCTCTCCTGCAAACGCTGGTGACCAAATACGCCTATCGCGCGCTTTCCACCGATGATTTGCAGCGCGAAGTGGAAGCGGTGATGACCCCATCCATGGACCTGGAAGGCGGCCGCTCCATGGAGTGGTTTTTTGAAGAGTGGGTGCGCGGCACAGGAATTCCGCACTATCGCCTCGAATACTCGGTGCATAGTTCGGAAAAAGGCTATTCAGTCAGTGGGAAGCTCTATCAGACCGGTGTGCCGCGCGCTTTCATCGCCCGCGTCCCTCTTTATGCAGCAGTTGGTGGTGGCAGCAAAACGTTTCTCGGCACCGTGGTGGCAACCGGGGAAGAAACGCCGTTTCATTTCATCGCGCCCGTCGCGCCTCGCAAACTTCTCATCGATCCACAACTGACCCTGCTCTGCACCTCGGAATAGGTGAGTGCGTTCTCTTTTGCAGTTCGGCAGCCTTGATGTCGCTTTGGAGATTTCTCCGCAGCCTTAATCTCGCGTTTTGCGTCCGCGTCAGAGGAACTAAATAAGATGAGATTTATCTGCGAACTTACTTCTTATAGCGTTCCATCAACAACTGCTGTTCCAGCAGCGGGCTATCCACATTGAGCTCGGCTTTCCCGTATTCCCCGAAGACGTACACGAAGCCTGCGGGGTCCTTGGGCACCCCGCGCAACAGTCCGGCTTGGATCAGTTCGGCCATGCGCGTCGGCCGCTTCCCGTTTCGCTTCTGGTATTCGTCCGCAAGCGCGTCCAGCTGCCTGCACTCTTCCTTGGCCTTCAGCAATTGCAGTTGCATGAGCGCGTTTTTCTTGACGGAAGGATCCGACGCCGACTCGTAAATATCCCGCCACAAAAAGAATGAAGTCGAGAAGGATTCGCCTTCCGCCGCAATATTTGCGGCCATGACTTTCATCCACACCTGCGCGTTCGGTCTCTTGCTTCCCTCCAGGAACGCTTCCGAAGCCTTCTGGTAGTCCTTCAGGTCGAAGTAGTAGACAAATCCCAGGTCTTCATACAGGCGCCAGTAGTCGGGATTGGCTTCGATCCCTCGCTTGATCAGTTCCACCGCCAGGTCCGGCCGCCCCGCGCCCGCCGGCGCCGCCTGTGCGAGAAATACTGCGCCGAACCGGTAGGCCACCAGCAGTTTGGGGTCGAGTGTCGTCGTGATATCCAGCAGCGGCCAGAGCAGTTCGAGGTTCGTCTTTCCTTGAGAATGTTTGTTGCCGTAATACTGCACCACGCGCGTCCAGTAAATGTCCGCCATCAGCGGCGCGTACTCCAGGCTCATCAACTTCATCAACTTCCCCGAGCGCAGCAGGATGTCATCCCGCTCCTGGCTCAACGTCCCGCGCTGCCCGTCAATGCTATGCTGCAGCCGCCAGATCCCCGCGAGTCCCAGCGGAAGCACGAGCAACAGCACCCACGCCATGGATTTCTGCGATTTCATTTCAGGTTGCGCCTTGAAAAAACCACCGATGCAGCCGTCAACACCATCGAGCAATAAATTACCGCGTAGAGTGTGTTTTGCAGAATCAGCGCTCCCGGCACCGCGCGTCCGTGCGCAGCCAGCGCCATCACGTTGAAATTTTCAAAATTCGGCAAAAGATACGACAGCCACTTCGTGAACGCCGCCGTCCCCGGGTTCATCACATCGACGGGCAGGTTGCGCAACTCTTGCACGTATAGCCCGACGATGTACAACCCGGCCGTAAACAGAATCGCCAGCAGCGGAGTCGTGTAACAGGAAAACAAAAGCGCCAGAGCCACGATCAGCGCCAGCTTCAGCAAAATGAAATACACCGCCACCAGCACCACGGCGTCGCTGCGCTCCAGCGTGTGCTTCACGTACAGCATGACCAGCAGCAGCCCCAGCGCCATCGCCGCCGTGTTCACCGCCAGCGTCAGCACCAGCCCGCCAAATTTCCCCAGCAGAAACTCCCATCGCCGCACCGGCTTCGCCAGCAGCGCGAACAGCGTGCGCTTCTCCATCTCTTTCGAAACCAGCGCGACTCCGAGAAAAATGGAAATCAGCAGCCCGATCACCGAAATGGCGCTCAGCCCCAGGCTCACGATCACGCTCTCTTCGATCCCGATCGAAATCTGCCCGACCACGATGGCCGCCACCATCATCAGGAGCGCAAAAAAAACCAGGCTGTACAGCACGCGGTCGCGCACGGCTTCGCGAAATGTATTTAACGCCACGATCCCCGCGCGCCTCATTTCCCGTTCACCTCGACCGCTGCTGCCTGCGCGCGATCCGCCTCTACCAGATTCATGAAGAACTCTTCCAGCGTCGCTTTCACCTGCGTCACCGAATGAATGCGCGCTCCCGCTCCGCGAAGCTGCTCGATCGCTGCATACAACTCTTCTTCCGGCACTTGCAGCCGGTAGCGCTCGCCCATCTTCGTCACTTTGGAAAGTAGCGGCGCGTTGCTTCCCGCCGGCAGCTCAAATACGATTTCCATTCCCTGCGTCTTCATGTCCACCATCTGGCCGGGCGCGCCCACCCCGCGCAGTTTTCCTCCCACGATCACGCCCACGCGATCGCACAGCACCTCCGCGTCGGAGAGAATGTGCGTCGAAAACATCACCGTCTTTCCATCCCGCTTCAACTCCAGAATAATGTCCCGCACTTCCCGCCTGCCCACCGGGTCCAGCCCCGACATTGGTTCATCCAGAATCACCAGCTTCGGATCGTGCAGGATCGCTTGCGCCAATCCCACGCGCTGCAGCATCCCTTTCGAATACTTGCGTAGCTGGATCTTCCCCGCGGTTTCGAGCCCGACTTTTTTCAGCATCCGCTGCACGCGCTCTTTGCGGTCCGCCGCCGTCAGGTCATGAAACCTCGCGAAATAATCGAGCACTTCCGCCGCCGTCAGATAATCGTAAAAGTACGGCTGCTCGGGCAGGTAGCCGATGTCCCGGTGCATTTCCACGTCGCTGATCGGTTTCCCCAGGATTCGCGCGTTTCCCGCCGTTGGAAAAATCAGCCCCATCAGCAGCTTGATCGTCGTCGATTTCCCCGCGCCGTTCGGCCCGATGAATCCAAACACCTCTCCGGTCTCCACCTGCATGTTGAGCCCTTCGAGAGACGTTTTTTTTCTGAGGTGCAGAAAACCGAATGGATATTCCTTGGTCAGATTTTCTATTTCAATCGCTGAACCTGGCATGCATTCATTGTTGGCAAGCCGGAGCCGACCGTCAATCCATCAACCGGAAAGGTGTGCGCGGAGTGAAACAGGAGCGAAGGAACAGCGGGAAGAAAACAACGCAAACCAATCAGCCAGAAATCAGGAGTCGCCGCGCCCCTGTCCAATCTGCACCAGTTGCGTTTGTGGGGTCGCCGGTGGCGTCATTGGCATCGGTTTCAGGTTTTGCGGATCGCGCCAGTTATCCAATATGCCCACCTGCTGCACGCACGACACCGTGCACCGCGCCGCGCAAAACTTCTCCGTGAAATATTCCCGGTGCCGCATCTCCGGCGTATATTCCGCCAGCGGAATTCCCGGATACCCGCGCTGCTGCGAACACCAGTGCACCAGCCCATCCTCGCAAATGTACAAGTAGCGCGAACCCGACCGGCACCGCCAATCGTGCTCTTTCCCGCGCGCCACGTTATGCTGAAAATCGTTAAATCTCGAAAACGACCGCTTCCCCAGCTCCATCACCGCTTCAAAAATTCCCTGCTCGTGCTCGCCCAGCGGTTTCAACTGCCCGTTATTGTCGTGAATGATTCCCACTGTGCTCGTAAATCCCAGGTGCACCGCCCGCTGCGCAATCTTCAGCGCGTCTTCGGGGTCCTTCACTCCGCTGCCCAGCACCGAATTGATGTTCACCTGAAACACCGCGTGCTCCGCCAGCATTTCCAGCCTCCCATCCAGCGTCTTCAAGCTTTTCTTCGACACGTCATCCGGCGCCACGTTATCAATGCTGATCTGCAGGTGCTCCAGCCCCGCCTCGTTCAGCCGCTCGATGCGCTCCTGGTTCAAATAAAATCCATTCGTGATCATCCCGGCGATCATCCCGCGCCGCCGGATGTGCCGGATCACTTCGTCCAGCTCCGGATGCATCAGCGGCTCGCCTCCGCTGATGGTAATAATCGACGTCCCCATCTCCGCCAGTAAATCCAGCCGCGTTTTCATCTCCGCCAGCGGCACCGGATTCGACACGTCATCGAACTCGTTGCAATACGTGCACGCCAGGTTGCAGCGCCGCATCGGAATCACATGCACCAGGATGGGATGCTTCGTCGAAGCCAGCGCCTTCCCGATCATCCGCAATTCGCGCACACGCGTCCGCGCAAACCGCAGCCGTCTCCGCAGCAGCGTTTTTGCGGTAGCCCGAACTACCTTTGTTTCCTCAGCCATGAAAGAAGCAGAATCCCCTGCCAAAAATTATACATGACCCCGCCGAGCCCCGCTTCAGCCTTTGTCTCAGCCGTACTATGCCGGGCCACAAATCAGAAATAAGCCGGCTTTGCATTTGGGGAATTATCCGGTGGGAGTGCGCCAGCACTCTTGAGACAAACCAGCCGCGACGCCGCAATCAGGGTCGCGCGCGCAACTCTTCGGCAGGAACCGCAAGCACCTTGCCATCGCGCCAGATATACAGCGGCAGTCCTTCGCGGACGTGTTCGTCTATTACCTTTTCGACGGCGAACCTTAAGGCCATCAAGCCGCGCTCGGACAGCGGCAATTCGAGAACGTTTGCAGGTGGCTTAATCATACGGTTCCGCAAATTGATGCGAAGTCATTATAACTCTTTGTCTCAGTTACGCGGAGCGCCGCCGAAATTCTAACCAGAACATGCCACAATTAGGTATGCGGTCAAAATCACAACTGACTTGCATAATGACTATCTTTCTATCGGCCTTCGGTCAAACCAGTTGCCGCCGCGCCGCCAAACAGATGCGAGTATCCGCCGGGCCTGAGCGACGAAATCTCCAAGAAATACCCCGGAACCCACCTCGTCAGCCTGGCGGATCTCGAGGAATATGATCGAAAACTGTATCAAAAGGACCATGGCACGCGCTGCCCAGGACTAGTCCGCGTTAATTTCTACGGTGACGGAAAACCAACCTGGGCTCTAGTCTCGATTGCTGGAGAAGTCGGAAAGCGGAAAACGGAACTGGTTGTGGCTCATCAAGTTAGCAACGATTGGGAGTTTCGATCGTTGCAAGCGTCCGATGGGACGCCGGTGGTGTGGCGCGAGGGGCCCGGCAAGTATGAGGGTATGTACCAGGAGGAAAAGCCCATTCGAGCTAAGAATCCTGTCGTCGTCCTTTGCTGGTACGGGTCCTCGGCGATCCTCTACGCTTGGACGGGCACTGAAGTAAAAAAGATCTGGCTTTCCGACTAGCCGCTCGCTATCCCACTCCATCCAAACCACTTACAAGTAATCCTTGCTTAACTGTACCGATGTGTTATACTCCGCGCATAGGTTGGCACGCTTCTTCCGTGCCCCGCCAGTCATGGCCGCCCACCAGGCAGTTCCTTTAACCCCTCCAAAATCCTCCCATCCCAGACCCTTACTTTTTTGTCAACAGCTCACCCTCGTAAACCGGTTAAATACAACACTTACGGACTCCCGCGCAAGTGTTGCAAACAAAAAGACTTACGCAAAAGCTAACTCCTTTAGATGCAACACTTACAAAAAACAGGGGGCTGCCATCCTTTCTATGCTCCAATCTCACCCGTCAGCTCACGACTCTCAACCTCCTTACTTCGTTCCCTCATTACCTCCTTTCCTCCATGCTGCTAAACTCAAACCATCAAACTTTCCAGGAGCCACTCATGTCTGAAGCCGCCAAGCCCTCACCCTCTGTTCCGACTCGCACCGAGTCCGATTCCATGGGCAAGATCGACGTCCCCGTCGACCGCTACTACGGCGCGCAAACCGCCCGCTCGCTTATCCATTTCGACATCGGCAAAGACGTCATGCCGCCCGAGCTCATCCGCGCTTTCGGCATCCTCAAAAAAGCCGCCGCGCTCGTCAATCAGGATTTGGGAAAGCTCTCGCACGAAAAGTGCTCCCTCATCTCCCGTGCCGCCGATGAAGTCATCGAAGGAAAACTCCACGACCATTTTCCATTGCGCGTCTGGCAAACCGGCAGCGGCACGCAGACCAACATGAACGTCAACGAAGTCATCTCAAATCGCGCCATCGAAATTGCCGGCGGCGAAATGGGCAGCAAGAAGCCCATTCATCCCAACGACGACGTCAACATGTCGCAATCCTCCAACGACACCTTTCCCGCCGCCATGCACATCGCCGCCGCCACGGAAACCGCGCGCCGCCTGCTCCCCGCTGTAAAAAATCTTCGCGACGCGCTCGACGCCAAAGCCAAAGAATTCGTCGACATCGTAAAAATCGGCCGCACCCACTTGCAAGATGCCACGCCGCTCACGCTCGGCCAGGAATTTTCCGGCTACGTCAATCTTCTCGACCGCGATGGCGGCCGCGTCGCCGTCGCTCTCGACGGCCTCTACGATCTCGCCATCGGCGGCACCGCCGTTGGCACCGGCCTCAACGCCCATCCCGAATTCGCCGAGCGCGCCGCGAAGAAAATCGCCGAGCTCACCGGCCTTCCCTTCCGCTCGCATCCCAATAAATTCGCCGCGCTTTCCGCACACGACGAAATCGTCTTCGCCTCCGGCGCATTAAAAACGCTCGCCGCCTCGCTCATGAAAATTGCCAATGACATTCGCTGGCTCGCCTCCGGCCCGCGCTGCGGCCTCGGCGAACTCATTCTTCCCGAAAACGAGCCCGGTTCCTCCATCATGCCCGGCAAGGTCAATCCCACGCAGGCCGAAGCCCTCACCATGGTCGCCGTGCAAGTGATGGGCAACGACGCCGCCATCGGCTTTGCCGGCTCCCAGGGCAATTTCGAGCTCAACGTTTTCAAGCCCGTCATGATTTTCAACTATCTCCACTCCGTCGAGCTCCTCGCCGGCTCCTGCAACAGCTTCGTCAGCCACTGCGTCCAGGGAATCGAAGTCAATTACACGCAGATCGAACACTACGTCCACAATTCCCTCATGCTCGTCACCGCCCTGGCCCCCAAAATCGGCTACGACCAGGCCGCCCAGGTCGCCAAAGCCGCCCACCACTCCCGCATCAGCCTCCGCGAAGCCGCCCTCAAACTCGGCTACGTCACCGCCGAAGAATTCGACGCCCTCGTCAAACCCGAGGACATGACCCACCCATAAGAGTCAGCATCCATGGATATGATTATTAACGAAGACGCCTTATCAACACTCGAAGGAGCCGGATCATGCCTGAAGTGCCGATACCTTTTGCCCCGCCTGGTGGAGTCCGCACCTGTGTACTTCACGCAGGGGTTCGTGAGGTGTGGCCATTGTGGTGATCGAGTCGACTTGTGGCAAGCGGCACTCGACAGAGCAATCCACTTGAGGTTTCACGGTGCCTTAGCCCTCGTCTCGTTCGGTGCAGGCCAAACATCATTCGTAATACAAGTCGAGGCTTGGAAGGTCTGCGAAGTTGAACTAACGAAGCGTGGCGTTCCGGACGACGCTAGAATCCTCAGACGAATCTACACCGGCCAGAGCGGCGACATGAGCGTGCTTGAGTGGCATAGCAACGCGCCTCCGCTGCGTTTCCCCGGAACAGTACTTCGTCTCCTCGGAATTCCCTTCGGTGAAACTACTGTGTCGGGTCCACGTCCCGTCGGGATCAATGTGGTTTGGATTCGCCGCGAGGAGTCCGACGAATGGTCTTATCTCGTCACCGCTTTTGAGGCTGCGGCGGTTGGCGATTTCGCGCCCTCTTTGGTGTTTGCGCAGTCCGCCGTTGAAACTTCGATGATGCCCTTGATCGAGGAAAGGTTTCGCCGACACGCTTCTACAGAACGTGTGAAGAATTTCATGCGAGGGGCGCTGACCTATGGGTACGCCTTAAACGTAGTTCTTCCATATCTCTGCGCAGAGACACAAGTTGCAAGGATGCCCGATGCACTTCGCGGCTCTTTGAACAAAATGAGAGAAAAAAGGAATGACATCATTCACGAGGGCGCCAAAGCCGCCGCAGTTACAGCTGAGGATGCAATGGAAGGGCTCTGCGCCGCAGCATTCGGTTTCGAGTACATGCGTTTCGTTCGGCCCAATCTGGAAAGAACTTAATTGGAATCTCGGAGGCCAAGCAAATGTAGCAAGACCCGCTTACACAGACCTTGTATCGTAGCTATCAACGTACGGGGAAGGAACTCAAATACAGGGCCTATCGGTTCCGCCGAACTCTTGATAAGAACGGCGGCCTATTTGTGGCGAGACGTATCCTCGCCAACAAAACGAAAGGCGGAATAACTGAGGGTCTCCAGAAACTCATCGACGCGAATCGACCAGAACTAGCGTTAGAGTCGATTGTTTTATCAGCCGAATTCCGCCATATGTTTTCTGAGAAAGAACTCGCGATTGCTAAGAAACGGATTTTAGATAATTTCCCGTTTCCGCCACCGCATGTAGTGGGCAATCCAATCGTTTATCCAGATGATTTACTCGAACGGAACGACTATTGCGAGGGCGCCGTTACAAGAGTCCTCGTAAATCGGTACGAGCGCGATCCTCAGGCGCGCGCAGCCTGCCTCAAGAAATACGGAACCCGCTGCCAGGTCTGCAATCTTCTATTTACGGATAGATATGGCGAAATAGGAGAAGGTTTCATCCACGCACATCATGTGCGACCACTCGCTACGATCCGTAAAGAATACAAGTTAGATCCCGAATCCGATTTGGTACCAGTATGTCCGAATTGCCACGCCATGCTCCACAGAAGAGAACCGCCTTTTTCGATTTATGAGCTGAAAGAACGCCTAAATAAGGAGCACTCGTGAAGAGAGCACTGAAAGCGGCTGGACTAGTTGTGGCATTGGGCTCTCTATTCATACAAGGAGCTTATGCGCAGGCGACGTACACGCTGAAGCCGACGCCAAAGACGGTGGCTTGGGGCTACTACGATGCGAAGGCGGCGCCGGTGTTGCGCGTCAAGTCGGGCGACACGGTGGATATTCAGACGCCTCTCGCATCGACGGCTGCTCAGGACGAGAAGCAGCCAATCATTTACGTTAGGCATTTGGAGCCGCCGCGTGGATATCCTTCGCTCGCGCGACAAGCGCGGCTGGCTGGAACGATCATGATCAGGCTTACGATCGCCGCCGACGGGACAGTGCTCAGCACAGAATCCTCGCCGGGAGATAGGGATACGACGGGATTTCCGATTCTGCGCAGTGACGCGGAAAAGCTGGTCAGAAAGTGGACGTTTGGCTGTGTCGGGTGTCCGCCGAATTCCCCTTTCGAGCACACAATCAAGTTCAAGTATTGGCTGGACAGCGAGGACATCTTGCCGGACAACTGGATCACTATGGACCTTCCGGATGAAGTCACAATAACAGCCAGCCATCCGGTGTGTGACCATTGTCCATTGCCAAAATCTTCGAAAAAAGGCACCCACTGACTTGCGAGTACAACCGCTCAGCCTCGGAGCTTTAGTCTTCACAATCTTTCTTGGCGAACAGAATCTCTTTTCGCAAGCGACGTTTCAACTCAAGCCCACACCGAAGACGGCGGCTTGGGGCTATTACGATGAGGAGTTTTGGAGGAAATTGAAGTGAGGCCGCGAAATCAGCTACTCGAGCGGGTTGGTCCAGCGCAACCCGGGGAAACGAGCGAAGTCCCGGTCGGTGGTGTGGAGCGTGCCCCCATACTCGACGGTCAGCGCCGCCAAGTCGGCGTCACTGATCAACGGACCGCGAGCTTGGCCGTCCAGCAACATTCGCCGGAGCAAGCTCCAGTGCTGATCTCCGGCTGGCAAGAGACGCACGTTAGGCTGCTCCATCCATTGATCTACAATCTGGACGGCTTCCTCCGGCGTGAACCGCTTTCCGGAGAGTCTTGGGTTCGTGACGATCCTAAGAAAGGCCGTCACCGTCTGCCATGGTAAACCAACCGGTGTCCCATCCGAGAATGTCTGCTCGACCCATGCGCGAGCCTTGGCGTGCTGTTGCGAGTCCGAATCGTAGGCGTACAACAACAGGTTGGCGTCGAGAACGATCACCGGTGGAGCGGGCCTTCCAGCGCCTCAATCACATCCTCCACATTGTCATAACTAAGACCGGGAGGCAGTCCCAAGGGCCGGGGATGAACCGAGAAAGGCTTTGCCGCGGGTTTCGCCGAAACCATCAATCCCAGGCGAAGACAGTGGTTTACTACGGCCTTCAGCGAAGCGCCGGTACGCCGGAGTTCCCGGCGCAAGAGCTTCGCAACGTCGTCGTCCAGGGAGAGTGTCGTGCGCATATCATGATGCTTGCAGATTAGGCATCATGATGTCAAGCGGCAGCATTAGTGCATGATATCGGAGACCAACGGCTTAGCAGAAATGCCTCTTCTAGAAGGGACAACCGAATTGCGCCTGAAACTGCACTACGGAATTTTTTTCGTGACAAGTCTCCTGTGTATTCAAAGCGCGGTTGCGCAAAGCGCGATTCAACTCAAGCCCACGCCGAAGACGGTGGCTTGGGGTTACTACGACGCGAAGGCGGCGCCGGTGTTGCGCGTCAAGACGGGCGATACGGTGGAGATTCAGACGCTGCTCACCAACAGCCCGAAGCGGCTGGAAGAGGCGGGCGTGCCGCCGGAGCAGGTCGAGCAATCGTTGCGCGACATTACCGACCAGGTGAAGGACAAAGGGCCCGGCGGACACATTCTCACAGGGCCGATTTACATTGAAGACGCGCAGCCCGGCGATGTGCTGGAAGTCAAAATTCTCGCCATCAAGCTCGCTATTCCCTACGCCTACAACGCCTTCGGCCCCGGCCGCGGCTATCTTCCCGACGATTTCCCGTACGCGAAAATAAAAATCATTCCGCTCGATGAAAAGCGCATGGTCGCAAAATTCGCGCCCGGCATCGAGATTCCGCTGCATCCCTTTTTCGGCAGCATGGGCGACGCGCCGCCGGAGACCGCCGGACGCTGGAACAGCGGGCCGCCGTGGGTCATGGCCGGCAATCTCGATAACAAGGACCTTGTCGCCGGCACCACGCTCTACATTCCCGTGCACGCGCCCGGCGCGCTCTTTGAAGTCGGCGACGGCCACGCCGGACAGGGCGACGGCGAAGTGGACATCACCGCGCTCGAAACTTCGCTCATCGGCACGTTTCAATTCATCGTGCGCAAGGACCTGCACCTGAAGTGGCCGCGCGCGGAAACGCCCACGCACTACATCACCATGGGCCTCAACGATGACCTGAACGCCTGCGCCACCCTCGCCGTCCGCGAGATGATCGATTTCCTCGTCACCGAAAAACATCTCTCCCGCGACGACGCCTACATGCTCGCGAGCGTCGCCGCCGACCTCCACATCACCGAACTCGTCGACGGCAACAAAGGCGTCCACATGATGCTCCCTAAATCCATCTTTGTGCCCGTGAAATGAGTTAGCGCCATGGACTCGTCGAGCTCATTCGGTTTGATTTTCTTCCTCATACTGTTGGCCGCCATGGCTTGGTGGTATGGCACTCAAATCCGCCACTACCTAAAACGAATCGCAAGCCGCCGCTGGCCTTTTGTGTCGGCAGTCATTCAAAAGGGCGGCGTGAGGCCGCTGGCTGGCTCAAAGGGATCCAGAGTTTACGGAAGCTTTTTCGGTTACGCATACATTCTCAACGGCACTCGTTACGCCGCCCTTTTTGCTCTCATATGTGGGCAGGAGCGTGCAGAGCAATTGCAGAACACGGTTAATGGTGACATCACCATACGCTACAACCCAGCGGATCCAAACGTCTCCTTTCTATGTGATCCTTATGACCAGCGTTTTGGAGGAATTGCAGCAACACAAAATCCGGAGTGGCTTAACCAGGAAGGAGATTTGGATACGACAAGTTTAAAGTTGGATTGAATATGGCGAGCTAATCGTCGCAGATGTGCTCGATCTTGATTCCGCGTCCGGCGAAACCAATGTAGCGCAGTCACTCGTAGCGCAGAGCGATCATGGGGTCCACGCGCATCGCGCGCCGTGCGGGAATGTAGCAGGCGAGCAACGCGACGCCGGTTAGAAGAACGGCGACGCCAGTGAACGTGATGGGATCGGACGCGCCAACGCCGTAAATGAATTGCGCCATCAGCCGCGTCAGTCCAAGCGCCGCAGCGACTCCGATAGCCACGCCAATGAGCGTGAGCTTCATCCCTTCGCCGAGCACCATGCGCAGCACGTCGGCGCTGGAGGCGCCGAGCGCCACGCGAATGCCGATTTCATGCGTGCGCTGCCCGGTCAGATAGGAAATGACGCCGTAAATTCCGATCGCCGAAAGCACCAGCGCCAGCGCGGAAAAAACGCTGAGCAAAATCATCGCCAGCCGCTGCGTCGCGATGGACCCGGCGACAATGTCCTCCACCGGCCGCGCGCCGTAAACGACGGAGCTCGGATCCGCTTTCCCCGCCGCAGCGCGAATCGCGCTCACCACGTTAAGCGGAGTAGACGTTGTACGCGCCACGTAGCCGGAGCCGTTCGCCAGCAACGGCCAGAAGCGATCCGGCACTTGCCAGACGGACAGGTAAAGCTGCGACTGCAACGTTTCGTGCTTTTTGTCGCCCAGGCCCCAGTGCTCGACGTGGCCGACGACGCCCACGATTTCCGGCTGTATATTCAGCAGCCCGACGTTGATGCGTTTGCCGATGGGATCGGTGTTGGGAAAATATTTACGCGCGAAGGTGGCATCGATCACTGCGACCGCCGGCGCATGCTCGTCGTCGCGGTCGTTCAAGAAGCGCCCGCGCTGAATCGGAATGCGCAGGGCCTGCTGGTACGGAGGCGTCACCAGATAGAACAGCGCAAACGTCATATCGTTTTGGTTCGCGGGCGGCGCCTCGCCTTCGTGCCAGAAAGGAACTTCGGAATCGCCGGTCATCGGCAGCGAGCCGCCGACTACGGAGACGGCTTCTACGCCGGGCACACTCGAGAATTGCCGGACGCTCTCGCGATATTTCGCGCGCAGCTGATCGGCGGTGACCGACGGATCGGAAGTGAGAGAAGTTGCAAACGAAAGCGCATTGTGCGAATCAAATCCCGGATTGATTCCCCAGAGCGCGGCCAGGCTTCGAATCATCAGTCCCGCTCCAACGAGCAGCACCAGCGCCAGGGCCATTTCGGCGACCACGAAGATGCTCTGCGTCCGATTGCGCGCACCGCTCGATCCGCGGCCGCCTTCCTTCAACGTATCGCTGAGCTGCGGCCGCAACATTTTGATCGCCGGCGCAAGCCCGAAAACGACGCCCGTGAGAATGGCCAGCGCGCCGGTAAAGAGCAGCACATGCGAATCGAGCGAGATCTCATCCGTTCGCGGAAGGACGTCCGCGAGCGCGGTGAGCATGCTGCGCATCGCGAGCTTCGCGAGCAGCAGGCCGAGCCCGCCGCCGGCTATGCCAAGCAGGACGCTCTCCGTCAGTAACTGCCGGACCACGCGCGCGGGACTGGCCCCAAGCGCCGAGCGAATCGCGAATTCACGTGTGCGTCCCGTAGAGCGCGCAAGCAAGAGATTCGCAACATTGGCGCAGGCAATCAGCAGAACAAATCCCACCGCGCCCAGCAGCACGAGAAGGATTCCCTGCACATTGCCCACGGTGTCCGCCTTGAGCGGGACGAGCGTTATCCCCGTGCCTTTGTCCACTTCGGGATACGCGTTGGCGAGATTCTGCGCCACCGAATCCATATCCGCGCGAGCCTGCGCCAGCGAAACGCCGGGCTTTAGGCGTCCGATCGAATTCGTCCCCATGCTGATGCGCCGATCGAGAAACGTGGGGTCCGTCCACTGGCCGAGCGGGACGTAAACGTCCGAGGGACTGAGCCCCGGCAAAAGCCCCTTGGCAACGCCGACAATCGTGTACGATTTTCCGTTGAGGGTGATGTTCTTGCCGGCGACTTCCGGCGACGAGGCAAATTTGCGCTTCCACAGCCCATCGCCAAGGATGGCCACGGGGCCAGCGCCGGCGCGGTCTTCTTCCGGGCGGAAGTTGCGTCCCGCGATGGGGGTGAGGCCGAGGGCGGGAAAAAATTCGACGGAAATCATGTGGCCGTGGAGGCGTTCCGGCTCGCCCGCGCCGGTCATATTGAAATCGTCGGCGCGGAAAGCGCCCAAAGCGGCGAAAGAATGGTTTTGCTTCTGCCAATCGAGAAGATTCGGGTAGGAAATCGAGCTTTGTTCGAATGACGTGGTCTTTGAGTAGACCGCGTAAAGCTCGTCGGGATTCGGGAACGGCAGCGGATTCAGGAGCACGCCGTTGACGATGGAGAAGAGCGCGGTGTTCGCGCCGATTCCCAGTGCCAGCGTCAGAATGGCGATGGCGGCGAATCCACGGCTATTCGAAAGCACGCGCAACGCATGACGGATGTCTTGCCAGAAATTGGTCATTGGAACCTCCCGAAGGCACACCTGCTCTTAGGGATGAACTGCTGCCGGTAGATACGGCAGGCCCTGGTGATTTGTTCCGTGGGAAATGGCCGGCGGGCTGGAGACTTCAGTAATCGTAGATGTGTTCGATTTTGGGACCAGCGGCTGCGAGATGATTCAGGACGGAATGCAAGGAACGGACAGGGCATTCGAACGCGAGGCGCTGGAGGTTGGGCTGGGTCAGGATGTCTTCGGTGAAGAGCAAGGTGGCATCGCTGGCGGACAGATCAAAGGTCCAGTTTTTCGGCGCGACCACGGTGAGCATGATTTCGTCGTTGCCGGCGATTTGCGCAAAGTGGACGTCGCGTTTCGCCATTGCGACGGCCAGCTCGGTGAATTCCTGATACCGCGGAACCGACACGACGTAAGATTGCCGGGCGGTCTCCTGAATGATCTTCACGCGCGGGAATTCCCGGAAAACGTTCTCCGGCGCGCTCTCCAGCCAGGTGTACGTCTCGTCGCTTTCAGCCCCGTAAGCCAGGTGACTGGCCGCTTGCATGGCCTCCGCGTAGAGCGCTTCGATACCGTAATCCACGCTGAGGATGAATTTCCGCTCCCATTTGCGGATCGGGTGCTTACCCCAGAGCGACGTTTCTTTCCAAAGCTGCTTGAGCGCATGCGCGAAGTGAAATTCGTAAAACGGACGAATGTAAACAAAATCGGCGTATTCGCGCGCGACGCGAGCGGCGTAGGCGTCTTCTTCCACCAGTTCGTGCAAACTGGTCCATTCGCTCAAGCGCCCGATGGTTTGTTCGTACGCGCCGCGAATCGCGTATTCCAAGGCAAAACTTCCCCCCAGCACAAATGAGCTCAAGTGGTCGCCAAAATTAAATTGGTGGCGGCTTTGCGTCAGCCCGCAAATAAAGCAATACGATTTCCAGTACTGGCCAATCGAAGCGAAATACGGGAATCCGCTCGGCAGATTTTTCGGCAGGTATTGCGCGCGTTCCTCATAACTCCAGACGATGTACCACTCGGGATAGGAAAAATACGAATCTTCGACCGGCCGCCGATTTTTCTCTCCGACGTCAGCCGCTGGATTTTTTTCGCTCAACGATGTTTGCGGCAGAGGCCCGACGGCAGGCTTCAGGAAAGCGCACTTCAACCAAAAAACCGCGACGAACAAAACCAGCGCGCCGAAGCAAATCAGGAAAAACGGGAGGACCCTTCGCTTCAGGAAGCGCTTCACGCCTTCGCGCATCGCGGGCTCAGGCTTCCGAGAGATTGCGGCTCACGGTGGCGGCGATCCAGAACGCAGCGATGAAGATGAGGATGTGCGGCAGGTTGACGAGGATATTCGTTTTCAGCGGGACCTGATTCAGGTGGCTGACAAAATAAACGACGACATCGATCAAGTACCAGGTCCCCAGCACATAAAAATAAACTCGCGCGCCCCGCGCCGAAGTCAGCGCCCCGATCACTCCCAGCGCGCCTGCGGCAAGATGGCCGAGGTCCACGATTCTGGTCATGTGGAAGAGGCCGAACATCAGGCCGTTCGAATCCATGATTCCGGGAACGTAGTCCAGGAGGTAGACGCCGAGAAACAGCGCCGCAAATCCCCAGGCACACTTCTGAATCGTCGTTATTTGTTTAGGCATGGAAAGCCCCCGGGAAGCTTGGTGACAGCATAGTTCCCCCTATACTTCTCGGGAAAGCACCATCTTCGGCTGACTTATGCAAAAGACAACGTCCCCTTCGCGAAGGAAGCGCTGGCTGGTTGCGCTGCTGTTTATGGCGTCGCTGCTCGTCGTAGCCGCGAAAAAATTTTTTGACTATGCGGCCCCGCCGGCCAGGGAAAAAGAATCGGACTTCGTTTATCCGCCGAATGCCGACCAGACCAAGCCGACCACGCTGGTGCTGCAGATTCCGTCGGCGTCGCAGGTGCCATTCGAACAGGTCGGCGGATTTATCAATGATGCGAGCCACCTGAACAAGACAGCGGTCTACGGCATCGTCAAAGTCACGACGGTGGAGGATATCGAGAATGCGGTGCAGTTCGCGCGCGAGCACAAATTAAAAGTCACGGCCGCAGGGTCGCGGCACAGCATGGGCGGGCACACGTTCGTCAAGGACGGCCTGGTCCTGGATATGCGCGGATTCAACCAGGTGCGGCTGGATAAAGAGCACAAAATTCTCAACGTACAAACCGGAGCCACGTGGAAGCAGTTGCAATTGTATCTCGACCAATACGGGCTTGCGGTGAAAGCCATGCAGTCCATCAATATCTTCACGGTGGGCGGCACGCTGAGCGTGAATGCACACGGGATTGCGCATAACCCCGGCCAAGTAGCGCCGACGGTGCGGTCGTTTCGAATCCTGCTGAGCAACGGGGAAATCAAGAATTGCAGCCCGACGGAAAATGCGGAGCTGTTTCATCACGCGCTGGGCGGTTATGGATTGATGGGCATCATTCTGGATGTGGACCTGGATGTGGTCGACAATGAGATGTATCTCTGGAAAACGCATTATATGGATTACAAGGATTTTGCGGACTATTACCAGAAAAACGTGGACGGCAAGGACAACATCGGTTTGGCGTATGGGCGCCTTTCGATGTCTCCTTCTTCGTTCTTGAAAGAGACCGCCATTCACACGTATGAAAAAACGAACACGGCGGTGCCGTTGGTTCCGTTGAAGCTGCCGGGGTATGTGTGGCTGGACCGGTTCATCATTAATTTTTCAAAAACGGGTGACACCGGCCGGCGCTTCCGGTGGGTGATGGAAAAGTATGGAGAGCCGCACCTGCACACGTGCATTTCGCGCAACGAAGCCATGAGCCGCGAAGAAGGCTGCCTGGTTTCACGCAATCAGGAAATGTACGATTCAATGGATTACCTGGAAAACCGGCTGAAGGACACGGACATCCTGCAGGAATATTTCATTCCGCGGGACAAGATGCCGCAATTCGTAGACGGGCTGCACAGCATTGTGAAATCGAATGGGGCCAATCTGATCAATGTGACCATTCGAATCGTCCACAAGGACGACATCACGGTGCTGAATTACGCGCGGGAGGATATGTTCGCCTACGTGCTGTACTTCAATCAGAAATTCAATGAGCGCGAAGGGCAGATCTTGCAGAAGACCACCACCGACCTGATTGATCTCGCCTTGGGACTCGACGGCACGTACTATCTTCCTTACCAGCTTTTCTATTCGAAGGAGCAACTGCGCAAGGCCTATCCGCGTGTGGACGAGTTCTTCGCGACGAAGAAAACGTACGATCCGGATGAACTATTCACCAACAAGTTCTACGAGAAGTACGGCAAATAATTCGTTTCTCTCCCAACAAATGCAGTTGGAAAGTTTGCGAGTGGGGCTCCTCCCCTATACCATAGTTTTCCGCAGGGCATCCGCGGCGGGAACGTATTGGAGGGATATTGAAAGTCGGGAGAACTCTATCAGGACTTGCCTTGCTCTGTTTGCTGCCGGCGCTGCTGGCGGGACAGACGAAGGAGATTCCAGAGTGGTGCCGTCCGCTGCCTCGGCCTGAATACAAAACCCTGGAACGAGTGCTGCCCACCGAACCGTGGTTTGAGGTCTACAAAGTTGTTCCCGGAGTATTCGCCATTTACGAGCCGCATCAAGCGGAAGAAGTAATCTCCTATCTGATTGTCGGGCACAAGCAGGCTCTTCTCTTTGACACGGGCATGGGTATGGGCGACATTCGCAAAATCACTGCGAAACTAACCTCGCGGCCAGTCGTCGTACTGAACTCTCACACGCACGACGATCACGTGGGCGACAACTGGGAATTCTCTTTCGTGTACGGAATGGACACGGACTTCACACGCGCGAACGCAAAAGGTTCGCGCGAAGATGCGCAAGCAGAAGTTACTCCCGATCAAATCTGCGGTGATTTACCCAAAGGATTTAATGCGAAAACGTATGCGACAAAGCCGTGGAAGGTCTCGCACTTTATTCATGACGGATTCAAAATAAATCTAGGCGGCCGTACGCTGGAAGTCCTTGCAACCCCTGGGCACACTCCGGATGCCATTTCGCTACTCGATAGCGCCAACGGATTGCTGTTCACCGGCGATACTTATTATCCGGCGCCCATCTGGCTTTTCCGACCGGAAACAGATCTCGATGCGTATGTCGCCTCCGTGAAGCGGCTCGCGGCGCTGGCCCCGCAAGTCAAGACGGTCTTGGGGGCTCACAATATTCCAGTTGCGAATCCAGATGTTCTCCCCAGGCTTGTCGTGGCGATTCAGACCGTTCGCGAAGGGAAAGTACCGCCGGGAAAAAGCGAGGACGGGAAAACTTTGTATACGACCGACGGCATCACATTTCTGATGAAGTCCGGGGCTGTGGGAATACACTGAAATGCGCTGAAAGATGGGAATGGGCCGCTTCTTTACAAGACATTCTTTTTTCGTCCTCGCCATACTGCTGTTGCTCGTTCCGGCCGCGAGCACGAGCCCAGCGCAACAAAACCAGAAGAAGAAAGAAAAGCCGCTCCGGAAAGAAGTACTGAATTTTGACGGCGGCATTCTTTTTGAAACGGATGGGGGGCTCTCCGAATTGACATGTTTCCGCGTGTCTGGCCGCGCGTACGCTCCTGGGTTCTTCGACGAGTTCAAACGCATCGATGACGATAACGGGACGGAGTTCAAAAGCGGGCAGCAGGTTGTAAACGAGTTTCCCGAGGAACTCCAGGTGTCGTTTACGATGTTCGATATTTCCTGCGACCCCCGGCTGCAGCGCCCCGGCCCGAAGAAATATCTCACGCAAGAAATGATGAAGTCGCTGCGCTTTTCGTTTTACTGGAAACGTGGCATCGAGCTGCGGCACATCGAAAATCTGAAACCGGAAGCGGCGATCGCCGAAGCGCTGGAGCCTTACAACAAAGCGAGCAAAGAGGAATTACCAATGCGCTTCCAGTGGTTCCTGCGATTCACCATTCCCAGCGCGGGTGTGCCGCTGACGGATCGGCTGGTGCTGATCATCCGCACGGCGGATGGGCGAACGGCGGCGCGGGTGGCGGCCCGGTTGTAAGTTCTGAGTTGTTCGTTTTAGTTGTTAGTCGTTGGTCCTGGACATCAAGTCGAAATTTCCAGTTGCAGCCCGTGTTGGCCGGTTATCCCATGGAACTGACTTTTTCCGGTTCGATTTTGTAGGTGACGCGAACTTCGCCGGGTTTGCGGAAGGGATAGACGGGATTGCCGAGGTATTTCTTGGATAGTTTGTTGATGTGGTCGTCGGCGCCGTTTTCGGTGATTTCCACGACTTTGCCGCGGATTTCCAGATAGCGGTAGGGATTCGCAGGGTCCTGGATGGCAATGGAAACGTGCGGATCGCGCCGCATGTTTATGTCCTTCACGCGGCCTTTCGCAGAATTAATGCGCACATGTTTTCCATCGTAGTCCACCCATACCGGGGTGACTTGCGGACTGCCGTCCTTCATCAGCGTTCCGAGATTTCCGAACGCCGGCTTCTCCAAGAGATCCAAATAGCCTTGTGGAATTACCTGAGACATTTTTTCCTCCTTGCGAAATCAACCTAAAGTCATGTCTGGTATGCGCTCTTTGGCGATCAGCGGAGCGCCAGTGACGTTTTGGACTTCCTCGGCCGTCCAACCGGGGGCCACTTCGCGGAGCACCAAGCCTTCCGGGTTCACATCGATCACCGCGACATCGGTAACGATGGTGTCCACGCAAGCCAGGCCCGTGAGGGGATAGGTACACTGCTTCACAATCTTGGGCGCGCCGTCTTTTGTGGTGTGTTCCATGCAAACGATCAGCGTTTTCGCACCGGCGGCGATGTCCATGGCGCCACCGATACCGCCGGAACCTTTGGCGCCGGGAATTTTCCAGTTGGCGAGATCGCCTTTTTCGGAAACCTGAAAACCACCGAGCACGGCGACATCGAGATGCCCGCCGCGGGTCATGAGATGTGCGTCAGCCTGGTGAAAAAAAGAAGCGCCAGGGATCAACGTGACCGGGACTTTCATGGCGTCGACTTGATCGAAATCTTCTTCGCCGGGGCGCGCCCGGCGGCCCATGCCCAGGATTCCGTTTTCGCTGTGAAAATAAACGGTGATCCCCTTGGGCAAATACTCGCCCATGAGATTTGGAATTCCCCAGCCTAGATTGACATAGGCCCCGTCGGTGAGCTCCTGCGCAGCGCGCTGGGCAATCTGCTCGCGGCTCAAGCGCGGCTTATCGGGCATGACATTTTTCTGAATGCCGTCACCCGGCATAACGGAGTCCTTTTGCTTGCACGATGCGGTGGACAAAGATTGCGGGGGTGATCACATTTTCCGGATCGATGGAGCCCACCGGCACGATCTCCTCCGCCTCGACGATCGTCATTTTAGCGGCCATGGCCATGATGGGATTGAAATTTCTTGCCGCAAGCCGGTAGGTCAAGTTTCCCAGTTCATCGGCTTTTTGCGCTTTGATGAAGGCATAGTCGGCGTGGATGGGCATTTCCAGAATGGAGCGTTTTCCGCCGATCATGCGCTCTTCTTTTCCCTCGGCGACTTCGGTGCCCACGCCGACGGTGGTGTAAAAACCCGTCAAGCCTGCGGCGGCAGCGCGCATGCGTTCGCAAAGAATCCCCTGCGGGACGAGTTCGAGCGTGACTTCCCTGGCGGCGTAACGATCCTGAAAATGATTCGCGTGCGGGCCGGGGAACGAGGCGATGACGTGCTTGATCTGATTGTTCTTGAACATCAGGCCGAGCTCGCCTTCGCGGGTTCCGCAATTGTTGCTGATGGCGGTGATGTTTTTTGTTCCTTTCCGCGCGAGGGCTTGAATCAGATTATTCGGAAAACCTGCGCCGCCGAAACCTCCGAACATGATGCGCGCGCCATCGGGAATACCGGAGACCGCCTCGTCGAGGCTGGCAAAAACTTTCTGCTTCATCGCGCTCCCATCGCTCCTGCCTTGAGGTGTGATCGGAGCCGCGTTTCCACCCCGCTCTCGCGAAGCCATCGGCCCGTTTCGGTGCCGCTCAAATCATTTTTCAGCAGCAGGCGCAAATCGGCTTCGTCATCCACATCCATCTCCAGCCGTGTGTTTCTCCGGAAAATCACGCGGGCGCCGGCGCGTTCAGCTTCGCCGACGTGTTTCGCGAAACTGCCCACGCCAAAATGCGACGGAAACAACGCCGGCGGCATCCGCAGAATCGCATTGGTTCCCATGCCATCGCGCGAGGGAACGATAACCAGAGCTGGCGCTTCGCATTCAACCGCCAGCAAATCATCGATATCGCCGGCTTGAACCAACGGCACGTCCAGCGGCACACGGAGCAGCCCGGTGACTCCGCGCAGCTCGCAGAGCCGTGAGGCAGCGTCGACGGAATCGCTTTCGGAAACCTGGTGTTCTTCGGGCAGAATCTCCCAGCCGTTTTCCTCGGCAACAAGCATCGCGGGGTCGTAGTTGGTGACTACGAAAACCTTCTCCGCGCGCTGCACGCCTCGTACGGCGCGAATCGTATCTGCCAACATGGCTTGCGCCAAGCCAAATCTTTCCTCCGGGGTCAACGCGCCGACTAGTCTTTTTTTGGCGTTTCTTAGATCCTTGATCGGCAGGAGGAGGGCGCGCATGGAAATAACTCAGTAGGCGCCTTCGGTGTAAGGCGCATGGCTTTCTATTTTCAGCATTTGCAATTGTGCAGCTGCCCGGATTTTCTCTTCCGCGAGGTCAAACATCCGGCGAATCTTGTAGGTCGTGGTGCGCTCGGCGGGGATTCGCCCGATGGAGTGAATCCTGGCGTGGAATTCTTCCGGGGAGACGTACTCGCCAAAAGTGGCGCCGGCGGCTTTCGAAATGCTTTCTTCCATGAGCGTCCCGCTGAAATCGTTTGCGCCGGCTTGCAAACAGGCTAGGGATGTTTCGAATCCGAGTTTGACCCAGGAGACTTGCAGATTTTTGATGGCGTCGTGTAACAGCACTCGCGACAAAGCGTGGACCCGCAAGTGTTCGTCGCGCTTCGCACCGGGCCGCGCGCCGCTGTGGCGATAGAGCCGGGTATTTTCATGGATGAAGCCGAGCGGAACGAATTCCGTGAAGCCGCCGGTGCGCTTCTGAATCGATCGCAGCAGGAGGATATGGCGCACCCAATCGGCGGGTTCTTCGACGTGGCCATACATCATCGTGGAAGTTGTGGGGATGCCGAGTTGATGCGCGGTGGTAATGATTTCAACCCAGCGGGCGGCCGGCAACTTATTGGGACTCAGTTCCTGCCTGATGCGGTCGTCGAGAATTTCCGCGGCGGTTCCGGGGATGCTGCCGAGCCCTTCGTCTTTCATCATTTGGAGATAGTCGCGCAGCGCCATGCCGGTTCTGGCGACTCCGAAATCAATTTCCATTGGGGAAAAGGCGTGCACGTGCATGGCGGGGATCGCGCGCTTGATGGCGCGCAAAAGATCGCGATAGAAAAATCCGTCGAGATCGCGAGGCAAACCGCCCTGGATGCAGACTTCGGTCGCGCCGCGGTCCCAAGCTTCGCGCGCCCGGCGAACCACTTCTTCGAAGGAAAACGAATAGGCATCCGGGGCACCGGGGCCGCGGCCAAATCCGCAAAAACTGCAGCCCACGAAACAGACATTCGTGAAATTGATGTTGCGATTGACGACGTAGGTGATGGTGTCGCCTACGGCTTCGCGCCTCAAGTGATCGGCAACGGCCACCAGGGCGTCCAACGCTGCGCCTTCGGCGGTCGCCAACTGCAAACCTTGCTCGAACGTCAGCTCGGCTCCGTCCATCACCGCGAGGAGGAATTCGCGGGCACCCGCGGGGCAGTTCTCCAGGGCGGCCAAAACGCGCACGTTTGTTTCGTCCGTAGCCATTTCCTGCGTATCCTACCAGAGGAAGGCGCTCCCGTGTTTGCGGCCCGGTGAATTTTCTTGTCCCCGGGAGCGAGCAGTGGGCTGGCTCGCGCAGCCAGCATCCTTTACCATACATGGAGACCATGAAACGCGGCACACTTCTCATCGTGATCGGCCTTGCGGTACTTGGCTTCGGAGTAGCGGTGGCGGCCTCCATGCTTCATGACGGGCTCAGTTCCCGTGCGACTCCCACCAAGCTGGAGACGGCGATAGCTCGCAGTGCCCATCGTTTGGCAATCCCTGCGAGCGCGCGAGTAGCGCAAAATCCGGTGCTGGAGTCGCCGGAAGACATGCGTGACGCGCGGCTGCACTTCGCGGACCACTGCGCCATCTGCCATGGCAACGATGGCAGCAGCCACACGATGATCGGCGACGGCCTTTATCCGAGGCCGCCGGACCTGCGACTTCCGGAAACGCAGAACCTGACGGACGGCGAGATTTTCTGGGTGATTGAAAACGGCGTGCGATTTACGGGAATGCCGGCGTTCGCGAACGGCGGCCAGCATGGCGGAGATCAGGACAGCTGGAAGTTGGTTCATTTTATCCGGCATCTTCCGCATCTAACCGCAGAGGAACGCGCCGAGATGGAGCGGTACAATCCCAAAGGGCCGGACGACCGTGCCGAAGAGCAGAAAGAAAACGATTTTTTGAACGGACCGGCGCCAAAGGCCAAACCGGAATTGAAGGATCATCACGTGGAATGAGGCGGCGCGATGTTGCCTATTATTTTCCTGGGAGGGGTAGATGAAATTTCGTGCGGTAACAATTGCAGTATTGCTCGTGTTTGCGGCGGGAAGCATTTTTGCGCATGGAAATAAAGTACACGTCCTTGGCACGGTGGAAAAAATTAACCCCGATTCGGTCGTGGTGAAAACGAAAGAAGGGAAATCCGTGGAAGTGAAGCTGGTTGCGTCGACGGTGTACCTCCTGCATGTGACGGAAAATCCGGCGAAGACTACCGACGCGAATGAAAACAAACCGGCGAAGATTTCGGATCTGGCCGTCGGAGATCTTGTGGTCATTCATGCCACTCCCAAAGAGAGCAGTTTGGAAGCCGACGAAATCAAATTCTCGGTTCCGGCAGCGCCCAAAACCGCCGCGCCCGGCACACCAAAACCGAAATCCTGAGCGAGCGTCGAGAAATTGAGTTTGAGAGATTTTCCTACTCGACGAGATGACAGGAATGGGTTTTCAGCACTAGCCAAACTTTGCGTCCTGCTGCCAGCTCCAGTGCCCGAACCGCTCCGGGCGTAATGTGTACGGCGAGAGTAACGCCGCAATCCACACGGGCAATCACCATGGTGCCGCGTGATTCGAGCGAAGAAATACGGCCTTCGATCACGTTGCGAGCGCTCAATCCGCGCGGGTGCTCGGTGGCCAGCAAGATGTCTCCGGCGCGGATGGCCACGCGCACACGGTCTCCGGCCGCGGCGTAGCCTAAGGGGACTTCGAGTTCGCAAGCGGTTGCACCCAGCCGCACGCGCATTACTCCATCGGCTTCTCGCAAGTCGAGGACGGTGCCATCGAGGAGGTTTTCGAATCCCGCGGCTTGCGCAAGACGCTTCCGGCGCGGCGCATCGAGCACGGCCATGGGGGCGCCGGCGGTAACTACGCGTCCATAGTCGATGGCGATGACGCGCTCACCCAGCGCGTCCACTTCTTCGCGGCTGTGGGTTACGTAGAGGATCGGGATGCGTTTTGCTGCATTCCACGATCGCAAATCGTCCACAATCGCGGATTTCAGCTCAGCATCCAGACCTGTCAGGGGTTCGTCCAACAGCAAAACACAAGGGTCCGTCACCAATGAGCGCGCCAGGGCAATTCGCTGTTTCTCGCCTCCGGAGATTTCACCGGGCTTCTGCTTGTACAATTTTTCCACGCGAAACGCGTTGAGAATTTCTGCAATCCGTTTCGCGCGTTCGTCTGCTTGTAGATGAGTCAGACCGTAAGCAACGTTTTCTTCCACGGTCAGGTGCGGAAAGAGCGCGAGGGTCTGGAACACGTAGGCGATTCGGCGCTTTTGGGCTGGGAGATTCGCTGCACTTGCCGAATCGAAGAGCACCGCGCCCCCAACCACGATGCGTCCCTCGTCGGGCAGTGCCAGGCCCGCGATGCAATCGAGGAGAGTTGACTTCCCCGCTCCCGATGGTCCGAACAGAATCGTGATGCCAGGTGGGACTTCGATGGAAATATCCAGAATAAATGGAGCGGCGCCAGCCTTCCGAAGCTCCTTGCGGATTAGCGCAGTGAGCATCGCGGATTTTACTTCGCCGTCCAAGGGGTCCACACGCGGCGGTTCACCGCATACACCACCGACAGCACACCGAACGAAATCACCAGGAGCACGAGCGCCATGCGATTGGCTTGGCCGTATTCCAGCGATTGCACGTGATCGTAGATGTCGATGGAAACGGTTCGCGTCACACCGGCCAGATTTCCGCCAACCATCAGCACGACGCCGAATTCGCCGAGGGTATGCGCGAAACTCAGAACGATGGCGGTGACCACTCCGGGCAGCGATAGCGGCAGGATCACGCGCCAAAATGTGCGCAGGCTCCCGGCACCGAGCACTGCCGAGGCATCCAGCAGTTTTCGGTCGACGCTTTCGAACGAAGCGATCAAAGGCTGCACCGCAAAGGGGAAGCTGTACAGCACCGACGCGAGAATCAGCCCGCTGAAGGTGAAAGCCAGGCCGTGGCCGAAAAGCGCGGACCACAGCTTCCCCAGGGGGCCGCGCGGCCCCATCGCCACTAGTGCATAAAACCCAAGTACCGTGGGTGGTAGCACCAACGGCAGAGCAACAACCGATTCCAAAAGGAATTTCCCGCGCCAGTTCGAATACGCCAGCCAGTACGCCACGGGCATTCCGATCACCAGCAGAATCGCCGAAACGCAGCACGCCAATCGCAAAGAAAGGAAGAGAGCCTCCATATTCATGATGCGGACGCACTCCTGTTGATTGGCTCGCGAGTCACAAATCCGTGCCTTTCCAGAATCGCCCGGCCTTCCCTGCTCCTGACAAATTCCAGAAACGCCCGCGCAGCATTTTTATTCTTCGCATCCTTCAAAATAATCGTTCCCTGTTCGATCGCGGGATGCATCTCCGCGGGAATCTCCCAACTCTTCCCATCTTTCATCGGTGGAGAAATCGCCAGGGAAAGTGCGACGATTCCGGCCTGGGCGTTGCCGGACTGCACGAATTGCGCAGCCTGGGAGATATTCTCGCCGTAGACAAGCTTGGCCTTCACCTGCTCGTAGATTCCCGCTTTTTGCAGCGCTGCAATTGAAGCGCGTCCGTAAGGCGCATGCTCCGGATTGGCGATGGCGATTTTTTCGACTCTTTGATCCAGCAGGGTTTTCCAACCCTGTTTGGTGGCATCCAATTTCGAATCCGCAGGAGTCCAAATCACGATTCGCCCTACGGCATACTCGTAGAGGGTTCCCGGCTCCCCGAGTCCTGCTGCTTCCAACCTCCTCGGATATTCGATATCCGCGGAGAAGAACAGGTCGAACGGCGCACCATTCTGCAACTGCGAGAAGAAATTTCCGCTGGAGCCATAGGTTACATCCAACTTCGTTCCCGTCTGTTTTTCAAACGATGCCGCCAACGCTCCCATTGCAAACTTCAAATCCGCCGCGGCGGCAACGCGCACCGCTTCAGATTGCGCGTTAACTCCCGCAGTAAGGCAAGACGCCAGAATCAGTGTCAAACAAATACGGGCCACTAGCCTCATCTACTCTTCGCCTGTTCGCTGACTTGCTTCAGACTCGCAGAATCATGACCTCAGTGGATTTAATGAGCGCCGCCGCGCGCTCCCCGGGCTTCAAGCGCATCTCCTTCGCCGCGTCCGCGGTGATGATCGAGGTGATTTGTTGCTCGCCGATGGCGAGCCTGACCTGTGCCAGCAGGCCGCTGTACTTCACTTCCAGCACGCGGCCGATGAGCTGGTTTCGTCCGCTGATCTTGCGCAAGTTTCCGCGGCGCGTCTCGATTGTGCCGCGCTCGAATTTCTTGGGGAACAACCGGTCAATCTCGCTCTCGGGGACGCGATGGTGGCCTCCTGGGGTCTTCACCGACTTGATCTTTCCGCGGTAAATCCACTGCTTCAAGGTGGGATAACTGATACCAAGAATATTGGCCGCTTCCCGCGGCGCCAGCAGCTTCTGCACCATCCGCCTCCTGCGAATCCGCAGAATACCGCATCGCTAATCGTTATAGCAATACGGTTTTATACATTTGAGACTTGGCGTCGATGTACCGGCCCACTGCGGAGTTCTTAAACGCGACTTAGAAGTTCGAGATATCGCTCTCGGCTGATCTGGGCCGTGCGTAGCACGTTTTTGACGATGAAAACGGGCAGGCGTCATAGCGCGGAACAACCAATGGCCTTAAGATCCCCGGCTTGCTGAATATGTGGTCGCCACGTTCCCGCACGAGGGCAAATCCTTCCATCTCCAGGACGCGTACCAGCTTTTGAAAGGGGATAGGAACGATGTGCGACATCTGTTGAAGGTGTTACACGGCGGGAAGGGTGAGCCGCATTTTTTCGCGAGCGAGGATCGGGCGCTGCCGGTAGGTCCTGCCGCGCTGTTCAAATCCCGCTTCAGCAAGAATCTCTTCAAGAGTACCCATCCGGGCGGTTTCTTCGATAAAAAGAGTCACCGCCTCGCGCAGCCGTGCTTTGGCCTGACTCGCGGTCTTTCCACAACTGGAGATGTCCAGCTCGGGTGCGTAGGCGACGTGGCTGGACTCTTCTTTCCAGACTTGAATCGTCAGGGCGATGTCTTTGTCCCGCTCTCTCGCGGAAACGGTTGTGGTGGCCATATTGGCGATGCTAAACCCCTGGCGAGCGTTGGTCAATCATCGAACATCGAAAGACAAACTCCCGTTGCCATCCATGACCGCCATTGACGTATGTGGCGGTGAACACTCAATTCCGCAGCGGCTTGCCGGTTTTGAGAGTGTGGGCGATGCGCTCTTGGGTTTTTTTCTCGCCGAGCAGGGAGACGAAGGCTTCGCGCTCGAGGTCGAGGACGTATTGTTCGCTGACCAGTTGTGGCGATGAGAGCGCGCCGCCTGCGAGAATGTTTGCCAGTTTTCGGCCGACGTGAGCGTCGTATTCGGAGGCATAGCCGCCGCGGAGCATCATGTGGATGGCCAGCTTCGCGCCGGCGAGAAATTGTTCACCGAGCACTTTGATCTGCGTGGTTTGCGCGCCTTCTTGCCAGGTGGCCGCGAGAGGTTTGTAGCCGCCGCGGACAAGCGCAAGCGCGGCTTCCTTGGCGTCAGCGACCAGCCGGTCGCGGTTCATAGAGACGCCATCCTCGCGGCGCAAGAAACCCAGGTCGCGGCACTCTTCGGCGCTAGTGCCAACTTTGGCCATGGCGATCGCTTCGAAGACCGGTTTCAGCGCGTGGAAGAGATCCAGGTCTTCGCCGCCGGCTGCGTGCTCGTTGGCACGAATAAGCATTTCCTTTGTTCCACCACCGCCGGGAATCAAGCCGACTCCCGTTTCCACCAACCCGATGTAGGCTTCCGCCGCAGCTTGAATTCTCGCGGAATGAAGGCTTACCTCGCAGCCGCCGCCAAGGGCCATTCCTTGCGGCGCGGCGACGACGGGCTTTGGCGCGTATTTGAGGGCGAGGTTGATGTTCTGGAACTGCTTCACGGCCATGTGCAATTCGTCCCATTCCTGCTCCTGGGCGCCGACGAGGACCAGCATCAAGTTCGCGCCGACGGAAAAATTCACGGCCTGGTTGGCGATGACCATGGCGTCGAAGTCGGTCTCCAGACGCTTCAAGCCTTTGTGCATCATGGCGATCAGGTCGGCGCCGATGGCATTCATCTTGGCGTGAAACTCCACGCAGGCCACGCCATCGCCGAGATCGATCAGGCTGGCGCCGGAATTGCGCTCCACTTCGCGCCCGGCATCCTTCAGCGATTTCAGAACGATGATGCCTTGCGGTTCTTCGACTTTTTTGGAGCCGCCGGTGCCAATGTCGAAAACCGTCGTAGCGCCTTTCGCTGATTCGTAAAATCCGGCGCGCCCGCTCGCCAGCACTTTTTCAATCGCCGGGGGGAGCGAGCGTCCTTCCTTCTGCACTTGCGCCGCGAAGGCCTTCACCCCGATGGCGTCCATCATTTCGAACGGGCCAAGTTCCCAACCGAAGCCCCAGCGCATGGCGCGATCGACATCCACGAGGTTGTCGGAAATCTCCGGCACGCGCCGGGAAGCGTAGAGACAAGTTTCGGAAAGGCCGCCCCACAAGAACTGCTGGGCTTTGTCGCCTTTCTGGCCTTCCAGCAGGGGTCCAACCAGCGCGCGCAGCCGCTCGCGCGTATCCTCGATGGCTTTGCCCATTTCGAGCGAGGCAAATTTAGCCTTCTGCCGCGGGCGGTATTCCAGAGTGTTGACGTCGAGCGTCAGAATTTCTTTTTCACCTGCGCCCTTTACTTTTTTGTAAAAGCCTTGGCCGGTCTTGTCGCCCAGCCAGCCGCGCTTGGCCATCTCCTCGACGAGCGCGGGAACTTTATACATTTCGCGCGACTCGTCATTTGGAGCGGTTTCGTAAATGTTTTTCACGACGTGCACCAGCACGTCGAGGCCAACGATATCCGCCGTTCGAAACGTCGCGGACTTCGGCCAGCCGACTGCGGGCCCGGTGCACGCGTCGACTTCCTCCACGGTCATTCCCAGCGTGCCCATCAAGCGCAAGGCGTTCAGCATCGAGAAGGTTCCAATGCGGTTGGCAATAAAGTTGGGCGTGTCTTTGGCAACGACCACACCCTTGCCAAGCCTGTGGTCGCAAAATTCGCTGAGGGTCTCGATGACTTCACTCGACGTTTTGGGACCGGGGATGACTTCCACCAGTTTCAAATAGCGCGGCGGATTGAAAAAATGCGTGCCTGCCCAGTGCTGCTGGAATTCTTCGCTCATTCCTTCGGCAATTAAATGGACGGGCAAACCGGAGGTGTTGGTGGTTACAATCGCTCCCGGCTTTCGAAACTGGGCTACACGTGCGAGCAGATTTCGCTTGATCCCGAGATTCTCCGCGACGACTTCGATGATCCAGTCGGCTTCGGCGCAGCGCGCGAGATCATCCTCAAAATTTCCAATGGCGACTTTTTCCGCGAGGGCCGACGTGAAAAACGCCGCGGGTTTGGACTTTTTCGCTGCCTCCAGCCCTGCGCGCACGATTTTGTTGCGGTCGCTTAGCGGCGCACCAGGCGGCAAATTCGGCGGAACGATATCGAGAAGAATGCAGGGGAGACCGGCGTTGGCGAAATGCGCGGCAATCCGCGAGCCCATCGTTCCTGCTCCCAACACGACTGCTTTTTCGATGCGACGTTTCATGGCGCGCCTTTTTACCGGATTTGCACGGAAGGACAGGTTACAAAACCAGCATGCGGCGGTCAAACGGCTGCGTGGACTTCGGCGGAGGCACTAGAATAGAAGGATGGCACAAGAAGGCAAGGTCTCGGGAGCGCTTGGCTGGCTGCGCACGGCAAAAGATAAGCTGAATGCGTTTGGGCGTGGCGATGAGGACGAACCTGCGAAGCGCCCACGCGTCGGACTGGCGCTGGCGGGAGGGTTTGCGCGCGGTATTGCGCATATTGGCGTGCTACGCGTGCTCCGTGAAGCAGGTATCCCGATCGATTGCGTCGCCGGAACGAGCGTCGGCGCGCTGATCGGCGCGACCTACTGCGCCGGGACGTCGCTGGAGGAGATGGAAAGGATTGGCCTGACCACCAGCTTTACAGATTTCGGGCGGTGGACACCGTCGTGGCTTGGCCTGGCTACGAATCAGCGCTTGGAAAAGTATTTTGCGCGATTCACCCCGGCAAAAACTTTTGAAGAATTGAAGACGCCTCTGGCCATCGCCACAACCGATATCAATGCGGGAGTATCAGTTTATTATTCCCATGGACCGATCATGCCGCCGATGCGTGCTTCTTGCGCGTATCCGGGCCTCTTTCTGCCGATCCAGTACGATGGACGAACACTTGTTGATGGATTCCTGACCGCGCCGGTGCCCGTGGAGGGAGCGCTACTTCTGGGGGCCGACGTCGTCATTGCGGTGTACCTTGAAGCAGGCAGCCTCGAACAGCCCCGCACGTTCACGGATGTTCTCAGCCGGTCATTCACGATCGTACAGCGCCACACGGACCTTGGCTGGCGGGCGCAAGCGGACGTTACCATCGAGCCGGATGTAAAGCCCTTCGTTTGGGACGATTTCAGCAAGACTCCGGAAATGGTTGCGGCGGGCGAAGCGGCTACACTGGCCGCGTTGCCGCAGATTCGCGCAGCGCTTCGCGGGGAGAAGCGCGATTCGGCAGCATAGATCAATGCGTTTTCTGTAGAGGAAGCTTTCTTCGAACGCTCAGTTCGAAAGATTCCACAAAAGCTATTCGCGGCTGACCCGGACGAGGACGGGCTGGCCTTCGCCTTTGCCGCGCTGCGTGAGCCACGCAGCGAAACCTTCGGCGAAACGGTCGGGGGTGAGTCGGAAACTGGCTTCGAGTTTGCCGTCGGCGACGGGGAGGGTGTCGTCGAAATCGGCGGAGTTCGTGAAGTTGCGCATGCAGAACTGGTCGAGCCAGTCGAGCGGGCAGGCGCGGGATTCACCGCGGATTACGACGGTTACGTTGAATTTTTGCGCGTACATGCCAGAAAAATAATCAGAGCCGCCGCGAACCGCGGGGCGGATTAAGAAGTACGCGGGCGCTTGACAGAATGGGCAAGGCCAACGGCTTCGAGCATCCAGATGAAGTACCAGCCGATGTCGGTCTGGTACCAGCGCAGGCCAAGGCGAGCGGAGCCGGCATGGGAGTGATGATTCTGATGCCAGTTTTCGCCCCAGGCGGTCAATTGGAAGGGGCCGAGCCACCAAACGTTCATGCTGGAGTCGCCTTCTTCAACGTGGTTGAGATGCGTAAGGCTGTTCACCAGGCACTGCATATGCAGCGAGTAGACGAGGCGAATCGCGCCCATCCAGAAGAAACCCATCCAGCCGAAGCCGAGAATCAAGCCAACGAAAATCGAGAAAACGATGACAGGTGTTTCAGCCCAGCCCCAGATTTTGTAAACGCCGCCGGTAAGTTCAGGCGCCCAGCGTTTTTTGTCGGCGGGCTGCGTTTGATAGAGCCATCGAAGATGCGCCCACCAGAAACCGCCCTGCTTGGGACTGGAGATGTCGTCGGGCGTGTCGGTGACGGAATGGTGGAGACGATGATAGGCGACCCAGCTTGCGGGGTGGCCGGAGCCGTTGAAGACGGCCCAGAAAATCAAAATTTGCTCGATAAAGCGATTGGTCTTGAGAGTCTTGTGGGCGAGCATGCGGTGATAGCACACGGTGGTGCCGAGGCCGCCAAAGGCGATGCTGAGAATCGTCATGCCGACAACTTTGAGACTGGGCAGCGGGAAGAGAATCAGCCCGATGACCGCAAGAAAGTGGATCAGGACGAGATATGTAAAGACACCTTCTTTGCCGTGGACGGGTTTCCAGAAGGGCCGATCCCAGGGGCGCTCTTGTCGCGTTGCTGCTAATTCCATGTGTTCTCCGGCGAGTTGCGTAGTAAATTGCGCGAGTGCCCGGTGTGTGAAACCTGATAGGCAGTCATAACCATACCATTTTCTGGCGCGGCATGCGGGAAAACTGTACAACAGTGAACACAGTTGGTGAATGGGGCGAAAGGGGAACGTCCCACAGGTCGGGATGCAAAAGCGCAATCTGAACGGCCCGGCGATGGCATCTTTGGCGGCAGACACTACTCGGGCATGATTAGCGGTTTTTCCCTGGGCATAGCGTCTAGCGTTGCTTTATCGAGATGCAGGTGCGCGGCGACAAGCTCTGGCGGAGTGTGCGAGAGCCATTCCGAGAGCGCGAGGTCCTGGTAGTAGCTGCTCTTGAACATTTCCAGGAACTTCAGGTCGGTGGTGCCCGTGTTTTCGACATAGTGAGGCAAAGTCTTCTGGACATAGCCGACGTCGCCGGTTTCGAAGTCCATGGTTCGGGCGCGTCCGCCCGTGGCAAAAACGGTCATGCGTCCCTTGCCGGAGATGAAGTACTGCCATTCGTCGGCATTGGGGTGCCAATGGAGTTCGCGAACGGCGCCGGGCTTGACGGTGACGATGGCGGCGCTGGTGGTGGAGACTTTAAAGCTTTTCGCGTCAATAATGCGGACTTCCCCGCTCTTGTTGCTCTTCGTGGGAGGAAACTGCATGGTGCGAAAAGCAAAATCAATCGGTGAAGGACCCAAGGCTCCTCCGGCCACGCGGCGATCTTGCTCGAGGGGCCCGGGCACATCGGTCTGAAAGATGAAGAGCTCTTTCTTGGGCATGTTGGCGAGAGCTTTTTGGTTGACGCCAAAATTCTTGGCGACAACCTCTGGGGGCGTGTGCGCCATCCAGTCGGAAAGCAGCACCGTCTCGTATTCGGAAAAGTTGCCGTCATCAAACACCAGGATAAATTCGCAACCGTCAGGGCCGAGGCCTTGGATCGAGTGGGGAATTCCCGGCGGGAAGAACCACAGGTCACTTTCCTTGACGTCAGTGACGAAGCTCTTGCCGTCCGCGTCAATGCAAGTGATGCGGGCCGTGCCGTAGAGCATGAAGGCCCACTCCGCAGCAGTGTGCCAATGGAGTTCGCGGACGCCGCCGGCGGTGAGCCGCATATCCACGCCGGCCAGCGTTTTGGAGACGGCCAGTTCGCGTTGCGTGACTTCGCGGGACCAGCCTCCTTCATGAAGGCGTTTGTGAGAGATGGAAAAGGGGTATTTGAAAGTTTGCACGCCACCGGCATCCGTAGGGGGCGGGTTGAATGAATCCAGATTGGCCGCGTCCATCGCTGGATTGGTGGGGCCGGGATCGCTCTTGCTTCTATCGGAGCCTTGCTTGTAATCGGATTGCTTCGGTCCCGCCAAGTCCCCCATGGAGCGCATGCCGGCAGCGGCAAGAGCTGCTGAGCTCACTCCCAGAAAACCCCTTCGCGATAATGTGTCCTTCTCTGCCTCGTCACGCATGGCGACCACCTTTCTGATTTGCAATGTATTCTGTTCACAATCAGACCTGGTGTTGGACTCCAAGATGGGAGTAGAGCGAGGAAACACACACAGCAGTTGGGGAACGAGAATAGAGTTCCCTGGGTCAGACGGGTATGCCTCGTGGACTCCACGTTGCGGCGGATTTTACACTAGTCGGACTTCGGAGCAAGAGGGAGGAAAGCCGTAAATTTGGGTTAAGATGCGGGCGAGCACAGATGTGGCAGGGGACGTCGAAATTGCATGGATGGAGTTCGAGGAGAACTGAGATGGCTAAGGCGATTGCCAAACGAGCGGTAGGGATTGTCCTGGGGGTGGGGCTGATTTCTGGCGCGGTAATAGTGCGAGGGTCGGGAGCGCAGCAGGGGGTGCCGGAGCAACTGAAACCGCCGGAGGGACAGGCGCTGGCGGCGGAAGCGCATGCCAAGGGCTTTCAGGTTTACACGTGCAAGGACGACGGGAAGGGATTCAACTGGACGCTGAAGGGCCCGGACGCGGAGCTTTTTGATAAGGCGGGAAAAAAGGTGGGGCGGCACTTCGCGGGGCCGACGTGGGAATGGAGCGACAAGAGCCAGGTAACCGGAAAGATGATGACGAGCTCCCCTTCGCCCGACGCGGATTCGGTCGCGTGGCTCTTGCTGGTGGCGACGGCGCACCTGGGAGACGGCGTTCTCGCGAATGTGACGAATATCCAGCGTTTGAACACCAAGGGCGGCAAAGCGCCCGTCGGGGGATGTGACTCCGCGCACGACGGACAGGAGAGCCGCGTAGCGTATACGGCGGACTATTTTTTTTACGGCAAATGAGTTCAGTTGCGCTGGGCGCCCCTTTGACCTGCCGGGGTGGCCTTGGAAAGCATCTTGACTAGTTCGTAGAGGAAAGCCTGGCCCTCGTAAAAAGATTGAACGCCTATGCGTTCATCGCGGCCGTGAAAGCGGATATCGTTGCGGTCGAAGAAAAAGCCCTGGATTCCGTAAGTTGGAATACCGGCGATGCGCAGTTCCCTGCCGTCGGTCGCGCCCATCACCATAATCGGGACTACCAAGACACCGGGCCAGAGTGCTTCCGTTGCATGGCTGGCGGCGGCCAAGACATCCGGGCGCATCGCGGAAGCGGGACCGGGAGTCGGCTCGCCGAGAAGCTTTACGCTGACCTGATCGTCGGCGACGACTTTCTGCAATGTGGATTGCACGTATTCAACGGAGTCTTCGGGGAGAACGCGGCAGTTGACGGTGGCGGCGGCGAGCTGCGGCAAAGCGTTCATGGCGTGGCCGCCTTCCAATAGCGTAGCGACACACGTGGTGCGAAGCGTGGCGTTCCAGGCGGGCGATGATGCTGCGAGGCGCTGCATGGCTTCCTGCGAAGCCTTGGCAGCGTCGGCAAGGTCTTTTTTCATGGGACCGGTTTCAATTTTGGCCATTTGCTGGAAATAGGCGGCGGTGACTTCGTTGGTCTTGAGCGGAAATCCAAAATTGGCGAGATGCTGTAACGCGGCGGCGAGACGATAGATGGCGTTGTCGGCAACGGGCATGGAGCTGTGACCGCCCTTGTTGCGGACTTCCAGGCGGAAATTGATGACGTACTTTTCGCTGACCTGGAGATCATTGGAAATCCGCTTGCCGTCGAGGGATTCGCCCCAGCCACCCTCATTGAGAGCGAACTCGGCTTCGATGAGATCGCGATGATTCTTGAGGAGCCAGGCGACGCCGTTGTAGGGGCCTCCGCCTTCTTCGTCGGCGGTGAGCGCGACGATGATGTCGCGATCGGGCTTGAAACCTTCCTTTTTGTATTGAATCAAGTTGGCGATCCAGACGGCCGCCTGCGCTTTGTCGTCGCCGGTGCCTCGACCGTAGAAATAGCCGTCGCGCTCAATCAGTTGAAAGGGATCCATGGACCAGTCTTCGCGCTTGGCTTCGACGACATCAATGTGAGCGAGGAGGAGAATGGGCTTGAGAGCGCCGGTGCCGTGATAGCGAACGACGAGATTGCCTTTTTTGGCATTGGCGCCGCCGAGGAAGATATCGGATTCGGGAAAGCCGGCAGCGCGCAAGCGGACGGCGGCGGCTTCGGCAACTGGAGTGGTGGCGCCAGTGGTAAAGCCGGACTGGATTTCGACGAATTCCTTGTAGATGTCGTGGGCGAGCTTTTGTTCGGCTTCGGGGCGCGTGGTTTGCGCGCGGACGGAAGCGCAGCAGACAAACAGGGGAAGCAGTAAGCGAAGCAGGCTTTTTGTTTTAGGCATGGTGGCATTCTTCCACGAGGGGCTGGAATCCTGCAACTTGGCGATGGCGGGCGTGGCCGCGCTCCGAGCCGCTCGGAGCGCGAAGGGTACAAGGGTTGAAGAGTAGAAGAGTGCAAGAGTCCAAGGGTACAAGGGTCGAAGAGTCGAGGGCACACCCTGCCCCCCTATGGTTTTTGTAACGATGTGATTCGATGAGGGTTATGGGGTGGGGGGGCTGCTAACGATATATGTGGTAAGGACTTAGGACGAAGACTGTCGGGAGGTCTCAAAACGTCTGAAGGTCGAGACAGAAAGAATGGCGGGAGGTAGCGGCTGGCGATCACGACTCATGTTACTTGATGAGTACCGTACTCGTCAAGGAAAATTATTAAAGGATTGAAGAGAAAGGGGATAGAGCTAAACCACGTTAGAAGGTTGCACGTTTGAAGGTTTGAAAGTTGGGAAGGCTGGCGAAAGACAGGCCGGGGATAGCAGGTCACGCGTCGAGGATGCGTCAGCCACCAGGATGCGCCACCGCGGGAACTGTGTTTGTGACATCCTATCGGATGTGATATCAGGATGAAACCATGAGCAGGGCTACTTATCCTTTGAAGCTGCCCCATTCCGTGAAAAAGGCCGCGCAACGGCTGGCGAAGGAGGACGGCGTTTCCTTGAACCAGTGGATTGCCGCAGCAGTCGCCGAAAAGATTGGCGTGGTGGAAACGGCTGCAGCGTTTTTCCAAAAGCGCGCCGGAAATGCAAAGGGCGACGGCCTAATGAAGTTTCTTCGCAACGCACCCGATACTCCGCCGGAACCGGAGGATCGGATCAGCTAAAGTGGAAATGCCCTGCCTTTCGTTGATTTCGCAAAGTCAAAGACCGCACCCTGAAAACCGCAGGGATGCGGCACCCAAAGGCGCTTTTCGGAATTAAGGCGCGGCCATTCCGCCCAAGACGAAGTCTTCACGGGAGCCGTTGACGCCGCCGAGGCGCTGCTCTTGGGTAAGGGACAGCAACTCACGGGAACCCTCCGGTGTCTAAGCTTGCAAGGTGTCGGACTTGTAGCGTTCTAATGCAAGCTAGGCAAGAATAACTTGCTCTGGAGGACGCCCGTGTTGCGCAAATCGTTCGGTTTTTTCTTTGTTGGCGCAGTCCTTTGTGCCGGCTGCGCGCACAAAGCTGCGACGTACCAGAAGGCGACTGGCTTGTCAGAGGGCGAGAGTGAGCAGGTTCACCTAGCCTATTATGCCCCTCTGGCAACGGCGAGCTTTGGAAGCAGCGGGGCTGGGGATGCGGGCAAAGTCTTAGCCGCGCCGCGTTTTGTCGCCGTGCGGCACAAGCTGGAAATCGTCGAGGCCAGCTCTGGACTTGCAAAATCGATCGAGGCCGTGGTCGCGTTTTGCGGCACCCTCCAGTGCGAGGTGCTCTCATCGAGCGTCACCAATGAAACGGCCGTATTGTCCCCTTCGGGGAGCATCGCCGCGCGCGTCGCGCCGCAAGACCTGAACAAATTCCTCGACTTCGTTGGGAAACAAGGAAAAATCGCGCAGCACGCCACGGAATCAGAAGACAAGACCGCGGCGATCGTGGACGTCGAAGCCAAACTCAAAAACCAGACCGATTTTCGCGACAGTCTGCGCAGGATGCTGACCAAGCCCGGCGTCAGCGTGGCCGACCTACTGCAAATCCAGGAGAAACTCGCGGAAGCTCAAGCGGAGCTCGACAGCGAAGCGACGCAGCGCAAGATCCTCGCCAACGAAACCGAGAAGGTGTATGTAGAAATCGCGTTCCACGCCGAACAGCGCACGATTAGCCGCGGCGCGTTCGCGTCGGTCGGCGAAGCGCTGCGGGATTCCGGCTCCGTCCTTGGCGACAGTCTCGCCGCTCTCATCACCGCCATCGCGGCTATCATACCTTGGTTGATCGTGATTATTCCCGGGTTATGGTTCCTGATCAAAACCGTTCGCCGGTTCCGGGAGCGTCGGCGTGCCGCGAAGGCAGCCACACCGGTCGCGTAGTCTGGCAGGGATCTTCGATTTCTGTTCAAGCAATGAATGCTGGTAAACGACTAACCAGGAGTTGCATAAAAAATCCCGCGGCGAGTCGTGGTGGGAAAGTTTACCGCCGACGCTTTGTGCGGACGCGCTGGGCGGACAGCTTGGTCGTCGATGGGGCGCCTTGCTTCGCCCTCTGCGCCTGCCCCGCCTTGGTCCTCAAGCGCGATTGTTCGTACATCTCGATCCACTTCTCGCTCGAAATCGCCGAGATCAGCTTGCCAATCGCTTCGAGCGGCAAATCGTCCGGCAACTCGAAGTGAACGCAGCACTTCCCCATATCGAGCTTCTTCCCCGCGGCCTTGAACGCCGCCTTCAACTGCTCGAGCTGACTCGCACTCCAAAACGCGCCCATCAGGTAGAGCGAGCAGTAGTTCTTCTGCGACGAGAGCGCGACGTAGCAGATGGGCTGCTTGTTGTAGGTGTCTGGATATCGAGACAGGGGGATGGTCCAGCCGATCGTGCCCCAGACGAGGCACTCCTGGTAGCCGCGCGGAATGTGCTTGTTCACGAATGCGCGCACCGTCGCGATGGTCTTCGCACGATCGGCGGGGAGTGAGGCGATGTATTGCGCCGGCGTCTTGACGTTCGATGGTGGTTTCATGGATTCGTGGTCTTCCCGAACGAAGTGTATCACCGAACGTTTGAAAACCAGCCAACGGCAGGGGCTGTGAGTATGGCGTAAGTCCTAGCCGTGGGCGAGAAGGCGTCAAGAGCTGGCCTTCGAGGAATAGTAGTGGTTCGCGATGGAGATTCTCCCTGAAAAGTGGAAACGTCACGCCTGTCGTTGATTTCGCAAAGTCAAAGCCCGCACCCTGAAAACCGCAGGGATGCGGCACCCAAAGGCGTTTTTCGGAATTAAGGCGTGGCCACCCGCCCTAACCTTCGAATCCTTGTAATTCAACTTCGAGCTCTTCACACGGCTCCAAATCAATCTTCTTTTTGAGAGAAACCTCAATCTGTTTCTCCCCATAATGCCCTCTATGGGCTCCTGTTTGCTTATCTATAGGAAGAATCTGATAGCCGGTAATCTCTTTCAACCTACACGCTCGAATTCGAAAACTCTGGTTAACGTCAATCGGGTCGAGGCCGGGGATTATTTCACGAGGGATCAAAACATCCTCTGCCACATCGTGCGAAAGTTGGATATTGATCGTCCCCTGCTGCACTTCCAAGTATTCAAACAACCTCGGCCGCCTGCCTGAATGTCCGAACCCAACCACGTACGTTCCCTTCACGAATTTAGAAGCCACGGTTTTTCCCCATCTCCGTTGGAGATCCTCAGGGTAAGGGAGACTTTCCGTCTGTCCCCGCTCCCCCTGCTCCCCTGTCCCCGCTCCCCCGCCCTATTCGAAAGTTTGACTAGCTCTTCTTTGTTCCTCACGTTCGCGTTTGCGATTCTTTAAGAACAAAATTATGCCAGGAAGAGTAAGCAGACTTCCAATGAACGTGACAAAAGGCCGTGACGCCATATTGAGATAATCATCCCATCCGCGCACGACTCTGATAGTAAGGTTGTCGCTTGGCAAAAAGCGAACGACGAGCGTTTCTACTTTGTTCGACTGCTGGTCAATCTTCGCGTTAAAAACAAGAGAATACGAGCCCGGACTACTTGCGCGAATAGACCAAAGTGCAATCAAGTGACTGTCAGTGATCGCATGAAGAGATATCCAATCGTTCGGTTCAACCTCCAAGCCGGACGCCGATAGACGGAAACTGGGCCGTCTACTTTGGGGGGTAAACACTTCGATTGAAACGGGAGCCGAATGGCCGAGGGGTATTCTTTGCGGTGCCGTCACGTAGATGAGCGCCGTCGAGGCCGCCTCGTTCGAGTGGGACTCATAAGGAAACATCACATCTATTGTTTCTGGATTGACAAGCAAGTGTTGGTCTTTGCGGGAGTGTAGGTCTTGACGGGCCATAACCAAGCCGAGCGGGATCAAATGGAATTCCTAATAGGAAAACGGCTAAGTAGATGTTTCTGTGCATGACGCAAGACTGTATTTATCATAGCGTGTTTGTCGTGCCAACAAATTGCGTTGTGACTAGCGTGTGTTCGTGATATTGCAAAATTATCTTGATCATTTAGCCGTTTCGTCGGCGGGTGGCCGGCCCTCGATCCGAAAAACGCATTAGGGTGGCCCATCCTTGCGGGGTTTTGCAAGGGTGGGGTCATTCAAATTAGAAAACAGGAACCAGAAACTAGAAAAAGGAAACTGGAGGAGTCGGCCTGCTTAGGAGGTGCGCGGGAAAAACACGTGGAGCACCCAAATTCTTCCCTGCAGCCAAATTTGCTACTTCTATCGGCTAACGGAATACGCGCCGTCGGACGCGGGGCGATAGTCGGAATAGGTGAGGATTCTTTCGACGTCGAGGCTTTTGAGGAAGAGGATGGTGGCGCTTGCGCGCATTTCGAGGCGTGTGGGCACCCAGACGGCGTCACCAACGCAGGTCTGCTCCAGAATGATGTGCGAACCGCGCTGGACTCGGGCAACGAATAATCCCATGGAAAACGATTCCGTAACCTCGCCATCCACTTTGACCCATCCGAAATCCTGTTTGTCTACCCACAGCTTGCCTTGCACGCGGGAGAACAGCTTGCCGTATCGGCCGTGCGCGTGGTAACCCGGATGGGGCGTGGCCTGAAGCACATAAGCCGGCCTGCCGCCCATATTCTCTTCGCCGATGAGCTGGAAATCGAAAGCTTCGAGCAGGTCGCGGAGGTAGGATTGGTTTTCCTGGTCCTTGCGGAGCCGGACAGACTGCTCGTCGGGCGTTTCATGTTTCAGCTTCTCAAGATCCTTGGCACTTTTTTTCTGTTCCTCAGCCGATGGAAGCTGCCCGTTGTGTTCCATAAGCTGCTCAAAACGAATGCCGTTGACGAGAATCATCCGGGTGATGTCGATATTCTCGGATTTCAGCTGCCCGAGCGCGTCGAGACGCCGATCCTGATCACGCTCCATGAAGGTGTAATGGCCACGCGCCTGCCAACTACGCTCGGTGGCGGCGATCGATTGCTTCACGATCTGGCGGGCATCGAGTACGCCAGATTGATCCTGGGGTTTGTCCGTCGCGACGCTTTGAGCGAAAAGCGCAGAGGAAACCGCGAGCATGACCGGGAGACACTTCAAACAGGACTTAGCTTGTAATTTCATTTTGACACGAGAGCGGCTGGGGCTGAAGACCCCTGAGAATCAGGATCCGGGATTAGACTAACGCATCGGTAGCTGTACGTCTGTGCGAATAGGAACAGGTTTAGTCGTGCGGTCTAACCGCAGGGTCGTTGCCGGAGCGGGATTTCCAGAGAATCTGGCGGAGGATGCCGAGGGTGAGTTCAGCGTCGGTGGAGGAGAGGTTGAGGCGGTGGACGAGACGGCGAATTTTTTCGTCGGTGGGGGCGGCCGAGCGTCGCTTTGGGGAGTTGGAGGCAGGGGATTTGACGTAGCCGCTGGCGCGGAGGGCGTCGAGGAGGATGGAGCTGATGCGCTCGAGATCGGCGGCAGTGGCGGCAGTGTGTTTCTCCAAAGACGCGGCGGCTTTTGGATCGCGGGCAAGTTCGTAGAGGCAGACAGCGACAGCCTGGCCGAGGTTCATGGAGCGATGCTCTTCACGAGTGGGGATGCGCAGGAGCCAGTGGCAGTGGCTGAGGTCTTCGTTCGAGAGGCCGCGCTTTTCCGAACCGAACAGAATAGCGACGCGGCTTGTGGCATGGCGCTTGCGGATAAGGCGAGCGGCTTGTTCGAGACGTTTGACGGGATGCTGCAATTCGCGGTGGCCTACCGAAGTGGTGCCGACAACGAGGGTGCAGTCCGCGACAGCTTCAGCGACGGACTGAAATTCTTCGGCGCTCGCGAGGAGGGGGGAGGCTCCGACGGCGGAGCGCGCTTCACGAAATGCCAATTCGTAGGGATGCACCACGCGAAGGTGGAAGCAGCCGAAGTTGCTCATGGCACGTGCCGCGGCGCCGATATTGAGCGGATTGCGCGTATTGACGAGGACGACGCGCAGGTGATCGAGTTGGGAGCGGGTGGACAAGGAACTTAATGTATTCTCTGCTGCGAGATGGAAAAAGGCGAGTGCAAGTGAGACGAAGGATGACAGAATGAGCGGCGCGATCGGAAGCCAAATGCGGCGCGAGGGTAATCGAGGAAAAGGGATGATGGAAGCAAAGCAGAGACTGAGACGTGGTTATGGTTTTGGAGTGATGGGCATTGCCGGAGTGCTTGCTTGCCTTTTGCTGGCGACTAGCTGGGGGCCGGTGCGCGCGCAGATCACTCAAAAGACGGGTGTAGAGCGCGCGGCGTTCGGAAAGCTGGACGACGGTACGGTGATTGAGGCCTTCACCTTGAGGAATTCCAGGGGTGCATCCGCGGAAATCATCACTTATGGAGCGACTCTGGCTGGGCTGTGGGTGCCGGACCGCATGGGACAGGAAGGCGATGTGGTGCTGGGATTCGACAGCTTGAAGGGCTACCTGGGAGATCACCCGCATTTTGGAGGAATCATCGGGCGATTCGCAAATCGCATCGCCAAAGGGAAATTCAGCATCGATGGGCAGGAATACCAACTGGCGACGAACAATGGTCCGAACACGCTGCACGGCGGCGAAGTGAGTTTTGACCGCCGGGTATGGAAAGGCGAGCCGCTCCCGGTTGCGAAGGGGGCCGCGGTGCGGCTGACGTACGTCAGTCCGGACGGCGAAGAGCATTTTCCAGGGACGCTGACGGTAAAGGTCGTGTACACGCTGATGGAGGACGACGCGCTGAAAATCGAGTACACCGCGACGACCGACAAGGCGACGGCGATCAACTTGACGAATCACAGCTACTTTAACTTAGCCGGCGGAGGAAACGTTCTCGGGTACATTTTGACTCTCAACGCCAGCCGATACACTCCCGTGGATTCCACGCTGATCCCAACGGGAGAACTGGCGCCGGTGAAGGGCACGGCGTATGACTTCACAAAACCAATGACCATCGGATCGCGAATCGCCGAGCTCGAAAAGGTGAAGGAAGCGGGCGGGTACGACATCAACTACGTCGTAGACGGACAGGACGGAGCACTGCGTAAAGCGGCAAGGGTGGTGGACCCGGCTTCCGGGCGAACGATGGAAGTGTGGACCACGGCGCCGGGCGTACAGTTGTATACGGCGAACTGGCTGGATGGGAGCATTCACGGCAAGCGCGACGTGGTCTATGGGAAGTTGGGAGCGGTTTGCCTGGAGACGCAGAACTATCCGGATGCGATAAATCACGCAAACTTTCCGAGCGCGATTTTGCGGCCGGGCGCGACCTATTACAGCGCGACGATCTACAAGTTTTCTTTGAGGTGAGGTTCCGGGCCCAGCCCGGCATGATGGCTGGTAGCCGCGTCGGCTTGCGCGGGCGGCGAGGGGTAACATAGACTGTGGCCGGGTAGAAAGTAACTGCCTGCCAGTCTGGCCGGAAGCTCCCTCCTCTGCAGGGCCAGCAGGCATGGCGAAGTCCATTTCGTTGCACGGCTTCGACCCCGTCGGGGCCATTATCCGCGGTAAAAGTGTTGCCGCCAGCGGCCGGTGCGGCGGGCTTTGGATTGCGTGGCAACGAACTGGCGGACCGACAGGGAGAAGAGCGTGGCAACTCCACTGGAAACCTGGGTCAATGAAGCGGCATTGCTGACGAAGCCGGACGCCGTGGTGTACTGCGACGGGTCCGAAGCCGAGTACCAGCGAATGATCGCGGAGATGCTGCGCGGGGGAGATTCCTATGCGCTGAACGAGAAAACCTTCCCTAATTGTTACCTGCATCGCAGCAGCCCGAACGACGTGGCGCGGACGGAACACCTGACATACATATGTTCGTCGGATAAAGATGACGCGGGACCGACTAACAATTGGATGGACCCAGGCGCGGCAAATCGCAAAGTGGGCGCGCTGCTGGACGGGGCGATGCGCGGCCGAACCATGTACGTTGTGCCGTACATCATGGGGCCAGTGAATTCGCCGATCAGCAAGGTGGGCGTGGAAGCCACGGACAGCCCGTACGTGGTGGCGAGCATGCACATCATGTCGCGAATGGGCAAAGTGGCGATGGACCGGCTGGGTACTTCGAACGATTTCGTGCCGGGGCTGCATTCGCTGGGGGATTTGGATCCGATGCGGAGGTACATCCTACATTTCCCGGAAGAGAAACTGATCTGGAGCGTGGGCTCGGGTTACGGGGGAAACGCGCTGCTGGGGAAAAAGTGTTTTGCGCTGCGGATTGCGAGCGTGATGGCGCGCGAGCAAGGGTGGATGGCGGAACATATGTTGATCCTTGGGCTGGAGTCGCCTGACGGAAAAGTGACGTACATGGGCGCGGCGTTCCCGAGCGCTTGCGGAAAAACGAACCTGGCGATGATGGTGTCCGCGCTGGAGAGCCAGGGCTACCGCGTGTGGACGGTGGGCGACGATATTGCATGGATGAAAATCGGCGACGACGGGTATTTGCACGCGATCAATCCGGAAGCCGGGTTTTTTGGAGTGGCGCCGGGCACCGGAATGCGTACCAATCCGAATGTGATGGCTGCGCTGCACAAGAACACGCTTTTTACGAACGTGGCGATGACGCCCGAGCGAGAGCCGTGGTGGGAAGGAATCGGGGACGAACCGCCAGCGGGATTGATCAATTGGAAGGGCGAGAAGTGGGATTCATCGAAAGGCGCGGCGGCGCATCCCAACGCGCGTTATACCGTCCCGGCGCAGCAGTCGCCAAGCATTTCGCCGAAGTGGGAAGGGCCGGAAGGCGTGCCGATTTCGGCGTTTATTTTTGGCGGACGAAGAGCGCGGGTGGCGCCGCTTGTTTATGAGTCTTTGGATTGGCAAAACGGAGTGTTCATTGGAGCGATGATGGCGTCGGAGACGACCGCGGCGGCAACGGGTGACGTGGGGATTACCCGGCGCGACCCGATGGCTATGCTGCCCTTCTGCGGTTACAACATGGCGGATTATTTCGGCCACTGGCTGGAGATGGGGAAGAAAATTCCAAAGCCACCAAAGATTTTCCATGTGAACTGGTTCCGGAAGGGAGCCGATGGGAAATTCCTGTGGCCGGGATACGGCGAGAACGTGCGCGTACTGAAGTGGATTCTGGAGCGGGTAGAAGGGCGCGGTGCGGCGCAGGAGACGCCGATCGGATACGTTCCGGCGATGAACGGGTTGACACTCGATGGGCTTAAGATTTCCGATGAGGCGCTGAAGGAATTGCTGAGTGTGAATTCCGAAGATTGGGATGCGGAGCTGGAAGACTCGAAACAATTCTTTGCAAAATTTGGCGAGCGGCTGCCGCGCGAAATTCGCGAAGAGCACGAAAAACTGGCGCGGCGGTTCGAGCGCGTAGCGAACGCCGCCCGATAAGAACAAGTAAATTCCTGCTAGAGTAAAGCCTCCTCCCGGGAGGTGCGAATGCGCCGCGACACGATTTGTATGCATTTTCTCCTTTTTACCCTTGCCTGCGCGGCGATCCCTGCGAAGTCACAGGAACGGCCAGCCGCAACCTTTGCGCCCATGGAGCAATGGCGGCTCGCCGTCGCGGGGGGTGATTCGGCGGCATTGGAGCGGATGTTCGTGACTTCTCCGGCGCCGCAAATCAAAGGCGCTGATGAAAAGCCTATTGCCGTCCAGGACGAAGTGAACTTCTGGGCGGGGTGGAAAACCAAAGGTCTAACCGATGTGCGAGTAGAAATCGCGCAGGAACAGGATCCGCAGCCCAAGGTGCATGTGGTGGTGGCGCAGGTAGTGATGTCCGTGAAGACGGACGAGGGGGTCAAAAGATACTACGTGGGGATGGCGCAGGCCTGGGCACAGGTAGGGGAGACCTGGAAGATTGTTTACGTACAGAGACAAGACGCGGCAAGATTGAAACAGCCTATGGAGAACAAAGATTTGTATCCTGCGTCAGCGGATGCAAAAGCGGAGATTGCGGAGGCCGTGCACCGGGCGACAGGCGCCCACAAACGCGTGCTGATTGTTTTTGGAGGGAACTGGTGCTACGACTGCCACGTATTGGACGAAGCGTTTCACAGCCTGGAGATTTTGCCGACGTTGGAGAAATCGTTTGAATTAGTGGACGTGGATATCGGCCAGATGGACAAGAATCTGGATCTCGCGAAGCAATATGATGTGCCGCTGGACCGCGGCGTCCCGGCCATTGCGGTGCTGGAAAGCGACGGGAAACTTCTGTTCAGCCAGAAGCGCGGTGAGTTTGAAGCGGCGCGTTCGATGGCGCCGGAAGACATTCTAGATTTTCTCAATAAGTGGAAACCAATTGCGACCAAGAATTGACTCGGTGGAATTGTCGGCGACTTGCCTCCGTGATTTCCGATTGCATTCTGCTCGCTGCGCGGGTCTGAGGCGAAACAAATTCCAACTTCAGTGATGACCGCCGACGCGGCGCGGGTGCGAGCTGACGGGCGGCGAATCCTCAGCGTCAAAGGCCGCGGGGCCGCGATCAAAATGAAAATCAGGGCGGCTTTCGAGCAGCCGGACACAGCGATTCCAGCGGAGAATGCTGTCGTCGTTGCCGACGGGGCGGATTTTTTCCGCTTCGGCGAAGCAACGCATGGCTTCTTCGATGAGAGGGAGAAGGATGTGCGCGGCATAGCCGACGACGAGCTGGGCTTTTGCGCGGCGTTCGTACAGCAAGCCCGTGTAGTAGAAACGTTCGTACGGGTCGCGCAAGCTCTGGAAGAGAGAGAGCACCTCCGGATACCGGTCGCCGGCGGCGCCGAGGAATTGATCGGTGATGGCGAGGCCGAGCATGCGGAGGGCTAGCTGATGGTCGGGAACGATGGAGAGAATGTCGCGGCAAATGGATTCGGCCTCTTCGGGCTCGTTGATGTAACGGTAGAGCTCGGCTTTCGCGACGGCTTCGGGAATGCCTGCTTTGGAGATGGATTTCAATTGGTGTGGCATGGGGCCTCCTCGTTCGCACTACTTGCCGCGGATCTTCCGGAACATCCTGGTCAGCGGATCATAAAATTCGTCCACAACGCGCTCCTTGAGCGGGATGATGGCGTTGTCAGTGATGCGAATCTCCTCGGGGCAGACTTCTGTACAACATTTGGTGATATTGCAAAGCCCGAGGCCGAGTTCGTCCTTGAGCAGGGCGTTGCGGTTGCGGCCGTCGAGGGGGTGCATCTCGAGCCCAGCGATTCGAACGAAGAAGCGCGGGCCGCCAAATTTTTCTTTCTGGTCGTGTTCGCGAAGAACGTGGCACACGTCCTGACAGAGAAAGCATTCGATACACTTCCGGAATTCCTGCACGCGATCGACGTCAAGCTGGGAGATTTTCCAGTCCGTGCCGGGGCGCGGTTCGAATGCAGGGATTTTTCGGTTGACACGGTAATTCCAGGAAACGTCGGTGACAAGGTCTTTAATGCGAGGGAAGGATTTCATGGGAAGGACGGTGATGGGCTGATCCTGAGGAAGGTCATCCATGCGTGTTTTGCAGGTGAGGCGCGGACGGCCGTTGACTTCCGCGGAACAGGAGCCGCACTTCCCTGCTTTGCAATTCCAGCGGACGGCAAGGTCCGGTGCGAGGTGACCCTGGATGTGATGAAGCGCGTCGAGAACGACCATGCCGGGAGCGATGGGGACGCGGTAGTCCACGGTTTGGCCGCCGTTCGAATCGCCGCGAAAAACGCGCAAGGTTGCTTCGGCCATGAGTAGTCTCCGTTGCCTGTTCTCTGCCTTCGCACGCCGAGGCTAAAGCCACGGTGTAACACAATCTCTAGTCTGCGGCCAGAATTTGCTGGAGCTCGCCGGGCATCTCCTCAACGGGAGATTCACGGCGTTTCATGGCGCCGGCTTCCTTGACGATGATGTTGTGCTTCTTTTCCCAGAGCGGATCGAGCTTTGGGAAATCGATGCGGCTGTGTGCGCCGCGACTCTCCGTTCGCGCCAAAGCGCTTTGTGCGACTGCTTCGGAAACGGTGAGCATGGACTTCAAGTCGTAGGAAAGATGCCAGCCGGGATTGAACAGGCGGGAGCCTTCGACGCCAGCTTTGGCGGCGCGGGCCCTCAGTTTTTCGAGCTCAACGAGGGCTTTGCCCAGATCTGCTTCGGTCCGGAAGATTCCGACGAGATTCTGCATGAGTTCCTGCAAATCGCGGTGAACGGCATACGGGCTTTCCGTGCCGGAATTGGAAAACGGAGCGAGCAATTCTTTTTCGGCTGATTCGATCTGCGAGTTATCCATCGAAGGGGCGGATACGCGCTTGGCATGCTGGGCAGCGGCGAGTCCGGCGCGGCGTCCGAAGACGAGGAGATCGGAGAGGGAGTTGCCACCGAGACGATTCGCGCCGTGAAGACCAGCGGCCGCTTCGCCGGCGGCGAAAAGGCCGGGCACGGTGGATTCCGCGGTTTCGGCGTCCACGCGAATGCCGCCCATCACGTAGTGGCAGGTGGGGCCAACTTCCATGGGACCTTTGGTGATGTCCACATCGGCGAGTTCCTTGAACTGGTGATACATGCTGGGGAGTTTTTTCTTTACGTATTCGGCGGGCTTCTGAGAGATGTCGAGATAGGCGCCGCCATGCTCGGTGCCGCGGCCTTCTTTGACTTCGGTGTAGATCGAGCGGGCGACGACGTCGCGCGTGGAGAGCTCCATGCGCTTGGGGTCATATTTTTCCATGAAACGCTCGCCGAGTTTGTTGCGGAGGATTCCGCCTTCGCCGCGAACGGCTTCGGTGACGAGAATGCCTTGCACGCCGGGTGGCCAGACCATGCCGGTCGGATGGAACTGCACGAATTCCATGTCCATGAGTTCTGCGCCCGCTTCGTAAGCGAGGGCCATGCCGTCGCCAGTGTATTCCCAGGAATTGGAAGTGACGCGCCAGGCTTTGCCAATGCCGCCGGTGGCGATGACGATGGACTTGGCTTTGAAAACGATGAGGCGGCCGGTCTCGCGCCAGTAGGCAAAGGCGCCGGCGATGCGGCCGCTGTCGGTCAGCAAGCGCGTGACCGTGCATTCCATGTAGACATCGATGCCCTGCTGGACGCCGCGATCCTGCAGAGTTCGAATCATCTCGAGGCCAGTGCGGTCGCCGACATGGCAGAGACGCTTGAAGGTGTGGCCGCCGAAGGCGCGCTGAAGAATGTCGCCCTTTTCGGTGCGGTCGAAGAGGGCGCCCCACTGTTCGAGTTCGCGGACGCGATCGGGAGATTCCAGGGCGTGGAGCTGGGCCATGCGCCAGTTATTCAGGAATTTTCCGCCGCGCATGGTGTCACGAAAATGAGTTTTCCAATCGTCGGCGGTGTCCACATTGGCCATGGCCGCGGCGATGCCGCCTTCGGCCATTACCGTGTGTGCTTTTCCAAGGAGCGATTTGCAGACCACGCCGACCGAAGCGCCTTGTGCCAGCGCTTCGAGCGACGCGCGTAATCCCGCGCCGCCGGCGCCGATGATGAGAACGTCGTGCTCGCGGGTCTCGTAGTTTGCGGTCACAGGAGCCTCAGGTCACGGATAGCGCCGGAGGCGACCAGACGCACGTAGAAATCGGCAAAGCCGACGGAAAACAGGCTGCACCAGGCAAAGAGCATGTGGCGCTCATTCAGGAAGGTGGAAAGGCGCCAGGCGGCGAAGCGGGAGCGGCCAAAAGTGGCGCAAGAGAAACAATCGAGCTTGCCTCCGGCAAGATGACGGAGAGAGTGACAGGAAAAAGTGTAAAGCGAAAGCAAGCAAACGTTGAGTGTGAGGACGAGCGTGCCAACACCGATGCCGAAGTGGCCGTCGAAGAAAAATGCGCGAATGGCGTCGTACCAAAGGAAGCAGATAAAGAGAACCGCGAGATAGAAAAAATAGCGGTGGACGTTCTGGAGGATCAGAGGAAACTTTGTTTCTCCGCTGTACTTGCGGCGGGAGGGTTCACCGACGGCGCACGCGGGCGGATCGAGGAGAAACGCACGATACAGAGCTTTGCGGTAGTAGTAGCAAGTGGCCCGAAAGCCGAGGGGGCCAGCAAGAATCAAGAGGGCTGGTGAGAGCGGCCACCAGTGATGCTGCGGGTCTATGAGCGGCGAATAGAACGGAGAGAGGTAGGGCCCCCAGGAATAGTAAGCCCCTTCGAAGGCGCGTAGCGTGGCGTAGATGCTGAAGCCGCCCATCACGATGATGACCGGCAGGATCTCGATCCACCAGGGGTCGCGTCGCAAAGTGCTCCCGAGTCGAGACTCGGGCAAAAGAGTCGGGGAACCAGCCATCGGAGGACCTCCGGCGTGGTGTAGGGTAGTCAAATTGCAGGTTTTTTCAAATGAAATTTATGTGCGCGGGCTGGGACGCGCGAATCAGAGGATGGATTCGCGGGTCCCAGAAGATTTTTTAGTCGAAAACAGTTTGCAGGTCTGCGTCAAACCGAAGGCATCGATCTCGAATAAGTCTCACAATTGCTCGCCGGAGCGCTGCAGGCTCCTCATGGAGAAAGCCGCGGCGAGGCAACCAAGTGCCCCAAACAATAGCCACGAGGAGACGGGATAGGCGTGCATGCCGAAATCGTTATCTTCCATGAACGTCAGCAATGGGTAGTAAGGGTTTAGGAAAAGAGGCGCTTGAATGTGCGCGGGCGGACCGGAAGCCCCCGGGTGGCTTTGCTGCCAGTGCGAATACAACATGCCGTAGGCGATAGCTGTGACAACCGTCAGGACAAGGACGATGGCATAGCAAGACGCCGTGGCGTGGACGCTGCGGCGAAACACAGCTGAGCACCAGAGGCCGATGGCGCAGATACAGGCGAGCGTGAGAATGGTCGAGCCAAGGACTTTGAGCATATCGAGAGGCTCAACACCTCCGAAAGCAAACGGAAGAGCCAGCAAGGGAAGCGCGCTGGCGACCAGAAGCAGGAGATAAAGAAGCGCGGCAATGAACTTTCCCCACCAAATCTGAGGAGCCGAGAGCAGGCTGGTCAAGAGGCCGGCAAGAGTACGTTGTTCTCTTTCAAGGGTGATGGCACCGCTGCTGAAAACGGGGGCCATGAGCAGGAGCACGGTGATTTGGGTGAAGACCACACCGAGAAAGATAGCTTGGCCAATGTCCGCGCCCTGGACCTCCGCGCCGTGAAGGCGGTGACCAGTGTCGGTCGTAAAGTAGTAGGCGCAGATGACAACCCCGGAGAGCACAAAAAGATAGAGCGTCGGGAGGAGCCATGCGCGGCGTTCGCGGAGGCGCTGGCGAAGCTCCTTGATGATCATGGGGTTAGTGACGTAGCGCTTCATCGAGTTTGCTCCCCGAAGGCGCGGCGGTAGCGCTCCTCAAGGCCCGGGCCGCGCGCGTCAAAGTGAAGGATGGTGATCCCCGCCGTCAAGAGTGTTTGAAGAAAAGTCGAAGCTTCCTTGGAACTGCCCGGCAGTTCCAAGAGCAGGAAGCCGTCCTTTTGCTCCAGCACACGCGCGCCGGGCTGGCCGGCGATAACGCGATCTATGGTTTCGCTTGCACCTGCAAACTCGACCTCGCACCGGATGGTTGGGGCGTGGTCCTTGGGTGCTGATGGAGTAGTTTGTGCTTCCTCGACATTTTTTCCATCGGCGATGAAGACAATGCGCGTGCAGATGTCCTCGAGGTCGCTGAGAATATGCGAGGAGATCAAGATGGCCACACCTTCCGCGTGCAGACGTTTCAATTGCTCGCGAAGATGAATGCGGGCCAGCGGGTCCAAACCAGTAGCGGGCTCATCGAGGAGGAGCAACTTGGGTTCGTGAAGCAGAATTTTTGCCAGAAGCAGGCGCTGCTTCCAACCGAGGGAAAGATGCTCAACGAAATCCTCGCGGCGATCGGCAAGGCCGGAACGCTCGAGCGCGCGCTCGATGGCTGCGGTGCGTTTGGGCTTCTTAAGCCGGAAAGCATCGGCAAAGAACTCGAGGAATTCGCCAATGCGCATGTCCTGGTAGATTCCCGCGACATCAGGCAGATAACCCAGCGTTGTACGTACGCACGCAGGATCGAGTGATACGTCGTGGCCGGAAACACGGACGGAACCTGCATCCGCCGGAAGAAGCGTTGCCAGGATTTTTATGAGCGTCGTCTTCCCTGCCCCGTTGGGGCCGACCAGGCCGACGAGCTCATTGCTTTCCATGCGCAGAGAAAAACCGTCCAAACCCCGGGACTTGCGATAGGACTTGCGGAGCGCCTCGATTTCAATCATGGCCACGCTCCGAAGGTGACAATCGTCAGGGAAGCGGATTTCCGGTCGGGAGATTGACCTCGAAGAACAGGGACAAGACCCGTTTGATCGCTTAGACCAAAGAAAACGGCCTTGTTTTCAGCAAACACGTCATCACCGTTGGTGGACCAGCCGCGGAGCAGCTCCAGAAGCGAAAAAGGTTCCGCCCCGAGATTGTCCCACTCTTCGTTCATTTGCTGTGACTCGGCCTCGGTGAACGCGCGATTCCCGCTGTCGGTGGGCTTGCGGCACTGAAAGGGCGGACCGGGGTAGCCGGGCAAGCGTGAGACCGAGCGACCGGATTCCTTCTGGAATTCCCGGCGTGGGACCTTGGCGAGATCCAAGGTCTCGCCGTTGGGAAACGAACCAAGCAGAAAAACATCGCTATGGTCGACAACAATGGCTTGCTTGAAGGAGATTCCCGTATCGTTGTGGAGGTGACCCAGCGCATCGCGGGAAATCGTTCCCGCAAAGCGATGAGAGCCCGCAAAGTTGAGTTCTGCAAAGGACCATTTGCGAAGGGCCAGACTGGTTTCCCAAGCTTTGTCGAGAACAAATCCACTCACATGAGCAGTATTGCTGAAGTTGGGCGTAAGGGGCCCCTCGAACATGTCTGCTACAAGATTGCGCGGGGGCGAATAGATCCAGTCCACAGGGATGACGGGCTCGACGGTTGATCTCCGCGGGGAGGAGATACGAACTTTGGCATCCGCTGTGGCGAGCGAACTGAGATTGTCCATACGATAGACAACCATGTCATCGAGATTGAAATTGCGCGGCCGATGGCGAGCACTGGTGCCGTAAAGCAAGACGGAAGTGAGAATCGCGATGGCCGGAATGGTGAACCAGGCCCACTCTGGCCTGCCCATCCTTCTTAAGACGATGAAGTTGAAGACACCGACTACAAGGACGTAACCGATCATCCAAAGCAGAATCTCCAAAAAAGTCGGAAATCGAAAACTGGTACCGAGGCGCTTCATTAGCCACGCCGGTTGGCTGAAGTCTCCTGGCCCCCAGCCGCCAGCATCGCGTGGAAATTGACGACGCGTCTCCTCCGGCGTGCTCTGGGAGAAGCCGACAGGCCGAAAATAGGTAGAGAATTCCTTGCTGGTGATGGAGGGTAGACGAACAAGATAGCCGGAACCCACGCGCAGAGACTGTCCGAACGGTAGCCGGATTCGATAAAGCTCAAGAAAAAAGGCTTTGCGGCACATGCGATTGAAATCCGCTGGAGAAGGCTTTGCGGTGGTGGGATTGGTCCCGGGGTTGGACGAAACACCATCGGCGATCTGATCCTCGATCAAAACCAGCTTGCCCCCATTGCGAACAAAGATCTCGAGAGCTTGGCGCTGGTCTTCCGACAGGCGCGCGATGGGTGCGGCAAGAATCATAGTGTTCGCGGGGGCGTAAGCCCATCCTTCGGATGGAGGGTCGGACAATTGAATCATACGCAGGATTCGCGACTTGTAAGTCTGCTCGTCGGGGCTGCCGCTGAGAAGGATGGACTGCTGAATGCCGCGGCAAAGCTCAGGCGTGGAGCAAATCAGGCCGAGGACCTGGCCCTCCGTTTTTGGGTCGACGAGCCGCGCCGCACGACCGACGACGAGATTACCAACGTCTCTCGCTTCCAGGTAAATGACCAGCTTGTTGTTATTTTGCGGAATAATGTTTAGGGGAACGCGAAAAGTGCGCTCTTCGCCCGGCGAAAGCACTAGCGGCAAAGTAATCGACGTCGTAACGGAATTCGAATTGCTCTCCAGACTCACTTCATCGACAACCAGCGAGATGGGCATGCTCTGCATTGTGGTGTTGCGGGCGTCGAAGGAGATGAGCGTCGGACTGTTATCGGTGGCGTAGACGTTTTCGAGCCCAATTTGCCGGATTTTGAGGGAAATCGCATCAGCGGACCATAATGCGGGTGCAACCGCAGCGAGCAGGAACAAAAGCGATAAGGCGCGCCGGCGCATCTAGGATCTCGATACTACTCGAATACTATTGACGGTGGCAACGCTCGAAAGGTTCCCGAGGATAGATGCATTCAGAGGATGGATTCGATTTCGGGGTCGAGGGAGACATGGGTGGCGGGGAAGCCGTTGATGGAGAAGAGCGTGCCGCCAGTTTCGGAGAAATGAAAGAAGCGGCTGATGTGGTAGTCCTCGTCGTAGCCGGAGAAGAGCCGTTCCGTTTCGGCGGGGCCGAGCTGAAACGCCGAGAGCGGCACGGGCCGACCAAATTCACCAGCAAGAGCGCGATAGTGATCAACAAGCTTGCTTAGAGGCATCATGGGAACTTGACGAGTGGCTTCGGAGGACATCGTGCTCCTCTGGGAGAAAGTGTACAGCGGTGATGCAGAGAAGAAAAGAATTTGACGAAGCGCGCGCCTGTTTTTCGGACGCGGATCAGCCTGATTCTTCCGTGAAAATGTTCAAGTTGGCTCAGGCCGGCGGCGAGTCGCTGCGGAAAGGGCGCGAAAGCAACTTGATGATGAGCAGTGCCATTCCACGGGGATGCGACCAGGCACGTTTGATGACAAGCCAAGGATGTAAGTAGCTGCGCGAAAGACCTTGCGGCGTGAGGCGATGGGTGGCGTCTTCCGTGGTGTGGAGGTGATACCACTCGCCGATGAGCTCGCGATTGCGCTGCGCCTCCGGCCCGGTGAATACGCCTTTCGAACCGTCGGGAAGATGCGAATAGTCGTGATTCTGGTGGAGGGCCAAAACTTCGCGCGAAGCATCGATCACCGCGGCCTTTTTCGAACGCGCGTGCCACAAAAACCAGTTGTCCCAGCCACGACGCCCAAGCGCGAGGGGAAGCAGATCGCTGCCCAGGCCCTTGGTGAAAACGAAGTAATCGATGGCGTTCGGCGGGCGCAGCTTTCCCGTTGTGCCGGCCTGGCGGCGCAGATTTTGTTCCCAGTCCGGATGAGAAAAATGAATTGGCTCGGTGATGTCCACGTCCATGCGTTGGCCGACCATGAGCAACGAATGTGGTTCACGAGCGATGCGCTCCACCGCAGATGAGAAATCCGACAACAGCAAGATGTCTCCATTCAGGTAGCAGAGCAAGTTGTTCTGGGAAAGCTGTTCGGCCTGGGCAAACAGATCGTGCACCAGCGGAGCGCCGGAATCGCTGCGAGCCACCTTAGGGATATGCCGCAGGCCAAACTCGCGCGCCACTTCCGCCGCACCTTGATCATCGCCAAATAGAATGATTTCCGGCTTGATGGGGAGAAGGGACCAGCTCTTGATGGCGTTGCGCTGGATTACGTTAATGTGTCCGCGGAACGCTTTTGGCGTGGCGAAGATGGTCAGCATGAGTGGGTGGCCACGCCGGAAAGGTGGTCTCGATCAACAGCGGCGTCGGATTGTTCATGAGCAAGCATTGATACCAAATCATTTGGCTCGTTACACGGGCGTGCATACTCCGCGCGCGGAAATATTGTATACCGCTGGGCCCTTCGAATCGCAGGAACTGGCGGCTGGCGAGACCGAATTGGCTGGCGCGCCGGGATTGAGTAGAATGCTTGGCGGAACTTGAGAAACACAGGAGGAACAACAATGAGCATTTCAGTGGGAGAAACGGCGCCGGATTTCATGTTGCTGAATCAGGAAAAAAAGGAAGTGAAGCTCTCGGATTTCGCGGGGAAGAAAAATGTGGTTCTGGTTTGGTATCCGCTGGACTGGAGTCCGACGTGCACGAATGAGCACGTCTGCATCGTCAACGAGATGAAAGCATTCGAAACGCTGGATGCGGAAGTGCTGGGCATAAGCGTTGACAGCATATGGTCGCACAAGGCTTATGCGGACAAGATGGGCATCAAGTATTCACTGTTGGCGGATTTTCAGCCGCGTGGAGCCGCAAGCGAAAAGTATGGTGTGTTCCTTGCCGATAAAGGGATCACCGGCCGGGCGATCGCGATCGTCAACAAGGCGGGCAAAGTGGCGTGGTTCAAGAACTACGACATCCCCGTGGTGCCGGACTTGAAGGAAGTGGCGGCGGCACTGTCGCAGGTGAAGGCGGCGACGGCGTAAAGAAGAAGTAATGAGATAAAGAAATAAAGAAGCAAAGAAAAGCAAAGCGGGCCGCCCGATCGGATGGAGCGGCCCGCTTTCGTTTTGGGCAAGTTGAGTTTTGCGCGGCGTGGAGCCGGGTTAGTTCGCTGCTGGCTTGGCGGCGTAGTCGTTGCGGACGACGCTGCCGCCTTTCATCACAAACTTGACGGATTCAAGAACGCGCACGTCGGACGTGGGATCACCAGTCACCGCAATTACGTCGGCATAGTGGCCGGTTTCGAGGGCGCCGACCATATCAGCCCAGCCCAGCAGATCCGCGGCGTTGATAGTCGCAGCCTGAATGGCGTCGACGGGTTTCATGCCCCATTCGACCATCTTGGCGAATTGTTTGGCATTGTCGCCGTGCGGATAGACGCCGGAATCCGTGCCGAAGGCCATCTTCGTGCCGGATTGAAACGCGTGCCGGAAATTCTCGCGCTGCAAGCGGCCGATTTTCTTTTCTTTTTCGATGGACTCGGGAAGCATTCCCGCTTTCGCGCCTTCCTGAAGAATGAAGTCGTCGTTGTAGATATCGAACACAAGATACGTACCGTGCTGTTTGGCGAGGGCGATGCCTTCGTCGTCGATCAGGCTGGAATGCTCGATGGAGTCAATTCCCGCGCGGATGGCGTCTTTGATGGATTGCGTTCCGTGTGCGTGCGCGGCGACTTTGCGGCCCAGCTTGTGAGCTTCTTCGGCGACGGCTGTCATTTCTTCGAGTGTGTATTGGGGAGTGCCGGGCTGATCTCCCTTGCTGAGAACGCCACCCGAAGCGCAAATCTTTATGACGTCGGCGCCGTATTTTACGGTTTCGCGGACTTTGGCGCGCACGGCCCAGGGACCGTCGGCGACGCCTTCCGCCTTGTGGTGAAACTCAAATGGAAGCAGGTTGTCATCGCAATGGCCTCCGGTGATGCTGAGGGGCGGACCCGAAGCGCGCATGCGCGGGCCTTCCACGTCGCCGGCGTTAATTCCGTCGCGGAGGGCGATGTCCGTGTAGCCGCTTGCGCCAACGTTGCGGACGCTTGTAAATCCCGCGCGCAACGTTCTGCGCGCGTTTTTTACGCCAGTGACAGCTTCGCGGGGAACGGAAACGCCGAGGCCAGCGTAGCCATTGTTCGTTGGATCGAAGGTAAGGTGCGTGTGCACATCGATCAGGCCAGGCAAGCACGTGGCATTCGAGAGATCAATGGGGAAGACGCCCGCCGGAAGCTTCGTGGATGCGACGGGGCCGACGGCGATAATCATGCCGTTGTCATCAAACACGATGACTTGATCAGTCAGCGTGCGGCCGGAGCGAACATCGACAAACTTGCCGCAGCGAACAGCGCCGGGAGCGGAGAAAGCCATCGGCGAGAATGAAAAGGCACAGAGAAGCACGAATAAAAACTTGCGCATGGGACTCCTTAAGAGTGTGAAGCGAGCTTGTGGAGGATATATCCGGAGGGTGTCGATTGTGAAGCGCGACCTCGGGCGAAATCAGTTTGTCGTGGCTGTGCTGGGTGCGGCGGACTTTTTTTCGGCCCGCGGCGCAAACGAACGGATGAGAAGAACCAATTGCCAGCGCTGGTCTTCGGTCATGCGCCTTTTGAAAGCGGGCATCGGTTTTCTGCCCTGGCTGATCTGGTAAAAGAGCGCTCCGTCGGTGACGCTGTTCATGTGTGGCGCGTCGGTGAAATCGGCTGGTTTGGGATCGTACCGGAGCGCTTCGGAGCCGTCACCTTTTCCGGCGTCGCCGTGGCATTGGGCGCAGTTTTCGCCATAAAGACCCCGAGCAGACCTGAGCGCGGCTTCTGAGGGCTGGAGGGGGTTCTTACGGCTTTTGGCTTCTTCGGGGATGACCCAAGGTTTGTTTTCTTGATACGCGGTGTAGGCAACCGCGACCAAGATGATCAGGAGAAGCGAGGCAAAAAGAGTTTTACGCATCCTGAGATTTGGCGAGGCGTTTGCAGGCATGATCACCAAGAAAATCTTCGCACATCACTGTCGGCAACGAAAGACAGGATGCATGGCGCGGTTCGAAGAAAATTCCTTAAAACAGAGGACACGGCGACCACAGGGTTCGCGGAGAGGTGAGAAGAATCTGAGAGAGAAAACTCGCACTTAGAAGGCGCGGAAGATGAGCCAGAGGAGTTCGCCGTTGAAGAAGAGGATGGCGGCGGCAACGATCCAGGCGATAACGATGGTCAGGCGGGAATTGACGAATTCACCCATTTTGGCCCGGCTGCTGGTGAACTGGATGAGCGGAATCACCGCAAAGGGCAGCTGAAAGCTGAGAATGACCTGGCTGAGAATGAGGAGCGAGGTGACTTTGTTTTCACCGGCGATGCCGATGACTAGCGCGGCGGGAATGATGGCGATCGAGCGCGTAATCAGGCGGCGAAGCCAAGGTTTGAGGCGGATGTCGAGAAAACCTTCCATCACGATTTGGCCGGCGAGTGTGCCGGTGAGCGTGGAGTTCTGGCCGGAGGCGAGCAGCGCGACAGCAAAGACGGTGCTGGCGAGGCTCACGCCGAGGACGGGGCTGAGAAGTTTATAAGCGTCGGCAATTTCCGCGACGTTTTGGAGGCCGCGCGTGTGAAACGCAGCGGCACCGAGAACAAGGATGGCGGCGTTGATAAAAAGCGCGAATCCGAGGGCGAGCGTGGAATCGAAAATGGCGTAACGGACGGCTTCGCGGCGATCGCGAGTAGAAGCTCCAAACGCACGCGTCTGCACGATGCTGGAGTGGAGATAGAGATTGTGCGGCATCACGGTGGCGCCGAGGATGCCGATGGCAATGTAAAGCATCTCGCGATTGCGAAGGATTTCCACGCGCGGGATGAAGCCGATGGCGGCTTCACGCCAAAGCGGATGAGCGAAAAAGATTTCATAAGCGAAGCAGGCGGCGATGGAGGCAATCAGCGTGACGACGAAGGCTTCGATCAATCGGAAGCCGCGGCCTTGAAGCGCGAGAACGATAAGCACATCGAACGCAGTAATCAGCACTCCGGCGAGGAGTGGCAGCCCAAAAAGCAGTTTCAGCGCGACGGCAGAGCCCAGGACCTCCGCAAGGTCACAGGCGGCGATGGCAATTTCGCAGACCACCCAGAGAAACAACCCGGTGCGGCGGGAATAATGCTCGCGGCAAGCCTGGGCCAGATCGCGTCCGCTGGCAATGCCGAGCTTCGCGGAAAGCGCCTGTAGAAACATCGCCATCAGGTTGCTGATCAGGACGACACTCAGCAGCGTGTAGCCAAATTTCGAGCCGCCACCGATGTCCGTCGCCCAATTGCCGGGGTCCATGTAGCCGACGGCAACGAGATAACCGGGCCCGGCGAAGGCCAGCACCTTGCGAATCCAGGAGGCGCCTGCGGAAAAAGGGATAGTGCGGTGCGCTTCAGGCAATGAAGGCGACAAAATCCGGGTACGTGTTTCCGTGGAGGTATATGCGACGTCGGGAGTTTCGCTGGCGACGGGCGGATCGGTCTCGAGTTGTGGCGGGAGCGCGCGTGCCATGTTTGGAGTTAACTATGCTAAATACGCTTTATAAACTACCTTTAATATGCCCGACTGTCAATAGGACTGTGCTTTCCTTGTAGTACGAACGCCAATAAGTACCAGTAGCAACGCGCCGGGATGAGCGAACCGCAGGCGCTTATGGTAAGTTCGAATCGGCATTCAGGGAGAGCAATGAGATGGACCAACAGCAGCCGGTGCAGGGCCAAGTACAGATCAAGGCCGACGAAAAGGAATTGCAGGGCCAGTACAGCAACCTGGTAATGATTCACCACAATCTGGAAGAGTTCACGCTGAATTTTATTTACATTTTTCCCAACGGCGCGCAGGGCAAGCTGCTTACCAGCACGATCGTGAGTCCCGGGCACGCGAAACGCATCTGGCGGGCGCTCGGAGAAAACCTGGCACGATACGAGGCGCAATACGGAAACATCAAGGAATCGCCGGAAGGAAGCACACCAGCGCCCACCGTCGGTTTTGTGCAGTAGGGGCCGTAGTTTTCAGATGAGTCGTGCGACGGCCAGCTTGGAGTTGTGCCGGGTATCGGTCGCCTGCTAGAATTTTAAAGTTGTCCCTCGATTTGGGCCTGTAGCTCAGGTGGCTAGAGCGCGCCCCTGATAAGGGCGAGGTCGGTGGTTCAAGTCCACCCAGGCCCACCATTCAAATCACCAGTAAATACGCGGCGATTCTCACTTTTCCCCTTTTCGGGGCTTTTCCTCAAAAAACCGTTTTGCCAAAAATTGGCCAAAAGTCGAGTAGGCTATAGATCCCGTAATCCGGGGCGTTCCGATGCGCGACCCGCATGAAACATCCAAAGTCGGCTAGTCATTGTCGAGATTGCTGACTTGTCATGTCGAAGGACGTGGAAGGCGGTGCACGACACTGCAAGACTGTGCAAGGAGCGGGAAGTCATTTTTAGTGAGTTTGCGGGGGCGTAGCTCAGTTGGCTAGAACGCCTGCCTGTCACGCAGGAGCTCGCGGGTTCGAGTCTCGTCGCTCCCGCCAATTTCAACCAATAATTACGCGGTGATCCACGTTCTCTCCCGGTCGGGGGACTTGTCATAAAAATCCATTTTGCCAAGAATTTGCCAAGTCTCGCTTTGACCTAGTCGGCCATTGTTCGGGGCGTTCCGCATGGAATTAAGAGGCTCTGAGCGGTCCGTGGCAATCGCCAACATCCGGCGGGGGTTTGCCAATTCACCCTGACCTGTTTGCACCGACCAATTTGCATTTATTTTGTTAGTGTTACGAGCTTCTCAGTTGCACTCGCTAACCGCATTTGCAGTCTATTTTTCTGCAAATGTGCAGCAGAATTCCCGCCTTCGACCTTTGGCAAAAGCCAAACTTTCCCATCGAGCGCATAACTATGTATTGCTCGCGCGCATTATCCAGTCCACTAGAGCTCGGCGAGAGCTCGATGCACCATACTCACGGACGTAGATCCTTCGCCAACAGCCGAAGCCACCCTTTTGATGCTTCCGGCACGGACATCCCCCACTGCGAACACTCCAGGCAGGCTGCTTTCGAGCATGTAAGGCGGGCGCGAAAGCGGCCAAGGAGGACTCCGATCTGGATCGATCGCCAGTGGTAGGTCGCGCCCGGTGAGGATAAAGCCTTTCTCATCAAGAGCGACACGGCCTTGCAGCCAGTTGGTATTGGGCGAGGCTCCAGCCATCACGAAGAGGTGATGGGTTGAGACTGAACGCACCTGCCCAGTCTGCTTGTTGACCCAACTCACTTCTTCGAGATCTTTCTCGCCGTCAAGACGGCATAGTTCGGAGTTACAGAGCAACTCTATGGAAGGATTTCCAGAAATGCGTTGGATGAGATACCGCGACATCGATTCGGCCAAGTCGGCCCCGCGCACGAGCATAAAAACCTTGCGCGCTGTCTGCGAAAGAAAAACAGCCGCTTGACCAGCCGAGTTGCCGCCACCGACCACGATGACCTCTTGGTCCTCACACAGCTGAGCCTCGAGGTGGGTCGCGCCGTAGTGGATGCCGCGACCCGCAAATCGTTCCAGGGTGACGGTCGTTGGCTTGTTGTAACTAGCCCCAGTCGCAACGACGATGGTCCGGGCGAAGAAGACAGTCCCATCGTCCATCAAGAGTTCGTAAGGGCGACGTTGGCACCGAAGTTGAACAATTGCGCGTGCCAGCGCGATCTTCGCTCCAAACTTCTGTGCCTGCCTAGTAGCGCTCGTGGCGAGTTCTTGACCAGACACCCCGGTTTCAAATCCCAGATAATTCTCGATTTTTGAGCTGGTGCCCGCTTGTCCTCCAGGTGCGTGGCTTTCAATCAGTAGAGTATTCAGTCCTTCCGAGGCCCCATATACCGCCGCTGCCAGGCCCGCTGGGCCGGCACCCACGATAACGAGATCATAAAGCGAGCCTTTGTTGATGTTGTCGTTCAGTCCGATGGAATCGGCGAGTTGTGTGGTGGACGGATTGCGCAAAACCATGTTGCCGTTGCCGATCACGATCGGAATTTCGGAGATAGAGATTGCAAAGCGGTCGAGGAGATTCCGTGAGGTCTCGTCCGAATCTAGGTCGACATAAGTGTATGGGTGACCATTTCGGCCCAGAAATTCCCGAAGGCGCAACGTTTCCGCGGAATGTCGTGAGCCAATGACAACAACATTGCCCAGCTGCCGGTTGATGAGCATAAGCCTGCGCAATATAAATGCCTGCAAAAGGATCTTACTCAGACCTGCATCGCGCGCCACAAGAGTTCGCAGCTCTTCCGGCCGAAGCTCCAGGATTTCACCTCCTTGCATGACTCGGGCCTGCACTACGGTTCGCTGTCCTGCGATCATGCCCGCCTCGCCGGTGAACATTCCTGGGCATAAGTTGAAGACCAGCCGTTCGCCGTGGATAGTAGGCTGAACAATTTCCAAGGTGGCGGATAAGAGAACAAAGCACGCCACACCCACCTCTCCCGGCCGATACAGAACCTCACCAACATCCGCATAGCGCACGCGACCATATGCGCGTGCCCGGTCAATCTCGACTTGCGTGAGGACCGGCCTCGTCTCGGTATCGACGTCGACCGCCTTCATGAGTTCTTCGTTCGTGGCAGCGAGCTCTGCGGTTCGTTGCGTGACCAGTTGATCGAGGTGGCTGGCGATTCGCCGCTGTGCACTCCGGGAGGTTGATTCCTGCAGACCGATTGCAGCCTGATTGGCTGCCACACTCAATATGAGGTTCTCAGTCTGCTGTGGGAAATCGACGCGCTGAGACCCCGCAACAACTGCGCCGAATTCGCCGTGCAGGCCTAATCGCAGCGGGACTAAAGAAATCTCTCGGCCCCGAAAGGTTTTTCGTATCGTGGCGGGCCATTTTTGCGAGTCGCTGCTTAACCATTGCACGATCACTTCGGCGAGTTCTTGCGGCTGCGGCGTTGGTTCCCATGTCTGCGCGAACCGCACGATTGGATCGGGGGCCTCCCCGGATGAACCCCTCACGCGTACAAAAATGAGATCGAGCTGGAGCATTAACAGTAATGAATCGCTCAATGTACCGACAATCTGGGAAGGTTCGGCACCAGTCCAGATTGCAGGCAGAGCGAGAATACCGACCAAATCATTAATGCAGCGCTGGAGCCGCTTGATCTCCTCGGGAGAACCTTCGGGTTGTTTTGTCATGTCAGGATGCTGTTGAAGCTGACTTATTCCGCCCTGCTCGTCGTTCGCGGATTTCGCGCACGAACTCCTGTGGCGGCACAAAGAAAGGATTTTGTTGAAGAATTCCGCCAATGATGACCATGGGGTGGGTTCGCAGAATGTCAATGACGGTGTCTCCACCAAACTTCCCTAGATGGTAGGTGCAAATGACCGCGTCGTCGTGACGGCTCCATATATCGTTGACACGCGATTCGAATTCAACGACGTCGTCGATGTAAGGCCCATGATCAGCCACCCAGTCCATTCGGCACACAATTCGATTGAGCGGGAAACGTCCCTTGGCATTCTCACTCGCCACCTGCTTGAACACTTCGAGCATGCGATCTTGATCGAAACGGCCGTCGCGCAGGTACGCCTCGGTGTTGGTTCGAAGCTCGAATTGACCGCTCTGCTCGGTGGCGTTGGTATCAATTCCGGCCGCAGCCAGGCGTTGAAGGTGATCATCGCGTTGTTCGGGATTGACTATGTGCACGGCCTTATCGCCACGCTCGAATCCGTCCTTAATGAACGGCAGCAGAACGCGGTATTCTTCTTCGTCGCTGTTAAAGAACGCACAAACATGACGCATCTCCGCAAGTTGTGAATCACCAATCTGAATAGGGGTTGCGGTCCTCATAGTGTTGTCCTCGCCTATTGAAGTCCACCGCGAAAAGCGGAATTCCAAATTAGCGTAATCCGGAGAGTGGCTTAATCAACAATGTGACTCCTGCACTGTCTCTGCGAGGCTGTCGTTTGCGGTCTCAGCACAAGATTTACGTCTAGCGCGCGATTTGACCGATGTGGTATCCCAGCCGATTTTCGACATCGCCCGGCTTGTGGAAGCCTATCGCCATCAGCGCTTTGATCCGTTCCTGCGCAGCAGGCCGGCCGATCGAAGTCATGCATGCGTCCCACCCAGCGGCGAGCTCGACATCCGGCGGCAAGCTGGTGTTGACGAGACGCTTGGTGTTGGCGATCGCCCATTTGTCGAACCCGGCGATCCGCGTCGCGAACGCCTCTACGAAGGCGTCCAGATCGGCGTCGGGCAGGGCGCGGTTCACGTAGCCGTAGGCTTCGGCCTGTTCTCCTCGGATGTCTTCCGAGCTCAAGAGCACCTCGAGAGCGCGGTTTCGGCCCATGAGTCTGGGCAGCCGGGCCATCGGGCCTCCGCCTGCGACCAGACTCACGCCCACTTCCCATTGCGAGAAGATGGCCTTCTCGCGGCTTGCGAAACTCATGTCGCAGGCAAGCGTGAGCTCGCTGCCATTGCCTGTGGCGCGGCCGCGTACCAGGGCGATGGAGGTGAATGGCGCTCGCGTCAGACGCGCGAGGAAGTCCGGCCAAGGCGGCAATCCCGTGGGGCCAGCCGGCATTGAGGTCAGATCCTCAAGCTTGGCGAAAAAATCGGAGTGATTCAGGAAGTAATCCTCGACCGCGCTGTCGAAGACCACGACCCTGACATGCTCGTCGGCCTCAAGAGCATTGATGAGTTCCTGAAACTCTCGGACCATTTCCGGGCCCATCACGTTGACCGGCGGGTTGTCGATCGTGACACGCCAATAGGCGGGCGACCGGCGGACTACTCGAATCTGTTCCTGTTTCGTAGCTGCACTTGTACTTGCCATGGCGTTCTCCTCTGTAGTTGTGGTCTCAGAAATGGCTTGATTGCACTAAATGCCCGTTCGAAATCTGAATCATTTATTGCTTGCTGGGACTTCGTTGATCACTGCCGCGCCTGCCTTGCTAACGATCTCGTCCTGGGAATCCGCACCTCCAGAAACACCGATTGCGCCAATGATCGAGCCTTTCTCAATCAGTGGAATACCACCGCGAGACGCAATAACTCCATCGAAAGCCAGCAGGTAGTTGAGATGCATAAGGTTGATACCGTCCTCGAACACCTTGGTTGGGCGCCGGAAGGTCGCGGCTGCCCGAGCCTTGTGTTCCGCAATCTGAATGGACGCAAGCATCGCACCGTCCATCCGTTGAAAAGCAACGAGGTTGCCGCCGGAATCGGCCACAGCTACGTTCATCTTCCACTTCCGCTTCCTCGCCTCTGCCACAGCGGCATTAATGGCTGCCTGGGCACGTTCGAGGGATATCGGTGTGCCATACGGGATGTCGAACGGAATTTCGTCGGGTACAAAATCGAGGGGATTTGCTTCCGTGATTTGCTGCACTGCCTTAGTGACTGACATAGATTCTCCTTCGCTGGTTGCACTACGGGATTGCTTGCTCACTCGCCACTAAATCGCAATTCGCTGCCGCTAGCCTGCTCCAGACATCGCGCCGGATTTGTGCGGCTAGAAGGCGCAATTGCCTTCGCCGACAGCATCCATAAGAATGACCGACCGACGTGATCCTCAACTCAAGCAGAAGCACTGGCGGCTCTCTCCCCGAGCAGCTTCAAAAGTGCTTGAGCCGTCGAGGTCGATGATGCGGGATTCTGGCCGGTGATAAGGCGACCATCGGTGATGGAAAATGGCTCCCAGTTCGCCTTCTTCTCAAAGATGGCACCGAGTCGTAGCAGTTCATCTTCAACGAGAAAAGGCACAACCTTGGTGAGCTTTACCTCTTCTTCCTCGCCATTCGTAAAGCCGGTTACATGCTTCCCTTTCACCAGCGGCTCACCCTTGTACTTAACGTGGCGAAGCACCCCAGGTGAATGGCAGACCAAAGCAATTGGCTTGCCGGAATTGTAGAACGATTCGAGGAGAGCGATGGACACAGGGTCCTCCGCCAGATCCCACATCGGACCGTGCCCGCCCGTATAAAACACCGTATCAAAGTTTTCTGCCTTCACATCCGCAAGTTTGACCGTGTTTGCAAAGGCTTTCAGCGCCGCCGCATCCTTCTTGAACCGCACCTGCGCTGGAGTCTGATTTTCCGGCATGTCGCTCTTTGGATCGATCGGAGGCTGCCCGCCTTTCGGAGAGGCTAGCGTGATATCGACACCAGCATCTCTGAAAACAAAGTACGGGGCCGCGCCTTCTTCAAGCCAAAACCCGGTCTTACGGCCTGTATTGCCGAGCTGATCGTGTGAGGTTAGCACCTGCAAAATTTTCATATCTCATCTCCTTACTCGTTGCTGGACCTTTTCGACTGAATCGGTCTGACGGCATGACACCACAAGCTGGAGAGTGCGGCAATTAGACGAAGGTATCGCCGATACTTTGGTATCGGTTCGGACGTCCGCACATAGCGACTCATAAGTTTGTGACCTATGGGACTACGGTAGCCGGCCCGCAAATGTTGGTGCACATCCTGGGAATAAGCTCCCCGCTCTGAACACGAGGCCAGTGTCAGCATCAGGAAAACGAAATGCTCCGCTCTCGCTGCTGAATCAGCTTCCAATCGGAAAAGGGACTTTCGCATGAACCGTCATGCCTTTCTTTTTTGCGGCCTGGCCAGTAACTCGGCTCCCACAAACTTGCGTTCAATGTACTTTCGAAGAAGCTTTCGCGCACGAAAGGTACGCGCCTTAACGGCGCTGATAGTAAGACCTAGGAGTTGACCGGTTTCCGCACTGGTTAGCCCTTGTAATTCTCGGTGGAGGACAATGACCTTCAAGTTTTTTCGGAGTTGTCCGATTGCATGAAGCAGCGTTGCCCGTCGTTCGCTTTCGCAAAGGATTTCTTCAGGCGTAGGCCTGCCGTCCGCAACGTCCGCGCAGCCATTCGCCTGTTCGATATTCACGCCATTTTCAAGGAGTGGTTTCCTTATGCGCCGCTGGCGCAACAACATCAAAGCTTCATTGATCGCTATGCGCGTCAGCCACGTTGAGAAACTCGAGTCTTCACGGAATCGCTCCAGGTTCAGGAGCGCGCGCTGAAATGCCCTCTGCACTGCATCCTCCGCGTCCTGTTGATTGCGAAGTATGCGGAGAGCCGTGCGATAGGCCCTCAGATGGTGACGCTTATACAGTTCGCCGAAAGCGTCGTCATGTCCTGACTTGGCCTTCGCGACGAGCAAACGTTCATCGGGCGCATCTTCATTTGCAGCGGCTCCCGGCAAGACCCGAATTACGTTCCCCGATGGTTGAACCTCTAAGCGCATCGCTTTTCCCTCCTTACCTATTCGTTCTCAGCACTACCAACGACCGCTATGCGCGCCGCCGTCGACGTGAAGAACCTCGCCCGTGACTTGCCGCGCGTTAGCCAAATACAGAACGGCATCGACGATGTCGCTGATTTGGGCGATGCTTCCCATCGGCTGCAGCGAGCTGAGATGGTCTTTAGGGTTCTCTTGGTGTAATGGCGTATCAACAACACCCGGTGCAACGGCGTTGAAGCGGATACCTTGTTTTGCGTATTCGATAGCCAGATGCCGCGTCACCGTATTCAAGCCGCCCTTCGTGATCATGGGCACCGAGGCGTTTACGCCGGCGATCGGGTTATCGGCGAGCGCGGCAGAAATAGTTATCACGCACCCCGATCCTTGCTTCAGCATCTGGTTCACCGCCAGTTGTGTCATCTGGAGGAATCCCAGCAGATTGACCGAAACCACAGTATTGAAGTCCTCAGTCGTAAACTCCGTGAACGGTTTTGTGAAGTAAATGCCGGCATTGTTCACGAGGACATCGATACTTCCGAAGTGTGTGATTGCTTCTTTGACAGATTTTGAGGCCGTCTCCGGATCGCGGATATCTCCATTAACAACGGCAAGGTCCGCTGTTGCGGCCAGCGTTTTGCTGGCGTCAAGCGACGTCGCGACCACGTTATAGCCGCTCTTCAGAAAGCCCTCGACGAGCCCGGCGCCGATTCCCTGCTGCGCTCCGGTGACGATTGTTGTTTTCTTCGCGAACATGTTCGCTCCTGGCGTGCACTCAACAGACGCTCGCGATTGAGCCAGCGGTTTGCGAGGAAAACAATTGCACAAAGGTATCGGCGATACCTTCGTATGTTGTCCCGGATTCCATCTTTCTTCTGTCGAAGGGAGTCCTGTCTAAGACCACAGGGAGATCCACGCCCGATACCAAAGTATTTCCAATACCTTCGTCTAATTGTTTCTGCTTGACGCTTTTGTTTTCATCAGTTCTACGAACGCGCTTGTGAAATGGACTACGAAGATGAAACAGCACGCCACAAGGAACTCCAACAAGTCGACTGGGCCAAGTGCCGAGCAGCGATTGAAAGAGCTCGGTATTAACCTCCCGGCTCCGCCTCAACCGTTCGGAACCTACGCCGAAACCGTACAAAGCGGCAGGCTCCTGTTTCTCAGTGGAATGCTTCCCACGGAAGGAAATGAAGCAAAAGTCATTGGACGCGTTGGCGCTGAGATTGACCTTGATTCGGGTCGGAAGGCGGCTCAACTTGCGGCGCTCAATGGGTTGGCAGTTGCGCGTGAACATTTGGGTTCACTCGACAGAATCACTCGTGTCGTCCGGCTTGGCGTTTCGATAGCGACTTCAGGGGACTTTCGCGAACACCCGAAGGTCGCCGATGGCGCTTCGGACTTGCTGCAGGCAGTATTCGGAAGTGGGAAAAACCCGACGCGTCTGATCTATGGTGTTGCGAGCCTGCCTCTCGGCACGCCTGTGGAACTGGAGTTTATCTTCGAAGTTGCAGATCAGCCTCTTCTAAGGACCAGAGTACGCAGCTGAGGAGCAGTGCTCAACGGCATTCGGCCGGTATCGTCGACAAGTTGCACACAACAATCAGTTTCAGGAGCAAGACTATGCAAACTTCTCATCGGTCTCGATCAACTCGCAGCCTCCACACTTTGCGAATCGCTTTGTTCGTTGCGGCCTTGCTCGCACCATTTTCGCTGCTGGGCCAAAACGAAAGAAAGGAATATGTCGTGGAACACCCTACACTCTATCGCACGATTCAAGTGGATGGCGTCTCGATCTTTTATCGCGAGGCTGGACAGAAAAACGCGCCGACCATCCTGCTCTTACATGGCCTTCCCTCTTCGTCGCGTATGTTCGAACCTTTGTTCGACAGGCTGTCGGATCGCTATCATCTCGTCGCGCCCGACTATCCTGGCTTCGGGCACAGTGATTGGCCTGACCCGAAGAAATTCACATACACGTTCGACCATATCGCCGAGGTCATGAACCACTTCACCGAGGCGCTCGGGCTTTCGCACTTCAGCCTTTATATGCAGGACTACGGCGGACCGGTTGGTTTTCGCATGATCCTCGCACATCCCGATCGCGTCGAACGGCTTATCGTGCAGGATGCCGTGGCGCACAACGAAGGCTTAGGAGCTAACTGGAAGACCCGCCGCGCGTTTTGGGCCGACAGGGCAGCAAACGAAAGCGCGCTGCGAACCAATCTTCTTTCCCTGGCCACTACTCGCGCGCGTCACGCCGGTGGTGATCCGGACGCGGAGCGCCACAACCCAGATCTGTGGACGGACGAATACTATTTTCTGAACCAGCCGGGCCAGGGCGACGTTCAGGTCGAACTCTTCTATGACTATCGGACCAATGTCGAGAACTATCCCAAGTGGCAAGCGTGGATGCAAAAAAACCAGCCGCAACTGCTGGTAATTTGGGGCAAATACGAAACGTCCTTTGATCCCTCAGAGCCTGAATCCTATCGTCGCGACGTGCCGAATGCTCAGGTGCATATTGTTGACGGTGGTCATTTCGCGCTTGATACAGCTGCAGATGAGATCGCTCAACTTGTCAGGAACTTCGTCAAGTAAAGATCGAGGGCCGAATCGGAACTTCCAGACCTCTCTCGTCAGGCTTTTGAACTAGAATCTCCACTAAGTTTGGCGGCCATCTTCACCAGATCTGCCAGAGAATCGGCCTTCATTTTCTGCATCACTTTGCCGCGGTGCGCTTTTACGGTGATCTCGCTGATTCCCAGCTCTCCGGCTACCTGCTTGTTTAAAAGCCCTTCAACCACCAACTTCAGGACTTGTTGCTCGCGAGGAGTGAGGGATGCATATCGGTCATTCAAAGTCTGCATCTCGATTGCGCGGCCGAGAGAAGTTCGGCTTCGTTCGAGCGCCTGGCGTATGGCGTCGACCAACACGTCATCAGGAAAAGGCTTAGTCAGGAATTCGACAGCCCCTGCCTTCATCGCTTGAACTGTTTTCGGTACGTCGCCGTGCCCCGTAATGAAAATGATCGGCAGT
>Ga0210403_10000142_pt1 | contig 80746 bp, 79 predicted proteins | sample IncBWC19MmetaG_FD_150863 | JGI IMG/M metagenome (GOLD analysis project Ga0210403, IMG submission 150863) | Forest soil microbial communities from Barre Woods Harvard Forest LTER site, Petersham, Massachusetts, United States - Inc-BW-C-19-M | ecosystem: Environmental > Terrestrial > Soil >...
TACGGGGATAGGGTTCGAATCCCACCCTCTCCGCTCTGCTAATCCGCTCAATTCACACGATTTCCGGACATCCTCTTTTTTCGTGTATCAAGTTTTGTATCAGACCGCTTTCCCACGGGATCAGGCAAAGCCAGGACTCTGCCTGATCCCTGATCCGCGCGCGGGCCCCTGTGCCCTTTGCGCGTGCCCTGCTGTGCCTTCCAAACGACAACCGCCGCGTCCGCCGCCTGTCGCTTCGACATTCCTTCCGGATCGTCCAGGATCGATCCTGGAACGAAGCAACGACACATCCTGAGGACATCCGCGACCGATCCGATCACCCGCCGCAGAAAACAATTCCGATGCGCGACTGGACCGTTAGAAGCGGAAGATTCTGGCCAAATTCTCTCTGCAATAAAACGAACGGTCGCGCCTGGCGCGACTGGTATGTTAAGCTCCGGCGCAAAGGAGGGCCCAATGAAGCGATTACTCTCTTTGTTGTTGCTATCGTTGTTGACAGCGGTAATTTGTACGACCCGAACGTCGTCCCAATCGACATCCGACGAGGAAACCCTCAAAAAGCTGACAATTGAGCGTGCCAAGCATGCCGGGATGAGCGATGCCGATATCGCGTTCAGAAAGAGCATCGACGCGGAACACGTCGTAACGGTGGACGGGTTGGGTCGCGTTAGCGACCAGACCCCGGGAGACATCGAGAAAATGAGTTTAGGGATCAGAAAGGCTGACCCTGGCGTTAAGGCCAGCGCCGAAATTCGGGATATCAAGGTAAGAATTTCTGGCGACACTGCTATCGTGACGGCTTCAGTTACATACAACGAGACCGGCCATAAAGATGCGCGCTATGACGAGGGACCGAACGTGAAATTGGTGGCTGTCGGTGCGTGGCAAAAGCGATCTGGACAGTGGAAACTTTTGGCCGAGGCATTCGTTGCGACTGAACCAATTCCTGCCGAGGTATATAAGCTCCCGCCGCCACCTGGCGTGCAATAGCACCTACGTTTAACGCGGAGAGCCGAGCAGTACGCGTTGGGCACCGTGGAATCGCGTCACGGCATTCGCTCTACCAAATCCGCAATCCTCGCCGCGATGACTTCATTCTGACCAACGAAGTTCAGGAAGAGACGCAAGCCGACGCGCCTGAAGGTTGGTGGGCCCGCTCTGCATACCGAAATCTCTATTCATCGGTTTTCGACAAATGTAACATTGTTACTTTCCGATCGCCGCGTTAGCCCGGCCTCGGTTTCATCTTCTTGAATGTTGCTGATTTCAAAGGCATTCGCCCCGGATAGGATTTTCGGTAGGCACAGGCGAAGAGAAGGAAGCGCAAAAGGAGCGTCTCTAGTTGCAATGTTGCAGCGTGCCGAGGGCAGCGTTACCATACAGCCAATGAAAATGCCGATCTTGGTACTCGGCTTCCTTTTCCTGCTTTCGTTTTCGCCGCCACTTTTCGTGGTCCAAATCAATTCCAAGACGCCGGACGATTCAGCCAAGCCTGTGCAACTGTCAGCGAAGGAGGTTGATAGTAATCGAATACACAGCCGGCCTGTATTGCGGGTCAAGCTGGACAAACAGGAAGCTGAGACGCTAATCATGGAGGGAATCCTCGTAGAGGTGACGGTTGGCCTCGATGGAGCGGTGACGGAAGCCGTCGCCATCCAAGCGGACCCTGAGGTCCCGCCGAATCTAGTAAGCCAAGCTGTGGCCGTGGTTCGTGCTCTGCACTATCGCCCATTCCAGCGAAACGGGCGCGCAGTTCTGGCGAAATTTGAGGAGGAGGTGCCCATATTGCCGGCGGATCGAGAATCTGCCCGACACGTTCCGTTTCCCTCACCGCGCAACTGGGAATCCGTTCGTATCACGCTGGAACGTGACGAATGCTTTGGAACATGTCCGGCTTATAAGGTCGAAATTCACGGTGACGGCACGGTCCTCTACGACGGACACACCTTCGTAGCACTTAGGGGCCAGCATAGAGGCTCTACGACGAAGAAAAATGTTACGGATCTCATAAATAAGTTCCGTCAAGCGGATTACTACTCTCTTCAAAAATACTACGCCTTGGGTGTTACTGACTTACCGCTGTTTAGGACATCCATCAAGATTGGTGACCGCAGAAAAACCGTGGCCGACTATGCAGGCATAGCAGTCGGGATGCCCTTGGCAGTATCTGAGTTAGAGGATAGCATCGACGAACTTGCAGACACAGCTCGCTGGACTAAGGGTAATGCCGAAACGATCCAAATACTGAGGGACGAGAAGTTAGATTTTAGCTCCCCGGAAGCTGCTACCATCCTGGCACGCGTAGTCGAATTCGGGAATGCAGAGGCAGTACGGGACTTGCTCGCTGCCGGCACGCCTACGAACGGTCTCGATGATAAGCAGTGGAGTCCACTCAAACGCTCTGCCTCGCGAGGGGATCCCGAAATTCTCCGCGCCCTCCTCAACGCGGACGCGGTTGCATCGGATGCCCAAAGTGTGGGGCCATTACTCATCCTCGCCCTGCAATCGGGCAATGTCGAATCGGCGGATCTCCTGCTGAATCACGGTGCAAGTCCCGAGTCCCACGAGGGACTCAAAAGCTCGCTCATGGCGGCTGCGGAATCGGGAGTCCCGGTAGTCGTAGAGGGAATGCTCAAACGCGTGTCGGATGTGAATGCCCGCGACGATAGAGGCAAGACGGCGTTGATGTACGCAATAGGTGAATTGGACCAGGGCGGAGAAGACCCATCTGTAGATCGGCCGAAGGCGGTTGCTCTCCTGCTTTCGGCTGGAGCGGATCCCAACGCACGCGACAACGAAGGCAATACGCCGCTCATCGATTGTCGCTTGGACCCCGACGTCGCACTAGAGCTCATTAAAGCAGGTGCAAACGTCAACGCCCGAAACGGAAGTGGAAGAACGCCGCTGATGAGTGCGTTGAAACCAGATGTCGTCCAAGTGCTATTGGAGAAGGGGGCTGATGTTTTGGCTCGAGATCAAAGGGGGAAGACTGCACTCGACCTGGCTAAGCAAGATGGACTCATAGGGAAGGCGGCGCTCATCGAGCAGGTGGAGCACGCGAAATAGGATTGCCAGACAGAACTGATTGAACATGTCGGACATCGATCCCGCGATTTCCGAGCGGAGGTAAGAACCAGATTTCATCCCGGGAACGCCACAAAATGGAATTGGCCACATAATGCACTTTGTGCTTGAGCACATTTAGTGCTGGAAATCCGCTCGTCCGGATCCGTGGAGGGGGTCGCGAGTAATCACGATCCCTACTCCGACTCAACGAGACCTCATCCACTTCTTAGCGCATCGATATCGGTCTCCAACACGTCGTTTGTCCCGACGAGGCCGACCGCGACTAGCCCAACACGCTTGTACCATGATTTGATGGGGTGATGAGAAAGTCTGCTAAGCGGATGGGATTGTTCGCCGCCATCGCGGTCGGTGCATTAGTACCGCCCTCACTTGTTGGACAGCAGGCCGGGCCGTCTCCGGGGTCAATCCCAGATGGATGGTACGCGTACCCGGAGGAAAAGCTAAAACATTTGGACGAGACAACCCTTCGCTGCTTCAACTACTCGCACAACGAATGGCAAGTGACTAGCGAAGGTAACGTCATAAAAATCATAAAAAAGCTCAGGGACAAGAGTGATGAGTTATCGCTGCCACCGCTGTTGAAGCATGCCGAAGGAATGCCTGGTCGAACCGTGAGGGCTGGTCTTAGAAGCGTGTTGCACTTCAAAAACGATTGGCTCCTAGCGTACGACGGCGGCGAGTGGGGCGGGGGTCTTTGGCTTACGAACGAAGACGGAAGCAAAACGAGGCGAGTTGTAAGCGACAATGTTCGTGCAGTGGTCCAAATCGACGGCGGCATACTTGTTTTGGCCGGACGCGCTCATATGTCGATGGATTTCGGTAATGCATTCATTTTTTCGAATCCGGACGGCCTCAACATCTCCGTCCAACACGCTGTTCATCTAGATGGCGCACCCAGTGCATACGCAAAGGAGCCCGACGGCTCCGTCCTGTTCGTTACAACTCATGGATTGTGCAGAATCACGAAATCAGGAGAATTGCAGAGACTAACTTACTTTCCTAAGTGGACGGTGCAGCAGTATCCCAATTCAATGGCTATTTCGTCTGACGGAAGCATATACATCGCCATGCGGATGTTTGTACTGAAGGTTCGCGCAAATTCAGGCAAATATAGTGAAGAATGGTTGCTTCCAAACGAATGCCGGAAATTCGACTTGAAACAATTCGATTGCGTTTGTGAGCCGTAGGCGGTTGAGTACACGCCCAACGACGCAGTTTCTCGGATGGCCGCCAAAACTCCGCTCTTGCTGCCTAATTGGCAGATTGGCAGATTCGTTGCGTCGAGGTTAGGAAGATAGTACGATCCGCACTCGAGACGTCCAAATCGGAGATTCCGGCTTGACAAGGTATCGGACGAAAGGACGGCAGGTGTGAACCAAAGCATATTCACTGATTCAGTCTGCACATTGAGTTGGATAAACGGAAAGACGGGATTACCTGAAAACGATGGGTCTGGCCCGCCCAGCGCCATCCCAGGTATTCTACTAACCCGTGAGGATACGCTCTCCCATTCCGTTTCTTGAACCTGTTGGAGGCGAAAATATTGATAAACATGTCGTCGCCCCGACGCATTGTCTCTTCGGACTGGACTCCAGCAAGCAAGATTTATAAAAATCCTTCTTTTGCAAGAATCGCGAGCGAGGCGTTTAAGAGTATACGGGCCATCCGTCCGTATCACGATAGAGTGGTGTTCCAGCAGACTGTGGGAGCACGGACGGTCTCTCCAGAAGTAATCGGTGAAACGGCCGGTGATGTTGCAGGCGTGGTTGTTTCGCCTATTGCTACACCAATAGCTGAGAAAATAGGCGCGCTGCGGCCCATGAAATTTCGGGATTTCCGCCCATTTGGACCGCGATTGAGTTGACCCTGTTCGTTGACGGTCGGTCGGAAGGAAAGGTTCTCCGGCATAGTCTTTTTCCTAGCATGAATTTCTATGCTCGTCCAAGCGGAAGCCTGGGTAAGGCACGAGAAGTTTCAACGTATAATTTAGTTGGTTCGCCCTACGATGCGGTGAAGAATTTGGACAGGTGGAAGACCCACGGATGGGGCACGCTTCAGAACAACGCATCTGGGCCTTGCGAAGGAAACCCGTGGCAATATAACAAGAGTGATCTGACAATCCGCCCGACTGTCTCAAGGACAGCAAGAATAGTTTGATGGCTTGGAGCAATCGGTCTGTGAGAATTCAAGCAGGGCGGGCAGTTACCAGGCCAATTCCTAAAAAGTCCCGTTCTGGGGGCTTGAATCCCAACGCGGTCCCGCAATCTTCAAGAGTCTTTAGGAATTTGCTCGGCGCTTAGGATGCCGTCGTCTCCATTCCGCCCGAGCTTCTTTCAGCTCGATTAGGTTTTTCTTCCGGTCGGTGTTCAACAACTTGTCCCATTTATCGCGTAGTGTTTTTCCAAACCGGACCAACTCTGCTTCGGTCATGTTGCGGAGTTTAGAGCGGACGGATTCAAGCCCGTCATCGCGGAAGCCAATCATCGGAGTTCTCCGGGATGAACGGGAAGGGCAGAATACGAACTGTAACCCTCGAACCCACTAGCGGCGAAGGCGGCGTGTATACGGGTGTGTACGGACAGGAGAGGGCGGGCCGGGAATGCAATCCCCGGCCTTTATTTTTGCTACGTCTGCTACGTCAAGCCGTCCGATTACAACCCGAGTGTTCCGGCAACCTGCCTGCAGTTCCCGCCTAATCGTTGTAACCCCTTTAGAATAGCCCTTTCGCTAATGGCTGCCGATGGCTACCGACCGTAATATGCAGAGGGAGAAATCCCACCCTCTCCGCCACTATCAAATTATCCTGTAAAACAGCACGTTTTGACTCCCTGCCTCTTCTGTGCTGCTATTTTCAAAGCGCTAGAAGAGACCATGGTGTCCACCCCTAGCCTGTACAACCGCGACAAGAATCCCGCCGGCGTCTGGCGCTACAAAAGGGTCAAAGAAGGCCGTGGCGTAAAGACTGGCGATTTGCCGCACCTTTTTTACCAGGCCGTCCGGACATGGCAAGCAGCTGTGGAAGACCCGCTCGGCCCCGACATTCAAACAACTCGGTTAGGAAAGCTCGATCGACAACTGTTTCAAGAGACCTTACCGGCTCAACACGATGGCGCATTTAGACATCGCCCATTACTTCGGCCGGAAGCTCCCTGAGCGGAGGCGGGGCGGCTTGATCCTCGTCGGGGCAATGGGCGCGGAAAACGGCGTTCCCTGTATAGCGAATGATGGAGCCTCGAAGGCGTACGTACACAGTCTTGGCGAAGCGCTTCACTATGAGTTCAAACCTCTAGGTGTCTACGTCACTTTACTGGCAACCGGGTTTGCGAACACAGCGGTGCTCGAAAAGTTGGGCTTCGATCCGAAGACCATGCCGATGAAACCGATGAGCGTCGAGCAGTGCGTATCTGAGGGCCTCAGCGGTCTGCTCAAAAATCGCTCCAGAATCGTTCCAGGCCGGCTGAACCGCATCATGAACGCCCTCGTGCCCGCCTCTCTTGCGCGGAAGATGGAGGCGGACATGCTTGGTAAAGGGCTTGCCAGCAAGTCCGCTGTTGCAAGTGCTCGCGGCGAGGCCCAGCGGGATTGTTGTAGGTTAACGAGCAATCCGGAGGTAATCGCGCGGTTGGCTTTACTCGGAGTAACTTCCGTACACCCCGTCGTCCGTTCCCAATCGATGGCAAGCGCTAATCGAGCTTCCACAGAGCAGCAACACGCTACTGCAACTTTGCGTACTCCACCTTCGCTTTTTTCAAGATGGGAATCTCGGAATCGGCGTCCTTCCAAACGGTGAAGAAATCTTGGTACTTCTTGCGAGCCTTGGCTGTGTCACCTTGCAATGCGTAAGCGCGGGCCATGCCGAGATGCGCAAGCACGCCGAACGCGTCGCCAATCACGATTCCGCGGTGATCCACAATTTTTTGAAATTCCCTGGCGGCTTCGGCACCTTGGCGGGCGGCCAAGTATGCTTGGCCACGCACGTAGACCGGATAGAGGGCTCCAAAATACGCAAATGTGGCGCTGCGCGGACTGCTTAATTCGTGGGGAACGGCAACTTGGAGAAGTTCAATCGCCTTTGAAGAATCGCCATGGTCCAGCGCCAGAGTCGCGTGAACAGCCGGGAGGTAATTGAACCGGACCGAAGTGTCCTCGGGGAAATCTCGTTCCAAATCATTAGTCAGAGACTGAGCCTGGGAAGCATCGCCCGACATTGCTAGTGCGAGAGCCGCGCCGTACCTGACCTCTCGGTTCTTGGCAAGCGCGAGTGCATCCTTGGCCGCCCGCTTTGCCCTAGGCGCATTCCCGAAAAAGGCTTCCCACAGTGCGGCTCTAGTTTCAAACAGAGCTGCCCTTTCGCGATGTCCTGTCTCCCGTGCCAAATCGCTCGCCCGCTGTGACCACCTTCTGGCCTCTTGCAGGTGACCCGTATATGCCAGAGCAAAAGCTTGGCGGTCCGAGATCCAATCCTCGGCGCCAGGTTTTCCTTGAGCGGCGGCCGCTTCCCGTTGCAGGCCTGCGCTGTCGCCTTTCAAAAAGGCGAGATCGAATCGCAGAAGCGACAAGAAAGGAGCTTCCATTTTTCGCTCGGAGGCCCTTCGAAGCACGTCTTCAGCCTCTGCCGGGCGGTCAAGGTAAACAAAGTTGTAGCCAAGGAGGAAATATCCAGTGTAAGTGTCTGGAGCAAGTTCAATAGCCTTACGACTCTCTTCCGCTGCCTTTTCATATCTGCCAAGCACAAGGTAAATGAAACCGGACAGGAAAGTGTGAGGCGTCCATTCACGGGGATAAATTTGCGCCCACTGCTCGCAGGTCTGCTGTGCCTTTTCTTGGTTTCCTGTTGCGCGGCCATCATAGTAGGCAGCGATGAAAAACTTCTCTTTGTCACTCGCACGATCGCGCAGTTCGTAGGCTCTGCGAATGTTCTCCGCGGCGAGGTCGGACTCACCGGTCGTGCCGTAATAAAGTCCGAGCGCAGCATAGCCCATCGCAAATTTCGGGTCGATCTGTACGGCGCGTTTGAAAAAAGGCAGACCAGCATCGGCGCCCGCCGAGGCGTTACGTTGCCAGCCCATGCTGTAGGCTTGCAAAGCCTGGAGCGAAGACGTGGTGGCCTCCTCGAGGGGGACGTCATGCTGCTGAATGGTGGCGAGCGATTCGCCGACGCGCGTTCTGAACTTGCTGGCCATTTGACTCAAGGCATTCAACACATCTTCTTTTTTAGCGGCTTGGACCAGTTCGTCATCGAGGACTTTTCCAGTGCGGCAGTTTTCCGCTCGTAGTCCCAGGACATACTGGTCCCCTAGAGCTGCGATTGAACCTTGCAGCACGGCGGCACTGGCGGTGCGCTGACAGACTTCTCGCGCGAGTTGCGGAGTCAGGTGCGCATCGGCAGGCTGGCTCATCATGCGCAGCGTTTGTTGGACTCGGTCCTCAGGAACAAGGCTTAAGAAAGGAGATTGTTCAAGTTGCACGGCCAAACCCTGCCGCAGTGTGCCGTCGAAAACGGGATCGCCGGTGGAGTTGGCGAAGTCCGCGAGGACAATGGTGTCTTTGTCGGAGAGTTTGGGAGCGGCGCGAAGGTAGAAAAAGCCGGCGATGGACAGCGCCAGGACAATGGTGGCAGCGGGAACGATGGCTTTCCACCGGCTAGCGATGAGACTTCTGGATGGTACCGACTGGCTTGAGATTCCTCGCTGCGAGCCCGTATCGCGCTTGAGGCGCTGAAGGTCGGCACAAATCTCGGAGGCGTGCTGATAGCGCAGATTGCGGTCTTTTTCGAGGCATTTCCCGATGATGTGCTCGAGTTCCGTAGGGAGTTCGGGATTCAAGCGAGTGGGAGGCGTGGGAGCACGGTTGAGTATGGAATCGAAGATGGCGCCGGAGGTTTCGCCTCGAAAAGGAAGCCGACTGGTGGACATTTCGTAGAGCACGACGCCGAAGGAAAAAAGGTCCGTGCGCGAGTCCAAGGGTTTGGCGCGAATCTGCTCCGGCGACATGTACGAGACGGTACCAAGGACCTTGCCCGCGCCAGTGAGCGAATCCTCTACGGTCACCGTGGATCCCGGCATTTGGAGCGAGGGGTTGTCGGTGCCCGGGCCGAGCTTGGCCAAACCAAAATCGAGGATTTTGGTGTTGCCGCGCTTGGTAACGAATAGGTTGGCGGGTTTGATGTCGCGATGGATGATGCCCGTGGCGTGGGCGGCTTCAAGAGCATCGGAAATCTCGATGCCGTAATCGAGGAGTTCCTCCAAGGGAAGGGCCTTGCCGTGGATACACTGCTTGAGCGTTTGGCCGTCCAGCAGTTCCATGACGATGACGGGCTGGTGCTCGAACTCCTCGACTTCGTAGATCGTGCAGATGTTGGGATGATTCAAAGCCGACGCGGCGCGGGCCTCGCGCTGGAAGCGGCTTAGCGCTTGCGGGTCGTCCGCGATTTCGTCAGGTAGAAACTTGAGAGCCACGAAGCGCTGCAGGCGCGTGTCTTCTGCTTTGTACACGACGCCCATGCCCCCGCTCCCCAACTTTTCGATGACGCGGTAATGCGAGATGACGCGGCCGACCAAGTAGTCGGCGGCGTCGGATGTTTCGCGATCATGCCGCTGCGCGATGGCTGCAGCGGCCACTTCCATCGCGGGGCTTTCGAGGAAGCTGCCCGCTTCTTCTTCGGAAGCGAGCAGAGAGCGCACTTCGCTTTCCAGCTCGCCGTCGCCGTTGCAGGCTTGCCGCAAAAACCCGTCGCGCTCACTGGGCGGGTGCTCCAGCGTGGCCTGCAAGAGGCTATCGATTTGTTTCCATCGATCAGAGTGCATCGGATTTCTTGGCGCTGAGCTCGCGATAGAGCCACGCCTTAGCGGTGCTCCAATCCCGCATCACGGTGACGGTCGAGACTTTAAGCACGTCCGCAGTTTCCTCGACGCTGAGGCCGCCAAAAAAGCGCATTTCGACGACTCGCTCCTTGCGTGGATCAACCTGGGCGAGCGCTTTCATGGCGTCGTCGAGGGCGACGAGATCCGCGGATCGGCCGCCACCGGCGACAGCGACTTCGTCCAAAGAAACGTGCCGGATACCGGCGCCGCGTTTCAAGTTACGACGGCGGGCGTGGTCAACGAGGATGCGGCGAATAAGCTGGGCGGAAACGGCAAAAAAGTGGGCGCGGTTTTGCCAATGCATCCGTTTGTAATCGACGAGCCGCATGTAGGCTTCGTTGACGAGGTCGGTGGTCTGCAGGCTGTGACCGGGGCGCTCTCCCCTCATGTAACGCCCGGCCAGGCGGTGAAGCTCTTTGTAAACAATGGGAGTCAGCTTTTCGAGCGCGGTCTGATCCCCTTCACGCCAAGCCTCGAGCAGCGCGGTTATATCGCCCCGAGCGGCGTCAGCCCGTTGTGACTGGTTTGGCATGGCAATGGGGTGGAATTATAGCGCGGGGCGCTCTCCAAAATCCTACCGCTGGATGATAGTTTCCGCCCCGGCTTTGCGCCTATTGAAACAGGAGGCGTTTATAGAGCGCCACCCGCTTGGAGGGCAAGAAAGTTCTGGCTGCTGTTTCCTGCTCTTGTAAGGCCAATCGTTTAGCCCGTGGACAAATCTCATTGGAGGATAAAAAAATGAAAACGAGTGCTTGGAAAACGAAATCTTCATGCATCGCAGGCTTTGCGCTGGCCCTGACATGTCTGAGCGGACCGGGCAGAGCGCAGGAGAAGTCCGATTTGCGCTTGGAAGGATCACCGCTTACTCGGTACATCGTAACGGACCTGGGCCCTATCGGCCCGCCGCCAGCTCAGCCGTTTGCCCTCTCGGCTGGTGGCTTTGTGAGCGGCGAAGTGGTTCTGGCAGGCGGTACCGGCAGCGTTTCGCACGCCGTTATCTGGAAAGGGCGCTCAATGACAGACATCAGCAGTCCGGGGATGGGTGGACCCAACAGCGCCGCATTTGGTGTCAATGTTTGGGGCCAAGCTGTCGGCCAAGCGGACACTTCGACGCCGGATCCGAAAGGAGAAGACTTCTGTGGTTCGAGCGCCCTCGGCTTGACTCACAGCGGAAATATGTGCGTGCCGTTCCTTTTTCAAGAGGCAGCGATGAGTGCGCTTCCGTTGCTGAGCGACAGCGCGGGCGCTAGCGGCAACAATGGGCAAGCGTGGCAAATCAACAGGTTCGGAGTAGCGGCGGGCTCATCGGAGAATACGACTGCGGATTCGACTTGCCCAGGGCCCCCATCGTCTGCCCAAGTGTACGAATTCAAACCGGTAGTGTGGTTTAGGCTCTTCCCGTGGTCCCAACCCGTCGTGCAGGCCCTTCCTACGGTCGCTGACGATCCGGATGGAGTGGCATTCGCGGTGAATGAGAAAGGGGAAGCCGCAGGAGGGACGGGAAGCTGCGGACCTTTCAATACAATTACGCTGACCAACCTCGTGCCACTGCATGCGTTGCTTTGGCAGCACGGCAAGCCCATTGATCTCGGCAACCTCGGCGGTGATGGACATTTTGGCGGAATTTACGCCACTGGCCTTAACGATGTCCGCCAGGTTGTCGGTGTTTCCGACACCAACGGCGATGCATCGTTCCATGGTTTTCTCTGGCAGGATGGCCACATGAGCGACCTCCAGCCGCTTGCCGGGGACTCTTACAGCTACGCCACCGCCATTAGCGACAAGGGACTAGTCCTGGGCTTGTCGCTCGATGCGAATTTTAACCTGCGCGCAGCGCTCTGGGAGAACGGAAAACCGACCGACCTCAATACGCTGGTCCCAGCGGATACGACTTTAGACCTGCAGACAGCGTGCTCCATCAACAAGGAAGGCCAGATCACAGGCATTGCCTTAGCGAAAGGCACTGCCAGTGATTATCACGCCTATCTGGCAACCCCGATCCTCGGCAATGTAGACAGCGATAGCGCCACGACTGGCGTGGAAGGCACAAGCAAAGAAAACGCCAAGACTCTGCAGCAACGGCGCTTCGGCCGCCTCGCATCGCAGCGGTCGCGGACCGAGAGACCGTTCGCAAGATCCGAATCGTCAAAGTTGGATTGGCTCGCCAGTCGAGGAACAGGACCCTATCTCTCCGCTCCGAGATCGGAAACGAACTAATTCGCGAAGCTCCAGACCGGGGTCTGGGCGTATTGGGCACACGGGAAATTATTGCCGGCAGGGCTCCGTCAGAATGCGGGAAGGCTGGCAGCTTCTTGCTGAACTTTTGCTGAACAATAGACTGCAAATCCGGAGTGGGCCATCTTCAGAAATAGACATAAAGGGCCGAATTTATGAGATTCCTGAACTCGATATCGAAAATATGCGGGATTGAAAAGGCGCGTGGGTTCGAATGTGAACTCTCCACTACGCATTGGATTGCCTGCGGAGATATACATTGTGTTCTATAAACGAAGGATTGCTACTCGTTGGGTAATCGGGGCGAGGTGCGCAAATTCTTTCGTAGTTCCTGTGGTGCACCCTGTCTCGTTTGCCTGGCTCTACGGCTTTGGTCCAAGGCGTCACGCGATGCCGGCTTGTGCGCTGCGGAGAAACGCTCACCCTTACGATCGGACTCAGCGGGAGTCCTGACACTTTCCGGGGCGAGCGACTCGTCGAACTCAATGCCAAACACATCAGTAAGGTCCGCGGCTGCGATGAACTTCCGCTTGCCCGGAGCCGGTGTGATGATGGGCCTGGCAGCCTGAGCTATCAATTCCATCTGGTCCACTTGTCGAAGCGTAAAGAGCAATTCCGGCTGAAAGTCCAGGCGATTGCCTACGCCATATAGCGTCGCCGCGACATGCTTGCACATGCCCGCCCAATCTGGGCACGAGCAGGACATGTCGATTTCATGAGGACCCGGAAATAGGCCGCTGCTGCGTTCCGTGACGACGGCCATGACGTCATTGGATAGTTTCCCCTGCAGCAACTCCACCAGCGAGCCAATCCGTTGTCCGCACTTCGTGCGAATCGCTTTCCAAGAGCGCCCATTCAGAGGTTTGATTTTGATTGCGACGCGGTAAAGTTCCGACCCGCAGACAATCGAAGTCACTCTTCCCGCTTCAATGTGCAGGTCCAACACCGATCCATTGCGAATGTAGGTTCGGCCGCGAGGCAACCGATTGCTGAAATCGCTGTACGATTCCAGATTGTCACACCAGGCCCGGCCCCAGAAAGTCGTGGAGATCTTGCGGCCGGCAATGCTCACCGGAGAAAACTTCTGGCCTTTTTTGGCCAGCTTTTCCATCTTGCGCATGGCCTTAGCCCGACGCTCTGCCACGGGAACGTAAGGCCGGTAACTCCACCAGGACATGACGCGCTCCTTTCAGGTGCTCACAATTCCATTGCCTTGCTCATGTCCAACGACACAAAGCGAAGCAACTGGTCATTGCTCATCTCCGTCAGCAGCGCCTCCGCGCCGCCATCCAGCAACTGCCGCGACAAGTCCGCCTTTTGCACGATCAATTCGTCGATCTTATCTTCCACAGTGCCGCGGCATACGAATTTATGAACCAAGACGTTGCGTTTCTGGCCGATGCGGAACGCCCGGTCTGTTGCTTGATTCTCCACAGACGGATTCCACCAGCGATCGAAGTGGACGACGTAAGATGCGGCGGTAAGGTTCAGCCCCGTGCCCCCCGCTTTGAGGGAAAGAACAAAAAACGGCGGGCCGTCTTCGCTTTGAAACACTTCCACCAATTCGCGTCTTTTTGCCACGGGTGTTTGCCCATGCAGCACCAGGCCCGGCTTGCCGAAAATCTCTCGAAGAAACTCCGCCAGCGGTGCGGTGATTTCACGAAACTGAGAGAAGATCAGCACCTTCTCCTGGCGTTCCGCCAATTCCCTGCAAATTTCGCCCAGCCGTTGGAACTTTCCGCTATGTTCCGCGGCGTAAGTACTATCTCCAGTGAGTTGCGAAGGATGATTGCATATTTGTTTCAGCCGCATCAAGTAGGACAGAACGATCCCGCGCCTCTTAATGCCGTCAGCCTGGCCGATTTGCTGGGAGAGTTCTTTGACCGCTTGCTGATACAAAGCGGCTTGCTGTTTGCTCAGACCACAAAAGGCGTTGACTTCCGTCTTCTCCGGGAGGTCGGAGATAATACGCTTGTCCGTCTTGAGCCGCCGCAAGATATAGGGTTGCACCAACCGGCGCAGCGGTCCATATGAATTGCTCTCGCGAGCGTTCATTTGCTTCACAAAGCTCGCAAAGGCCTTGGCTCCCCCCAGCAAACTGGGGTTGAGAAAATCGAACAGGGACCACAAATCCGATAGCCGATTTTCCACCGGCGTTCCTGTCAGCGCGATCCTGCATCCGCAACGCAGCTCCTTTACGGCTCTGGCTTGACGTGTGCCGGCGTTCTTGATCGTCTGTGCTTCGTCGAGGATCGCCAACCGCCATTCGCGCTGACGGAGAGAATCCAGCCTTACCAGCATCGCGTAGGTGGTAATCACCAAATCGCAGTCCCCAAAGCTATCCAGCGCTTTCCCCTCGCCGTTGTTCTCCGAGGGATGCGCAATGAACATCGATAACGATGGAGCAAAACGAGTGATTTCCGCTTTCCAATTGGCGATCAGCGATGCCGGAACAATTAACAAGCTGGGGTTCTCTCTCTGGGTGGACTCATGTTTCAAATGGAGCAGCAAGGCGAGGACCTGGATCGTTTTGCCCAGTCCCATGTCGTCCGCCAGGCATGGTCCCAATCCCAATCTGGTCATGAATCGGAGCCAATGAACACCGGCTTGTTGATATGGCCGAAGCTCCGTCCTCATTCCAGGCGGCGTGGCATAAGGCGCGCGCTCGGGCTGGCGCAATTCCTGAAGTATTTTCTCCAGCTCCGGTCCCGCGGAAATCCCAACCCATTCCTTGGCTTCCTCTGGTACGACTGAAGCTGCATCGCCTTGCAGATTTGCGCCCGACAGCATGCGCATGCCCTCAAAAAAGGAGATGCCTCCGTCCTGCGCCGCCCGTTCGACATTTTTCCAGTGTTTCAAAGCTTCCGCCAATTTATCGCGGTCCAGCTCCACCCATTTCCCCTTGAGGGAGACCAGGCCGCCCGAGGAATCGAGGATGGCGCGCAATTCTTTTTCATCCAATGGCTGTCCGTCGAATGTCACAGCGACGGAAAAATCCAGCAGCGCATCGGCGCTGATCGTTGTCTTGTTGCCCACGGTTACACTAACGACGGGCCGCGGTGGCCTCGAGGCTTTCCACCAATCGGGAACACGCACCATCAGCCCGCTCTCTTCAAGTGCGGGGATATCCTTCAAAAGCTTATAAGCGTCGGTTGGTGTCCATGCCAAAGGATTGTAGATGTCGCCGGCCTCGACCATTTCCTTTACCCACGCAATTCGTTCGGCTGCGTGGTGAATCGGTTGCAACAGAGAAAGCAGTGCAGCGCGGTCCTTCGCGCCGGCGTACTCTTGCAAAGCCCGTCCCAATGGCATGTGCTGCGCCTGTCCTTGCGCGGAAAGCCGGCTCGAGTACGACGCCAGGAAAGCGAACGGATAATCGGGATCGCGCTTGTTTTCCGCCAAGTGAAACGACACCCTCCCGACCGTCCGCCACAATGGATTCCGTTCGCGAAGGTATTCCTGCACGCTTTGGCCGGACGCTTGCACTTCCTTTCGCACCAATGTATCTAAGTCCGCCCACCACTCCTTCAGTAAGCCGGGGTTAAGGTACTCCAAACCGCGCATGGGGGGCGCCGACAGAACCATTGCCGCCAAATCGCCCTCCGTAGGCGGGGAGACGGGCGGGAACTCTGCCTGCCCGGCTATCTCTGGTGTGTGGCAAAGCTGGGTCAGGTACGCCCGGCCTAAATCGCGTGCGAAGGAAAAATCCGCTGACAAACTTGCCTGCAATTCAGCCGTGGATAAGTGGAGGATGCCGCGCGATGGACTCGCGGTGAACGCCTCGGTGATTCGCTTGGGCGCTCCTTCGTCGCTATCCGGAGCAGCTTCTACGAACAAACGTCCATGAGGAGAGATGCACAGGTTCATCGGCATCCTGAATTATAGTTTCAACCGGCGCAACGCGTCACCAGGCACTCGAATCCTATCGACGCTGCGAAGCGAAGCGTTTTCCGATGGACGACGATCAGCCGGCTCGATTTCGTTCCGAGAGCACGCTGCAATGACAGCAAGGGAGCGGCCATCCCCGGGAAAGCGGCTCATCAAATCCCCCAAAGTGTACTGGGGTGACTCCGGACTCGCCTCTCAAAGAGAGTGCCCAGAAACGGAGAACGCTCAGCTTCGGGCCCGACATCGACGTAGTCATCGTCCCAAACACGGAAGTGTCAATCCCTGCTCCGAGGTCGATGAACGATACATTGACGCATTTCTTCTCTTGGCAAATAGCACAGCCGTGAGTACCGCAAACGAAACGGCAATTCCGATCTCACGTTCGACAATTGAGCAAGAATTACGCGGTCTCAACGTCTTAACGAACCTTATGCCCGTTCACGCGCGTTGCGGTCGAGGGATCGTTTCGATCGGCGCGCCAAGTGGGATGATTGAAGTGAAGTACAAAATCGCCGTTATAGGAGATGACTGCATTGTCGAAAGTCAATTTGCCGACGCAACGCCAATTGCTGAAGGTGCGCCGTTGCAAGACTGGCGTACCTCGCGTCGAACCTTCATCGGTCACCTCGATGCAGAAGGTGAGCGTGCGTTTCGGTGTAGGATCGCCTCTGTCAAAAATCTGTGCCATGATTTCATCACGAAAGTCCAACGCGTCCCCTTCAATTCTGGCCTGCCCCGGCACGACCACGAGACGCATAAACTCCGGACTTCTCGTGGGTTCACTAGCCGCCTTTCCAAGTTCAGCGATTTGGTAAAGTTGCCGGTTCGAAGGTTCCCTGTCAACGTTCTGAAAGAGCGCACCGGTAATGAGCAAAATCGGCAGCCCACTCCCACGACGCCAGGCGTGAACGTCGGGAGCGTTACGCAGCTCTGCGTCGTTTATATAGTCGGTATGATCGCCCGCGATGTCTTGCTGGGTGATGAAGCTGGCGCTACGAAGCGGCTGCCTGTGGTTCGCGTCCGCAGTTGGAAACAGCTTGCCCACCAATGCCAACGACCGAGTATGCCCACGTCGAGTTTCGGTACAACAGGTGGAATACCGTCCCACCACGAGGGCCTGGCTTCCCTTACAAAAATAGCCTGAGTAGCTGGTTTCCTCCGTGATTTCCCAGAGGCCCGTAAGACACACGCCGTTCGGATGAAGTAAGCGACGAAAACCCTTCCGGTCCGGGCCCCAGCGCAAATCCGCATGAGAATCGACGGCTCGCTCCGTGGCCTGCCGAAAAAGGTAGTGCTTGCCCAAAGACAAGAGGCCATGCAAAACGCTCGACAGAGTAACCTCATATGTTGGCAATGTTAGCTGGCCGGCACTTCCCCACACCTTTTGGTAGGGATTGGCGAAAAGAGCTTCTCGCACTTCTGAGAAGCGTGATCCAACATAGCTGAGATCTTCTTGGGTAAACGCTTCCGTCCCAAAATACTCCTGTTCCATGGTTCACCGTAGCAAACAACTTTCGAACTCTCGCGTTTCCACCCAATACTGAGCAAGCGTAATGCTATTCGGACCAAAACAGGAGCACGGGACCTTCAATAAACCGGGCGAGATTTTAGTCCGCAGAAATAAGGAATATTTATATCATAACCATGGACGGTGTCAGCTGTGGTACGCAGAAACTCCATCCAGCCGTTTTCAACGCTTGTACGCTGTTACATTCTGATCGCCTGACTAGCGAAGCCTCGGTTTCTCTGCTTCGATGAGCGCGCTATTTCGGCTCCGCGATCTCCGGCTTCGGATAGGCCTTCTGGAGTGCACTCTGATACTCTCCAAATAGCGCCTGGATGTGCGTGAACTCCGTCTTCACCGCGTCGCGCATCTCGGAATGTGTCGCGAAGTCGTACAGAATCCCTGCCATCGTCTCCGCATCGATCAAGAATCCCTGATGTCCCACGTCCACCAGCCCGTCGGCTTCCATTCCATAAGTGTGATTCGAGAAGTTAGAAGATTTCGCGCTTACTCCGATTCCTGGAATCTGACTCGAAACACTTCCTGTTTCTTCAAACCCCTTCGGCTTACCCGGCTCCAGCTCTGGCGCGATCGCCCCGAACTGCTTCATGTATGCGATCGCCAACTCCTCCAGTGTGGCTAGCGAGATCCCGTCGCGATCATGTCCGTAGTGATCGATTTTCACTTTCGTCCCCGTCGCCAACGCCGCCGCCCGAGCTGCCTCGTCCACCCACTGCGTCACCTGCTCCAGATAAACCCCATCCGGGTAACGAATATAAAAATCCGCCGAAGCCTTATCCGGCACAACGTTCGGTGCCGCCCCGCCCTCAGTGATGATCCCTTGAATCCGCGCCTCCGGCCGCATGTTGCTCCGCACACTGTCAATATTGTTGAAGAGCTTGATCACCGCCTCAAGTGCGTTCCGTCCGTTCCATGATGTCAACTGATGTGCAGGCGCTCCGTAAAACGTGTACTTTACGCCGTCAATATTCATGCAGCACGTACCGAAGCCCGCCGCCGAGTGCGACGTCGTCGCTGCCGAGTGGCTACGCACAATAATATCCGCGCCCTTAAACACTCCCGCGTCCATCATCACCGTCTTGGCCTCCGGCGGCATCATCTCCTCGCCCGGCGTCCCGTAGAAAGTCACCGTTCCCGGCGTGTGCGTCCGCGTCAGGAATTCAGCGATCGCAATTCCAGCCGCCATGCCCACGGGTCCCTGCGCGCTGTGCTGGTCACCGTGAAACGCGCCTTTCGTGCCACGCAGCGCGTCGTATTCTAGGATCACTCCAAGGTTCGGCCCGGGCGTGCCGTGCTTGTATTTCGCGACGAACGCCGTCGATAACCCGGCTACTGGCATCGACACTTCAAAATCGTGCGCCTGCAAATAGACCGTGAGCTTGGCTACGGCCTGAGTTTCTTGAAATCCGACCTCGGGATGCTGCGTGATCCAGTCACTCATCGACAAAAGATCGGCTTGCATCAGTTGTTTCACACGAGCGATCACTTCATCGCGTCCTTTGTCTGCCGCAGTCAGTTTCGCCACCATCGACGCCACGCCCAGCGATTGACTCAACTCACCAATCTGTTTCATCACGTCGCGTGCCGCATCTCGTTCGGTGGAAGTTTCCTGCGCCATGCATCCGCTTGCCGCCACCAACATCATCATTCCGCACAAAAGACCTCTGCGCATGATTCCTCCTCCAAGTCCGGCCAATGGCCGGCTGTACTATTTCACAACTCAACTCTACTGGCTACATCGCAGAGTTCGAATCTTGACCTCGCAGTACAAGTGTAGGTTTGTATCAGAAGAGACCGCACAGGGTCAGTGCCTGATTCACGCCTAACCGGTTACCCGACGCAATTTTCAGGATCGCAATCGCCGGGCAACGTCAGTTTTTCCGCTCGGAACTCTGCTTCGCAGCTCGTCGAAGAAGTTCAGCAGGACTATAACGCTGTCAGTGGACTTCTGCCCTTGCTCTCCCGTGCCGCCTGGATTCAGAAGGACCGCAAAGCGCAAAGCCGGAATTGCCTTCTTTTCGCGGGAGTCTCACGATTGCAGATGTTTCAGGAATTGATGACCCCGTCAACTATGGGCGGGCTGTCGAATCTTGGGCGCGCTCCGCTGGGGAAGCGTACAAAAAAAGTCCAGCCGATCGCTCGGGAGTGGTTAGCCATCTCTGCGATACAATCTGCCACCGGCAGGTAAGCGCCTTTCGTCATAGCACCATCATTAGGTGCCGAGCCATTGGACTTTGGGGCGAATCGTGCCAGGCCTCGGAGAAACAGTCCTGATAGACGCCGTTGCCGTGGAATGGATCCCTAAATCATCTGGGAAATGGTTGCAATTCCGATTCTTGAGCTCACTTTGTGACTTGGTGTCTTCGGTGTCTGCTAGAGGGCAAAAATTCGCGCCAAACCGCTGAAAGTATTGAAACCATTGAATTAGCAGAGCACTGAGAAATCGCCAATATCCATCCAATACCCAGAGGGTTCGTGGCAGTGTTATTGAAAACGGAATAGGAGGCCAAAGCGGCTCAGGTGAGTATCCCACTCTCTCCGCCACTTCCGTTATTCTCTTGTTCTCACAAGAGAGTAATATCTGACAGCTATGCTACTTCCCGGCGACTCGGGATCCCACCGCGAGGAAGCCGGTCAAGAGGAGACGGCGTGCTGAACTTTCGAATGCTCGTTGCGGCCGTGGTTTTAGTCAGCGCAGCTCTGCTGACTGCACAAGCCCGGCCTGGGCAGGGTCAAGAACAGGAACGCGTCCAAGCGATATCGCCGCCAGCCACGCCACTTCCGCCCGAGGCTGCGTCGGCCGGAGTGACGAAGTACTCATTCATCGCTTACGGGGACACCCGCGGCCGCCGTGACGGCGTTGCCATTCAGTACGAGCACTCGTTGATCGTGGATTCCATGCTGGCGCAGATCAAGAAGCTGCAGACGACGGACTACCCGGTGCGATTCATTCTACAATCCGGCGATGCCGTCGTGCACGGGCAGATCGCCAAAGAGTGGAACGTAAGCTTCGTACCGCTGATCAATAGGCTTACCACCGAAGGTGGTGTTCCGTATTTCTTAGCGCCGGGAAATCATGACGTTTCTTCCGCCGCGACCGTGGATGCCCCGCAACGGCAACCTGCGCTGAAAAATTACCTGGACGCGGTTTCGGCGCTGACTCCGCCCGATGGTTCGCCACACCGTCTATCGGGCTATCCGGCATTTTCCTTTGGCTACGGCAACACGTTCGTGCTTGGTTTTGATGCGAACATTGCCGGCGATGAGAAGCAGTTCCAGTGGGTGAAGAGCCAGTTGGAAGGTTTGGATCGCAAGCGTTACAGCAACGTGATCGTCTTCTGCCACCAAGCTCCATTTTCTTCCGGGCCGCACGGAGGCCCCACCGTCGAACCGCCTACCGCCATTCTCCGCGAACGCTACATGCCTCTCTTCAACGCGAATCACGTCCGCGCGGTGTTTTCGGGACACGAGCATTTGTTCGAGCATTGGGTCGAACACCACACGGATGCCAGCGGGACGCATCGGATGGATTTGGTCGTCTCCGGCGGTGGCGGAGCGCCAATCTATGCGTACAGCGGCGAGCCGAACCTGGATGCTTACTTGAAGGAGAACGAAGCCAGCAAGGTCAAATTGGAGCATCTTGTTAAGCCCGGAGTGGATCGCGGTTCGAACCCCTATCACTACCTGATCGTGCGCGTCGATGGCGAGAGTCTCGATATGCAAGTCCTCAGCGTGGATTGGGGCACCGGCTTCGCTCCCTATCGGAGCAACAAGGTCGAACTGCAGGACCCGAATTAGGTGATGTGGGTTCCGGCACTCTGAATTGCTGGCCGACCAGACGTGCGTTCGCCGGTGTCTTCGATTTCTGGCGAAAGATTCCGATGACGGGATGCGACGGAGTACCGCATTACCGGACAATCTGGGTTCGCTCAGGGCACTTGGCGGCAACCGCGATTGTGCCGCCATAGGTCATTCGCTTGGTGCGTGTTCGCCAGCCTTTGCTAGGGATGACACCCGCTCCCTCCCGAAAAGTGACGAGTTGGTTCGCGGCCACTTTCCTAAACCCTTCGTGGAGGCCGTTTGGCCAGTAGATTTCAATATCGACCGTTCGAAAAGAGCCGAGTCCAAAGTGCAGGCGTGGATCATTGCAGCGCAATCCAGGCTTGGTCAATGTGGATGCGAGCGTGGCCAAGAACACGCGCTTCCCGTGGCTGGGCGAAGCTGGCAATCTCCAATTACGCTTCGACTTCCTCAACGTCTTCAACCACTCTAACCTCGGGCCGGTTGACGGTAACATGGCGGACGCGACTTTTGGGAAAGTAACGTCCGCGCTGCCAGCTCGGCAGATCCAACTCATTGCCCGAATAACCTTTTAATTTACCAGCGGCGCCGGGAATACACCGGGGGGGCCTAGAGCTTCCTTTTCCTGGCGGCGCTGGTTTACACCCTGGCTCGGCGGCTTCTCTGCCTAGAGCGGATGTGAGATGCAGCGTTGATGAACGCGCGCTGAACCGCACAATAGCCGCACCCGCTCAAGAGGAGCATTGCGGAGCGTATATTAAGATTGCCGAATGGTTCTGGGAATACTGGAGTTAAGTCAAAAGTGGCAGGACGCCACGCCCCGCTTCTGCAAATATTTCTGGTGATATTCCTCGGCTCGGTAAAATGTCGCGGCTGGAGTAATTTCCGTCACGATAGGCCGCTTCAATTTACCGCTCGCTTCCAGCGCTTCTCGAGACTTCTTGGCGATGGCTTCCTGCTCCGGCGAATGAAAGAAAATTGCCGTCCGGTATTGTGTGCCAAAGTCCGGCCCTTGCCGGTTCATCTGGGTCGGGTCGTGCACCTTCCAGAACACATTCAGCAATTGCTCGTAGCTCACCTTGGCCGGATCAAAGGTGACTTGCACAACTTCAGCGTGCCCGGTCTCATCCGTGCAAACATCCTTGTATGTGGGATTCAGCGTCTCGCCGCCGCTGTAACCCACAGCCGTCTCGACTACCCCCGGCACTTGCTGAAAAGCGGCTTCAATTCCCCAGAAGCATCCGGCCCCAAACGTTGCAATCTCTGACATTTCCTTCTCCTGACTGAATCCATTTCTGCACCCAACGATCCCTGCGGCGCAGATAGCTTGTTCCCTTAAGTTCGAGCCATTAGATGCGAGGTCCCCCGCTAAGGTTTCGGCGGATTGTGGTCGCTAGTTTTCGCGCTTCCACACCCTCAAAACCTCTCCGCGGGCTGTTCATTTCTTGATGACCACCCTCCTCCTAAGATTTCTTCTTAGCCGCGACCGCGTCAAACGTTTTCAGTTTCGCCTGTGCCAGCGCCTTGTACGCGCTGTTCACCGACGCCGACTGCGCGAACGCATCTTTGGCCTCAGCATTCCTCTTCAAGTTGAGCAGTGCGAACCCCAGCCTGTATTGATTCCGCCCGTAGCTCCCGTCATCCGCCTTCAGCAACGGCGAAGCCGCCTTGAAATTGTCCACCGCTTGCGCGTTATCCTTTTTCTGAATATTGACCTGCCCCAAAGAGCTGAGCGCCAGCCCTTTCTGCAGCGAAACCTGCTGTTGCCACTGCTCGTCTGTAACGCCTTCGGGCTTCGCAGCCGTGCCCAGCAGCGTAATCGCTTTTTTGGCCCATGCTTCGGCCTTGTCCAGTTGCTCTCCCTTCTCGCTGTAGTAATCCGAGAGCAAAAGCAGCATTCCTATATTGTTGGGATCTTTGGCTAGAACTCCGTTCGCGACCTCCAACATTTTCGGTACGTTCTGCGCTTGCTGATATGAAGTCGCGGCCACCCCTAGCGCCTGATTCGCGTACGGAGAATCAGGAAAAAGTTCCGCGAAGTGACTCAGCAGGGCAGCCCGCTTTGCGGCGTTTGCGGTCCGGTAAACGCCGAGAAACATGGCTTGCTGGATGTACAGTATATTGTCCTTGTTGCTTTCGAGGGTCGCCCCTTTTTGCCGCTCCCAGTTGTCTGCTTCTATTCCACTCGGAGCGGTTGACGCCTTGAACCGTTGCAGAATTCCCGGCACCTTCTCGCCGTAAGCCATCAGCTTATCGGTGTCGCCCTTCTCGCTGGCCGCGCGAACCATATTCATGGCGTTGGAAAAATTGTCCGGATCGAGCGCAAACAGTTTGTCCCCATACTCAAACGCCTTCTCGTAATTCTTCTGCGCAAGGTAATAAGTTACGTACAAATCGTCGGCCAGAATCGCCATGTCACCTTGCCCGAGCGTCGACGAAAATTTGTCAATAAGCGCAAGCTTCTGCGCCGGATCGGTTGCTCCGTTGATTTCCGTTATCGCGTGGTCAGCGTCCGAACCCGCTGGGATCGGAACATACTTCCCAATCTGTTGTCCGTTCACCGGACCAGCCGCCAAAGTGAAAAAGCTCAGAAGTCCAAAGAACCCCACAATGCGCTTCATGGATACCTCCAATGGAAGGAAATTGCCTGCATCTTAGTGCCGCACCGCTCCCCACGCAAACGAATTCCTTCTCGAAAGCGGCCTCGCCATCAAGCTTCCCGGTTTTCGTCTAGAATGTAGAGGTCTTCGAGGATTTTTGTCGGAGGAACTCGTGACTCTGTTCGCGCCGTGTCTTAATTTATCATCGCGAAAGTTGGTCGCCTGCGCACTGCTCGCATTCTGTCTACTCGTCGGATACGCGCAGCGGATGCCCGCGCAAACCAGAATGAGTTGCCACGCGACGGACACACGCGAGGAAGTCCCTCCCGAAAAGCTTCCACTCCCGCAAAAACTCACCGGCATCGGCAATGCCCACATCCGCATCACGGCGACCCCGGAAGCGCAGATGTGGTTTGACCAAGGCCTAAATTTACTCCACGACTTCTGGGATTACGAATCCGTCCGGGCCTTCGCTCAAAGCGTCCGCGTCGATCCGAATTGTGCGATGTGCTACTGGGGCATCTACCACGCAGAATTGTCTACCCACAGCAACGCCAAGTATTATGCCCAGCGGGCCTTGGAAAAAGCAGCCAGTCTCAAAGGACACGTCAGTAAAGCGGAGCGCCTCTATATCGAGGCGAGCGAGGCATCTGAGGCTGCTGACAAATCCGAGAAACAGGATAAGAACGAATCGAAGGAGGTTCAACTCTATCGAAAACTCGCGAAACACTATCCTGCCGACATGCAAGCGCGCATTTTTCTGGCCGAAGCAGTCGGGGATGGCTACGACGATTCTGGCCAGCCAAACGCAGGCCAGAAAGAAAAGCTCTCCATTTTGCAGAGCGTGTTGCAGGAGGACCCGGACAACTCCGCTGCGAATCACTACTGGATTCACGCCGTCGAAGCCAGTCCCCACCCGGAGCAGGCCCTGCACAGTGCCGAAATCCTGGGCCGCCTCGCTCCAAACTCGGGCCACATGGTACACATGCCCGGCCACATTTTTTATCGTACCGGCGATTACGCCCGCGCGAAAGAATCTTTTGCTGCCTCCATCGTAGCCGATGAGCAATACATGCAGTCGCAACACGTCCAGGTTGACGACGACTGGAACTATGTCCACAACCTCATGTACGCCATCGCCAACCTGCTGGAAGCTGGCCAATTGAACGAAGCTACCGCTCTCTCTGCCAAGGCCAGAGCCGCGCGCGGTGAACTTGAAAACACGCTGTACCCTTGGTCGTCGCGCGACGCCATCTCCCGCCTTGATCCCCGCCTCCCTGTGGCCCTCCGTGCCGCCGATTGGACCACAACTCTCGCCCTTCTGAAGTCCAGCGATCCCCCCGCGCCCCTTCCGAATCTCCAGTTTCTCGCGCGCCAGCTAACTCAATTCGCTCTCGGCATGCAGGCCCTCGATTCGCATGACCTGTCTCGGGCAGAAACAGCCTCAGGCCAGTTCGATGCCGAGCTCTGGCGAATTTCTCAGCGCCTGAAAGACGAAGAGGACGCCAAGTCCAAAGAAAAAGACGAAAAATCGCCGGACGCGGCAGCCCCAAAACTTCAATTGATGCCGGACGCGTGGCCACAGCCGCTGGTGAGCAACCTATCCATCATGTCTCTGGAGCTACGCGCCGGCCTGCTCATGGCCAGGAAGCGGAACCCCGAAGCCAAAAAGCTCTACGCACAAGCCGCCCAAGAAGAAAAAGCACTCGGCTATCACGAACCTCCCGCTTACGTTCGGCCCGTCGGAGAAACCGAAGCGGCGGCTTTGCTCGCCGCCTCGGACTGGACCGCCGCAAGGGCCGCCTACAAAGAAACACTCGTCGACCGCCCCCGCTCCGGCTTCCCGCTCTACGGCATCGCCATGGCCAGTGAACAAGCTGGCGACACCACAGCAGCCGCTGCCGAGTACGCAGACTTCCTGGCCGCCTGGAAATCCGCCGACTCCAATCTTCCGCAACTAACTCATGCCCGCGACTACCTCGCCTCTCATAAGGCAATCGCAGACAACAAATAACCCAACGTTCTCACGAGAATCTCGCCGGTCCGCAGCACATATCGGGCCCTCCGGTCAGTTCGTCGAGGATTATTCGGCTCGAGGTTTGGACCAGAACTCGGCAGAAGTGATCACAGGCACAATTTCAAACTCGACCAAATCCTCCCAGCGGCCAACCCAATCCGTCAGTAACTCCACACGATCCGCTTCCATAATCTGAAAGCAACGCCCGCCCACGGCATCCACCCAGCTAGAGTGATAGGCGACGCCAACAGGCAACATCCGTCCGTAACGTTCGAAGCGCTCGCCAATCAGCTTAGCGTCGCGGTCTTTGAAACGCTCAATCACCATGAACAGCATCGCCCGAGTCTAGCCGATCCGTCCCCTGCAGCGAAACCAATCCCGTCCAGGCAGTCCGTCAGATTTGACGCACCGCGCATTTCGCGAGACGATAAAAGTTTTGGCGAAGGGCAAAATTGGATCTAGGGCTTCAAGGCCGCGTAGCCATCGTCGCGGCCGCAAGTAAAGGACTTGGCCGTGCCGTCGCCGAGGAGCTCGCGCGCGAAGGCGCCAGGGTCGCCATTTGCGCCCGCGGCGCTGCCGAGCTCGAGCAAGCCGCTACCGACATCCAAAAATCCACTGGCCGCGACGTCTTCCATCAATCGGTTGACGTTGCAAACCCGGCCGCCGTCTTTCAGTTCGTCACAGCCGTCGCAGAGCGATTCGGCCGTCTAGACATTTGCGTCACCAATTCCGGTGGCCCGCCGTCTAAAATGTTCGCGGACACGAATCCGCAAGACTGGCGCTCTGCCGTCGATCTCCTGCTGATGAGCACCGTCTTCTTCGCCAAGGAAACACTGCCCCACATGCAAAAGAATAAGTGGGGACGGTTCATCACCATCACGTCCTCCGCCGTAAAACAGCCCGTTGACGGACTGCTCCTTTCTAACTCCATTCGCGCCGCTGTCACCGGCCTCGCCCGCACTCTCGCAAATGAATATGCCGCGTACGGCATCACCGTCAACAACGTCTGCCCCGGCTACACGAGCACCGCGCGTCTCGAGAATCTCGCCGCAACGATTTCTGCGCGCACAGGCTCTCCATCCGACACGGTCTTCGCCGATTGGACGCGCCAAATCCCCGCTGGCCGCATCGGTACTCCTCAAGAATTCGCAGCCGTCGTCGCGTTCCTTGCTTCAGAGCGGGCCAGCTACGTAAACGGCGCCTCCATCGCGGTCGATGGCGGCATGGTCAGGAGCCTCCTCTAACGCAATGACACTTTCTCTGCGCCGCTTGCAACTATCCACGCTTCCTGAGAATTATGCGATTGTCGGCCTTTCGCGAGATGCTCAGCTTCCCGCCTGGGCCACGCAAGGCTCTTTTTTCTCCGTCACCCGCACCAGCGATGAACTCTCCATCATCGTCGAAGAATCCAGAGTTCCCGCAGGTCTTCAGTTTCAGGCCGGCTGGCGCGTCATTAAAGTTCACGGCCCATTTATGTTATCGGAAGTCGGCGTGCTCGCGTCTCTGGTTGGGCCTCTGGCTGCCGCAAGAGTCAGCGTCCTGACCATCACCACCTTCGACACCGATTACTTGCTTGTGGCAGGCGAAAATCTCGCCCAAACCGTCTCCGCACTCGAACGGGCAGGGCACTCTTTCAAGAGGTGCCAATCCCAATGAACATCGCACCATTTGGAAATCTTGCTCGTTCACGGTGTCGTTCCGCAACCTTCGGGGTTGCCGCCTTACTCGCGATTCCGTTCGCCACTCTACAGCTTGGCGCCGACGAGCCCTACGCCCGGAACCGCGACTACGACCTCGAACACTCCCGCATCGCGCTGCGCTTCGATCTCGATCAGAAAAAAGTCATGGGCGACGTCACACACACGCTCACGATCCTCCACGACGCCACCTCGAAAATCGTTTTTGACTCCGCGGGCCTCACCATCCATAGCGCTACGCTAAATAAATCCGCCGCCAAATTCGAAATCAAAGACGACAAGCTCATTATCCCGCTCACCGCCGCCGCCCACGCAGGCGAAAAATTCGAGATCACCATTCGCTACGAGGGCAAACCCACGAAGGGCCTCTACTTCATCCTTCCCGACAAGGATTACCCCGACCGTCCCAAGCAAGTCTGGACCCAGGGCGAGTCCGAGGACACGCGCTACTACCTTCCGACCTACGACTATCCCAATGACCGCCTCACCACCGAAACGATCCTCACGGTCCCCGCCTCCTGGATCACCGTTGCCAATGGCAAGCTCATCAACGTCTCCGACGCTGCCAACGGTATGAAGACATGGACCTGGAAGGAATCCGTACCGAGCTCCACATATCTCTTCACCGTTGTCGCCGGCGAATTCGAAGAAATAAAAGATTCCTGGCGCGGCATCCCCGTCACCTACTACGCCCCCAAAGGCCGCGGCGACCGCCTCTCCATCAACTACTCCCGCACTCCCCAGATGATCGAACTCTTCAGCGCCAAACTCGGCGTCAACTACCCCTGGGAAAAGTATGCGCAAGCCATGGTCGATGATTTCGTCGCCGGTGGCATGGAAAACTCCAGCGCCACGACAAACACCAGCAATTCGCTCCAGCATCCCAAACTAGCGCCCGAATTTATCACCGGCGAAGACGGGCTCATCTCCCATGAACTCGGCCACCAATGGTTCGGAGATTTGGTGACCTGCAAAGACTGGGGCGACATCTGGCTCAACGAAGGCTTTGCCACTTTCATGGAGTTCGTCTGGACGGAATCTCACTTCGGCAAAGATCAAGCCGACTACGAAAGGTGGCAAAGCGCCCACCAATGGTTCGAAGAAGCCAATCTCTACAGCAAGCCCACGGTCCGCCACGACTTCAACGATTCCGGCGAATTTGACGGCAACGCTTACACCAAGGGCGGCTGGGTTCTCTACATGCTTCGCCACCAACTCGGCGAAGACGCTTTCTACTACGGCCTCAAGCACTACCTCGAAGTAAATCGCGGCAAAAACGTAGTCACCGCCGATCTCGCAAGAGCCATGGAAGAAGCCACACACACCAACGTCGACCAGTTCTTCAACCAATGGCTGTACGGCGCCGGCGCTCCCAAATTCGACCTGAGCTATAGATATGACGAGGCGAAGCATGAGGTCGCGCTAACGGTTAAGCAAACGCAAAGAGTAGAAGGACGCGTCGGGCTCTTCCATATTCCCACTGAAGTCGAAATCACCACGGCCTCCGGACCAAAGCTTTTTCCTATTACGGTATCCCAAGACAAGGACACCGCGATCTTCACATTCCCAGCGGATTCCGCTCCGTTGATGGTCCTCTTCGACAAAGGCGGCCACGTGCTCAAGTCCACCGAATTCCACAAAGAAAAAAGGGAGTGGCTCTACCAGTTAAAGAACGCCTCCGATCTCGCCGACCGCGCCGACGCTATCAGCGGTCTGGCCAAGCTAAAAGGTGATGACGAAGTCGTCGCGGCGCTCAACAACGCGCTTCTCAACGACAAAGCCTGGGGCATCCGCGCCAACGCCGCCGGCGCTCTAGGCCAACTCGGCGGCTCCACAGCCTCCAAGCAACTCCTCGAGGCGTTGAACACCGCGAAAGAACCTTGGGTCCGCAATCGCATCGTCTCCTCTCTGGCCAATTTCAAAGACGCCCCCGCCATCGTCACCAAGCTGCATTCCATCGCCGCCGATGACAGCTCCTATCGTGCCCGGGCCGCCGCCCTTCAAGCCCTAGGCCGCCTAAAAGCCCCCAACGCACTTGCCACTCTCGATGCCGCGGTCGCTGCCGATTCTCCCGACGGCTTCCTTCGCAACGCGGCGCTTCGTTCCATGGGCCCTCTCGGTGACGACAAAGCCGTCCCTCTCCTCCTCCAATGGTCTGCCCCAGGCAAGCCCATGGACTCACGCAACGCGGCCATCTCCAGTCTCGCTCGCCTCCAAAAAGACAACAAAGACATCACCAATCAAATCGCGTCCTATCTTATCGAGGCGCACTTTTCTATTCGCATGGCCAGCATCTTCGCGCTCGGCGCGCGCGGAGACGCGAGCGCCATTCCCGCTCTAGAGGCCCTGCTTAAGAGTGCCGACCTCAGCATCGAAATGGCTCCGATGATCAAGAGACAGATCGCAAGCCTGAAAGCTCCGGCTGGCGAGAAGCGCCACCCACGCGGCGAAGCTTCCGGGGAGGACGAAACCTCCGAAGCCTCTTCCTCCCCTTCAACAAACGAACCGGGCGCCGTAGCCAAGCGCCTCGATCGCCTAGAACAGCTGATGGAAGAAATGGCCGACCGCCTAAAAACGATCGAAACGCGCCTTCCGCCCCCAAAACAGTAACCTTCCGCAATCCAAAAGCACTACGAGCCCCGGCGAATACCGGGGCTCGTGTCATTTTTCCAAACAGCAGAGTTTGCCCAAACCACTCAATTCTGCGTGTCCTCTGCGTCTCGGCGTCTCGCTGGGTTAAAAATCCATTTCTCAGGTTTTTTCTCTTCCGCCTCCGCCAACAAAATCCTCAGATCCCGCAGATTATTCCCCGTCGGACCGGTAACAATCGTATCTCCCAACCTCGCAAAATAACTATACGAGTCACTCTCCCGAAACATATATCTTGCATTCAAACCAATCGCCTGTCCGCGCTCCAAAGTCTCCCCATCCGCCACCGCCCCCGCCGCCGGACTATTCCCATCCACCCCATCCGTCCCCGCGCTCAGCACAGCAATTCTCTTCCCGGCGATCTTCTTCACACAAGCCAAAACAAATGCCGCATTCCGTCCTCCGATCCCTTTCCCCTTCACCGGCGAGCTCACTTCGCCATCCGCAATCACCGCCACTCGCTGACCAGGATTCGCCCGACGCACCTCGTCGAGCAGCCCCAACAAATATTCCACCGCCTTCTCCACCGGCCAATCGTCCGTGGTATTGTCGCAACACGCCACAAATCCCTGGGCCTCGGTAGCGTGATGAGCCGGATGAAACAAATCATCCAACCCAAGCAGCAAAGAAAAATGCGCGTTGCGAAATGCAGCGTGATCTTCCTTGGGCGTCTCCGGCATCTGCCCCTCATCGATCCACCGCAACAGCACCGCCGGCAATTTCTTCCTCAACGAAAATTCGTCAATCACGCGTTGCGCGTCCTCAATCGTCGTCGGGTCGGGCAGCGTCGGCCCGGAAGCTAGCGCCGATTCTTTTCCAACAGGCACATCGCTCACGGCCAAGGTAATCTTCATCGCGCGCCCAGCGGCCACCGCCAATCTTCCTCCCTTCACCGCTGAAGCATGCTTCCGGACGGTATTCATGGCCTCGATCGGCGCGCCGCACGTCACCAGCGCGCGATGTAGCTGTCGGACATCTTCAAGTTTCTGCGCAGAGTCCAACGGCAACTCCACCAGCGCCGACCCTCCACCCGACAACAAAAAAAACACAACCGTCTTCTCGTCGCACTCTTTGAGCAAAGCAAGAATGGCCTCCGCCGCCTTCCAACTCTGGCCATCCGGAGTCGGGTGTCCTCCGACGAAGTACTCCATCCCCTCCACGGCATACAGCGGAGGCGTCGGCGCCGAAACCACCCCCTTAAACGCAAACTCCGCGCCTAACAAACTGGCTAATCCCTCTACCATGGCATGCGCCGCTTTCCCAATCCCGATAACGCGCACGCTCCTAAACGCACGCAAATCCACCGTTGCGCCGTCGAAACACAACACCGTCGCCTCGCGCCGCAGTTTGCTCGCGATCGCGAGCGGAATATCGATCGCCGAAATGGTCTCCTGGAAAATCCGGCGGGCAAGAAGCTTCAGTTCCGCCATAGAGTCGCCCGCACTTTATTTCGCCTGCAAAACTTCTGGATTCAAGACATTCGGAGGCCGCTGCCCCTTCAACAGAGCCACCACATTCTCCGCCGCCATGCACGCCATCTTCGTGCGCGTTTCAATTGACGCCGACGCGATGTGCGGCGCCAGCACCACGTTCGGCCTCTTCAACCCCGGATGAATGAACGGCTCGTTCTCAAACACGTCCAGCGCCGCCCCCGCAATCTTTCTGCTTTCCAATGCTTGCACAAGCGCTGCTTCATCCACTACAGCCCCACGCGACGTATTAATGAGGTACGCCGTAGGCTTCATCGTGTAAAACCTTGCCGCATCGAACAACCCGCGCGTCTCCGGCAAGAGCGGCACATGCACGCTCACAAAGTCCGAATCCGCCAGCAAACTCGCCATCCCGCGATATTCCACGTTCAAATCTTTCTCCATCGCCTCCGGCGCCCGCACGGCATCCGCATAAATCACCTTCATCTGAAAACCAATCGCCCGTCTCGCCATTGCTTTCCCGATCCGTCCAAACCCCACAATCCCGAGCGTCTTTCCCCACACATCCGTCCCCACCAGTTGATCCAAATCCCACCCAGTCCAATTCCCAGACCGCGCCAGCGTATCTCCTTCGACCAACCGCCTCCCCACCGCCATCAACAAAGTCCACGCAAAATCCGCCGTCGTCTCATCCAATACTCCCGGCGTATTTGTCGCCACCACTCCACGCTTCGTGCAAGCCGGCACGTCGATATTGTCGAATCCCACCGCCACATTCGCTGCAATCCGCAATTTCGGCGCCGCGTTAAGCAGTTCGAGATTCACTTTTTCCGTCAGCAGGCACACCAAGCCTTCTTTATCCCGAATCCTAGAGAACAACTCCTCTTTCGAAATCCGTTCCGGTTTCGTCCAATACTCCGCCTCGCACCCCGCGTTCAAAATCTCCTGCGCCGCAGGAAACAGCGGCCGCGTAGCCAGCACCTTCGGTTTCGCCATCGTTCTCCTCGTCCGGCTCTCACCAATTTTGGGAAAATTACACTAACACACTCCGCCGCCGTCCACGTATAAGGTCACTCGGCTTTCCAGCAGGACTCATATCGGAACGACCGGCGTCTGCTTCGGTGTCCTAGTATGACAACGGGATTAGCACTTGCGCGGGGAACAATTGAGGCCGTACCGCAGGCGCCGCTCGCTGCTCACTGCTTTTCTGCTAGACCAAATCCCTGCGCCGCACCCACCCTCATAGGACAAACCTCAAACGTATTCAACCCGCCTAGAACGGTTGGGTCATTCTCCAAGACCTCCCGTACCTCCGCCTCATCCGCCACCGCAAACACCGCCATCCCAAACGCCCCCTCCGGCGCCATAACCGGCCCGTAAAGCCTCACCTTGCCCGCCAGAAACTTCTCCTGTGTATACCGCACGTGCTCCTGCATCAACAACTTCTCCTCCGCCGTCATATCCATCGGAAACGTCGCCCGCGGCGGAATCAATCTCACAAAAAAATGTTGTTTGCTCATAGGCCCGCATCATAACACGCCGAAAATTCCACGCACGCACCGCAAGTCATGACTGCTGTCGAGCCCGCCGCACTCCGCTCGGGAGTGATGCGAGCTGGTCTTACGCCGGCTCTCGGAGTTCATCGAAACGTAAACGCAGGCTGGCCGCTGAGGGGATACCGCGAATTTTATTTTTCTCCGATCAAATACCGACAGCCCATCGACCCCATCTTTGCCGAATGCACGGTCCCGGCCGGAACGTCGCAGCGGCCTCCCGCTCGATACGTGTCCGTCCGGCCATCCATGGTCAATGTCATCTCGCCGCTTAATATGATGTGCGCGGTCTCCGTGTCATGCGTATGCTCAGGATAAAACGCGTTCGGCCCATCCTGCCAAACATAGGTATGGCCAAATCCCTCGCGCTCCAATTGCTGCGCCAACTTTCTCTCGTCCAAACCCGCGTCCCGCCTTTCGTGGAGGGCTCTGTGCCACCCCTTCCTCCAACCTCTTACACCATCATCGAAGCAGCGTCTTCAACTTTTCTCTCTCCAAACACGGTGACGCCCCTTCCGCATTGATGGGGGCAGATGCGGAAAGGGCGTACCGTCTTCAGGAGAGAAGCTCGTCGTTACTGTGTGCACTAGCTGCGGCGTGAACCGCCAGCGCTAGGCTTCATTTGTTAGTCGATCCGCGGTGCCGCGATGGGCGCCCGGCCTCCGGGGCCTCGCCCGCCGGTCTGCACCGTGTATTCGGCCGGCACCGTGAACAGTGTCGCCGCCGGCTCCGTCCTCTGAACATTGGTCACCGTGTAGGTGGTGGTCCCAAACCGTGGATCGGTTCGCGTGCTCTTCAAAACAATCTGCAGATCCGCCGAATACCACCGCTCGGAAACCACCTGGAGGGCCTTCTCATTTCCAATCTGCCCCGCAGGAATGATATGCGTAGTCCGGGTACCTTCCGCCACCACGCCATTAATCATCTGTGTTCCCAGCGACTCTTTCTTCAGCAAACCGGCGGCCTCATCCTGCTGCATCCGCTCCTGCATCTTACCCTCAAACGCCGGAGCGGGCTTTGCGTCCGCGCCGCTTCCGCCGTGGGTATGAAGGGCCATCTTGTGAGCCACCTTTTGCTCATCGTCCAGCATGATGTGTACGCCAGCCACAGGGTCAGAAATCATCACCATCTTCTTGGCTCCCCCCGACGCCGTCAGGGGCCCAAACCCAGTAAAAGTGGCCTCGTGCCGCGACCTTCCCTGGCTGTCCCGATACATCGACACCTGCGACGTCCGGCGCAGCACGGATCCATCCTGCAGCGTCGACGTGGTCTCCGACGTAGCCGTCGCAGAGAATGGCGCGCCCTTGACCACCTTTCCGCTATGCATGCCTTCAAAGCCCATCAACTCCATCGGGGCTCCAAAGGGCGTCGGCCCATCCGGGCCGTGTCTCTGCGCTTGCACCGCTGCCGCGCTCAACACTAGCGCTCCACTCAATACCAAACACATTTTTATCTTGGGACGCATTCTTCTTTTCTCCTCTTCTCTCCCAAACCGCAGCGCTTTATTCGCCCGCGGCAAACTCGTTTCAGTTTTCTTCCTGCGCCAACCGCACCGCTTGCGGCAGCCCATCGTTTCCAACCAGCAAATCCACTTGGATCCACTCGCCCGCGCGCTCTTCGTTCACCGGCAATCCCAGCGCCCCAAGCGAGCTGCGTGGCATTCGCACGTGGAAGATCGAGGCGTCTTCCGTCTCCTCCAGAGTCGTTCCCGGTAGCGGCGTAAAGTCTCCCGAATCATCTCCACTCGCAAGCCCAGCGGAAGAATTGCCTAATAGCTGGCTTTGACCGGTGCCCGCTAGCAGCGCGTTCTGCGCCGCGATTTTCAGTTTTGCAGCTTCCAGAAGCCGCGCTTGGTGCCAATTCCAGGAACTCATCGCGCCTACAAGAATTGCCGCGGTAGCCAAGGCCCAGGCCGACACGACCGCCGAGCGCCGCGCCACCATCGTGCGATGCCGTGTGCGAAACTCTTGCCGCAGCCGCATCTCCACCCGCGCTGGGGCACGAGCCTCCAAAGTCTCTTCGCCCAGCGCCCGAAGCTCTTCTCTCGCTGCCTGCCAGGACTCCTGCAACGCTGCACAGCGCGGGCAATGGCCCAAGTGCGCCACCGCCGCCGCCCTTTCGAGGGAGTCCGCGGCGGCATCGCGGTCCAGGTCCAGTACCATCGCTTCCACTTGTTCGCAGTTCATTGCATTTTGTCCGATTGATTCCAAAGTTCGTTCACCTCGCCGCTTTCATGCGGCGTGGCACACTCCGCAGCATCTCCAGCTTCGCCAGCAGTAGTGCCCGACCGCGGTGCAACCGCGAACGTATCGTCCCAATCGGGCAACCCGACATTTGCGCTGCTTCTTCATAACTCATCTCTTCCAGTTCGCACATCACCACGGCCTCACGAAACTCTGCCGGCAGATCCAGCACTGCCGCTCTCACCTGGTGCATGCGCTCCCGCTTTTCCACCCACATCGCCGGCGTAAAAGTGTCCTTCAAAACGATTCCTGCACCGGTTCCGTCCTCGTTCTTCTCTTCCAGTGGAATTTCTCTTGGGGCTCGCTCCAGATGTTTCATCACGCGGTTGCGCGCAATCCCAAACAGCAGCGCGCCCACTGATCCCCGCTCCGGGTCGTACTTTTGCGGCGCCCGGATCAAAGTCATGAACACATCCTGCACAATCTCTTCCGCTCCCCAGGCGCTTCCCGTCATCCGCAACGCAAACCGATACAAGGCACCCTGATGCCGCCGGTAGAGAAGCGCAAAGGCCTCCTCGTCACCTTTCGCGGCACGCCGCAAAAGCAGGTCGTCTGTATCTTGCTCTGCGATCCTCGTCTCTCCTGCTACGGCGTCTCGCGTTGTCCGAGGTGCGTCAACTGCCTTCACGCTTATTTCCCGCCCCAGCCTCAAAAAGTTCCCATGGTCGCCGCGCGTGACACCTTCCGTGTTGGTAAGCTTTGGTTTCACAATGGATTAGACGTGCACGGGGGTTGGCGCGTGTCGCCAAGGGTACCCCGAACCAGCCGCCGGGCTCGATGGGAACAAAGGAACAAATTCGGCGCGCATCAGCGAAGGGTGCGCGATTCCGGAAACTAGTCGCAAGAACTAGGAGTTCTTTTTAGGTCTGAACATGCGCGCAGCGACGCGCGCCACCAGACGCCGGGACACCAGTCTCTGTCCGAGCATGCCCAGATAATTCCCCATCCCGGAAATTACATAACTCTTGCCGGCGGCCAGCGCCCGCAATCCCGTTTGCGCCACTTTCTCCGCGGTCGCTCGATGCGTTCTCGTCGCGGCGATATGCGACTGACCGGCGATTTCCGCGAATTCCGACTCCGTCGAGCCGGGACACAGAGCGCAGACGCGCACGCCGTACGGTTTCATTTCTTCCGCCAAACCTTCGGCAAAGAGCAGGTCGAAGGCTTTTGTCGCAGCGTATGTCGAAAGGTAGGGCACGCTCTGAAACGAAGCCGTCGACGCAACAATCAGCACGTCGCCGTGGCGCCGCGCCACCATTTCCGGCAGATAGAGCCTCGTCAAATGGACGACGGCGGCGCAATTCACCTGCACCATCTCCGTGAGCTTGCGGGTCTCGACCGTTTGAAATTCGCCGTAAGCGCCAAAACCAGCATTGTTGATCAGCAGCTCGACTTCAATCCCTTGTTCCCTTGTAAATTGAAATATTTTTTCCGGCGCGTCTGCTTCGGTCAGGTCTGCCACGAATATTTTCGTTTGGATTTTGTGCGCAGTTTCAACTTTGTGCGCCAGTTCTTGCAATCGCTCCCGCCGCCGCGCAGTCAAAACCAGATTTGTCCCGCCGTGAGCCAGTTCCTCGGCCAGCGCCGCCCCAATTCCCGCGCTGGCTCCTGTCACCAGCGCCCATTTTCCCAACCAGGGAGTCATCGCTGCCTCGTGTAAGAGGCTTTCAGCGTATCATGGAGTTGTAGATGAATTGTTTCTTCGAAGGAATCCCAGCCAGACCGGCTGTTCAGCTGTTTATCCGGCTGCCCGCGATATCTGGGGCAATCCCGCATCTTCCGCGGCCACACGGCCAATCACCGACCAATCTTTGTCCTGATTTCCACGTGCCATCGCGGTAATAAAGCGGTCGCGCACCACGCTCGCGATAGGCATCGGGACGCTCGCAGCTTCCGCAGCCTGCAGTACCAGTCGCACATCCTTCAATCCGAGCGGCAGCGCGAAGCCCGCCGGCTCATGCTTTCCCTGAACGATCAACTCGCCGTAGGTCTTGTACACGGGCGCGTTGAACAGCGTAGCCGTTAAAAATTCCATGAGTGCGCCAGCATCCACGCCGGATTTTCGAGCAAAGGCCAGCGCCTCCGATAGCGATTCAAGCACGGTGGCGATGAGAAAGTTTCCCGAGAGCTTTACAACGTTGGCCATCGAGGGGCGCTCCCCCACCACGAACAGCTTCGGCCCCATAGCTTCAAAAAGCGGCTTACATTGCTGAACGAGCGATTCCGCGCCACCGACCACCACGGCAAGTCGCCCGGCTTCCGCTGCGTCGGGACGCCCAAACACCGGAGCCGCCAAGTAGCCTTGGCCGGTTTTGGCATGCGCCGCGGCTAACTTGTCGCTCAGGGCCACGCTGATCGTGCTGAGCGAAACATGCATGCCGCCGGGTGGCAACGACGCCAGAATTCCGCCTTCGTCGAACACAAAACTGTCCAGCGCCGCGTCATCCGCAACCATTGTGAACACCACTCCGCCACGGCACGCTTCGGCCGCGGAAGCCGCCACAATTGCGCCATCTGCGCGCAACGCCTCTGCCCGTGCCCTTGTCCGGTTGTAAACCGTGAGGCGGTGCCCGGCGCGCAGCAAAGTCTTGGCGATCCCCGAACCCATTTTCCCGAGACCAATCAGTCCAGCCTCCATGGCAAACGCCTCCTCGTTGCAAACCTTCCAACGCATGATCCAAATCTCGGCGAGCGATTGACACCGTTACACCACAGCGCTCACCACACCACGTTGACATCTAGGTTGTTTCGTTTGATTCGGCAGAGTCCTTCGCGGGTGCATCCTTGGAGGTCCGCCAGACCACGCTGCGCACCCGATGGCCCTCATGCTTGATGCGGTCCATGAGCCTCCTAGCCCAGACGAACTCCGCCGCCAGCAAGCCCAAGCCTAACAGAATCACCAACCATCCCGGCCCGGGCGTGACCAGCATCACGATGCCGATCAGCAACAGCGTGAAGCCGCCTGCGATGCGAGAGAAGCGGCGGACTTGTTCAACAGTGCGAAGCAGCATGAGACTTTCTGGAAAGAGTCCTCTGGCGGAAAAAGAGGAATAGTCACCAGTTTCTTCCATTCTAATCTTGGACTTTCATTTGGTCGCACGCAAGGGCGCCAAAATCCCGGTGTGTCCACTTATCTGCGGAGCCCCATGAAAAAGGCAACCGCAAGGTTGCTTTTTGTATCGCGCCAAGTTAACATGCAACTCGGAGGTTGCGTAAGATGAGTGACCGTATCGAAAAACGGATCGAACTTGCAGCGCCAATTTCGCGTGTGTGGCGTGCGCTAACGGACTACCGTGAATTCGGGCAGTGGTTTGGTGTGAAACTGGATGGCCCCTTCCGAGCGGGGCAGGTTTCGCGTGGCCAGATTACGCATCCCGGTTACGAGCACGTCAAATGGGAGGCCGTGGTGCAGAACATGGAACCGGAGAGGCTCTTTTCCTTCACCTGGCATCCGTATGCCATCGATCCCAATATCGATTACTCGGAGGAAACCCCCACGCTCGTCGAATTCCGGTTGGAGGGAACCGCGAGCGGCACACTGCTTCTGATCACGGAGTCCGGGTTCGACAAGGTTCCCAGCCACCGCCGCCTCGATGCCTTCCGCATGAATGACGGCGGCTGGGCACAGCAACTGAAAAACATCGAGAAACATGTCGCACAAGCGTGCTAGGAGTATTGGCGTCAAACGCCAGGCTGGTGCCCCCGTCTTTGCCGCCCTGGGCGACGCGACAAGGCTATCGCTGGTGGCCAAGCTCTCTGGCGGACAGCCTTATTCGATCTCTCAGCTCACACGAGGTTCCAAGCTGACGCGGCAGGCGATCACAAAACATCTTCGCGTCCTGGAGAATGTGGGAATTGTGCATAGCCTCCGAACGGGCCGCGAGAGCCGATTCCAATTTGATCCGAAGCCGATAGGGGAAATGACGAAATACCTTGATTTCGTTTCCAAACAGTGGGATCAGGCACTATCCAGGCTAAAGTCGTTCGTCGAAGATTGAGTGCCCCGAGTGAGATAAACGATTTTGAAACCCACTCGAATCGAAGGAAGCCACCGCGCCGGCCAGAAGAACAGACTGGTAGTGACTCACTTTGGATTCTTGAGGAGGCCATCAACAACGGTCAGAAGCGAATCTGCAGCCACGTTCTTGTCCAGTGTCACATCGGCTCCCAGCGCCTTGGCGGCCTTATTCATGCTCCCTTGCAGGAAGCCCGAGACCACCACTATTTTGAGCTCTGGATGTTTGGAGCGAACCATCCGCAATACCTCGAACCCATCCACGTCGGGCATGCTCAAGTCGAGCGTCATCAAATCGAAGTTCTTCTTTTCGACCGCTGTAACTGCCTCTTTTCCCGATTTGCATTCGACTACAGAATATCCACCACTCTCCAATAGAATTCGATACCCTTTTCGATGGTCTGAATTATCGTCAACAACAAGAATGACTCGCTCTTTCGTATCAGCCATCTCCTACATTACCCCATAATTATTGGTAACCACATTATTTTACCACGATTCGCACAGACTTCGCGGTCCTTGGAACAGCAATGAGCACTGCCTGATTGATATGCGTGTCCGGTAATCCAGCTATCCATAAGCTTGTTCTTTCGAATCAACAAATCTGTCTAGGCAAACTTCTGGCACCAGTGATGCGTCAAAAACGCAGTTGGGGCTTATCGGGGCAGGTCTCAGACAGCAACATCTCTGCGTCTCGGCTGTCCCCACAACACGTTCGAACTGTTGGATACCCTACAGACATCAATCCTCCTTCGCAGTATGACTGGACCTGGGGTTTCACCTGGCTGCGATGGCCAAAAAACTCAGGGATGTAAAAGTGCCCGTTTTCGATGCCCAAGCTTTTCTCGATTCTGCTGGTGTGTCGAGAAAAGTCATAGAGTTTAAAAGGGCGGAGGGTGTCTACGCTCAAGGTGATCCTGCGAGCAGCGTAATGTATTTACAGAGTGGCGGTGTGAAGCTCACCGTGGTCAATGAAGTAGGCAAAGAAGCGGTCGTCGCCATTCTGGGACCGGGAGACTTTTTTGGTGAAGGCTGTTTGGCAGGGCAGTCCATTCGCATGGGGACGGCTACGGCGGTTACTCCTACCACCGTGCTCGTCATTCAGAAGAGTGAAATGTTCAAGGTGCTGCACGCCGAGCATGGCCTCTCCGACCTGTTCATCAGGTTCATGCTGGCACGGAACATCCGAATCGAGGCTGACCTGGTCGACCAGTTATTCAATTCGAGCGAGAAGCGGCTCGCCCGCACTCTTCTATTGCTTGCCCAGTACGGCAAACAAGACCAACCTCACGGAGTTCTCCCCAAGATGTCGCAAGAAACACTGGCCGAGATGATTGGCACAACGCGCTCCCGCGTAAATTTTTTCATGAACAAGTTCAGGAAATTGGGCTTCATCAAGTACAACGGCGGACTTCAGATCAACACTTCCCTTTTGAGCGTCGTGCTGCACGAGTAGCCCCCGTTCCCGACGTTCACCGCAACGTGAACGCCGCCGAAATCAACGATGTCGCCCGCCTGTGCGAGTCGTTTCACGGCCGGGACGGTCCCGATCTGTTCGGGCGGTTGGACGGCGTGCGCGGTGCTGGTCGACGGCGAGAAGTGGGCGGAGTCGACGAATCGATCCGTCCGGGAAATCTGCGCGAAAAATTTCGTTTTCGATCTGCGTCTGATCGCGGAAGTTCGAGAGGAAATCACGCGGAGCCACGAAATGTTCCGAAGGCACAGGATCATCGGGGGGAACGGATGAGAGTCGAACGCGTTCGTCCGGATGCGGATATCCCGACGTGTTTCCATTGTGGCGAAGCGATCGTCCCGTCCGACGATCGGATCAGGTGTGCGAACGGTCCCGTCGCGCATGGGAATTGCTTCCTGCGTTGTGTGATCGGATCGGTCGCGCACCTCCTCCGGAAGTGTCGCTGCTTCGTTCCAGGTTCGATCCTGCGCGATCCGGAAGGGATGTCGAGGCGGCAGGCGGCGGACGCGGCAGTGATCGCGTGGAAGGCGCAGCAGGGCGCGCGGTCAATGAACGGGTGCCGGTTTGATACGGTCTTGATACGGGGAAAAAAGGGGGATTCGGAACGCGTTGTGTGGCGGAGAGGTTGCGATTGAAACCCCCATTGGTGGGTGGGAGGTGAGAGGTCGGTGAGCGTTCGTATGCCTCTTGTTATCAACATCGGTTTTCGATTTGGAGTGTACCGGCGTCACATAAAGACCATCGGCTATCTTGGCCAGATCGATAAACTCTTCGGTGCGCCGGCGACAACACGCAGTTGGAACACAATACTTTCGGTGCTGCGGATCTTGAAAGCCCAAGCAACGAATGCGCCCGGCGGACGGCCTATCACAAAACGGGAAACATGATCTGCTCCAACGGCGAGCAGCCACTCGCAGTTCGCGAAGCGTGATAGCTCCTGGATTACGGGCTTTAGAGGCTAATCTCTGCCCCCTGCGTGCGCCTACTTATACTTAGGATTGGTGTTTTGTGGGGTGACCAACAAATCGTTAGTCCACTTGCCTGTATAACGTAATCGGAACACTCACCCAGTTCTCAATACGCGCTACACCTGCTGACCTCCGCACCGCCACTCCCGCAAACAGCCCGAGCGGCCACTCCCCGGGAATCCTCTCCCGAAGCTCCCGCCAATCTGCGCAGCGCCCATCAGCCCGAGCACGTTGGGCCACCTTGGCATGACAGGGCTTAGGTTTGGACGCGAGTGACGGCAAGGCTGAGATCGTGCCCTCCCAAGAAGGAAACACGGGAACGAACCTTCGGACAGGGAGGGACAGAGCGGGGCTTACAGCACCAAATCCGTCCTCTGGAACACTAGACCCAAATAGTACCGGCTTCTATCCTATGGGAAGCAGGGGACCTGCCTTTTCAGCTCGGCATAGCTTGGGACCATTCCGACGGGTCAGCCGTAAGGCTGAGACGGCGGCTTTGATGTTCTATGGCCATAAAGCCCGGACGACATGACAAGAGAAGCGCGGCGACAGTAGCCGTGATGCTTACCAGCCGAGAGAGCGCGTTCACCACCGAATTGACCGTAACAGAAAACATAAGCGAGCGAGGGGCGCGTGTCTTCACCAAGAAACAGTGGTGGGCAAACGATGCTCTGGTTATTAAGTCTTTGGAGGGAGACTTGCAGTCCGAGGCGAGAGTCGTCTACCGGCAGCCCGTACGTGAGAATGTCTATGCGATCGGAGTGGAGTTGCTGGAGCCAAAGGGCCATTGGCGAGGTAAATCCCGCTGAGCGAGCCGTGGAAATATATTTGATTGGAATGAAGAAGGACATAAATTGCAGGGGCGCGATTTATCGCGCCCTGGTGTGTTGCAACGATTGTAGGGGCGCCCTTCCTCGAGTCTGAGCTTCGAAGAGGGCTTCGAACGCAGCGCGTCCCCCTCCTGCCCCTCTACTGCCGCGTCAGCGTCCCGGTTACCGTCTCGTTTGACCCGACTTGGAAAACTGTCAGCGTCAACTGCGTCGCCGTTGGGTTCAAGTGCCCGGAGAACGAAAAATTCTGCGACCCATTCACATTCTCCACCGTCCCGCTCCAACCAACATTAGCGCCCGTGACCACCGCCTGCTGTTTTACAGGATAATTTTATACTGGCGGAGAGGGTGGGATACTAATGTTGGGACTCGTTGGGACTGAATTTTTCGATACCGCAGATTGTTGACCTGCAAGGATTTATTTTGATGCTCACGCCAGGCCCTAAAACATTGGCTGTTGGCGGGTCAGAAAAATTGCTTAATCGCGGAAGGTGGTAGCAAACGGTAGCAAGAAAACCGCTCAAAACCCAATCTTTTGCTCTAAAACAGGCTTCATGCCCCCGAGCTTCTTAAAGCGCTCCGCGACCCTGTCTAGAGTCTTCTGCTGGTCTTTTGTGTCGCCAGAAGGCAGGAAACGGTACCAGCGAGCAAGCTGCTCGTGGCTGGCTTTCTTCTGGATCAGGCAGCTGTCAACTACAAATCACGCAAACTTTCACTGTCGACGGATATCCGGTGCTGATCATGAGCAAAGACCGCAACCAAACGGGAAGAAAAAACATTATCACTATCAACCTAAACGGTAATCAAGCGAGTTGTCCGACGGTAACAATCACTCCTTAGGGGCAAAACATGAAATTCGCAGGCGCCGTGTTCTCAAGCTTGTTTGCCTCCGCAATATTAGTGGTAACGCTGGGTTCGCGAGCCGGGGCCGGACCATATCGGCAATCCACAACTGCTACCGTCGGACAAAGCAAACTTGACAGACAAATCCCCGATTTTCGTACCTCAGGCCGGACAATGATGACGACCATCATCGACATCGCCTTCGAATTCCAATTACCGATGGGGATCGAGTACGTGGACCGAGAGGCCATCACCCGCCCGCTCTATCTCGAATTCCACGACCAATCCATCCGTTCCATACTTAGCGGAATCATCGCCGAGCGCCCAGCCTATCGCATTTCTTTCTCCGGAGAAGTCGTTCAAATCGACTCTCCAAAGTCTCTACAGGACCCCTCCAATCCCTTCAACAGATCTATACAAGACTTTTCTGTTACTGACGTTGACACGCGAAATGCAGACTTGACGCTTGTGTGCGAACTCGGAAAGGATCTGGGGCCCCAGACCTTCTGTGGAGGTAGTATCGCGACTGGGCAGTGGGGGCCGCGGCTGATCACCCTACACTTGCAAAATTCGAAGGTGTACGAAATCCTCGACGCGATCGTACATGAAAACGGACAGGCGATCTGGATTGTGATGGCACCTGATAGCAAGCTTTCCCAGACCAAGGCCGGGGCGCTCTGGCATATCTATCCCTTACGCGCACCATTCCAAGCGACCGTGCTAGACAAGCTCACCAACCTGGTACCCTAGGCTCAGCCTCCACTGGGGCCCCAATACTGGCGGCGGGCGGGTAGGCGACCCTTAACGCGCCGGGCTGACTTTGACTTCGTTTTTTCTGGGGGTGGCCTACCCTTTTATAGGGTATGGCGTGAGCGTTAAGCGAACCCCATCTGGCTTATCTTCGGATGGCCGGGCCTTTTTTTTGCGCTACGGGAATTTATTTCCCTTGGATGGCGTCAATCGCGGAAAGCTTCCGGTCTACGTGTGGTTCTGTGCGCGGCATACCTGAATGCAGCACGCAACGTTGTCCGGCAGCAACACCGCATGTGGGACAAGGGACGGAGACTACCTGTTCTGGTGTGAGTTCTTTCTTTTTCATTCCGCGTTGCTACTCTCTACGGCATGCAGCAAGACTGTCCAATTTGGGACATGTTATGCAAGAAACAACCAGAGATAAGTCTATCGCAATGACCCGCACCGTGAGACTGTTACCGGACAGAGTTGGAAGTCTGCACGGAAATAGGTCAAGCGCGTTTGTGCCAAAGCAAAGACCAGAGTGAAAGAACATCTAGCACGCTGCGCTGAGCAGCTTCGCAAGGCGGTTCGCTACCTGGCCAACAGTTCCTGCGCTCCCAAAGAGAAGTTGATGGGGGTGTACGACACTGAGTTTGGAAGCATTTGGCACGACGATTTTCCGGACGGCTCTTTGAAAGACGACTACCTAACCATCATAGGCTCGATAATCAAGTCTGATGAGCGTAAAGCTGCTGTAAACATCGCGGCTATGTCCGATGAACAAGCGCGGACGGTCATACAGCAAATCTGTTCGCTCTCTGAGGGCGTTGCGTACACGCTGGGCAGACAGAGCAATTCTTAGTGAAGCACGGACCTGTAATGGCAGACCAACTGAAACGCTGCTCTGAGCACTTACGCAAGGCCGTTGCATACTTGTCCGGCATCTCCGGCACACCGCAAGAAAAGTTGCGCGGTATGGTGTCCAACACCCGTTTCGGCAGTATTGCTGAAGATGAGTTTCCGAGTGGGCCGCTGAGATTCGCTTTTCATGCTATCGCTGCCCAGATCGGCGAGCACACGGAGACGCAGCGGTTTGACAGCATCATGGCGATGGCCGATGAACGAGCACGGAAGGTCATAAAGCAAATCTGCGAGCTTTCCGAGGCCGTTGCGTATGCGCTAGATAGACGGAGCGATTCCGCCTAGAAGCTAAACGCCTTGTCAGCAAACCCGCGCATGTGGGCAGTCTTCAGATTGGATTCGGCCAAGTACTTTTCCGTGGTGGCCAACGATTTGTGGCCAAGGATGATCTGCAAATCTTTCAGCGGCAGCCCCGCGTGGTTTATTTTCGTGGCAAACGTCTTGCGGAAACGGTGCAAGTACCAATGCTCACACACCGGGTTATCTTTGCATGACAATCCTTTGCGGCTGAGCTTGGCAGACAGAACTTCTGCCCCTTCGGAGGGCTTGTCTTGGTGATCGGCAATGATCTTCTTCTTGTCCGTTGGTGTCAGATTGCTGGTGCTACCAAGGCAGTGCCCGCAGTTAAGACCCGCACGAAGTGCAATGCGTTTCAGGATACGCAGAAAGTGTCCGTTAGGCCGTCCGTCTGCGTTGGGAAAAATCAACTTGGCTTCGCTCTTCTGACGGCGCGCTTTGAGCATCGCCACCAAGTCAGCCGGTAGCGGTATACTACGAATTTCGTGACTCTTTGGAGCAAAGCGCCACTCTGGTTTTGCGCTCACGGTATGAATGCGGTGTTGAAAGTCAATGTCTGACCACTCCGCATTGCTAACTTCTTGTTCTCGGCAGCCCGTGCCAAGGAAGAAAGAAAAGATGCTGTGCTCTTCCTCATTCATGGTCTGAAAGACCTTGCGCAATTCGTCAGGCGAGAATACCCGCACCGGCTGCGTTTCCACCGTTGGAAGTTCAGCCCAACGGGTCTTAACCTTGCTGCCGCTATGCTTCAGAAGGAAGCTAACAATCAGCACACGGTTCTTTGCGGTCTTGGGGGACAACCCGGCAGCCGTCATAAGGTCTACGAAGTGCCTCACGGCGGGTTCTGTCACTTCATCCAGCCAGCGCACGCGTGACGGCAGGCTATCCACGAAGGTGTTGAGTGCCAGCGTGTACGCGGCCACTGTGCGCTTGGCCTTGTGCTCTTTGGCCTTCAGGAACTTCGTTACTGCTTCCTTCACGCTGACCCGGCCAACGTTGTCCAAGGCTTCGTCCTGCTCCAAGGTCAGCCCCTGCCGGTTAGCGTACTTGGTAGCCAGAAGCTTGGAGCGCAGTGCGGTAGCATTCTCGAAATGCTGCCCGGCAGCCACCCACTCTTGCTTCCCGTTGTCGTTGACGTGGCGAAGATAGAAGGAACCCGTGGGTTTCCGGCCTTGGCCCAGCTTGACCAATTCAAAGCCCCAATACGCTTTTCCCGTGTTGCTGACCTTCTGTTTTCGCAGGTATATCGCTACTTTGAATTGGTGCCGCATTGTGACTGTTCTCCTAAACAAATACGGCCTTAATCGTCACACGTAGTCACACGGCGGTCAATGGTCTAAAAACATGCGTTTTTATTGGTGTTTTTGCTGATTAAAAGTAGTGGCGGAGAGGGTGGGATTCTCCCTCTTGTAGATTATGGTCGGTAGCCATCGGCAGCCATGAGCAAACATGCATTTATAAAGGGCTTACAACGATTAGGCGTCGGGTTCAAGTGGGCTGCAGGGGATTTCGAGGTGTAATCGGAAGATGCAACGTAGCAGACGTAGCAAAATAAAGGCCGGGAACGTGTCGCCCCGCTCTATTATAGAGTTTTGGGTAACTAGTTGACGACAATTAGCCCGAACCAAACAGCCCAAAGTTGCCGATGAAGTGTTTTCCCCTCTCCGCAGCGTCTCCAACCGCTTCTCGATTTTCTGGACGACTCGAAGATTGTGACTGGCCAGCCTCGGTCGTCGGGTCGAGAAAGCGTAGTTCGCAGCAGGTCGATTCACCGACCGAGACGACGCAACCCCTTGGTCCTCCGCTAGCAGCCAAGATTTTTCGAATCAAGACAGTGGATCAGGCAACCAGTTCAGTCCGCTGCTTCCGCAGCTCTTCGAATTCAGTGCCGCGAAGTGTCGCGGTCAACGCCATGCAACTTCATTGCGCGCTCAGGTCCTGCGCTGCCGCGTCTTTTGTGTCGTAAAAAACCTACCTCTTTGCCTGAGTCGTCAATCAAACTGAACTGGCCGTCACCTGAATCTTTGATTCGATATTTGGCAGACATTTTGCGTCCTCGGTTTGCGGGGGCCGTTGATTATAGGGGATAGACGAGATGTTTTGGGATTTCAAGAAGGAGGCGGGTTGTCTTTCATTTTCGGTCAACCCTGGATGTGAATCGTATTTGCAGGGCGTTCTGCTGGACGAGGAGTCGCATCGCGATCCTTGCCGTACCTTTCTGTTTATCGTACCTTTGCGTATGATACCGTACATTAAAATTCTCTTGACAGGAATGCCCACCCGAACGTATAAGGCTCCCACTTTGCCCTGTGGAGACTCAATGTCCCGTGCTCGCCTCGTTCGCGTTCTCTTTTTTTTGATTCCGACGTTAGTTGTGGCTTGCAAACTACAGGCTCAAGTCCCCGACCCGGTGACGGTTGCGGAATTGCCGAAGCCCGGAGTGGGTCATCATTACATTGGCATGGGGGCGGAAACCGTGAATCCGGCTGACGGCTCCCTGTCATTCGACCTGCCCATCCAGCCTCCGCCCGGACGACAGCTATCTTTCCCTTTCGGAATCCATTACAGCTCGTCCGAACGTTTCTCCACATCGGGCACGGGACCGAACGTTGTGTGGGTACTGCTTCCGGCGCCTCCGTTTCAGCTTAATGGCTGGAATTACCAAGTTCCTGTCTATACGGCTACGGTTGTGAAGTCTCCCTACGGATTAAATCCTCAAGAGCAGGAAGTCTATTGCGACCACACGCAAAATTACGTTTTCCGGGGTTTCGACGGCGTTCAGCGAAATTTGGGAACAGGCGGCGGTCAATGGCCGGACGACGGCAACACCCAATACGGTTGGGAGTGTAGCGTGATAGGGGTCAGTGCAGGCGCGTACGACTTTATCGCATCGGCGCCCACCCCCGCCTGGCCTGTCCATCCTCCGCTTACCGTCACGGACCCCTCGGGCACGAATTACCAGTTCCCAAGCTTCCAACTCGCGCCGTCAACTGTGCCGACGCCGTGGGGACTGATCGCGCAAACGATCACAGATAGAAACGGCAACCAAATCACCTTCACGGGCAGCTCCAACAGCGGAACCAGCGGCAGTTATAAGGACACCTTGGGCCGCACCGTCGTTTCTTGGAGCGGCCTTGGCAGCAGCGGTGGCGATCAACTGACGGTCGCAGGACTTGGCGGAAACGCGGTTGTCCACTGGACCCAAGTCACGGAAAGCTTTCCCGAGACAGGCTACGATGCTGGTGACAACGGACTAGCCAGTTGCGCAATGACCGCGAATCAGACATCCCCACAGGCAATCGCCGCGGTGAGCGAAATAGACATACCTGGAAATCCCGAACAGAAATACCTGTTCTCTTATGACGGCACCTACGCCCGGCCCAACAAGATCATCTTCCCCGGCGGTGGTTACGTCCGCTATCTGTGGGGTCTGAATACCTCTTCGGCAGAATCGAACGAGCAATGGCAAGTATCAGGAGGGGCCACGGCGACATGTTCTTTAGTTCATGGCACTGCCGCTATTACGGATCGATATGTCAGCTACGACGGCGTAACAGAAGTACTTCATCAGCATTTCTCGTATTCACCCACCACATGGGGATTCGGGGGAAATGCTGCCGCGTGGTCGCAAAAAAGCACGACACTGACGAGCACCGACCTCGTCACAGGGCAAGTCACAACCACGGCATATTCCTACATTCCAGGCAGCGACATTGGCGTGGGCCAAGTTCCCGTCGAAGAACAGGTCTCTTACCAAGACGGAAGCGGAAAGACTTGGAAAACCGTCAACAAAACATGGGCGAGCGTGTATCACGTAATCGGCGATCAAACCGTTCTCGATAACGGGCAGGGCAACGCGACGTTGCGCTGCTACGGCGGGAATTGGCAGGTTTCTGACATTTACGAGTATGGGTTTCAGGGCGAGGGTGCAAAACCGCCAGACCCATCATGTCCCACTAATCCGAGCGCGCTGAGCGCGGGACTCAACACGTCGGCAATCGGGCCTCTTAGGCGGCACACGAGCATCGCTTACCATAATTTCATTACCCACATAGTGAATAAGCCGGACAGCGTAACCGTGTACGACGGTTCGGGAAATCAGATGAATCAAACCAGTTATCAGTACGACGGCGCTTCGTTGACGCCATCCGGCGCGGTGGACTTGGTTTCGGTAAGCGCAGCGCGTGGCAACGCGACTTCCGTAACACACTGGCTGAACACTGGCGGAAATTCTCCCGTAACAACATATGTATATTACGACACGGGACAAGTCGCCACCGTGACCGATGCCTGTGGTCAACCCGCCGCAAATTGCGCAGACGTAACCGGAACCAACCACGAAACGCAAGCCTTCTATGCGGACAGCTATTCCTCCTGCGGCGGGAGCGCGCCACCTAGTAGCCCCAGCGACGCATACCTGACCCAAGTAACCGACGCCGCGGGCCACACAACAAAATATTGCTACGATTATCCTCGCGGATTGTTGCTTTCCTCTACAGACCCAAACAATCAAACCACGACTTATACCTACGCAGACCCTCTGGGTCGGCTAACCCAAACCTCATACCCCGACAGAGGTCAGACCACCATCACCTACAACGATGCGCCTCCCTCGCCCACTGCGACGACCTCAAGGCTCATCTCATCTGGGAACTCCCTGACCGCTATTTCCGTGATGGACGGCATCGGCCACGTCGTTGAAACGTTACTCACCTCCGACCCTGATTGCGGCAGCGGTGATCGCACAGATACTACATACGACGGCATGGGCCACGTCCACACCGTTTCCAACCCCTACTGCACGACCGGCGATCCCACGTATGGTTTGACCACGTACGCTTACGACGCCTTGGGTCGCGCGAGACAAATCACACATCCCGACAATTCCTCGATCCTCACAACCTATGCAGGCCCCGCAATCCAGGTTCAGGACGAAGGGAATGGCACGCAACCTGTGACGCGCATTTCGCAAACAGACGGTCTCGGCCGACTCGTTTCGGTTTGTGAGGTCAGCGGCACAACTCTGATAGGGTCGAGCGGCACGCCAGCTCCCTGCGGCTTAGCAATCGGCGGGACAGGGTTTCTGACCACCTATCAGCGCGACGCGCTTGATAATTTGCTCCAAGTTAATCAACCAGGTGTCACGGCTCGCACTTTTGTCTATGACTCGCTTTCGCGCTTAACCAACTCCAACGGCCCGGAGTCTGGCTCAACTGCATACTCGTACGATCCAAACGGCAACGTAACAACAAAAACCGATGCTCGCGGGATAAGCACGACGTTTGCCTATGACACCTTGAATCGCGTGAATTCCAAAACCTACAGCGACGGAACACCCACAGCGTCATTCTTTTACGATAATGCTTCCTGTTGTCCTTATTTTTCCCCGGCGCTTCAAAACACAATCGGGCGTTTGGTGTATGCCCAAGCGGCCGGACAGGCGATTGATTACATCAGCTATGACGCTATGGGTCGGACAAACTACGAGTATCAAGCGCCACCATCGATCTATGGCCGCGGCAGTTACACGTTAGCCTACGGCTACGACCTGGCCGGGGATATTACGTCTGCCACCAACGGCATGGGCGTGACTCTTACTTACAGCTACCCGGCAGGTCGCCTCACGCAAGTTACCAGCAGTCTTTCGGACTGGTACCATCCGGCCACATTACTCTCCGGGGTCCACTACAATGCGCTCGGAGAGATGACTTCGGCGGCTTTAGGAAACGGTGCTACGCAGTCGCTTGCCTACAATAACCGAACTTGGGTTCAATCCGTTTCGACGAATGGCTTTGTGGGTGTGACGGGTTCCACCGGGTCTGCGACCTTGAGCGGCAGCGAACAAGTCATAGTGGGCGCTCCGGCGATGCCTGGCACAGGCAGCGTCACTCTTTCGGGGAACCTTCAGAGTAAACAGGTACAAACACAGGCAGGTGCCCCAGGCGCTGGCAGCGTCACGATTAGCGGCCTTGAGCAATCGAAATACGTGGCTCCACCAGGTTGCCATGCAAAGAGTTGCGCAACACTTGTCTATGACAATGGCACCATCTACGTCGCTGTGAACGGTCATAATGACTTCGTTTACTACGGTCAGGGCAGCAATAATAGTTCAATTGCGTCGGCACTTGCCAGTGCGATTAACTCAGACTCGGGCTCGTCGGTCTCAGCTTCTGCCAGCGGCAGTGTGGTTAACCTGACGGCCAAAGTCACTGGGTCTGCAACCAATTACTCTCTTTCCACGTCCGTGAATTACGACTCGACAGATTTTACTCATGCTTCATTTGGGGGTACGCCTTCTGGCTCCGCGCTTTCTGGCGGCATCAATGCAACTTATACGACTGTATACGATTCCGGCACCAGCACGATCACAGCGAACGGGCACAGCAACGCCGTAAGTTGGAGCGGCTCGGGAACCACGACTTCGTCAATCGCCTCGGCTCTCGCGTCCAATATAAATGCGGACTCGGGGGCCTCAGTAACCGCGACCGCCTCGGGAAGCACAGTTTCTATGACTGCAAAGACCACAGGTGCAAGCACGAATTACTTGTTGGCATCTTCGTGGACCTACGATTCCACCGATTTCGCTGGTTCGTCATTCACGAGCAGCAATTCCGGCTCGACGCTCACGGGCGGTCAAAACGCAGGTGCCACAATCTATGATAGCGGGAGTGTCTGGATTACGGTGAACGGTGCGCAGTGTTCCGTAAGCTATGGCCAAAGTAGCACGGCCACTTCACTGGCTAGTTCCTTGGCTCAAGCGATCAACGGAAACTCTGGCTTTCCCGTGACCGCGACGGCTTCTTCTACAACGGTCAGCCTCGCTAGTAAAAGTACCGGATCATCTACGAACTACTCACTCGCAGTAGGCTCTTCCACCAACCAAAGTTCGAGCTTTTCTCAACCTTCCTTCAGTGTCGCTGCGTCGGGTGGTTCAATGGTCGGGGGAGGAAACGGTGCGCCCGCTACCTTGTATAGTCTGAGCTTGGCCTACGCACCGAACAGCAACGTCATATCCGCCAACGACAGCGTGAACGGCAATTGGGCTTATGCTTATGACCCGTTCAACCGCCTGACCTGTTCAAACCTCAATAATGGCACCTGCGCAAGCCCAACTAGCGGCCACGTTACTTACACTTATAATTACGACCGCTTCGGCAACCGCTGGCAGCAGAACGGCCCGAACTCAATGATGCTGACCTTTACCGGGAACAACCCAGGCAGCCCCAACAACAATAATCGAATGGACGGCTACTCCTACGATGCCGCAGGAAACCTGTTGAATGATGGGGTTCACAGTTACACGTATGATGCGGAGAATCGCGTCACTCAAGTGGACGCTGGTGCCACAGCCACGTATGTCTACGACGCCAACGGACGCCGCGTACGCAAGACCGCCAGTGCCAGCGTTGATTATCTTTATGACATCTCGGGTCACCAGGTCGCGGAAGTGAATTCCTCGGGCGGGTGGAATCGCGGCGAAATCTATGCTGGCAGCACGCATCTCGCCGCGTACAACAACGGTACGACATATTTCACCCATCGAGACTGGCTCGGCACAGAGCGCGTTCGCTCCAACATCTCGGGTGCTGCTTGCGAGACCATCTCCAGCGGACCCTTTGGTGATGGGCAAACCATATCCGGCTCTTGCGGCGATCCCACTCCAATGCACTTTACCGGCAAAGAACGCGATAGCGAGAGCGGCCTTGACAACTTTGGGGCTAGGTACAACAGCTCTTCAATGGGTCGTTTCATGAGCCCAGACCCAATCGTCGTCACCAAGCGCAGGTTAACAGACCCGCAGCGGTTAAATCTTTATGCATATGCCAGGAACAATCCTTTGCGCTATACCGACCCGAAGGGCCTGGATCTTTGGGAGAAAGGGTGTGGACAGGAATCAAATACTTGTCACAACGATTATGTTGGTGCATGGGATAAAGATCGCAAGAATTTCACGAATACGACCATCCAAACGGACAGTCACGGCAACGCCGCTGGTCACGATGTAAATTTTGACGCGAGCGGAATCCATATCGACAACAAATACCAAGGCGTTTTTGCGTCAAATACGCAGGCTACCGTTGTGAACGGCGCGGGCTTGTTCAGCGGATTTCAGGGTGTCTTTACCAACAATGTGCTCGGTACCTCCGCTGCTTCGGGCGTTTTATCTGCACTTCCTGGGCACTCTTTCAGCGAGTTGCTTTCCCGCTTGAATGGGCCGAATGAAGGGCTTGATGCATTTGGTTCTCACCAAGGCCTCCAATACCGCGGAGGAAACATCGAAGGTACAGACATCCATCTAAGCTACGTCCAAGGCAACGAACTACAAGACATTCATTTCGATTGGCGCTACCCGTTCGGGAGCGTGGACGGACTCTTCCAACACTCCAGGGACCTGCTAGAGTACCAGCAACGCAAAAAGACCATGACGAATGATCCAGCAAGTGATCTCGTCGGGCCGACGCCAGCTGACGAAACTCCAATGGGTCCACCGATCTAGGAGGAGATGGAAATGACGGACACTGCAGAAACACGACTCGTAGGCCAGATATGTCTACTAATGCGGGGCGGAGTCATTTCTGGTTGGCTGGCGATTCTTATTACGCTGTCGTTGCGCGGAGTCCATCCGCATCTTGCGCAAGGCATATTCTCATATTTTAGAATCGTCGCAATCCTCGCCACGCTTTGGTTGACAGCAGAAACTGTAGAGGCGCTATCGGGCAGGGCCAGGTTCCGCAGTGTCGCGATCGATGCACTGTTGACACTACCCATGTTTGCCTTCTGGTTTCTAGTTTTTGTAAGCTCCTTCTAATGGCAGCGCTGCGCTCCGCCCATACCTACGACGCGGCAGCCTATGCGTACGACGCCCCTCTCAACACGTCTTCTTCGCTCACAAATTCACCGGCAGCGACTTCGAATCCGGCCTCGACAACTTCGGCGCCCGGTACAACTCTTCCAACTTCGGAAGGTTCATGTCCCCCGACCCAAGATTCTGAGTATGAGGCATCTAGTCAATCCGCGGAAATGGAACAAGTACGCTTACACAATAAATAATCCGCTGCGTTACTTCGATCCCGACGGGATGGAGGAGCTTGAGATTCAACTAAGAGCGTATATCCCTCAGCAAACTATGGTGAACTATCGAGGCGATAACCGAGGGCCTACAACCTCACAAGCTGTAACTTCCAGGACTTCGGTTACTTTTCGCATTGAGACTGACCGATCGAAACGGCCTCCGGACGGCTACCCACCCTTGTTAGCACCTGCAACTAGCAAGGCGGGTGAAACCGTAAACGCCGCCACAGGGAACAGAGCAACACAAACGGAGGGTCTCCCAGGAGTAACTTCTGCAAAGTATGACAGCAAGACAGCAATGCAATCATCACAATCGAGGAGAACGCCTTAAATCCGCTCTCGCCGAATGGCACAGCTGCGATCCGCAGCGACCTTACAATCATTGTTCCAGCAGACGGATCGTCCATTACAACGGTCGGAACAGTGTCCGGTTCACGTTCGTTCGAACTCAACGTCTTTGGTCCTGGCGGACAGGCCACAAACATTCCACTTCAAACAGCACCCGATAGTACGTTCGCCTTCGGCATGGGCCTGTATCAGACCAACAATATTTTGAACCTTACGCCATTGCCGCCTCCGCCCCCGCCGTGTACACCGGGCCCGGATAAGAAATGCATCCAATAACCCGGGAGGATAGATTCCATTGTTGAAGCAAAGGGGCTCCACGCCACCCAAAATGAGAACCGAACCTAACGGCACCGAATTCTTCCGGTCCTAGACATCCTAGCCTCTTCGCCCGCCCTTATCGGGTCGGGCTTCTTCCAGTTGCCGGAGGGCTACCAGGAATAGCTTCACAAGGACAGCCGTTCACTGATGGCGGCTGGTTCACAATCAACCTCGCCGGAGCATTGCTCCTCTTGGCCGGTGGAACAAAGCTCTCCTCCGAAAAGTCCCCATGCGTCTGTTTGTGCTTCTCTACACAGCCCTGATTTGTGTCTTAGGCACCTTGCTTTTGCAACTGGTTGGTTTTCACCTCTTGATTGGAGGCTGGCTAGTTATGGCATTTTGTGTTGGAGGATTGCTTCTTTTGCTCAACCGTCCGTGGCTTTGGGCAGTTGCAGGCACAGCGTGGTGCGTTCTCCTCTCTTGAAAGTAGTGGCGGAGAGGGTGGGATTCGAACCCACGATACGGTTTCCCGTACGCTCGCTTTCGAGGCGAGTACTTTCAACCGCTCAGTCACCTCTCCGCGGTCATCGCAATTTCAATCGTAGCAAGTGTTCCGGCTTCGAGCAATCGAGGGTTCCCCAAACCAACGGCAGTCTTGAAGGTTATTGGGCGGATTCGTCGTGCCGCGCGACGTAAGGCTAGCAAAACGGAACCGCTCTGTGCCATCAAGCGGTGCACGCGAGCGAGACTTGCGCCGCTGTAGGATTTAGCGGCGCGCGGCGAAGAAAGATTGCAGGATGGAGGCGCAGTCTGCTGCGAGAACGCCGGGACGGACTTCCACTTGGTGATTGAGAGTGGAGTTGGCGAGGATTTCGAAACATGAACGGACTGCGCCGCCTTTGGGGTCGTCTGCGCCGTAGACCAGAACAGGGATGCGGGCCTGGATGATGGCGCCGGCGCACATGCTGCAGGGCTCTAAAGTGACGAAGAGTGTTGTGCCAGGCATACGATAGTTCCCGAGGAGGCGAGCTGCTTCACGGATCACGATGATTTCGGCGTGGGCGGTGGGATCGCAATCGCGAATCGTGCGGTTGCCGGAGCGGGCGAGGATTTTACCATCGTGGACGATGCAGGCGCCGATAGGGACTTCGCCGGCAGCCACCGCTGCGCGCGCTTGCTCGAGGGCGAGTTGCATGAAAGAGATGTCAAGGTCGACGATTCCCATGTTGGGCCTGAGAATAGCACGTGGAAAGATGATGGGAATTAGAAACCACGGCGAAGCGGCGGGCGCTGAAAACAACGCAATGAGGAGCCCTGGTGAAAATCAATTGGCGGCCAGGTTCACGGAAACCGGGGGGCCGCGCGGGCAGAAAAACCACGACTTGGAATTTCGAAGCCGCTTACTTGACAATTGTGGGGGGGAGAAACAAACTACGCGAATGCGAGATGGCTGGGTGCAAGCCTCGCAAATCGATTTTCTTAGACGGCGCGCGTGGGTGCGGTGTGTGCCTCGCGGCAAACACGAGAACTTCTGAAGAAACCTGAATGGAACTCCGAAAAGATCCCATCACACAGAGCTGGATTGTATTGGGCCACCGGGAAGTCGCCGGTGAATCGCTGTCCGAGTGTCCGTTTGAGCCGGAAAAGATGGAAAAAATGAAGACCATTCTGAGCTGGCCCGCGGAAGGTCCGTGGCAAGTGCGTGTGGTGCCCCATCCAAACCCGCTCTACGTGCTGGAAGGAGATGCCGGGCGGTTGGCTGAGGGCATGTACGACAAAATGGGACCGCTCGGAGCCCACGAAGTGGTGGTGGAGACGCCGGACCACGAAAAGAGGATGTCCCAGTTCAGTGACGAGGAGATCGAACGCGTGTTGTGGGCGTGGGGCGCGCGCATCGCCGATTTGAAAAAGGATCCGCGATTTAAGTATGTGAGCGTCTTCAAAAATCGTGGTGTGCTGGCAGGGGAGGAGTGGCCGCACGCGCACTCCGAAGTTGCCGCGACGATTTTTGTTCCCCGTCGAATCAAATACGAGTTGCACGCCGCGCATGACTGGTTCAAAGACAAAGAGCGCTGCATATTCTGCGATTTCGTGCGGCAAGAGGAAAAGCAGGGCAAGCGAATCGTGGATGTGCAAGGCGACTACTACGCGCTGTGCCCGTATGCATCGCGCGTGCCCTATGAAGTTTGGGTACTGCACCGGAGGCACAATCAAATGTTTGAACAGCCGCGGCCCGGTTCCAACCGTAAGCAACTCGCGGCGCTGCTGGGAAGAGTGTTGCGCCGGTTGGAAAAAGTGGCGCCGGCCTATCATCTGGTGGTGCACACAGCGCCGAACACGAAGAGCAAAAAGGGTGAATTAGCGGGCTATTGGAAAACCTTGGCGGAAGATTACCATTGGCACATTGAGATCATGCCGATCTTGGAAAAGCGCAGCAAGTCCTACAGCATTAAAGAGGTTTATTTCAACGCGGAGCTGCCCGAGGAAGCGGCAGCGCACCTGCGCGGGATGGACCCCGATTCATGAAGCCGTGTTTTTCGCTGGAAGAAGGCCAACAAAGCCTGACGCGGTTGAGATTTTGGCACGAAAGACCGGCTGTGCGCATGAAAGAATGGGCTGACAATTTTTTCACGAGAGGGTTTGGCCGAGGAATGCGGGAGCCGGCGGCGGCGATTTCCGCGAAAAAAATTAGTAAATATAGACAAAGACGGCGCGTAGTTAACACCGGAAGTCTTCCTAAAAACGGCAAATCGGAGGGCCCCCAGGGAGGTGGCCGAACGGATGAAGCATCGCAATCCGTAGTGGACATAGCCGGACTGAAACCACAAAACGTGGTGTAGCGATTTAGGAAACACGCTAGATTTGCTACCCTCCATACTTGTTTACAGCCGCTAAGTCCTGTACTATGTTCACGCTTCTGAGTCGCGGTTCCTCCCAGCGCTCAATCGGCGGCTTCGAAAATCCAATCTTTGCTGTCGAGGTGTCAGATGTGGAAAAAAGAAGACGGAAAGCCACAAGGAATGCCCGAGATTTCCACATCACCTGCGGGCACTCCAAGCACTCCAAGCACTCCAAGCACGCCAAGTCAAAGTGCGTCCCCCATTCGCGAGACGAAGGAAGTACCAGTCTCGTCGAAGGCAGCGGCCTGCATCAGTCAAGGTATTAAAATAAAAGGCGAAGTCACCGGTAGCGAAGATCTATTCGTCGACGGCCACGTCGATGGGAAGCTGAATCTTACGAACGGCAGTTTGACGATTGGGCCGAACGGATACGTGAAGGCGGATGTGACCGCTCGCGAAGTGATCGTTCGCGGCAGGGTGGATGGAAAGGTTTCTGGGCGCGACAAAGTACAGCTCTGGAGCACCGGACAAGTGACTGGAGAAGTACAGACCGACCGGCTGGCAATTGAAGATGGCGCAATGCTGCGAGGAAAAGTCGAAGCCGGAAAACACCCGGGCAAGACAGGAGAAACTCAGGCCGCAGCAGCGGCAAGCGCCTCGCCTTCGGCCGGGAAGTCCTCGGGCCCGATGTCCGTGAATACCGGAACTGCGGCGGATTGATCCATGAGCTTTCTGAATAAACTCGGCATCGGGATCGGAAGTGGCGCAGCCCGCGAGGTTTCGCGGCCGATACCTCAAAACGGAAGAACGCGCAACGTGGCCCCGGTTGCTGCGGTAGGCGCGCCGCGCCCGCCGGAGGTGCCTGGGTCGACACGCGTCTCGAACGGATTGAAAGAGTTCTTGTGGAACCTGGATGGACTTGGACGCGGTGCATTGTTGGATCTCGGGCCCGCCTGGCAGACGACCCTCAGCTTTTTCATCGAGCGCGGATTCCGCGTGTCTTCGGAAGATATTCTCCGGGAGTGGAAAGATTTTCTGAGCGAAGAGGAAGTGCGGCTGCATCAGCCGGGTGTCGTCTCTGATACCGTGGATATGACTCCGGCCGGGCGCGCGGCCCGATTCCTCGAATCCAATTTGCTCTACCCGCGCGCTTCGTTTGATGCGGTTCTGGTGTGGGATTTGTTGGATTATCTGGAGCCCGCTTTGGCGAAGCTAGCCATAGCGAATTTGACGGAGTTGCTGCGTCCGGGCGGAGTCGTTTTCGCACTATTCCACAGCAAGAAGCCACAAGGTTTTCAGCGCTACCGGATCGCGGATTCGAATTCTCTGCAAATCATTTCGGCGACAGTACTGTGCCCGGCACAGAAGGTCTACCAGAATCGCGAGATTCAAGACCTGTTCATCCGATTCCGCACAATGAAGTCGTTCGTAAGCCGAGATCAGCTTCGGGAAACGCTTTTCATTAAGTAAAACGCCGAGGAACGAAAAAGGAAAAGTTCTTCCGCGGGATTGGTGTGTTCACGCAAGCTTCTGCGAGTGGTCACCTCGCGACAGCACCGTCATTCTGCCGGAACGCATTCACAGATTCTTCATTCGTGGATCACGGCAGCTCGGCGTATTCCGCCTTCGCTTGCTTGAGGATCGGGATGTCGGGATCGCCGTCCTTCCAAAGGAGAGGAAAGCCTTGTAGGCCATGCGTGATTTCGCTGCGTCGCCCTCGAGCACAAAGGCGCGAGCGAGGCCGAGATGAGCGAGAGCACCAATCGGTCCGTTCAAGACAATCCCGCGATGGTCGATGATTTTCTGGAATTCGGCGGCGGCTTCAGCACCTCTGTGCGCTGCCAGATAAGCTTCTCCTCGCACAAAAACGAGATACCAGGCGGTCCAACCGTAAGTGCTGAAAGTTGACTGTCCTGGCTCGGACGGCGTAGCGGCTCTGAGAGTCTCAATAGCCTCGGAAGCCTTTCCTCGACTGACCGCAAGCTTGGCACGGAGGGTTAGCAGGAAATTGAACGGTACGATGGTGTCTTCGGGAAACCTTTTGGCTAGCTCGTCGGTTAGTGCTTGTGCCCGCCTGTCGTCCCCCGCATACGCAAGGGCGAGCGCAGCACCATACTGTACATCGCGGGGAGCTCACCGGCCCGGCCCTCGAGACAAGCACTGGCGAGCTGCACACCTTTCTAGCGAAGCCAACAGACAGCGAAGCCGACAACGTGAGTGCTGCTCCTGCCGAACCAGGAGGAGCAGCGCAGACAGGAAGGTAGTGCTAACTGAAAATGTTCGCAGGCAGCTTCAGCGATTACTCTGCATCCGCCTACCGGAAGCGGTGCCAGCGGGCGCGCCGTGAAGCTTGGAGGTTAGCGATCGTCAATCTCCTAGCGGCCCCGAGAAGTCGGGGAAGTTAACCGCGATGAAGAGGGCAGGAAACCTCCTGTCCTCTTTTTTGTTCGCAACCTCGCGGGGAATCGGAAACTGATTCACCATCAGCACCATCAATCTTCACTTGCAATTGAGACTGAGAGGGAGTAGACCGGGAGGTGAGAGCTCCACGAGCTCCGGAGGGGACATGACTCCACCGGACTTAGAGCTGAACCAAAGCTGAACACACCGCTCTCGCGGTGCGAGTCGCTCTCGAAACATACGTGTACTTGGCGCGCTTCGAAGACGACACAGCCAATTAGGAAAAAAGGGGGAGCCGCCCGGCTCCCCCTTTTTGATTTTATCTTTTTGATTCTAGCGGTCAGTGCTGACCCGAAGTGTGGTGATGGTGGTGACGACGGCTGCGATGCCGGCGATGGTGACGGTCGTGCGATGAAGCTGCATTGGATGACGACGATTGGCCATTGCTGGCCGTCGAAGTGAGAGCCGGTTGAGCGTTGGGAGTGCTTTGCGCGTCAGAAGCAAAAAGCGACGGTGCGGCAGCCAGCGCGAAAAGACAAACGGTACGTTTCACAGAGAATCTCCGCTGATCAGAATTCCCGCGTGGGCATATTGAAACATAAGAGAGCCCGAAAGTCGCGATGGATTTTTTATGAGAACTTATCGATTACTGAGCGAGTTCGAGAGAGGCGCAAGAGGGGTGCCAGGCACGCGGAGGGAGGCGCGCCTGGCGTTAGCGGGGTTTGGGCATAGGGAAACTATCCACCAAACTTAAGAGACTGGAGCCACTGAATCGTTTCACGCTGATTGGCGATGACCTGAGCCTGCCATAGCAAAGCCACCGACATGATACCCATGGTGATGATACAAAACGTTAGAACCACGCCCATGGCAGATTCAGAGGCTGGAATGCGAAGCTTGCGAATGAGCCACGGCATAGTAAGGGTTCTCCTAGTACTCAGTCTGCCGAAATCTCCGACGAACCGTGTCTTAACCGACAGGTCAAATACACCTACGAGCTCTCAACAATCACGTAACAAAAAGCAATTGAAGGGCCACGATCGTTGGAAGCAGAAAACATCGCTATCCTGTCCGAAACAGGAGAGTTGGCCGAGTCGCATGGAAACACAATCGTGTGCGAAGTGTCAAGCATGTGGAAAAGCAGTGGCAATACAGACATTTTGTTTCCAAAGATTCATCTCGGCTTCTTTGGTTTTTTAAGCGCTTCCTATCGTCGCGGTGAGAGATTGGCGAGCACTTGTTCCCATGTGTCAGCGGCTCGGAGTGGTAGTTCTATTACTCGACTAGCTTGCATTGCAGCTTGTACAGGAGGTATGTCTGGATTATTGTCGCTCACCCCGGTCAGAAGAATGGCGCGATCGCATGCAGCGAAAAGGGCCACCTCTTGACCCGGCGTGGCGATTCCGACGGTGCGGGCGTGGGAGCGGAGAGCGCGGTCGTATAGTCTGGAAAGTTCGCTAACGCAGCGCCGAATGCTCGCCCCGATGGACAGGGACCACAGGATGCCCCGCTGGCGAAGCTGAATACTTCGGTCGCGGCCTGCGGCCTGGAAGTTTTCGATGGCCTGCTGAGAGGCTCCTGCAAAAAAAAAGAGTTCGTCAAAATCACGCTGGCGCGCCAGCTCTGCTTCGGCCGATGGCAAATTCGCGTTCAGCGCCAACGCGCGGGGAGGAAGAGAGCGCAAAGAGACGACCGACACACCGGTTTCGGCCGCAAGGGTTTCCAATGCTTCCGCAGCCGCGGGTTGCGGCTCGGCGACCGGCAGGCAAGTGAACCGGCCGAGGCGGACGGTAGGCGTATCGCGCGGCCGGGGAGAGGTAGTTTGGGGCCTCAAGTGGAAATAGCCTTCGGGAAGGAATACTCCAGAGCCATCCTCGGCGATAAAAGGGTGGGTGTGTCCGAGTTTGCGGCGAGGCCCATCCATTTGAAGGCGGGTGCGGCTGGTTAGCCAGACTGTGGGAATGCCACGGTGATCAAGGGCGGCCGTGAATTCATCGAGGCCAGGTACACTCTTTCCGTGAGCGGGAATCAGGTCATCGATGGCGATGTACAGGATGAAAGAAGTTTGATGCAAACGGTGCTCCGCTGTGCGTGCTTCCATCTTAGCGGAGTTTGATAAGAAACCTGACCACGGTTCCAAAAAAAAGAGTCACGAAGAGGGCCTTAAGAGAGGACGACAAAAACAAAGCGGGCAGGAATTCCTGCCCGCTTCGCTGCCTCGTTGGCCGAAATGGCCGAGGTTTGCCGTACGCGTTTAGTTGCCGGAAGTGGTGGTGGTGGTGGCCGGCTGCGAGTTCGCCTTGGGGATGCTGACGTATCCGCTGACCTGGTCCTTGCCAACCTTGTTGACGACGATTTCTTCCGGTATATGCGTGCCGGAGATGTAGAAGAAAATAGGCTCGTTGAGGGCGCGGTTCTTTTTCTCGAAGCGCTTGTCCTCGACGGTCATGGCGAGATTGACTTGGTTCTTCTTCTGGTTGACGCCCTTGAGCTCGACGGTGACGTTGCCGACCTTCTGGGGCTTGTTCTTGCCTGCGATGGTGAATTCAACGTAGTCGCGCTCGCCGATGCGGCGGAGTTGGTCGATTTCATCATGGTTGCGTGCGATGAGAGTGCCCATCTCGCTCTTGGCCATCTTCAGGTCTTCCTTGGTGGTGTTGAGATCAGCGCCAACAGCGGTGACCTTCGTGTCGACGTTCTTCACGTCATCCGCGCCAGCCTTGGTTGCCAGTTCGGTGTGGACGGAGGTGTCCAGAGCGCTGAGCTTTTGCGTGGTCTCGTCGTTCTGCTTCGCGACCAATTCGGCCTGCAGACGAGCCTTCTTTAGCTGGCCCTGGGTAATCTTTAGCTTGTCGGTGACAACCTTCAGATCGCCCTGGAGATCAGCATTAGCCTTCTCATCCTGCGCCAGGCGATCCTTCAGAGAAGACATATCCTGCTGGACGGACTGTTGGGCCGACTTAACCTCGGTGGTCACCGCTTGCTGCGTGGAGTCAAGCTTTGACGAAGCGTTCCAACCGAATCCCAAGCCGGCTATCGCGACCAAGCCAAGTACGATGATCGCAGGCAACTGCCAAGATGAGCTGTTTCTCGTTTCGATGATGTGTTCCTCTACCATAAAGAGTGTTTTCTCCTCACCCCAATGTGGGCGGACGATTTTGAATTCTTAATCGGTCCGTAACAAAGAGGGAGCAACTAGAACGCCAAAGGATGTACGGGGAACATGGGCGAAGATACCTGTAAATTGATGAATAAATGCGGGTTGCCCACGGAGGCGAATTGCAAGGGAGAACACAGGCAGTACTAGTCCTAGCAATCTTTACGCAAGGAAGACACATTTCGGTGTTTCTTACTCTTCTGGCAGATCGACGCCCAGAGATTTGAGGTCCGAAGCCAGCTGAGCTGGAGACTGGAACTGCAGGCCACCCATGCCAAGACGCTGAGCGGCCTGGACATAGGCCGCAATGTCATCAATATAAACGGCTTCCTGAGCTTGGACTTTGAGGGCGCGGAGAGCTTCCCGGTAAATGATCGGATCGGGTTTGCTGGCACCGACGACGCAGGAATAGATACGAACGGGAAAGAAAGCGAAAAAGCTGTAAGCGGCTTCCATATGCCGGACGTGAATGGCGTCGGTATTGGAGAGCAGGGCAAGGCGATAGCGTTTGGATAGTTTTTCAAAGAAGGCGTCCTCGTGAATGGGAGTAGGATCCAGGACGCGATTCCAAAGTTCAGTGAACTGCTCAAAGCTGAAGTTACCTCCAAAACGCTTAGCCAGATGGAGATACCAATCGCGGGGCGAGATACGACCCTCTTGCCAGTCCTGCCAGCGAGGATCCTTCTCGATGGCTGTCCATAGTTCCGAAGGAGAGAGAGAGCCTCCAGCCGCTAGACCCTGCATGGCTCGGGAGACATCAATCCGAATCAGGACGCGGCCGATATCAAAAATGACGGCGCGGAGTTTCGGGGCGGTCATGGGCTTATTTGACCTTGCGGTTAAATACGGCCGGGCCTGAGGGAATATCTGAGGTCTTTCTGGAACGGAGCACGCCGATGACGGCAGGAAGTATAGAGAGGACGACGACCACGGCAATCACATAGTGAATGTACTGGCCGATGTTGGGGATGAAATGCCCAAGCGAGTATCCGCCAAGGATCGTGGCGCCGACCCACAGAGTGCCGCCCAAAAAATCAAAGAGAAGATAGCGCGCATACGGCATTTTTGCGGCACCCGCAACGGGCGGACAGAACGTTCGAATGATGGGCACGAATCGGGCGAGAATAACGGCACGGCCGCCATATTTTTCGTAGAAGTCGTGGGCCCGCTGGAGATGGCTGCGGCGAAAAAAGAGGGAATCCTCGCGGCGGTAAAGTGTGGCGCCGGCGGAACGGCCAATCCAATAGCCAACCTGATCGCCGGCGATGGCACAAAGCATGACCGGTAAGAGAAGCCACTTGAGGGGAATGACGCCCGCGTAGGAGAAGATTCCGGCAGTGATCAGAAGCGAGTCACCTGGCAGGAAAAACCCGACAAAAAAGCCGGTTTCAATAAAGACGATGGTGCAAACGAGAGGAGCGCCTCCGGAGCGGATCAGCTCTCGAAGTCCCTCGGTGCTGTATAACGAGTGGAGAAAGTGGAGGATGGATTGGAGCAAGCGGAACGGTTCCTCGATCGGTGTATTTGAGAAACGGGCACGGCGACGAGCGTTTGCGAGCGCAGCGTCGCAAATGCACCCAATCCAATACGGTAACAGAAAACGCCGATATCTTCTCCGCATTCATGCCACAGAACGATGGAAGCGATAATGGCGGCGATTAGAGCAGTTAGGCGAATCATCGGGTTGCCTCCGCGAGCCAGAGATGACTTTGTGCTTCGGCCTCGATCCGAGCCTGGAATTCGGTATGGGCGTCTTGAGGAGGGTTGAGCAGTTTCTGGATGCGGGGGAGCGCGCGGCGTGCCGCTGCGGCGCCGGCTTCGATGGCCTCGTCGGCGCGATCAAAATCATCCCAGGCGAGAGACCCGACGTCGGGGCGGAGAACCAGGTCGGCGTGACGCTCCCATATTTCGAGCTGATGCTTCTGGACGGCGCTGACGGCGCGGCAGACGACTTGAAAGATGTTGGATGGAGCGCCGCGGTGACCATCGTCGAGGCCAACCGAAACGGCAAGCACGTGCCTTGCACCAAGGTCGCGGGCCGCGGATGTGGGAACCTGAGCGACGAGACCGCCATCGGCAAGGCAGCGTGTTCCGATTTGCACGGGTTCGAACAAGCCCGGGAAAGCGCAGCTTGCGCGAATCGCTTCGCACAGATTTCCGGCTGTGAAAACTACGGGCTCTCCGTTGGCCAAGTCCGTCGCGACTATAGCCGTGGGAATTTTGAGATCCTCGAACTTTCGCGATTCGAACACCTGCTCGATCAGATCGCCCAGGCGGTGATTGCTGGCGAGCCCCAGCCGGGAAACTCGCCACCTGGCGATGTCGCGGAAACGGAGCGTGCGGCAAGTAGCAATGATGCGCGCGAGAGGCGCCCCGCTGGCGTAGGCCGCGCCGAGGATGCTGCCCACGCTCGTGCCAGCGATATGAGAAATCGGAATGCGATTGTGCTCGAGAACTTGCAGGACGCCGAGATGGGCGAATCCACGGGCGAATCCGCCGCCTAGAGCCAGGCCTAGCCCTGGTCTTTGGGACGGGGCGACTGGCCCAGCGTTCAGTGAGGAATGATGGGGTCGCGACATGCCAGAAGAATGGCATCCACATCCTTTATTCCCAATGGGCCAGGTGTCCCTATAAAACAGTACGTGGGTACTGGTGGGGCAAATGGGAGCAAAAGCTTGTTTGAGAAGCAGGCAGTACCTTCTTACTAGGCTAGTACCCTCTCTGTACCATTGTTCGCGGAGGTGCGTTCAGCGATTCTGTTCCCGTCAGAGAGTGCTGGAACATCTGCAGGAGGGGGAATGGACAGCGCATACGCAATATGGTTGGGGCAGTCGGTCGTGCTGCAGGTGGCACTTGGCGATATTAAGGTGCCGCTGCGGGGTACGCTGCTGAAAGATGGCGATGAGACGGTTCGAATGAGGATTGGCGAAGGCTGGGATGTGGACATCTATAAAACGATGATCCTGGCGGTGGAACAAGATGCTATGGCGTTGCTTCCCGCATGAGGAGGAACAATGAATAGCCAAGTGCCAAAGTATGTGACCCGAGGACGCGCGGCGTTGCTCCTTGGAATTTCTGAAGCCGAACTTTCCCGGCTTTCGCATGAATCAGGACTGGGACGCAAAGAGTGCGCGGGAGAGCAGGAAGAGATGTTTTTTACCTACGAAGAGTTAAGAAAGATTTGCATGCTGACCTTGCACCAGGTGAACTAAGAATTTCTCGAGTTTCCTCCGGCCCCCCTCAGCAGTAACCCCCACCCCGGGTCGCTCCCCCCAGCGACCCGGGGTTTTTATTTTCCGAAGAGATTCCGCGGCACGGATCCCGACTCTGCGTGGACGTATCTCTGAAGGCTGCGGCCTGGTCCTTTTCGCTGGGCTCAGATTTCCTTTGACACCAGGCGATTCGAGAATGAGACTTAGCGCCGCAAAGTCACGGGGGGAGAAGAAAATGGGGCAGAGGCCATTTCGCAGGATGTGGATCGCAGCCATCGTAATTGCTGCGGGAACGATCGCACTGAGTTATGGCGTCGGGGCGGGGTTCGCGGCCGACGACGAAAAATACGACGCGGTCATCGCCAACGGCCGCGTGATGGACCCGGAATCCGGGCTGAATGCGGTGCGCAACGTGGGGATTAGCGGTGGCAAGATTCGTGCGATTTCACCGCGTCCGCTGCAAGGAAAGTCGATGATGGATGCCAAGGGGCTCGTCGTCGCACCTGGATTTATTGATTTGCACGAACATGGGCAGGAGCCGAAGAACTATCAGTTCCAAGCGCATGACGGCGTTACGACTTCGCTCGAACTCGAGGCGGGGACGGCGGACGTAGCCGGTTGGTATGCCAAGCGGGAAGGGAAGTCGCTGATCAATTTCGGAGTGAGCATTGGGCATATACCTGTGCGAATGAAAGCATTGCATGATGCAACCGGAGGCATGCTGGCCACTGGCGATGCGGCCCATCGCGCCGCCACAGGCGCAGAGCTCGCCGAGATGAAAGCAGACATGGAGAAGGGCTTTCGGCAAGGCGCTCTGGCGGAAGGAATGGGAGTGAACTACACGCCGGGGGCTTCACGGTTGGAGATTGTGGACATGTTCAGAATCGCTGCACAGTACAGTGCGTCCGTGCATGTGCATCTGCGTTACGCAGGATTGAAAGAGCCCACGACGGGAGTCGCGGGGCTCGAAGAAGTCCTTGCGGCTGCGGTCGCCACTGGCGCATCGCTGCACGTTGTGCACATCACAAGCATGGGCTTGAAGTTTACGCCGGAACTGATCGCCATGGTGGAAGGAGCGCAGCGGCACGGGCTTGATGTGACGACGGAGTGCTATCCGTATACGGCGGGAAGCACAGCGTTGGAGTCCGCGATTTTCGATCCCGGGTGGCAAGAGAACATGGGAATCACTTATAAGGACGTGCAATGGGCGGAAACGGGCGAGCGATTGACTGCGGAGACGTTTGAGAAATACCGGAAGAAGGGCGGAATTGTAGTCATCCACTCGATTCCGGAAGAAGCGGCGCGAACTGCGGTGGCGAATCCCATCGTGATGATCGCGAGCGACGGCATGCCGATTACGGGTTCAAAAGTGCATCCCCGGGGACAGGGAACATTCTCGAGAGTGCTTGGGCATTACGTGAGAGAGGAAAAGACGCTCGACCTCATGACAGCGCTGCGCAAAATGACGTTGATGCCGGCACAACGGCTGGAGAAGAGGGCGCCAGTATTCAGGGACAAAGGTAGGATTCGCGTCGGCGCCGATGCGGATATCACGGTTTTCGATCCGGAGCGCATCCTCGATAAGGCGACGTATGAGGAACCGCTTCAGTATTCGCAAGGAATTCAGTTCGTGCTTGTGAACGGAGTTACCGTTTTGAAGGACGGACAGCTTGTGGAAGGCGTGTTTCCGGGAAACGCGGCTCGCGCGCCTATTTCTCAATGAGTTCCGGCGCGGGCGGGTCAATGAGCGGCGCTTGTTAATATTTCTAAACCGCGCGCGCGTAGCTCAGTGGGATACGTCTGGCTACGAAGCAACTGAGCAAAAACTATAAGCCTTTTCTCTCGTGTCGCTTACGGGCAAAACCATTCGTTGCTAGCCTTCTGAATTGTATCGAGGATGTACCGCAATATCGCAGCTCCGACTCCGCGCGAGCAGAAATGCAGATTCGAGGTAAGGCTGGCTCTTGAAGGCCGATCCGCGTGATGCCATCGATTGGCCATGAACCAGCGATGAACTACGAAATTCGCCACCGTATCCCTAGTTCGTCTCAATAGTCTCCGCTAGGCTGATGTACAACGATTTCGTGCCGTCTAGGAAACAGGCCTGTTCTCGCGGTGGCCCGCTTATGCGTCTGGCTTGGGCTCCCCGCTACTCCATGGGCCCCTATATTTCGCGTCTTGATCTGCAGGGAGTTCACGGCGTCCGGCCCATGCGCCGGAGCAGTTCCTGAAACCGCGGATCAGTGCGAATAGAATCGAATGCCGGTTCGGTTAGAAGCCACAGAGTCAAATCTTGTGAGTGTTCCTGGAAAGCCTTCTCGAGGCACTGGAAAGTTCGATTCTGGTCTCCCACGCGGGCATAGAGAAGGGCAAGAGAGTAGCTATCGGCAGGGCTTTGCTTGGAGTCGGCCTTGAGAAATTCCAGTTGAGTCTGCCAGTAGCCGCGTTCTCCCCCCTCGGTGAATCCACGACGGAGCTTTTCCGCGCGCGCGTTCACAATTTCGAGTTTTTCGCCAAACCCAAGAGCCACCTGCCGCCACTCGTTACTGGCACTTGCGAAATCTCCTTTTCCCTCGTAAGCCTGCTGCAAAAAAATGCGAGGTAACGACAAATTGGGGTCCAATTCCTGTGCTTTGTGAAGCTGCTCAATCGCCTTGTCATATTGCCGGCTGCCAAGGAGTGGTGTTGCGATAAGTGACACGAGAACTGGGGAAAGCGGATCGAGACTTTGGACAGTGTTCATCTCCGCGATGGACTCATCGAAGCGACCCGCCTGCGCTAGATAATTCCCATACCATAAATGAACATTCGCGTTCCCAGGAGAGAGATGGATGGCTTGTTTGAATTCCTCCTCCGCGCCCGAGAAGTCCCAGTCATGGACATACTTGACCCAAGCAAGTGCGTTATGGGCTTCGCCGAGCGTCGCATCGATCTCTATCGCATGAAGGGCCGCCGATTTTGCCTTAGCCAGCCCTTCCTGGGCAGGGAGCAATTGATAAGCGGTGGCCCAGCAATAAGTCTCAGCCATTTCCGCGTACGCCAAACCGTACGTCGGATCGGCGTTGATAGCCTCGTTAAAGTAGTGGATCGCCTTATCGATTCCGTCCGGACTCAGTCTGTTCGCGAAGTACTTTCCCTTCAAAAAAGCTTCATGAGCTTCCGGTTGGAGCGGACGATTCGTGGCGAACTGGGCTTGCTGTTGCGGCGTGAGTTGGACACGAATCTGTTGCGCAATCGTCCGCGCAACTTCGTTCTGCAAGAGGAGCACGTCGCTCAGGTTCCGTTCATAGCTCTCCGCCCATATATGCCTTTCCGCGGGGGCCGCCACCAATTGCGCCGTGATGCGGACTCGATTGCCGGAGCGAAGCACCGTGCCTTCTATCACCGCATCCACCCCTAATTCCTTGGCAATCTGCCCAACAGATTTCTGCGTACCTTTGTATTGCATGACCGAGGTCCGCGATATCACCCGGATCGCACTAATTTTGGCCAGGTCGGTAATCAATTCGTCCGTCATGCCTTCCGCGAAGTACTCCTGCTCGGGATCTCTCGACAAATTCTCAAGTGGGAGCACGGCAAGCGATCCAATCCGTGGGCCTTCCACAGTGGCGTGCAACCAGCCTCGTATTTTTTCCAAATTCAAGCCGACTGCCACCAAAAGTATGGCGACCAGGCTTCCTGCCAGTACCGCCACCCATCGTCGCGACCTAGCCGGTCTGTCGGGGACTTCGTGCCTTGCCGATGCTGCCTTTGCCGAATCCGTATCGCGCTTCAACCTTTTTAAGTCCGCGCGCAGCTCGGCCGCAGTTTGGCAGCGCACCTCGCGGTCCTTCTCCAGCGCCTTGTGGATGATCCGTTCCACTTCCGCGGGTATCTCTGGGTTCCTTCGCGAGGGCGGTGTGGGCACCTGATTCAATATGCCGTCGAAGACCAGTGCAGAAGTGCTGCCTGTGAACGGCGGCTGACCTGTGGCCATCTCGTAAAGCACGCACCCCAGCGAAAAAACGTCTGTCCTGCTGTCCAGTTCCTCGCCGCGAGCTTGCTCTGGAGACATGTATGCGACTGTGCCGATGGCCTCTCCAGGGCTGGTGAGGTGTTCTTCGCGCAAGCTCAGGGTTGACTCGTTCGCAGCCCTGGCCGGCTCAGCGATCTTTCGTTGAGTCCTCTTGGCGAGGCCAAAGTCAAGAATCTTAGCCTGCCCGCGATTGGTGATGAAAATGTTGGATGGCTTGATATCCCGGTGAATGATGCCTTCAATGTGCGCCGCCTCCAATGCGTCCGCAACCTGAATGCCCCATTCCGATAGCAATTCGAGGGGTAGCGGCTTGCCCGCGATGCGCTCTCTCAAAGTCTGGCCTTCAAGCGCTTCCATGGCGATGAAATACTCGCCTTCAAATTCGCCGATGTCGTAAATCGTACAAATATGGGGATGGTTCAGAGAAGAGCTGGCCCGGGCCTCCCTTCGCAGGCGCTCCAGCGCCGCCGGATCTCGTGCGCCTTCATGCAGAAATTTTAGGGCGACGTTTCTTCCCAGGCGCGAATCTTCGGCGCTGTAGATAACTCCCATGCCGCCGCCACCCAGCTTGGCCAGCACACGGTAGTGCGAGATCGTTCGGCCCACCAACTGGCGGGGGTCTTCGACGCGCCCGCCAGGTTCGTTCTGCTCCTGAGCTAGCTCCCTCGCCATCATCTCCAGCGCGGGAACCTCCATGAACTCTTCCGCTTGCATCTGGCGGGCGAGGAGTGACGCTACATCGCGACACAGGGCTTCATCGTCGGCACAAGAGTCCTCCAGGAACGCTTTGCGCCGGCTCTCCTCCAGCGCCAGAGCGGAATGGTACAACTGTTCTACGCGCCGCCAGCGTTCAGGATTCATCGCGTTTCTCACCGCTCATTTCGCGCAAGAGCCATACTTTCGACAGTCTCCAGTCTCGCTGCACCGTTTCGACGGACACTCCCAAGACGTGCGCGGTCTCCTCCACGCTCAACCCTCCAAAAAAGCGAAGTTCCACAACCTGGCTCTTACGCCGATCGACGTCCGCCAGGGCATTAAGCGCGTCGTCCAAAGCCACGATGTCCGCGTGAGGCTCGCTCCCTGGGGATAGCTCTTCATCGAACGGAAGGTGGGCCGCGCCGCCTCCTCTCTTTAGATAGCGTTGGGAACGTGCGAAATCTGTAAGGATTCTTCGCATCATCCGTGCGCAAACGGCAAAAAAGTGGGTGCGGCCTTGCCAGCTCACTTCGCGGACCTTCACCAGCCGCATGTACACTTCGTTGACAAGAGCAGTGGTCTGCAGAGTGTGGCCTGCTTGCTCGCGGACCATATAACGGTGTGCCGTGCGATGCAGCTCGTCGTAGACCAGCGGCGCCAGCTTCTCGAGCGCGCTTTCATCACCAGTGCTCCACGCCTGCAGCAGCTCGGTGACCTCGTGGGTAGGGGGAACAGACATTCAACACTCTGTGCGCCGCGAAATTGTTCGGGGATCACCGCGAGGATAACACACTCATCTCGGCTGTTATCCGGATATATCCATTCGCCGACGTCTTCCGCGCTTTACAGTTTTTCGTTCTGCTTCTCGCTATATCAGTTAGAAGCAGGCGCGGCGACTTGCTGCTGGACACCACCCGGCAGAATCGTCGGCTAATCAAATTGGAGGAAAACCACCATGAAATTGCGAAGAATTGTGGAAGTCTCAGTTTCTCTTTCGTTAGCCGTCTTCCTCGTGGCCATTGTGGGAGAAAGCGTTAGCCGAAGTGCCGCGGCCGTTCCCCCTCATCCGAGGGAGGCGGATCCGCACTGCACACCCGTCGGCGGGTCGATTATTACCAACTTCGGTGCCATTGATCAAAACACTACGATGGGTACAGCGACGGGCGACTTGAGGGGGGCTGTGAGTGGAACTCTTCTGGGCCCACCTCAGCAGGTGGGAAGCACCGTTGTGTTTCACGTCCAGCATCACTGGGTCACGGAATCGGGAGACACTCTCTTCTTTGATCCAGCTACCGCTACGACTGTTCCAATCTCCCAAACTTTGTTTGCCGTCGTGACGTATCCCGTGCACCTAACCGGAGGGACGGGCAGATTCGCTGGAGCGTCTGGAGATATGACTGCTATCGGCGAGGTGGATTTGATCAAAGGAACGGCGTTCCGGTATAGCGGGCAGGTTTGCTTCGTCGACCACGACTAACCCTGAGTCACACTTCACGGACCACTGAAGTGCTGTCGGGCCTCGGGCGCCGAATTTCATCCTGTCCCGAGGCCCGCCAGTTGTTCAATAGTTCGGTGAGATCAGCCCATCTCCAATCTGATGGTCCGACAGCTGCCCCACAGCCAAGCCGCCATCTGCCGAAACCCTCCTTCCCTACTGCTCGGGAATGGGCTACGGGAGACGTGGCCCACCCGCCCAATTGGCCAGAAACGGCGTGCTGGGAGCGAAACACACGGTTCCGGGAGAATTGTCGATCCGGAGCGCTCAGAAACGGCGTCTTCCCCAAGTATCCATTCGAAAGAATTTCACTATGCACCGTTGCGCCGCACACAAGCGGAGGCGAGCCGGTAGAATTGGTTTCCGCGCGCGCCGGAATCCGGATCGGCCTGCACGTTACCAAACCTCCGCAACGCCCAAACCTTTCATCAATCGCAAAGCGCGTGAAATGATGTCCGGTACAAACGCACTCAGTTGTTGTCCCTACCAATAATTCGGTCTGAGTCGTTAATCGGGACTTGAGAGAGTGCGCCGTTTTTGTTAGGCGTGTATCCGCTGTTTCAGGAGCACCTTCACAGTTTCGCCGACTTCCTTTCCGATTGCTCGGCGTATCTCTATCTTTACAGGCAGCATGTACCTCCCATAGCCATGAACGAACTTTTGAAGGTATGGCCATCAATTGTGCCTCTGACCTTAACCAGGCCACGTGTACCGAAAAACTTGACTGAATTTGGCCAGACCACATAGGTCCACGCCCTTGTGGCTCTTCTGCAATTTGGCCGAAAACGATTTGTTCATCACGTTCGCCATCCTTCCCACGTCCGGAGTATGCGTCGCACAGACATGCACAACATATTGGTCACATCGCACCGCCCCCTTTAACAGGGCAGAGTGATTCTTGCTTTTCAGAGACGCGTTCCACTTGCTTGATGGTTGCGCTTTCGGACCAGGTCGTACCGGGTTCCACTTTTTCCGGTTTCCGCGATTCTTTAGTGAATTCAGTTCCAGCGGGCGGTCTTCTACTTGCCCACCATCAAAATTGAGAACGAACCCGAGATCATTGGACCACGGGCAGGGCGGCCTGCTGGTCCTGGCGGCGCGTCAGGCGGGGGCGGACCGAACTCGGCCGCCATGGTTAATAGGTGATTCGTCTTTGTGTCGAGCGCGAGAGTCTTGGCGCCCACCATGGTTTGCAGCGTCTGCTCTACCGCGAAGCTGATGGGACTGTTTTCCTTGATGAAAGTCATCGAGCCGCCGCCTTCCGCACTTATCGCTTCCATTGTGGCGGGATTGAATGCCACGGTATCCACTCCCGTGCCAGTCGGGAGAGTGGCAATGATGTTGCCGCTGTCGGCGTTCACAATCACCACTATGGGTGACGGCTGACGATAATAGGCAAAGAGGACGTGATTCTTGGCGTCAAATGCCAGGCCGCTTCCGCCGCTGCCCTTCGAGCTGACGTCGTAGTGCGCCGTGACGGTCAAGCTCTTCGTGTCCACCACGGCAATGTTGGCCTTGTCCGCGATGTTGACGTACAGGGTTCCTTTGCCGTCGCTCACGGCCTGCTCGGGCGCTCCTCCCAAGTCAAGGGTCTTAACAACGGTGCCTTCCGCTGCGTCGATCACCGTGGCATGAGGCGGCTGATGGCTCAACACCCACACACGCGCGTTGTAGGCGTCGCATAGGATCCCGTCGGGACGGCCGTCCACGTCAATGGTCTTGATGATTTTCAAGGTAGTCGCGTCCCACATGGTGAGCGGCTTTGTGGTGGAAAAGCCGTGGTGGGATTTGGGATCGACCGTAGCGCCGCCGGATCGGACATCAGCAATCGCGCCAGCTAGCTCAAGCGTATCTAGGTTGTAGACCGTCAGTTGGCCGGTCGCACCGCCGCGCGGGATGTACAAACGACGGCCTTCGACGTCCGCGAAAATGTAGTCATATCCGCCTTCGCCACCGACTTTGGCTGTCTTCAGCACCTTATATGAACCTGCGGTTGGGGCTTGTTGGGATAAGTCCACGGACGCCAACAACATGCTCGCTGCTGCAAGTACAACTACTAGGGAAATGGGTCGCATGAGGTATTTCCTCCACTGCATTGCAATTTCCACTTGGCCCCAAGCTGCGACTGAATATATACCAATTCAAGACGGATCGTCGGAGACTGGGAAACTTTGCGAGCGCCTTGCGGTTCCTGTTTTAGAAGCAGTGATTACCTGGCATGGTCGTTTAGTTAGCGGACATCTGCCAGCGACTTGGCGTCGATTCCACGGTAACGGCCTTTACCAAGCGCTGACCAGTCTTTTGATTGGTCAACAGCCATCAGATCGAATCTCTGAGAAATTCCTTTTCCACGTATTCCCTCAGCGAGTTACTATAAACAATCGCATCTGCGGCGTGCACGGAAGCGAAGTGGGGCGAGAAACTAGTGCACTTGCGATCTTGCGATTCGAAAAACTAACAAGCGTTCTATTCGGGAATCTACCTTGTATCTCATACCGAGAATTTTCTTTCCCCGTTCCGAAGGCCATGAGGTGGCCATACCGCCATCGATTCGAAGGCGGTTCTTGATCCGCGATGCCTACGTAGCTGACCCCGTTTCGACACTACTGGTCCAATCTGTGCACGCGCCGCTAATTAGCACGCGGAGAACGAGTTAAGCCTCCGCGGGCATCCATGATGGCCAGTAATGTCGTATAACCCGCTGTTCCTTATGGCCCGTTGTTCATTATTCCCCCCGGCCGCCCTTCAGCGCCCTGCACGCCGCGGGAACCCGCCTGCAATCGGGCCAGCGTAGCGTTTTGGATCCTCCTGGTATCGGCATAAGAGAAGAAAGGCTCACCAGGATCGGCGGCGAGCAGGTGCAAGCTATCCAGTCAAGAAACGCATCAAGGTTTTTTCAGAATGCGCGTAGATAGCCAGTCCCGCATCGTCTTTAGATACTCCGGATCGATCACTCCCGTTGCCTCGCTCGTTACCAGCCGCATCTCATGGTCGACGTTCGGAAACACCCGGATCGTAAAATCGCGGTGCTGGTCTTCAGCCAAAACTCGCTGGAGGACCGCAACACTCTCATCGACCGGTATCAACTGGTCGTGGTCCCCGAACAAGAAGAGCGCAGGCACTCGCAGCGCTCGTAGCGCAGGAACCGGATCATAGACAGCCTCTTGCTTGAACCAAATTGCGCTGCGGCCTGCCGGTTTGCTCAGCTCCGCAGGCGTCGGGAGCCGCCCGAACGAGTCGTCCTGCTGCACTCTCGCCAGGTTGTACCACCGTTTCGTGCGCGCTTCGTCCAGCTCGGCTTTAGTTTTCTCGTACCCGAATCCGTTCGACATGTAGCTCCAAATGTCTCGCCGTACGGTGCTGGCTTCGCGAACCTCACCTTCGTCCACGCCTTGCTCGCGCAGCTCATTCGCGTAGTAGACGATCATCTGTTCGCCAGGTGACACGCCTGGACCGGACACAGCAATAACAAAGGCGACATCCGCCGAACGTGACGCTGCCAGCGGTCCCAACCACCCTCCTTGGCTCAAGCCCCACACCCCAATCCGTTTCGCGTCAATCTCGTTCCGCGACTTCAAGTACATGATCGCGCCAAGTCCGTCATCGCAAAGTTCCATGAACGGCACCTTGCGAAAATCTCCGCCGGATGCCCCCACACCCCGCTTGTCGTACGCCAGTGCCGCGATGCCCTCGGCCGCGAACCACCGCGCCGTAAAGAGATCCCTCTTCTGCGGACCAGAGCCATGGACGAGAACTACCGCCGGATGTGGCTGAGACCCCTCTGGAAGGACAAGTGTGCCGGCCAGGCTTATGTCCCCGCTGGCAAAGTGCACCGTTTCTTCGCTGGTCCCGCGTTTCTCCGAGGGCCTCTCGACCAATCCACGCTGAGTGCAGGCTATAGCCGAAAGGGCGACGAAAAGGACGAAGCTAGTGAGCGATCCTCGCGAGCGCCGCGCGGAACTCAAACGAAGGGGAGTTCCATATCGTGATCCAGGCTTGCGATCCAGGGCATTCATAACCAACTGAACTCCGGCCAGTACTCCCTATTCAACGTCGGTCCACGCCGTTTGTTTCGTCGGGGTTCTTAAAGTCTCGAGATGCAGCACAATCAGTTCCGCGAAGCGACCGGAAACCAAGCCTTTTCAGTGCGTTGGAGATTTTTGACCATGCGGGATACTAGACCGCTCTAGGAGAAAGGCTGCGAGCTATTTTCGGCGGTAGAGAACCTGTCCAGAGAAAGGGACTCAAGCCGTGGCAGCCCGAACTTAAGAGAAAGGAGAATGCACAACTAATTGTATGCTAGTCGACGCCTCCCTCCGAAATATCGTAGTTCCGACTCGGCGCGAGCCGAACGTCAGATCTCAGCTGCACACATGAGTGTCGGTCTTGTCTTGTTCGCAGATATAAGTCCCACTGTGCCACCGCCATTTCCTCGAGGAGCAGCTAGATGCCACTCGATCTCATAACAATGTAGGCTCCGCAAAGCGTCGCAACGTGGGAAAGGAAAGAAGAATCCCGAGCAAGATCGGACTAAGCACGACAGTAGTAAGACGCCCTAATCACTCCGTGGCCGCATGAGCCTTGCGAGCGATAAGGAGGAAACTTTTCGCGGTGGCTTCTTTCTCAAGCGCCGAAAGGTGGGCTCGAGCAATGGCACCTTTGTTGGACTTCATTTCTATCTCTGCTTCCGTGAGCCGTGCCTCCAACATCTGCGACACGAAACCCAACCGGGCGGCTTCCGCGCGCACAGCCTGCAGATTTCTGGCCGCTTCTTCGGGGTGTCCGTTCGCCGCTCGCACTTTTGCGGCTCGAATGAGGATGAATTCGCGGTCTCCCCGAAGCTGACTCTTCTCGGTGGCGACTTGAGCCTGGCGGCTCGCTTGATCGGCCTCGGACAGCTTGCTCTGTGCCAGAAGCGCCACTGCGAGCAGCGAACGAGAGACGGCTTGTTTCATTGCGGCCCGTTCAGCGCCGAGAGTATCCGCTGATCGCCTGGCCAGCGTCTCCGCATCCGCCGCTCGTCCCTCCTCGAGAAATACTGTGGCAAGCGTGCCCTGTGCCTCAGCGACGGCGTTTTTTTCGCCTAGTTTTTGAGCGACTTCCATGGCGTCCTCGGCGGACTTGTGTGCACCGGCAAGATCTCCTTGGACGAGCAGAATGCCGGCGATATTTTCAAGGATGACGACGCTGCTTTCCTGGTCGCCAAGCTCCTGGGTGGCGGCAAGCGATTCTTGGTACATTTTTTCCGCCCCCGCGATATTTCCCTGCGCGAAGAGGATGTTTGCGAGCTCGACTTGAGAAAGTGAACTGCCAAACCTGTCTCCAGCAGCAGCGGAAGCCGCCGCCAACTGCTCGAATTCGGATTTCGCGCGAGAGAGGTCGCCCTCTTGGTAGGAGATTGTGGCCATCTCAAACTTGGTGGTCGTTTGACGGCTCCCAATCTCCTTGCTGATAGCGAGCGATTCTTCAAACATTCGTTTCGCTCCCGCCAGGTCGCCTTCATTTTTCAAGACATTGGCAATGTCGGAGAGTGTTCCGGACGTGTTGCTTTGATCTCCGATGGAACGGAACACTTGCAGCGCCTCTTCGAACTGTTTGCGCGCACCCTCCAGGTCGCCGCCATCCTGGCGTATCAGGGCCAGGTCGCACTGGACGCGGGCTGCGCTGCCCTTACTGCCGATCGACTCAAAGACGCGCTCTGCTTCCAACAGCGAAGCGGCAGCTTTGTCCCTCTGTCCCGAGTGGAACATTGAGTTGCCTTCCAAATGCCGTGCCCGGGCCTCGAGTTCTTTCGCACCGATCGCCTGGCTGCCGGTCTCCGCGCTGCGCGCAGCTTCGATGGCTCCATTCAAATCGCTGACCGCTTGCTTTGCGAAAGCAATCTGAAGGTCAACTCGAGGAGCGTAAACTCCAGAAACGGTCGCTTGCCGGAATGACCCGAGAAGGACGAGCGCATCTTTTGCACGCCTTGCCAAGACCTCGGAATTTGTCAACTGCAAGCCGTATTCCAGGTTATCGGGATAAAGCGTGTACAAAGACCGGTAGATCTCGACGGCTTTTTTCCATTCCCGGGTTGTCGACCTGTACCGCCCTTCAATGAACAATTGTTGCTCGTGTGACAGTGAAGTGGATAAGTCAAACGCAAGTTTGGCTTCGTCGCGGGCTTTCACTTCGTACCCAAGGTTGCTCCAAACCGCGGATAGAGCCGAATGGGCGAGTGCAAACTTGGGCGCAATTTGGATAGCATTTTCCAGAAATGGACGAGCGGCCAGGAAGTCATAGGCACGCATGCGCACCAGCCCATCCGCATACAGCTGTGCAACCTTTGGAGTGTCCGGCAAAGAAGCCTGAAGAGCCGCCGTGTCGGCCAAGGGTACTGTTCCGACGCCGAGCCTTTCGCGAAGTTGCACGCCCGCCTCCGAAACGAGGTCGAAGAGTTTGTCCTCGCTTCCGGAAACAGACATTACGGAGGTAGTTTCACCGGTGGATGCATCCTGCAATCGCAGATCGAGACGGATTTGTCCCCCGGCCTTTTCGCCTAAGGCGGTGTATGACCCCAGAACCACCATGTCTGAACCCAGATTGCCGCGTATGCGCTTCAGAGACTCACGGGTGTAGTTCTCGGTGTCCATCAGAGCGAGGTCGCTTTTCATGCGCGCGATGTTTTCTCCCGAAATGACGCGCAGTTTGTCGCCCGCTCCAAGCTCAGTAGTAAGCATTTCGGAAAAGGCAGTTGAGAGCCACTCCTGCTCGGGACGCCTGGTGAGATTGTTGAAGCCCAGAACCGCGATCGAAGCGCGAGGTTTCGTTGACGCGACTACGCGATCCCAGGGTTTCTCGGCGGGACGGGCGGAGTGAAAAAGGCGGTCGCGAAGTCTTCCGATGTTGAAGCCAAGAACGACAGCGAAGATGACTAACAGAGCCAAACCGGCGCGGCTGAATAGAATCAACCAGCCAGCGGTCGCCGCACGGGTGGGACTCGGTTGCGAAACGGGTGCGCTGACCGGAGCGGTTTCGGCAGAAGCGGCGAGCGAGCCTTGCTTAGCACTCTCCTCGACGAATTCTTCGACAATCGGTAACAGGCGATAGCCGACACGCGGCAGTGTCTCGATAAATTGCGGTTCAGAAGCAGAATCGCCCAGCACTTGCCGCAGTTTCTTTACCGCCGTATTGAGACTATGTTCGAAATCGACGAAAGTATCCGCTGGCCATAGGCGCTCCTTCATCTCCTCGCGGGTAACGATTTCGCCGCGCCGCTCCAACAGCATCAGGAGAATCTGCAAGGGCTGTCCTTGCAGCCGGATACGCGAGCTGTGCTTGCGGAATTCACCCGTTCGCAGATTTAGGTGGAACGAAGCAAACCTGTAATCGGTAGTTCGAGGTGGTCCAGCGGCCACAGTTGGGCGTCCTTGGCAAGGAGTCTACCATTTGAGACGTAACGTTCAAAGCCTTGCAAGCTCGTTGAACGTTAGATAAGAAATGTAGTTTCTGTAAGTTAGCTGCTCACCTCACCTTTACCCCGAAATCATGCTGCATGTATTGCCATGGATTGGAAAAAAGAAGAAAACTGCCGATCATCACG